>ENA-ORUR01000063-ORUR01000063.1-human-gut-metagenome-genome-assembly--contig:-NODE-63-length-107957-cov-51.0003_pt1 | contig 107957 bp, 79 predicted proteins | sample MGYA00242086_ERZ509223 | MGnify/ENA primary metagenome ERZ509223 (study PRJEB26280, sample SAMEA2338820) | human gut metagenome | biome: human gut; feature: human-associated habitat; material: faeces... | reverse complement strand
ACCGCACTCGGCGACCGGGCCCCGCAGCGCGGGACCCACTAACCAATGTAATGGGGGGTCACTATGCCACGCGAACGCACAGACAATGCACGAACAAGATTCACTCGGCACGTGTTGCAGGATACCGTCATCAAACTCCTGCAGACGGAGCCTTTGCAGACGATCAATGTCAAAGAAGTGTGTTTGCAGGCGGGAATCAACCGCTCGACCTTCTACAGCTATTACGACAATATTCTCGATCTGGTCACGGATATCGAGAATGAGACGCTCACATGGCTGGACCACGCAATCGCCACGGCGTTCAAGACCACGCTGCAGGCCGATCTTGAGCCGGTCATCACCAGTATTTGCTAATACGCAGCAGACAACAAGGATCGCGTCTGGATTCTGCTGAGCTTGAAAACCGATCCGCAATTCCAACGCAGACTCATCTCCATCATTCTCGATTACAGCAATTGGCAGTCCCGCGCGCAGTCCGAAGGGGCAGACCCCATTCTTGCCAATATGCGACTGCCGTTCTGCATCACCGGCGGGCTCGGGCTTATGCAGTCGTGGGTGGATGACGGGTTTTCCGCCACACCTGAAGCGATTGCGCACGTGATTTACACGCAGTCGTTGCCGCCGGTGCTGCGCGCCATGGCGCAGAGTTCGGCGGAACCACATGGAGAGGCTTCGCCGCGTGAACGCAACCGTCACGCGAGCTGACGCCACGTGCGACATGGCGGCAGGACTATGGCTTCTGCGATTTTGTGCGCCAGGTCGGGCGCGAACGCAACCGTCGCGTGAGATGACGGCGGGATGCCTCGTGTCTGCGCGTTACAATGTCACCGTCGCAGCGCCGCACCGATGATTGCCGGCGCGCGACCCGAGCGATCAGAGAGGAAAGCATGAGCATCAAGAACACTGAGCCAGTGCAGGCGGAAACGCATGGCGAGGCGTCGGCACAGCAGCAGACAACTAACACAACCGCGGCTGCCACTACCACAATCGCCGCGACTGCAACCGCCGCAGCAACCGACACAACCGCAGCAACCGCCGACAACCAGCCAAGTCTGCACAAATCATTGAAAAACCGCCATATCCAGCTCATTGCGCTGGGCGGAGCCATCGGCACGGGCCTGTTTTACGGGTCGAGCGAATCGATCAGCCTTGCGGGGCCGAGTATTCTGCTTGCATATGTGATCGGCGGTCTCGCGATTTTCCTGATTGTGCGCGCGATGTCCGAGATGAGCGTCGAAGAGCCGAAAGCCGGCGCGTTCAGCTACTACGCAACCCGCTACTGGTCGAAGCGCGCTGGTTTCGTATCCGGCTGGAATTACTGGTTCAACTACATTCTCGTGTCGATGGTCGAGCTTGCAGTGGTCGGCTCGTTCGTGAACTACTGGTTCCCCGGCATCCCGCAATGGGCGTCCGCGGCATTCTTCCTGGTGCTGATCACCGCGATGAACCTGATGGGCGTCTCGAAGTTCGGTGAGTTTGAGTTCTGGTTCGCGATTATCAAGATCGCTGCGGTTCTGGCGATGATCGTCGGCGGCATTGCGGTGATCATCATGGGGATTCCGGGCGTGTCCGGCGTGCGGGCGTCCTTCGCGAACTGGTTCACCATCGGCGGCGGATTCATGCCTCACGGCCTGCTGTCCCGCGGGCCTGACGGTCAGTGGACCGGCCTGCTGATGGCGCTGTGCGTGGTGATGTTCAGCTTCGGCGGCACCGAGCTGATCGGCGTGACCGCGGGCGAGGCGGAGGATCCGCGCACCACCATTCCGAAGGCGACGAACGGCGTTATCTGGCGCATCCTGGTCTTCTATGTCGCCGCGCTCGGCGTAATCATGGCGGTGGTGCCGTGGAACACGATCGACGGCAAGTCAAGCCCGTTTGTGCAGATTTTCGATTCCGTGGGCGTGCATGCGGCCGCCGGCATTCTCAACTTCGTGTGCCTGACCGCGGTGATGAGCGTCTACAATTCCGGCCTGTATTCGAACTCGCGCATGCTGTATTCGCTGGCGAAGCAGGGCAACGCGCCCGCGTATCTCGGCCGCCTGAACAAGCGTGGCGTGCCTGCCGCGGCAGTGCTGACCTCGGCTGCGATCACGGTGATTGCCGTGGTGGTGGTGTTCCTGTGGCCGCAATTCGCGTTCAACTACCTGATGAGCATCGCCACGATCGCCGCAGTGATCAACTGGTCAATGATCATGCTCACCGAAATGCACTTCCGCAAGGCCGTCGCCGCGGGTGACGGGCCGAATGAGCTCGCCGGACTCAGTGGGCAGGACGCGCTTGACGCGATTCACTTCAAGCTGCCGCTCGCCAAGGTCACGCCGTGGCTGGTGCTCACGTTCATGGCGCTCGTTGTTGTGCTCATGTGCTTCTCCCCCAGCTATCGTGTGGCCGTAGTGATCGGCCCGATCTGGCTCGCCGTACTGCTGGTCGCCTACCAGCTGACCGTCCGCCGCAAGGGCGATGCCGCCGGCGCGACGCAGGCCTGAGCGATTGCCCGCCCCTGTCCAGAGGGCAGTAGGGCACAACAAAAATGGGCCGCTTCCTTTCACCGGGAAGCGGCCCATTTTCGGAAGAAGGAGCTCAAAGAAGAAGAATACCTGTTGGACTTATATCAGCCTTCTTTCGTCGCGACGGAGATGGACAGGCTCGGGTCGCGCAGCGGGATCATCATCGACTGCGTGGCATGGTACAGGTCGGACTTGCCTGGCCACACGGTGGTCATCAGCTTGTTCTCGCGATCAAGCTGGTGGAACCAGGAGCCGTTCTTGTGGTCGATCACGTCGGCGTCGAGATACTGCAGGAAGGTAGCGTACCAGTTGCGGTACACGTCCTTGCCGGTGACGCGGGCGAGCGTGGACGAGGTGTTGATCGCCTCGGCGAGCGTCCAGTGCATGCGGTCGTGGACGACCGGCTTGCCTTCCCAGTCCGTGGTGTACACGATGCCGGGGGCGCCGTCGGCGTTCCAGCCGTCGGCGACCGCGCGGGCGAACAGGTGCTCGGCGATATCGACCAGGCGCTGCTTCTCGGCCTCGGCGATCTTCGCGCTCAACGCATACTGCGTGATCAGACGCGCCCATTCGATGCCGTGGCCCGGGGTCGCGCCGTACGGCTTGAACTGGTCGTCGGGCTTGTCGCGGTTGAACTCGAGCGCCGGCTCCCAGTCGGAGGTGAAATGCTCGGGGATACGCCACTCGTTCTCGGCCGCCCACTTGGTCACATGCGCGATGATGCGGCCGGCACGGTCACGCCAGCCTTCGTCGCCGGTCACGTCGGCGACCGCGAGGAACGCCTCGACCGAATGCATGTTCGCATTCAGGCCGCGATAGGGGTCGAGCTCGGTGAATTCGGTGTTCCACGTGTCCACGGAAAGCCCTTCGTGCGCATCCCAGAAATACTTGAGGAAGATTTCCTCGGCATCGTCGAGGAGCTCCTGCGCACCAGGACGCCCGATCAGTGTGGCGGACGATGCCGCGAGCAGCACGAATGCGTGTGCATACGCCTGCTTGTCGGGCGTGTAGTCGCCGGTCGGGGTGACAGCGGGATACCAACCGCCATTGGCGTCATCGTGCAGCTCGCCGCGCAAGCCCTTGAGACCCGCGTCCACGAGCTCAGCGGCACCCGGATGTCCGACCAGCACGCCCAGCGAATACACATGGGTCATGCGGCAGGTGATCCAGGTCTCGCGATTGCGATCCGTCCACGGGGTGCCGTCGTCGCCCAGCCAGTATGAGCTGCCGCCGGGAGATGGGAACCGATGACCGAACGCCATAAGGCTTTCGCGTTGTTCATCGAGGAACTGCTTGTTTTCAGGGGTGCCGAGCTGATACTTCGCTTCGGGTGATGCTTGCTCTGCCATGTGGACGCGTTACCTTTCTTGATCTTGTTCCGCGCTGTGGTCTTGTACACCGCGCAAGCCTGTGAGCATTGCTGCCGCCAGCAGGCACGCGGCATACGCGATTGCGATGACGCCGATGACGACACCGGCGACTGCGGCAACCGCCGCCGCGGACGACACCGCCGCGCTGCCGGAAGCCGCCGCCAGCAAAGCCGCGCCGATAAGCAACGCCGCCGCCGGAGCCACGAACCATGTGGCCTTCAACCGTGGAAGCACTAGGGTGGTCATAACGTGCATCCTTTCTCGTCGTTGGTTCCTGGCTCCATCACCAGCTGAACCGTTTAAGCTCACTGTACGACAACTTAATCGGTTATGCAAGCGGGCGTGTTGCCCCGATTCCCCAAGCATGACGCCATGATTTCGCTCGACACGCGACATCACGCGAGCGAATAAAACCTACTGAAATTCGCAGAAATTCAGCGTTCAGGACTTACCGAAGCAGCGCAGAATCCACACAGGCGCAGCACAAGGCCCCAACCACCGGTGCAGGCCACACGCAATCACGGCATACCACTGGCACCGAACCGTTACCACCAACCAACCCGCGATGCGACCCCACCGCCATGCACCGGCATGATCAATGCTCCTGTGTACGCCATTGCGCCGCTATTGCAGCGACGCGAAATCACGCAGATGCTCAAGCACCTTCAGCTGCCGCTCATCAAGCGCAATACCGCCAAGCCACGTCCCCAGCACCAAGACGCCGACACCGTTCACCAACGCGGCGCAAGCGACACCCAACGGCAATCCAGCACCGCCAACGTCCGCCGCGCCGAGCGCCGCCGCAGCCAACGCCGTCGGCAACAGCATCACCATGGAAGCAACGATGTGAATCATCGGAATCAACGCCTGACTCGCCGCACGGCCCTGAGGCGTGGAAAACGGCCGGTCCGCCGGAGCAATCGGATACATGAGCACCGGCGAAATCACCTCGGCCACACCAATGGCGCACAGCCCAAGCCCCACACTCAACGCCCAAAACATCACGGACATCTCCAAACCCGCCCCAGGCTTCCAAGCGTCGGTCACCGCCACGCACACCACAGAAAGCAACGTCAGGTAGGCAAGAATAATCACCACATGCACACGCACGCGGCCACGCCGGTCATCAATCCCCCGCACGCCGCTCAACGCTTCGAGCGTGAATCCCAGCCCGTCATAGGCGACACCGTTGCCCTCGATCGCAGCGAGCATCAGCCCGCCCGTCGCAACAGCGAACCAGACCGCATACCGCATATCCCCCGGCTGCAACATCATCGCCACCAACACCAGCACGGGCGCCGCATACATGACCAACTGCCTGGGATCGCGGCGCAAATACGTCGCCAACCGCGCGGAAATAGCCCCAGACACGCTGTCAGGTACACGGGCGAAAATGCCGATACCGTGCAGCATCTGCGCCGACCCCGTCCTGCCGCCGACCGTGCGTTCCCTACGCAGACACCACAGGCACGCCCGATAGCATACCCAACAAGTGACGGCAATAATCATCAGGCGCAACACCAGCAAGCCCCACCTCCCCCGACCTGCATCAAACGGCAATTGGAAAGCCGCGCCGAACGGCGTCCACGCGGCGACCACCGCATATTTCGCGTAGGTGACCTCGCCCACACCGGAGCTCATCAGGATATTCGGCAGCTGGAAGACGAAGAAACACAACGGCATACTCAGGATGTACAGCCAACTGCGGGTGCGCCTCGAATCCGCGAGCACGGAAAACAGGGCAATCAACACTTTCGACATGGCCAGGAGCACAGCGATCGCGACCGGGGCCGACAGGATCGCAACCACGGTCATCGCCGCACTCGTACCGCGGTATATCGGCGCGAACGCCAGCAAGGCGAGCATGCCGCAAACCGCCGGGAGACCACACATGCCGGCGGCGAACAAGCCACGCGTCAGCTTGCCGTCATCAATGCCGAACAACTTGAATTTCAACGGGTCCATGGCGCTTGCCTGACCGACATACATCAGCTGGAACAGCAAGACGCCCAGCATGGCGACCGCCCCGCCCAGCACCACACTCGTATTGAGCAGATCGCCGGCGCGGGTTGAAGCCGGCATAGCGTCACCGCCGAATCTCAGCGAGACGATAGCGGCGGCCGCAACCAGGCATACGGCAAACACCAGGGACACGACGGCGGCAATGATCCGCTGCGGGGAATGCCGCAACGACGCGAAGGTCAGGGCCCAGCGCAGACGAATCAGTGTGGCAGCCACCTTGGGCGTGGCGGACGGGGTGACGGAAGGGGTACCAGGGTGCGTGTCGGAAGAGGTGCCGGAAAGAGTGGCGGAGTGCGTGCCGGAGGAAGTCATTGCGCGCCCCCATCCAGCCAAGCGATGTGCGCGGCGCCATGCCGCCCGCCAACCAGTTGCAGGAAACGCTCCTCAAGATCTTCTCCGGCCGCCACTTGGCCAATCGTCCCGGCGGCGCACACCACGCCCTGGTTGATCACGGCGACATGCGTGCACATCTTCTCGACAAGCGCCATGACATGCGAGGAGATAATCACGGTTCCGCCCGTGGACACGTATTCGATGAGAATATCCTTGAGATTGGCGCTGGAGACCGGGTCAACCGATTCAAATGGTTCATCAAGCACCAGAATGCGCGGGCTGTGGATCATCGCGCACGCCAGGCAGATCTTCTTGGTCATGCCGGCTGAATAATCGGCAACCATGACATTGGCGGCATTGGACAGATCGAAAGCCGCAAGCAGATCGCCGGCGCGTTGCAACGCCTTCGCCCGGGGCATCCCACGCAACATGCCGCAATACACGAGCAGCTGCATGCCGGTCAGGCGGTTGAAGATTTGATCAGGCTGCGGCATCACGCCGATCGTGCGTTTTGCGGCGTTCACATCACCCCACACGTCCCGCCCGAGAATGGTCACGATACCACCATCGGGGCGCAGCAGGCCGGTGACCATGTTGAGCGTGGTGGTTTTCCCAGCGCCATTTGGGCCGACCAAGCCGTAGAAGGACCCAACAGGAATATCAAGCGATAGGCCATTGACAGCAACCTTGTCACCGAACCGTTTCAACAGGCCGCGAATGGACACGGCGGCCGAGGGATTGGGCTGGGGCTGCATCATTGCGGGTATGGCAGGGGTCGCTGGCATCGCCGGCATCGCTGGCACTGCCGGTACTGTGGGCATCACCGTTGGCATCGCGGACGTCACAGGCGTCACAGGCGTCGCCGGTACCGCTGGCATCGTTGGCATCGTTGGCATCACGGACATCACAGGCGTCGCTGACACGGGTGATATCACGGGCCCCGCCGGTACTGTGGGCGTCGCCGGTACTGTACCGCGGGGGTCGGGAGCAACGGACAGAAAACGGACAGGTTGCTCCGCATTGTCTAGACTCATGGATTCAGGCTAGCACGAGGTATTGCAAAGGTTGCGGAGATGCGGGGACTGCGCGGATTGCGGACGAGAGGTTATGGGCAGGTAGCCGCGGAAATCACGGGCTCGGCAGGCTTGATGGGCCATTACGAGGATTGAGAGTTCGCGCGCATGCCGGGGTATACACAACGCGCAGTATCGCCGATCCCGACTGGGGATTCGCTAGCATCCGCCGGCACACGTGTGCCCACGCGCGCGAAACCTGCAACACCACCGGCACACTCGAATCAGATCCACCGACAACCGCCGACACACGTATGCCCACGCACGCAAAACGCGCAACACCGCAACAATCACCCAGCCGAATACGAGACAACTGCCGCCATACGCATGCCCGGGCACACGCGGGACGGCACACGCACAAGCCGGACTTCACGGACCGACCAGCATCCGACGACTTACGCATGCCGGTGCATACGCGGCATCGCAGCACGTCGTTGCCGCGGGGATACAGCAGCCCGGGCAGACTCAGCACGCTGTATTACTACTGTCGCCTCGGAACCGTGATGGTTGTTATGTGAGCCAAACCTCACACAACCACATCCGCAGACGGTCAAACGCCCAATCCAGACCATCCCGGCAGTCATCGTGCGAGTGAATCTTCGCACAACCACAGTCGAGGACAGCCAATCCACAGATTCCGACCGTCTCCAGTCCAACCGTGTGAGCCGAGCCTCACACACTCGACATCACTCGATTTCACGCTTAGAGCCGACACGAATTAATCGGTTCATATCCACGACGATTCGGCGTATACTTGACTACGTTTGCGGCAACGGCGCATTCGCAGCGCGGCACGAACACGCACCACACCGTGCACATCAACAGTGCACACCACGCCACGCGCACACAGTGTGCGCGGCGACAACACCGGATTGGGGCCGCCGCAGGCCACGTCGACAATCCGCGGAAGGGAGCCAACATGACATCCGACCAGTCATCAGACCAGCTGCCGGAAACCGCGCAGGGCACACCCCGGGAACCAGACAAGACCAGAAGCGCCGCGCGCGCCACATCCGCGGAATCAAACCAAACACGGCGGCAAACACCAAATCAAACACCAGCCCCAACCCTCACACAAGACACCACCGCCCCGCGCCGCTGCGACTTGCCGCTCGACGACCGGGAGCGTGCCATCGTCAGTCAGCTTTCCCGGCATAACCCGTACCACGGCATGTCCCGCATCGCGACGCTGCGCGCCCTTCCGCGCAACAGGAAATGGACGTATTTCCGCCAGGCGTTGCTCGCACGGGTACTCGCCGTCATCGCGGCGGTCGTCGTCGCGGTCATGCTGGCCGTGCATCTGCTCACCCCGGTCGCCAGCCCTCGGCTGTACGTAGCCGTCATCGACGGGGCGCTCGACACCCAGGACGGCACATCGCTGCAAACCGCCACCGCCCGCGCGCTGAACCTGCCCGAAGGCCGCGACGGCGGCGTGCGCATCGACACCTACTTCAACCTGGACACCGACGGGCTTGACAAACTCCAGACCATGCTCAGCAGCGGGGATATCGACGTCATCATCGCCAATTCGAAGGATTTCAAGCAACTCGCCGGATACGGGTACTGCGTGCCGCTGGGCAGCGCGCTCGACGGCACACAGCAGCACCAGCTCGCCGCATCCTATGTGTCACTGAACGGCTTCAGTGACGCGCATGACGACGACATGGACTACAACGGCAGCGGCAAAGGATCCAAACAGCCGTTCGGCCTCAAGCTTTCAGGCTTCGCGAACTGGACCACCTGGCAGAGCGCCAGCGCCGACGCCCTCGTCGGGTTCGCCCAGGATTCGCGCAACAAGACGACGGCACAGCAGTTCATCGATTATCTTCGCGACGCGAAGGACGTCTGAGCGCCCGGCAACACGCGCCGCCGTCTTCCCCTTCCCGCCCACAGCACACCACAGAAAGAACGAACCTAGATGCCTATTTTCGACCAAGACAACCCGTTCAACGATTTCATGTCGCATCTCGGCGATATGGCCATGGCGAATGTCGCGTGGGCCGTATGCAGCCTGCCGGTCGTGACGATCGGGGCCTCGACGTCCGCACTGTTCGACGTCGCCCGCGCCATCGACGAAGGCGACGACAGCCACGTACTGAAGCGCTTCTGGTCGGCGTTCACCCGGCGGATCGGCACAACGCTGCTGATCGGCATCATCTATCTGGCGTTCTTCGGGCTCATCGCTTTTGATATGTGGTACACCAGCAGCTCCGGCAAAGGCGACCTCAACGCCATCAACTACGGCATCTGCATCGCCATCGGCATCATCGGCGCGATATGCTCCGCGTATGTGCTGCCCTTGGCCTCGCGCAGCAATCTGCCAGCCGGCGGTCAGTTCAAGCGTTCCGCCGCACTGGTCGCCGCACACCCGGTCGCGGCGCTCTCGGCCTTCGCTTTGGCCGCGATCCCGTGCATCATCGCCGTATGGATGCCCGGCGGCCTGTTCTTCGTGATCTTCTTCTGGGGCCTGCTGTTCGCCGGGTGCAGCAGCTGGCTGACCGCCGTGCTCATGCGCCAGCAGCGCGTGTTCGCAGACCCGCTGGTCACCGTTGACGAGGCACCGACAGCGGCACGCCGCTGACACGAGTCACCCGGACGCCGGGCTCCCTGCCTCTGCCGACGCCAACAATCACCCCAGCGTCGGCAGAGGTTTTCGTTGGCGCGGAAAGCCGCAAACCATCTGGGACTTGCGTCAGGCCTCGGTGCGCGGGGCGGCCGTCGAGCCGCGGGGAATCAGGTGATAGTTCGGCTCAAGCTGGTTATCCACGTGCTGCCCGTTGATCATCGCGTACAGCATCGGGACGATTTTCGCGCCGAGCTTCGGGATATCGCGGGCCAGCGCGGTCAGTGACGGGCTGGTCGCCGTGCACATGTAGGAGTCGTCCCAGGACATGAGCGACAGGTCGTCCGGCACGTGCAGGCCCTTGGCGACCGCCACGTGCAGGCCCTCGACCGTCATCACGTCGTTGTCGTACACAATCGCGGTCGGCGCGCTCGGCAGTGACAGCAGGCGTTCCGTGCATTCGCGGCCCTGTTCGGGCGAGTAGTCGGAGTGCAGGCAGTCGTATGCCATCGAGTATTTCGAGGTCTCCTCGTTGAATACGCGGTCGCGGATGTACGTGTGCCCGAACCGTTCGGGACCGGCTACACGTGCGATATGCCGGTGTCCCAGCTCATGCAGGTACTCAACGATCTGGCGGGCGCCGTCGGCGTCGTTGCTGCTGACGGTCGTCAGCTGGCCGGAGACCGAGGGGTCGGAGAAAACAAGCGCGGGGACTTCGGGATGCTGCTGGTACAGCTCGACGCGGGCGTCGCCGATCTCCACGTTGAAGATGAGCACGGCGTCCACGCTGCCGGCCGCGATCCAGTTGCGATGCACACGAAGCGCTTCAGTCTCGTTGCGGGCGAAGCGCAGCAGCAGCGAATAGTCCTCTTTTTCGAGTTCGACGCCGATGCCGGAGAACAGCTCCATGAAGTAGGGTTCCACACCGAGCAGCTTGCTGCCGGCGGTCATGACCACGCCGATGCTGTGCGTCTTGGCCACTGACAATGCCTTGGCCGCGCTGTTGGGTTTCCAGCCCATTGAGTCGGCGACTTCCAGCACTTTTTTACGCGTTTTCTCGGAGACGCCGGGTTTACCGTTTAAGGCGTACGAAACCGCGCTGTTGGACACTCCCGCCGCTATGGCGACATCGGTGATGGTTACCTTGGTTTTCGCGCCTGTCATATCCCGCGTACTCCGTTTCTTGTCGCATCCTACTGAAATCAGTGCTGAAATTCATCGTATCCCGATGCAACGTCAATATTCGCGCCGAACACCAAATATGACAATGCCGGTGCGGCAGGGGACCCCCGTGCCCCCTGCCGCACCGGCATGTGATGACGTGGTACCGGACTTTACCGCTTCAAATCGTTGGCGCACCGCAGCACGTTCGGTGCCGCGAAACGCCCGGGCTCGACCTCGGCGCCGCTGCTGATTGTCCAGGTCACCGATTCACCGGGCAGCAGGGTCACCATGCCGCCGTCCACGGAAGCGTCCGCATCGACCTTGTCGGCCATGCAGAACACGTCACGGGCGTAGGCGTGGGCGGTCAGTGTCATGGTGTAGCCATGCTCGGCCTTCTCGACCTTCACGTCAAGCGGATCGGCCTGAAGCTGCTGGTCGATGACCTCGGCGCCGTTGAACACCACGCGCGCGAAGCCCGGACGGTCGGCGGCCGCGACGATGATCTCGTCCGAAGCGTCCGCGAAGGTCGCGACTTCGGGCTCGAGATACACCGTGGCGTGGTCGACAGCGCCAAGCGACACCTCGATGCGCTGGCTTGCCAGGACTTCGCCTTCCAGCGTGCGCCGCTCGACCGTCCACGTGCCGGACCACGGCTCGCGCGTATCGTTGAGCACGACAAGCGCGAGCTTGTCAGCGGCCGGGCGCTTGCCCTCCCAGCTGCGGTCCTCCCACTGCTTCTTGGAGATACGCGGCTGGATTGTCGCCAGACGCGGCGCGAAGAAGTCGCGGGACGCATACCACAACGGTTTGCGATGGCCGTCATAATCGACCGCGGCCCACGAGACCACAGGCCAGTCGTCGTTGAGCTGCCAGATCAGCGCGCCTGCGTTGATCGGCTCCAGCGAGCGCATATGCTCGACGCCGAAGCGGATCGCCTGCGCCTGCTGCAGCTGGCAGGCCCAATGCCAATCCTCGATATCGTCCCAGTTGTCGGTGGGAATCAGCCAGTCGCGGGTGCCGTCGGCCTTGTAGCTCACGTCGTCGATGTCACCGGGGGTCAGGTGCGAGCGCATGCCGCGGGCGAGCTTGTAGTTGCCGCCCATGGCTTTCTGGTGCACGAGCATCTGGTCGCCGAAGGGCTCAAGCGGTTCATCATGGACGACGCGGGTCAGCGTGCTCCATGCCGGGGGCGCCTGGTAGCCGAATTCGTCGGCGAAGCGCGGCGTGTAGTCGGCGTACTTGCGGTAGTCCATGCGGTTCCACACGTCCCAGATGTGCATGGTGCCGTCGGTGTCGAGGTTCGCGTCGGTGAACTTGGTGAAGCTCATCGGGGAGCTGGGCAGGTAGACGTGCGTGGGGTCAAGCTCGGCGAGCAGCTGTGGGAAGAGCTGCGCGTAGTAGTAGTCGCCCCATCCTTTTTCGCCGTAGCCGTATTCGTTTGCCGGCCGGTCGTCGTCGCGCAGGGCCTGCTTGTAGCCGCCCCACTGCGCGTAGGCGACATAGTTCTCGTTGGAACCGTTCCACACAATCAGGCTCGGGTGCGGGCACAGGCGGGTGATCTGCCCGCGGGCCTCTGCCTCGATTTCGGCGCGGGTGTCCGCGTCCTCGCTGTAGGCGGCGCAGGCGAGCATGAAGTCCTGCCAGACCATGACGCCGAGCTCGTCGGCCAGGTCGTAGAAGTCGTCGGACTCGTAGATGCTGCCGCCCCAGGCGCGCACCATGTTCGAGTTGGACTCCACCAGGTCGTGGAAACGCTTGGTGTAGAAGGCGCGGTCGGCCCGGGACATGAACGCGTCGATCGGCACCCAGTTGTAGCCGCGGGCGTGCACCGGCACGTTGTTGACGTAAATCTGGAACGGGCGTCCGACCTCGTCGGCACGCGTGTCCACGTGGACGGCGCGGAAGCCGATGCGGCCAGACCATTCGGCCTCGCCGTCATCAGTGGTGACGGCAACGTCATACAGCGGCTGGTCGCCGTAGCCGAGCGGCCACCACAGCTTGGCGTCCGGGACCGCGATCTTCACGGTCGCGCTGTCGCGCCCGGCTTCGATGACGCCGGAGACCTTGGCGTCGGTGCCGTTGCCGTTCAGCGCCACCGTGAACGGGACCGGGGTCTGCCCGGCGTGGGCGTCCATCGGGTCCATGACGCGACCCTTGCCGGCACGCTCGATATCCACGGTGCAGGTGAGCACGCCGGTACCGTCGTCGAGCACATCAACCAGCGGACGGACGGCCTTAAGCCGTTCACCGGACCACGAGTCGATGCCGATCTGCTGCCAGATGCCGGCGTTGGCCACGTCGATACCCCAATCCCATCCGAACTGGTAGGACGGCTTGCGCAGCTGGTTGAAGGCGTGGTGCTCGGTATGCGGGTAGTAGCCGAGTTCCTGTTCGCGACGGTCGGATTCGCACACGGACGAGGCGAAGGTGACGACGAGCTGGTTCTCGCCCTCGCGCAGCTGGCCACGCACATCCCAGCGGTACGTGCGATGGTAGTTCTGCGCGTTGCCGACCAGCTGGCCGTTGAGCGTGACCGTGGCCACGGTATCGAGCCCGTAGGCCACCAGGTCGTGGCGTTCCTTGCCGTCGTCATGCCAGTCGAAGACGAGGCGGTACTGCCAGTCGATGTCGCCGATCCACTGCTGGTGTTTCTCGTTGTCGCCGTCGAAGGGGTCGGCGATCAGGCCGGCGGAGACCAGGTCGAGGGTCACCTCGCCCGGCACGGTCGCGGGGATGCCTGCCGCGATGCGGTCACGCAGTGCTTCCGGGGCGACTTGCGGGTTGAGTGCGCGGACGCTCCAGCCATCGGCGAGCGCGGCGAAGGTATGAGGGGTGTGAGTCATGATGGTTCCTTTTCATAGCCGTGGGCTGTACCGGTTAAGCAGCACAGCACAGCCCACGAGTCCTCGGATAGTCGGCGGACGGCGGTCAGCCCTTGACCGCGCCGGCGGCGATGCCGTTGTAGATCTGCTTCTGGAACAGCAGGAACAGGATGAGCATCGGCAGCAGCGTGATGATCACGCCGGCGCAGATCAGGTTGTACCGACTACCCATCGGCCCGGTGAACGAGTACAGGGCGATGGCGACAGTCTTCAAGCTGCTGTCCTGCAGATAAAGGTTCGAAGCGTAGTACTCGTTGTACACGCCCACGCCCTTCAAAATCATGCAGGTGACGATGGCCGGCTTGAGCAGCGGCAGCAGGATCTTCGAATACACGGTGAAGTAGCTGGCACCGTCCACGATGGCGGATTCATCCAGGGAAATCGGGATGTTCTCAAAATACTGGATGAACACGTAGATGGAAATCACATCCGTGCCGCACATCATGATGATGTAGCCCCACAGGGTGTTCACCGCGTGCATGCCGACCATCATCTTGTACAGGGAAACCTGCATCGCGATGCCCGGCAGCAGGGCAGCGAGCGCGAACAGCCCGCGGATCAGCGTGTTACCCGGGAAACTGAAGCGGCTCAGCACATAGGCGAGCTGGGTGCCGATGAGGGTGGTGACCACCAGGACGACAATCAGCACGATGAAGGAGTTACGGAACGCAACCCCCATGTTCGATGCCTTGAACGCGTCGACATAGTTGCTGAAATTGAACCAGTTCTTCGGCATCTGCATCACCGTGGTGGACTGGTATTCCTTGTCCGTCTTGGCCGCCGTCACGAAGCAGCTGACCACAGGCAGCAAGGCCCAGAACGCCACGAAGATAAGGCTGAAGTACTTAAGGAAGACGAAGAAGCCAACCTTGAACTTGTACCAAGGTGTCGTGCCCCGGTCCACTTGCTTCTGCTTGGCCTGCGCGACTACGTCAGTCATCATGCCACCGCCTTTTCTGTCTTGTTGCCCGAAGCACCGTCACGGAACAGGGACGCGTTCTTGCGCTGCATCTTGCGGCGCTGACGTTCGATCTTCTTGGCCTTCTTCTTGGCTTTCTCCGTCCCATCGTCAGCATCCCTGAACGCGTAGGCGAACAGGATCTTCTGCAACAGCGCGCATATCAGGATGATGATCAGCAGGACGATTGCCATGGCCGAGGCCAGACCGACCTTCTGGTTGGTGTGTGCCAGATGATCCATCAGGACGAAGTAGGTCGCAGTGCCGTTGGCGCCGGTCGTGATCACGAACGGGGCCTCGAACGCGGACAGCGAACCCGTGATGGACAGAATCACATTGAGCACGAGAATCGTTTTGATGCCGGGAAGGATGATGTGGCGGAACTGCTGGAACTTGTTCGCGCCGTCAATCTCCGCAGCCTCATACAGCGCGGAATCAATGGACATCATCGAACCGATGAACAGAATCACGTTCTGGCCCAGATAGCGCCAAATCGAGGTGCCCACCAGCGACCAGTTGTTGATGCGCTGGTCCTTGAGCCAGTACGGCAGATGCTGCAGATCGAAGCCGCACCATTGCAGCACGGAATCAAACACGAAACCGCGGGTGAAGAAGAACTTGAAGATGAAGCCGATTGCGATGCCGTTGATCAGGTAGGGGAAGAAATACACCGCCTTGAAGAAGTTCCCCGCGCGCACCTTGAAGGTCAGGATCGTCGACAGGTAGAGCGCGAGCGCCACCTGGATCAGGGCGCCGACCATGTAGTACAGGCTGAGTTTCAGGGACGACAGCGTATCCGGACGGGTGAAGACCTGCACGTAGTTGTCGAGGCCGACCCACCTGGGCGTGCCGATGTACTTCATCTTGTAGAAGCTGTAGCCGATCATGTTCGCGAACGGCACGTAGGTGAAGACCACCAGAAGCGTGACAGGAATCAAGCAGAACAGGACGATGATCACGCCCCTGCGCCAATCCCGCGGTTGTTTGTTGAACGGCACATCGGTCCGGGTCTCATCAACCGTTGCGCCTGCTGTTGTTGCAGTCAAGGTATCCCCTTTTTTCCATCAGGTTGTTGTTGATTGCCGTGCGATGTCTGGCATCGGATGGCGGTACAGGAACGGCCGGTCCGCTACCCGTCCTGGGCAGGCGGGCCGGCCGTTCAATCGGTATATGGCGCGTGGCTTACTTGGCGACCGTGGTGTACTTGACGCTCACGTCCTCGGTCTTGAGGGCGTCGTTCCACTTGGAGTTCCACTCCTTGACCAGGGCGTCGTAGGACTCGTCGCCGTTGGCGGCGTGCTCGACGATGGCCTGGACGCGCTTGTCGCCGCCGGCGTTGATGGCGAGCTCGGAATCGGAGTTGAGGTCGTTGAACAGGTCCTCCTCGCCGGAGACCGCGGGCTCATCCTCAAGGAACTTCACGTTCTTGAACTCGGCGTAGGTGTCGGGCAGCTTGGTGTCGTTCTTAGCGACGCCGATGCCGCCTTCGTTGTAGGCGTAGCCGGACTTCTCGGTCATCCACTTGACGAAGATCATGGACGCCTCCTGGTTGTCGGCGGAGCTGTCCTTGTTGATGCCGTAGGAGTAATCAGCGGCGGAAGTGGCGTACTGCTTGCCCTTGACGGAGATCGGGAACGGCATGTACCCGATGTCGTCGGCGTTGTTGCCGGCCTGCTTGATCTGAGAGACGGCCCAGGAGCCGAGCACCATGGTGGCGATCTCGCCGTTGTTCATCTTGGACTTGGAGCCTTCCCAATCAGTGGTGGAGTAGTCGTCCTCGGTGAGCTTGTCCTTGACCGCGTCGTAGAGAACCTTGTAGACGTTGTAAGCATGGGTGCCGTCCTTCGGGTCGGAGAACGGATTCTTGGTGTGCAGGAGCTCCTGGTTCATGTACTTGGCATCACCAGTCGCGGTGCCGCCGATGTAGGAATCCCAAGCGCCCATGGTCCAACCGGCCGCGTAGTTGGTGTACAGCGGGGTGGCCTTGGTCTTGTCCTTGACGGCCTTGAGGTCCTTGATGAACTCGTCCGGGGTGGTCGGCAGCTTGTCAACGCCGGCTTCCTTGAAGACCTTCTTGTTGTAGACGATGCCGACCGCATTGCCGTTGGCGGGCACGCCGTAGACGTCGCCCTTGTATTCCCACGCGTGCACGTACTTGATCTGCTTGCCCATCGCGTCGGTCTTGCCGTAGGACAGGAAGTAGTTGCCCAGTTCGGACTTATCGACTGCCGGGATCATCATGATGTCGCCCCAGTCGCCGCCCTGCAGGCGGGTGAGGGCGCTGTCGGCGTAGTTGGAATTGGTGGTCACCTTGACGGTGATATTCGGGTACATCTTGTTGAATTCCGCGATGTACTGCTTCCACGTGGTTCCTTTGTAGGAATCCTGCGCCATGTCGGTGCGGTGGCTGAAGAGTTTAATGGTGGTCTTGATGTCCTTGCCGGTGGTGCCGAGCTTGATTTGCGGATAGGTGACGCTGGTCGCCTTGGTGGATCCGTTGCCGCCGCAGGCCGCGAGGCTGACAGCGCAGACAGCCGCTACAGCCGCCGCTGCAATCTTGGTGAAGGCTTTCATTCTGATCTCCTCATTGATGGTTGTGTGGCAAGGTTACGTCCGCCTCGCCGCGTGCCCCTCGCTGCGCTTCATCTCTGAACCGCCGTGGAAGGCTGTTGGAAGACCCCATCGCTGGCGTCTTCGTGATGACAGTGTTCAGTGTATCGAAACGACGGCAGTTTGTCAACCGGTTAAGTTGTTGGAGCGTCAATTATCAGAGCCAAGGGGGCACTTTAGGAGACGTCAGGATACCTCCGCGTGAAACGACAGTGCGGCGAGAACGATGAATGTACGTGCGAAAAAGGTTGATATTCCAAGGTTTTTTGAGGTTTTCCGAACAGAACGGGCGATGGCAGCAAGGCGCCGGCGACGCTGCGGCAAGCCCGCCCAATCGCGACACGCGGAGATGAATCGTTTAAGCAATGGGGGCTGAATCGACAGGGAGGAGCGCTGGAATCCCGCAGCCCCGCGGCCATGTCATACCAGGAGCGCCCCGAATGACATCCGCACGCCTCCTCCACACCAAGCGAATCGGTGTGCGAATCGCATCGTGCGGAAAGGAAACCAAGGGGTTCGGCGAACGCTATGGAATCCGCCGGAACGAGAATCGTTGGAATTCCGCCAATCTTTGCCACCACCGGTGCCCTGGGCGCCACCAGAAGCCGCCCGCCCCTCCACACCCGTCGAATCGGCGGACGAACCCCATCGCGTGGAGCGCATTCGCAGTCGCCACGGCACACGGTGCTGCACAAAACCAACTGCGCCTGGTTACGCCGGGGAAGATCTCGGCATAGCCAGGCGCAGCAATCAATCACGCTCGCACGATTTGTCGCGCTTACTCCTCCGGCAGCTCGCGGTCGGCGATTACCTTGCGGTACCAGGCGAAGCTGTCCTTGGGCACGCGACGGCAATCGTGGTCGTAGTCGACGCGCACGATGCCGAAACGCTTCGTGTAACCGTACGCCCATTCGAAGTTGTCCATGAGCGACCACACGAAATACCCTTCGACCGGCACGCCGGCGCGGATCGCCTTGCCGATGGCCGCCAGATGACGCCGCAGATAGTCGATACGGTCGGCGTCGTGCACGGCGAAGGTGCCATCGGCTTCCTGGGTTTCGACATCGTCGCACGCCTCACCGTTCTCCGTGACGACCAGCGGGACCGACGGGTAGTCATTGTGCACGCGAACCAGCAGGTCGGTCAGCCCCTCGGGGTCGATATTCCAGCCCATCGCAGTGTGATCGCCGGGCGTCGGCAGCCAGTCGACGTTCTCGCAGCACGGCCATGCAGTCGCGCCGTCATCGGTGTGCGGGGTCTTGGCGAGGGCGACCAGGTTGGTGCTGTAGTAGTTCACACCCAGCAGGTCGATCGGCTGGTTGATGAGCTTCAGGTCGCCGTCGCGCACGAAGCTCCAATCGCATGCCTTGCGCGTCACGTCGAACAGTTCTGCAGGGTAGTAGCCGCGCAGCATCGGGTCGAGCCACACGCGGTTGCCGATCAGGTCGGTGCGGTGCACGGCGTCGGCGTCGCCACGGTTGAATTGCAGGTTCAACGTGACGGATACCTTGCTTCCGGTGCCGACTTCCGCTCGAATCGCCTCCGCCATCAGGCCGTGCGCAAGGTTGAGATGGTGGACGGTCGGGAAGCAGCCGGCGCCGAGGCCGAGACCCGGCGCATGCTCGGTGGCGCCGTAGCTGAGATAGGAGGAGCACCACGGTTCGTTGAGCGTCGGGTAGACGTCCACACGGTCGCCGAGCCGCCGTGCGACAATCCGCGCATAATCCGCCATCCGATAGGCGGTGTCGCGGTTCAGCCAGCCGCCCTGTTCGCCCATGTACTGCGGCAGGTCCCAATGGTAGAGCGTGACGACGGGCCGGATGCCACGGTCGCGCAGCGCGTCAATGATGCGCTCGTAATGGTCGAGCCCGGCCTCGTTCGGTTTGCCGTCGGGCGTGGGGATGATGCGCGGCACGCTGATGGACAGGCGGTAGGAGTCGACGCCGAGGTCGGCGAGCAGGTCGAGGTCGTCTTCCCAGCGCCGGTAGGAGTCGCAGGCGATGTCGCCGGTGTCGCCGTTGACGGTTTTACCCGGCGTGTGGCTGTAGACGTCCCAGATGGATGGCGTGCGGCCGTCGGCGTCCGGGGCGCCTTCGATTTGGTAGGCCGCGGTGGCGGTGCCGAAGGTGAATTGCTGTGGAGCATGCATGTGAGGCCTTTCTCTGTGGTGCGCGTGTCGTTGCCGTGCGTCGGTTGCATCGTCGTCGATTCCGCGCTACGATTCTGAATCGGTTAAGTTCAATGATAGAGCAATCGTGGACGCGACACAACGACAATCGCCCAGTCGGCGTTGACGCCTGTGGGGCCATCCAAGGAAGGAACAACGAACATGTCCCGCATCATCTCACCCCGAGACCCGGCACTACGCGTCATGGGACGTATCGATGACGGCAACCCGGACCGCCCCGTGTGGGTGTTCCCCTACACCCAGGCGAGCTTCAGGTTCACCGGCACCACGCTCAGCCTGACCCTCATCAACCACCACGACTACGGCGACAGCCACATCGGCGTCATCGTCGACGGCATGCCGGCGTCCATCCGCATCCCCGTCAACGAACGCCCCATCACCCTCACCCTCGCCAGCCACCTGCCGGACATCGAGCACACGGCCACCATCTACAAGCGACAGGACGGCGAGCACTACCTGGAACTGCTGTGGCTCGCCGTAGACGATGACGCGCAGGTACTGCCGCCGAGCGACCCCGAACCCACCCGCCGCATCGAGATCTACGGCGATTCCGTCTCCGCCGGTGAGCGGAATGAAGCGGTTGCGTACGTCGGCAAAGCCGATCCCGATGTCGACCTGAGCGCCTGCAGCAACTCGTGGCTATCCTACGGCGCCATCACCGCGCGCAAGCTCGGCGCCCAACTGCACGACATCGCCCAGGGCGGCGCATCCCTGCTCGACGGCATCGGTTGGTTCCACGCACCGAACTACATCGGCATGGAACACATCTGGGACCGCATCGAATACAATCCGTCGCTCGGGCCGAGTCGCCCATGGGACTTCTCCCGCTACACCCCGCATGTAGTCATCGTCGCCATCGGGCAGAATGACTCGCATCCGCACGATTTCATGGCTGAGGATTACGACGGCGCCGAGGCACGCCACTGGCGGGCACGGTACGTCGACTTCCTGCACGCGTTACGCGAACGCTACCCGCAGGCGCTCATCATCTGCACCACCACCGTGCTGCAGCATGACCACAGCTGGGACCGGGCCATCGGCGAAGCCGTCGCAACGGTCAACGACGCCCACACCATCCACTTCCTGTATTCGCGCAACGGGGCGGCCACGCCCGGGCACCCGCGTGTCCAGGAGCACGAGGAGATGGCGGAGGAACTCACCGACCTCATCCGCAGTTACGGCGACGACATCTGGAGCGACTGACATGAACGCACGCATCGTAACCGGTCCGGCGCCGGGAACCACTTCCACCACCACACAAACCGTGACAGGTCCGGCCCCAGGCTCGGACGTCGCCAGACCCGACGCCGAGGCACAAAACATCGACAAGCCGCGCGGCACCGCCGATTTCAACGTGGCGGCGGTCTTCTCGCACCATATGGTGCTGCAGCGGCATCGGCCCGTTCCCGTATTCGGCCATGGCAAACCGGGTATGCGCTTCCACGCGCGGCTGTTCGAGGCAGCGTTGGCGGCGAGCGGAAGCCTGAAAGCGTTTGCAGAGGCTGATGGCACCATCCGCCCGGACGGCTCGTGGCGAATCGAACTGCCCCCGCAGGAAGCGGGCGGCCCATACACGCTCGAACTCACCGCCTCGAACGGTACGCAACTGGTCTTCCACGACGTGATGATCGGCGAAGTCTGGCTCGCGAGCGGGCAGAGCAACATGGAATTCGAACTGCACAGCACCCGCGAGGCGGCCCAGGCCATCGCACAATCCGGCGACCCGCTGCTGCGCTTCTACAACACCCCGAAAAGCGGCGATGTCGGCGACGAGCTGTTCGGCGCCGAACGCAGATCCACGTGGCAGGCGTGCGCGCCCGACACCACCGGGACCATGAGCGCCATCGCCTACTACTTCGCCGCCAAGTTGCGCCGGCAATTCGGCGACACTGTGCCGATCGGCATCATCGACTGCTACATCGGCGGCACGTCCATCACCTGCTGGATGGACCAGGCGACTATTGAATCCAGCGACGCCGGGCGTCCGTATTGGCAGCGCTACCAACAGGCGCTGGCCGGGCATACCGAGCAGGACTTCCACGACATGACACTCGCGTGGAAAACCAAGTTCGACCATTGGAACGCGCAGATCGAGGCCGCACGGGCCGCGAACCCGAACGTCAGCTGGGACGAGCTCAATGCGAACTACGGCGAATGCCCCTGGCCGCCGCCGGTCACCCCGCATTCGCAGTACCGGCCGACCGGGGCCTTCACCGCGATGGTCGCACGCGTCGCGCCGTACGCGGTGCGTGGTGTCCTGTGGTATCAGGGTGAGGAGGACGCGCCGTATAGCGCTTCCTACGCCGTTCTGTTGCGGCAGATGATCGACCTCTGGCGGCGGATGTGGCGCGTTGGCGGGAATACCGAGCATGACGTTTCCGGGTATGCTGCCTACACCGCCGATCTGCCGTTCATCATCATCCAGCTGCCACAATGGATCGACCGTGCGACCGACGAGGCGCACGCCGACCCGCTTGACTGGCCGGTGATCCGCGAAACCCAATGGGATGCGGCGCGCGACATTCCCGATGTCACGACCGTGTGCACCATCGACTGCGGCGAATACGACAACATCCACCCGTACGACAAGCGCACCGTGGGCGAGCGCACAGCCGCCATGGCGCTGCACATGATGTACGGGCACCGCGACATCGCCGCTTGGGGGCCCGAACCCGTGGAAATCCTGCTGGAAAGCGGGCCCTCCCATGCGGCCCCCGGGGATGGCGCAGTCGACGGGGCGGCGGTGCTCGTACGGTATCGCCATGCCGACGGGTTGCGCTTCGACGGCACCGTACCCGGCACCGGGAACACCGGCGGACTGGATGCGCTGTCCCGGATTGCCGGACAATCCGGGTTCGAGCTTGCCGGCGAGGACGGTGTCTTCCATGACGCTGCCGCGGACATCGTATATGGGTCCAAGGCCGGCGGCGGGAATCGTGGCAGCGGCGCGATTCGCGTGTCCTGCCCCGAGATATCCCGACCGACAGCCATCCGGTACGCCTGGCGAAGCTGGGGGCCAGCACCCGTGCACAACGCTGACGGGCTGCCCGCCATCCCCTTTCGCAGCGACGTACCGCAATCCTAGACTTGGCGCGTTCGGGGGTTGTTCCCCTTATCCTTCGGGCGCGTCAACCTCATTTTCACGACATGCAACGGAGCATCGGAAGGCGCGGCCAATTCCAAGGGTCGTGACCTTCCATACGCGTAGGATGAAACGCATATGACTACCAAGACAACACCAGCATCAGCGGCACAAGTGCAAGCGGGGCACGCAACGCAACCATCGCAGGCGATCATCACGTATCCTGCCGAACTGCACCCGGGGACCGACGGACAGCCGGGCAACGCGACCGCCTATGATTTCAGCGCAATCAAGCCGATTCCGGGGACGCCCTGGGCGGGCAAGACATTGGGGATCCTCGGGTCATCGGTGGCTTACGGGGCGTGTTCGCTGGCCGACGGACCGGGCGAGTATATCGCCCGACGGCTGGACATGCGGCTGGCGAAGGAAGCGGTCAGCGGCACCACGCTCGCCGACATCAACGACGGCTCCTACGTGCACCGGCTGGATACCCGGCTTCCCGCGAGCCTTTCGATTGACCTGTTCATCTGCCAGCTATCCACCAACGACGCCTCACATGACGTGCCGCTGGGAGATGCCGGCGAAACCGATACGCATACGGTGGCCGGCGCGCTGAATCATATCGTGGGGACTGTGCGCGAACGCTGGGACTGCCCGCTCGTGTTCTTCACGGGCGCGCGATTCGACAGCCCGCGGTATCAGAACATGGTGGATCTGTTGTTCGATATGCAGCGGATTCACGGCTTCGGCATTATCGATTTGTGGCATGATGCCGCGTGGAATGCGATTCCCGATGACCGCCGGGCGCTGTACATGCACGATCCAGTGCACCCGACCAAGGCCGGATACCGCGACTGGTGGGGCCCCGAGATGGTCCGCCAACTACTCGAAATCACGCGCTGAGACAAGCAGCCAAGCAATCATACGAAGAGACCGCCGGCCGGACGAACCGGACGACGGTCTCTTTCAAACGCTATGCGGAACCTCGGCTCGTCGGCCACTGGCTCAGCTGCCAAAGCGCCGCCCGCAATCACTGCACCTGGGTACGAGCGATCTTGCCGTTGAAGGACTCAGCCATATCGGCGTCAGCATCCTCCTGGTTGTTCCAGGAGAACATAGCGCGAAGCTTCGGGCCAACGGTCTCGAGGTGCGGGTGAGAGTACTCTTCCTGCAGCTTCTTGAACTTCGGAGCGCCAGCAGCCTGATCGTCCATGAACTCCTTGGCGAAGGAGCCGTCCTGAATGCGCTTGAGCTGGTACTCCATGCGCTTCTTGGTCTCTTCGTTGATGACGGTGGAGGTGTAATCGCCGTACTGAGCGGTGTCAGAGCAGGACCAACGAGCCTTGTTCAGGCCACCCTCGTTCGCGAGGTCAACCAGCATCTTCAGCTCGTGGAACACCTCGAAGTACGCGATCTCCGGCTGATAACCAGCCTCGGTCAGCACGTCGAAGCCCATGTCGCACAGGTGGTTGATGCCGCCCATGAGGACATCCTGCTCGCCGAACAGATCGGTCTCGGTCTCTTCCTTGAAGGTGGTCTTGATGGCGCCGGCGCGCAGAGCGCCGAGGGCCTTCGCGTAAGCCAGGGTGATATCCCAGCCGTCGCCGCGAGGATCCTGCTCGACAGCCACAACCACCGGGACGCCACGGCCGTTGGTGTACTCACGACGGACGATGTGGCCCGGGCCCTTCGGGGCGACCATGAACACCGGGTGATCCTCGGTCGGCTTGATGTAGCCGTAGTGGATGTTGAAGCCGTGAGCGAAGGCCAGAGCAGCGCCCGGCTTCAGGTTCGGCTCAACCTGCTCCTTGTAGACCTGAGCCTGGTACTGATCAGGCAGCAGGATCATGACGATATCGGCTTCGGCGACCGCTTCCGGCACGGACTTGACCTCGAGGCCCTGCTCCTTGGCATAATCCACGGACTTGGAGGTCGGGCGCAGGCCGACGACGACGTCAACGCCGGAATCGCGCAGGTTCAGCGCATGGGCATGGCCCTGGGAGCCGTAACCGAGAATGGCGACCTTCTTGCCATTGAGCACGGAGAGATCCGCATCCTTCTCATACCAGATAGTTGCTGCCATATGTAGCACTCCTTGTTTTGGGAAAATCCCTTGCCGGCTTGATACCGGCACTTTGCTTGTAACTTCTGCAAAAAGGATTTTGTCCTTGATTGATGCCCATCATACTAGAATCGCTCCCCCGATTCGGGTGCGTTCCATCAGTTGAACATCTCGGCAAAACTTTTTCGCAAGCCATCAAGCACATGGGTAGTTGGTCTCCGGACCGTAGTGCGGAACCGGGACGCGGCGGACGGAAAACCAACCGCCACGCCTCGGAATCGCGCCAAAATCCAAAGTGGAATCGATATTCAGTTATGTCGTTATGTACTTACGTATTCAGTTATTTGTGGTCGGATATCAATATTCAGATATCTCAGGTATTGACTGCGGACAGACGCCGAAGCATGCAACCTGCGACGACGCCCATGACGGGGAGTCGGCAATCCGCTGGCCGCCTGCCGAAAGCCGCGACCGCGACCGCCGGCTCCACGCGCCGACGTCACTTGGTGAAATCGGTGTCCTTCGTCTCACGGCAGCTGAGCACCGCGACCAGGCAGCACACAGCCATCACGCCGAGATACAGGCCGACCGAACGCACGCCCCAATGATGGGACAGCCAGGTGGCGATCGTCGGGACGAACGCGGCACCCACGATCGCGGCGAGATTGTAGCCGATGCCAGAACCCGAGTAGCGCACGTTCGCGTCGAACAGCTCAGGCAGGAACGCGCCGATCGGGCCGAAGGCGATACCCATCAGGGCAAAGCCGACGCACAGGAACAGCTCAACCTGGAAGAAGTTGCGGTGACCCATGAGCAGGTACGGGAACACCAGCGCGAACACCACCAGCGCAACTGAGGAGAACACGAGCACGCGACGGCGGCCGATCCGGTCCGCATACACGCAGGACAGCACGATGAATAGCGCGAACACGCAGATGGCGATCATGAGCATGAGCAGGTACTCGCGGTTCGTGAAGCCGAGGCCGCCACCGCCCTGTTCAACGGTCTTCGTGCCCCAAGCGAGAGACCAAGTGGCGAGCGTGTAGAACAGCGTGTAGGTCACAGCGGCGATGAAGGTAGCCTGGATCACCTGGCGCCAGCTCTTGCGGAACACCTCGGTAAGCGGGGACTTGATCACCTTGTGCTGCTGCTGAGCGAGGCGGAAGACCGGGGTCTCCTCCATCTGCACGCGCACAACAAGGCCGACGATCACCAGCACGCTCGACAGCAGGAACGGCACACGCCAGCCCCAAGAGACCATCGCGGCGTTGTCATTGAAGCTTTCGAGCAGGAAGTACGTGCCGTTCGACAGGAAGAAGCCAATCGGGGCGCCCAACTCCGGGAAGGAGCCGTACAGGGCGCGCTTGTCTTCAGGCGCGTTCTCGGTCGCCACCAACGCGGCGCCGGACCATTCGCCGCCTAGGCCGATGCCTTGAACGAAGCGGCACAGACACAGCAGCGCGACCGCGGCGACACCCCACATGTCATAGGTCGGCAGGCAGCCGATCAGGAAGGTGGCGATACCCATCGTCAGCAGAGAGACGACCAGCGTGGTCTTGCGGCCCATACGATCGCCGAAATGGCCGAAAATCAGGGAGCCGACCGGACGGGCGATGAACGCGATGGAGAAGGTGAGCAGCGACATCAGCAGCGCGACCGTCGGGTTGGTCGTGTCGCTGAAGAACACCTTCGGGAAATAGTTCGCAGCGGCGGTGCCGTATGCGTAGAAGTCATAGAACTCGATGGCTGTGCCGACCATGGAAGCGGCAATGACGGTGCGAACCGAATCGCGCGTCATCTGTTCCACTTTGCCGGCGGCCTGTTGAAGGCCAGTCGTCTGTTCGACTGCTGTCATGATTGCTCCTGGATTGCTCCTGGACGTGCCGACGTCACTCGCGTGCGACACGGTTCCATCTGTTTTGTTTTGAGCTGGATGCTGGTTGCGAATCTGTGACGATCCTTGTGGGATTTGCAGTGCAACAAAAAAGCCCCGCGATGTATGCAGGGCGAATGATCTGTCCGGCCCCGCATTCGTCAGCGGGGCTCAGCATGTACCGAATCAGTCCGCCAACGAAGACGGGCTAATAATTCGTGCGGAAACTCGCAGCAACAGCAGACCGTTCATCGTGGCGTCCTCCTTTCGGTTCTCTTTGGGATGTCTTCCCAACTGGCCCCTAACCATAGGAGGGTTGGACCGGTTCAAGGAAGCGATGGCCACTATGTGGACATGTCGGGAAGGCTGTAATATTAACGGGTTGAACGTTTGATTTCGATAGGTGTCAGGGTGCTGGTGGGGTTGTGGGGTTGGTGGGGTGGTTGTTGGGTTGGGGTCGGATACAGTCGGATGCGGATGTGGATGCGGCCGAAGGTAGTAGAAACAGTCGGGCACGGGAGATTGCGACGAATTGATCGGTATGGGCATAATCTCCCGGGAGAACAGTGGGATTGGGACGGGTTGCGCCAGATCTCCCAACGGAATCGTTGAAATCATGCGGTCCACAAAATCAGGCCACCGGGAGTTCAGCATCAAATCAACGCGAACACGATAAACTCCCGGGAGAACAGTGGGATTGAGGCAAGCCCCACAAGAACTCCCAACGGAATCGTTGGAATCATGCGGTTCACAAAATCAGGCCGCCGGGAGTTTAGCATCAAATCAACGCGAACACGATAAACTCCCGCAACCGATTCCGTCGGCATGCGGGCGACCGCGGATTTCCAACGCTCTCAATCAGGAACTAATCCGCAGCAATGAACGATTGGCGCGCGCCTAGGGAGTTCTTCCACGCGATGAAGGAATCCGCGCGAACTCCCGCAGCAGCCAAATCATCAACATGCTCAGACCTGATTTCGCCACGAATCGTCATAGATCGCGCCCGCCGTACAAACTGGTTACGCGTAGCCGGCCGTCAGCGTAACCGGTTTGTGTGAGGATGAACGAGACTGCCACAATTGCACGCCACCACGATTGGCCGTCACGCACCTGCACGACCGGCATGAGACCGGGGCAGATGCGCCTGTGAATCGATTCTGCCGGCCATCAGCTCTCAATGCGCAATCTCAATATCTCAGCGAAAGGCCGAAATCAGCGAGATTTTCAAAAAATCTCTGAAAAACTCCGACGGGAACGCAAATCCGAGATTTATTGAGATTCTATGGGCCAGCCCGCACGAATGAGGCGCCATCACATCGTTGATATTCCGCGGTTCTCAAGAATCCACCATCACTGTAGCGACCCGTCAGAATCTGAAAATCTCGCGAACACATGTCCAGACGCGTGATATTCAGAACAATCTCTCAATATCTCGCGACAGAAGGGCGAATCCGAGAGTTTTTCAGGCTCCGATCTGAATATCTCGCCGAATCGGAGGGGGCTGCGGTCGCAGGCGTGCCGGGATGCCTTCACCTGCACAGCCAGTGCTAAAACGCAAGCGGCCGGGCACCTGTTTCGCTCCGCAATAAGGGAAACAGGCACCCGGCCGGCACATCGCACGCATCACACACATCGCACGCGCTCAGGCTTTGCGAGACGGCGCAGCCACACGCGCTAGCACAAAGCGCGCTGCCCGCAACCGAACTGACGTTTACAATCCGCCACCGTCGTCGAGCCACACGCACTTGCGGAGGGCAAGCCGCCCGCGGCGTCACTTCACTTTCTTGATGCGCATGATCAGGTAGGCGGCGATCAGCACGATTGCTATGGCCACAATGAACACCACGCGATAGGCGGATGGCGGCGTCGCAGTCACATGATGCATGCCCTTGGAAATGCTGATGATCGTCGACGTGAACACCGAGCCGATGACCGTGGACAGCGTATTCGCAAGGTTCAGAATGCCCAGATCCTTGCCCGCTTCGTCAGGATTCGGCAGCACGGAGACGTTCAGCGCCTGATCGATCGCGTTATACACGCCATAGCCAAGTCCGGCGACCGCGGCGAACAGCAGCATGCCGGTGCGGGTCGGAATCAGCAGCGGCATCAGGATGCCGACGGCGAACAGGCAGCTGGCCAAGGCGACCGGCAGCTTGCGACGGCCGATCTTATCGGTAAGCGGACCCGCAGTCAGCGCGGCAATCAGCGAAACGACCAGCGTAATCACGCCCATCACGGCGATTAACGCGTTCGCGGAGTCCTTAGCGTTCGATCGGCCGGCAAAAATGTAATCCTGCGAAATGTAGAACAGGTAGCCGTTAATCATCCAGTAGCCGCCCATCATCAGGGTGCGGCCAACCAGCGCGAAGTAGAAATCAGGCGCGTGACGCGGCGGACGGAAGTTCATAAGCACGGACTTCGCGGTGATTTCCTCGCGCTTTTCGTTCACATTGGAGCCTTCGCGCGGCCAGATGGCGACCGTGATGATACCAATCAACGCGAAGACCGCGGCACCGATCAGCCAGCCGAGCGTGACACCGGTGGCGCCGTTGTCGTTGAGCTTGGCGCCGACCACGTTGCCGAGCGTCTGGCCGGCGGCGATACCGGCACCGTAGAAGCCGGAAATCGTACCGCGGACCTTGTCGGGCACGCGGTCGGACATAGTCGCCACGAACGGGGCAAGCATGACGTTATACCCCAGTTGGGCGCAGCACCACAGCACCAGAATCGCCGGGAAACTGTGCTGGGCGAGGGCGATCAGGCCGACGGACAGGCCGGCGATCAGGCCGCCGAGCACAATCCACGGGCTGCGCTTACCGAACCGGCTGCGCGTCATATCGGACAGCGTGCCGAAAATCACGTTCGCCAGCAGCGCGACAATGGAACCGACCGCGTTGATGGTGCCGAGCATGGACTCCTTGGTGGCCGGATCGATGTTCTCCAGCACCTGTGGCAGGATGACCGCGCTCAAGGCGACCCACGGGATGGCGCAGGCGACGGCGCTGAGCGTGAAGCCGACGCCGAGGCGCACGATCTCGGTCTTCGACGGCCGGTGTCCATCAGCGCTGACCATCGGGTCGCGCATATCGTTGAACGCCGAATTCGGGTCGAGCACGGCCGCATCCACGGAACTCGCCATCGCCGCGACAGGGCTACCGCTTTCCGCGACCATGCGTGTCTCCTGGACGCCTACGGATGCCGCGGAATCCTCGCTCTTCGCCTTCTTGGGCAGTGGGACAGCGAGACGGGAGACCGCCTCTTTCTGCTCCGGAGTCAGCGCCTTGTCCAAATCAGGGCGGTCATCGATACCCGGACGGACAAAACCGTTGCCGGGCTTCTGGCCGGCAGCTCCGCCGGTCTCATTGTTGTTGCTCATGGCAACCCCCTTGATGGGTATGGACGTATGCCGTGCCGCTTGGCCGACGCTCCAGCACCGGTCAAGCGGCACAGTCATTGTTGTCTCAGGCGGCTGTCGGCGGAGCGGCCAGCAGGTCGTCGGTTTCATGCTCGCCAGCCGCATCCGACCAGCGCAGCGTGCACACGGAAGCCTGGTTATCAACACCCAGGCCGCGTTTTGGTTCGAACGCGAGGGTTGCCGACGTGGTCTCGCCCGTCCAGCTGAAGGTCAGCGCATCGCCGTCACGGTTGAAAGCGAATTCGCCGTCGAACGCGTCAAGCTGGTTGCGCATGCGGCACAAGGCGTTGAGCGCCTTGACGACCGGACGTTCGAGATTGCGATCGATTTCCTCCACCGAATAATAGTGGCGATTGATGTCGCGGCCGACATTCGTGTGACGCAGCAGCTCCATGTCGTTCGCGCCGGCGAGCGCGCCGACATAGTACACCTGCGGCACGCCGGGCAGGAAGAACTGCACGGCACGCGCGGCGAGGTAATGCTGGTCGTTGCAGCCGAGCGCCGAATAATACGTGGAATTGACCTGATAGAGGTCGAGGTTGCTGGCGGCGGCACCGGTCGCGGCGCGGGATTCGCCGTGGGTGTTCTCGTGGATGGTTTCGACGAGCTGGTCGACCTCCTCGTCGGGCACGAGGCCCTTGAGGCTGCGGTCGAGCTGGTCGGAACCGATGTCGATGACGCCGATGCCGTCATGCGTGTCGAGTACGGTGACCGCGTTGTTCGGGCGCACCTCGACCCACTTGGCGATTGGATCGGTCTTGCCGGTGGTCAGGGCGTGCAGCAGCAGACCAGGAATCGCGAAATCGTAGACGCGATCGACCTTGTTGGCGATGGCGACCTGCTTCTTGTAGTAGGAGTGCACTTCGATCAGCGTTTCGAGACCGCGGGATTCGGCTTCCGCCTTAATCCGGCCAATGAGGTCGAAGGTCTTGGGGGTCATGAAGCAGCTGGTCTTAGCCTGCTTGGCGCCGTAGCCGACCGCATCGAGGCGGATGTAACTCACGTGGCTGCGCGACAGCTGGTCGAGGATGGACAGCAGGTAATCCCAACCTTCCTTGGAATCGGTGTCGATATCGACCTGCTGCGGGGTGAAGGTGGTCCACACGAGACGGGTCTTGCCGCCCCACGTGTAGTGGGTGAACGGCAGGCCCGGACGCGGACGGTAGATGCCGGCGAGGTCATCTTCGGTGGCGCCGTCGGGGAAGACGCTCGACATGGTGAGGAACATCGGGTAGTAGGGGCTGTCTTCGCCGCGCTTCATGACGTCTTGGAATTGCTTGGATTCCCAGGACATGTGGTTGACGATGGTGTCGACCATAATGTCGTGGGTCTTGGACAGCTCGGCGATATCGTCCCATGTGCCCAGACGCGGGTCGACCTTGGTGTGATCCACCGGGTCGAAGCCGGCGTCGGCGCCGTCATAGGGGGTGAAGAACGGCAGGATGTGCACGCCTTCGTACACGCCATCGAAGCGGGTGCGCAGCACGTCGGTCAGGGATGCGATGGTGCCGTCGCCCAACCGGTCGGCGTAGGTGATGAGTTGGACCTTGTTCTTCATTGACCCTCCTTTGGCGCCCAACACAGAACACTTTCAGTGTAGCGGGTTTTCGGTGGTTTTTGTTGGATTTGGCGATTCGAGTCGCCGTCCGCACAACACACGCTCGAACACGTATCGAACCGGTTCGATATTGTACACGACGGAACGCCCCGACACCATGCGACGCACGGTCTGCGGCAGGAATTCAGCGATGATTCACGCTGGGGATATCCTCGAGTTCGAATCGGTAGCGCTGCCGGACGTCGGGATACTTCGCACGGTCGACCTCGCCGGCGAACATCTCAAGCGGACGCACCCACAGCGAGCCATCGCCATACAGTTTGCGGTACACCACCACCGGCAGGCCGGACTCGGAATCCGTGGCGAAATCCTCCACAAGATACCGGTCGCCCTTGAAATGGCGGTAGATGCGGCCACGGAGAATGCGACGGCCGGAGTGCGCTTGCGCGAGGGTAGGCGGGACGGTTTCGGCTGGGGTGCGGGGGGCTTGGCTGTTGTTCATGCCTCGCATCGTACACGGGCGGGGTGGTGAGCGTCGCACATCCGTCCTGCTCACAGTTACTTTTCCTCACCATGGATTTCGAGGACCGATTGTGCGGCCGCGGAGAGTCAGGCTGGCAGAGACGGCTGCGACGCGGAATCAAAACCGCAGAATATCAACGATCCGATGGCAGTGAGCGTTGCACGGCACTCTCCCGTTCCATGGTCACTTTGCCATACCGTGCGTTTCGACATTCGATTCTGCGGATGCGGACACATGATTCCCGAGATAATCGGGACTTTACGCCGAGACGGGCCATAAATGTGTAAAGTCCCGACTTTCCGCGGGAGATTAGCGCAATTGCGTCTATCTGGCGACAAACTCCCAACGGCATGATTTTGCGAACCGCATGATTCCAACGATGTCGTTGGGAGTTCTTGCAGGACACGGCTGGACCCGACAATTCTCCCGGGAGATTACCACCGCCCCGACGGAATCGGCGCAATCCCCCGCACCTGCTCGCCGCCGTCAAACCGCATCGAGACTCCCCGCACCAATCCTCCGCATCCGGCGACACATCAACGGAAACCAACAATCGCGAGCGAACCCAGTCCTGACCATCATCATCGCAACCAGACCGGAAAGACCCGCAAACCGGTTACGCCGAGACAGGCCATAAATGTGTAAAGTCCCGACTTTCCGCGGGAGATTAGCGCGAATCGGCCTATCCGCGGGAGAACTCCCAACAGCCCGATTTTGCGAACCGCATGATTCCAACGATGTCGTTGGGAGTTCCCGCAGGACACGGCCGGACCCGACGATTCTCCCGGGAGATTATCCGCCCAATGGCCGATTCAGCGCAATCTCCCGCTTCCGACCGTGGATCAGCGCACCCAGTTTGGGATTGGGATCAACGGTGAACGCGGGCGGCAATGCCGGCGAGCGGGTGCCACGCGTCGAGACGCGGCATCAGCACTTTGCACACCAGCGCGCTCACCGCGACCGCACAACCGGCGGGCACGAACAGGTTCACCGGTGCGGCGGCGAGCTCCATCACCAGGCAGGTCGCCATCAGCGGCGCCTGCTGGGAGGCAGACAGCAACGCGCACGCGCCAATCAACGCATATACGGCGAGCGCATTCGTGTGGAAGCACGTCATCCACAGCACGCCGAGGATCGCGCCCATCGACGCGCCCAGCGCAATGCCCGGCTGCAGCACACCGCCCGACGCGCCGGAGCGGATGGTCAGCAGGGTCAGTACGGCTTTTGCCGCGAATCCGATCAGCAGCCCCGGAATGACTGACAGTTCAACCGCGCCCGAGAATCCCAGCTGCCCCAACGCACGACCGTTGCCCATAAGCTGCGGCAGCCAGATTGCAGCGACACCGGTGAGTGCGCCGGCAAGCGGCATGGTCCACAGCAACGTGACACCGGTGGATTTATGCGATTCCGCCCACGCGGAACCGCGGCGGAACAGGGCGCCGCACCCCCCGCACACCGCGCCGACAATCAGCGCGAAAGCAATAAGATCCGGCGTGAACAGGGCGCTGACATGCCCCAAGTCATAGAACGTGTGCGTGCCTTTGACCAGCGAGGCCGTCCATGCCGCCAGGGCCGAGCCACCGAACGCCAAAGCCACCGTTTCCAGGCTAATCTCGTGCAGCAGGATCTCCGCGGCGAAGAAGGTCCCGGCGAGCGGCGCGTTGTAGACACCGGCAAGACCCGCAGCGGCGGCGATCGCAACGAGTGCGCGCGTATCCCGCTTGCCAAGCCGAGTCAAACCCGCGAACCGCTGGCCGAGCAGCGCACCCAATTCGCGCGGCGCGACCTCACGACCGATCGAGGCGCCCGAACCGACGATGAATATCTGCAGCATCACGTGCACCACGGTCTGCCACGCGGGCATGCGCGAGCCGCCCACCGCCTGTTTGACCGACGGCACTTTGGTGGTGCGCGTGCGCAGCAGCCACCAGATCACCGCCGCGACCGACAGCCCTACGAACACCGACACCGCCCGCCGCCACGCGGGCACCGCGAACGGGCCGGGGGCCGAAACGCCTTCCACATAGCCGAGGAACAGGTGCTCCACGCCGTAAAGCATGAGCGTGAGCAGGCCGGCCGCCACGCCGGCGAGCGCGGACGCGATAGCCGTCGCCGTGGCGAGGCGCATCAGGCGCTGCCTGCCGGTGTCGGTTTGTTCCGCCGATTCGTTGGCGCGTCCGGTGGTGGTGTCTGCTTGTACCATGTCATCTCTTTCATCTGCTGGGCCAAATCAGGCCGGATTGTGTTCCAGCGGTCCCGTACCCATCTTCGGCGTATGCGGTGACGGGAGCATCCGGGTATCCGCCAACTGCCGTGCCGCCGCTGTCTTGCCTTGTTATCGGCCGATATCGGCCCGTCGGATCGCGGCATGGACGCCGCGTTGGATATCCACCGCCTCGGAGATATCGAAATCAGCGGCGGCGCTGAGGTACGCGTAGGCGTGCGCGCGGTCGAAGCCGCAGCCGTCGACCAGCAGGCGCAGGGATTCCTCCACGCAATGTTCCAGCGCATCGTCGAGGCGCAGGGCGCGGCCGGTGGTCACCAGGTAGTCGGGGGTTTCCAGCAGCGGCCCCTGCAATACACCGAAACGCCGCGTGAAATCAGGCCCTGCGATGACCCCGACGCGCAGGTCGGCTTCCAGGGACGCTTCGAGTGCGGTCAGCGCGACCTCGCCGTCTCCTTGCGCGAAATGCGGGTCGCCCGCGTACAGGCCGGCGCCGTCCACGAATACCGGCAGGTACAGGCGAGTGCCTTCGACCATGAGGTTGATGTCGAGGTTGCCGCCGAAATCCCCGGGCGGTACGGTGCTCAGATGCTCGCCGGTGTCCGGCGTGACGCCGAGGATGCCAAGGAACGGGCATAGCGGGAAGGCCACCGTATCGGGGTCGTCCGGCTCGGGCAGGCTCGCCGGCGCACCGCCGGCCAGGTACGTATGGTAGGCGTCGATGGCGTCCGGTCCGGTTTTCCGCATGACGCCGACGTCCTTGCCGTTGACGCGCATGCGCCGGGCGAAGATGCTGACCGTCCGCCGCCCGGCTTCGGGCATGGACGGCAGTACGCCTTTGCCGTGGCGATTCGAGATGATGCCGTAGTCGACGCGCGGGGAGAGGCGGAGGATATCGATGGCCAGCCAGTCTCCGGGCTTCGCCCCGCGCACTTCGACCGGACCGTTGACCACGTGCGGTCCGGAACCGTGCGGATGGTCCGATTCTGCGGCGATGGCGGCCGCGTCCGCGAGGATGTCTGATGCCGCGACGCCCTGCGCTTGGAAGAATCCCAGCGGATCCTTGCCTTGCTCTTCCAGCAGACCCTCATGGCTGAGCGTGTCGATGCGCAGCGTGTCCCCGGCGTTGATGGCGGCGACGGGACGGTCGCCGCGGGCGGGCAGGGTGCCCCACCGCACGGTATCCGGATGGCTTGACAGGTGGATGATGCTCATCGTTCGCCCCTCGCTTGCCTCGTTGGCTTCATTGGCTTCGCAGGTTCCATTGGCTTTGTTGGCTCCTTCAGTTCTGCCGGTTGTTGTGGCTGGATGCCGAGGACGTCCATCCCGCCGATGGCCCGCAGATGGTCAAGCATCGCCTGCTGGGCGCCGGGCGCGTCACCGGCTTGGACGCGCGCGAAGATCGCACGGTGTCCATCCAGTGAGACGCGGCGTCTCGTAACCGTGCTGTGCGTACCGGCCCGCGTGGCTTCCGCGGAATCGTTGACAAACCGCAGCAGCGCCGCCAACAGCGGATTGCCGGTGCTTTCGGCGAGCGCCAGATGGAACGCCATGTCCATTCGCAAGGATTCGCGTGGCGTCATCCGGATGTCGGTGTGGTCGATGATGCCGTGGAGTGTCACCAGATCCGAAGGCGATGCCCTGCGTGCGGCGAGTGCGGCCATGGGCGGCTCGACCAGGTCCCGCAGCTCGCGGATATTGCCACGTTCGTGGTCGGCTTGCCTCAATACCGTCTCGATGGCGAGGGACGCCTCGTCGGTGTCCAGCACGATGGTGCCGGCACCCCATTTGGTGCGTACCACGTGGCGTTGCGCGAGGATGGCGACGGCATCGCGGACTGTGCCGCGTGAGACGTGGAAGGTCGCGGCGAGCTCACGTTCGCCGGGCAGTCGTGTGCCGGGCGGGTATTGCCCTGCCGTGATCCGGCCGGCGAGTATGGAGGCCAGTTCGGCGGGTTTGCCCGCAGCGGATGCGAGGAATGTCCCGTCACTGTCGTTGTCGCCCATAGCCGTCTCCCGGTGTCGTTCCGATGGCGCACGGCCGCGGGTTGGATTGGACCTCTTGGCGTGCGCCTCATACTGGTGACAGCCAATCATCGCCGTATTTCCGCGGGGTTTCGCAGTGGTCGGCAAGTGGACGACCACTGGACCAATTTCCGGAGAAGGCAGGCCCGTCCTGCCCTCGGGATTGTTCCCCCACCTGGCAGGCCGCTAGGCGACAGGCCGGGTGGTGTCGCCGATGTGGAGGCAGACCGGCACGATATCGACCGCCGCGGCGTTGTTGGATTCCTTGCCGGCCTTGGAATCCTCACCGTCCTTGGATTCCCGACCTTCCGGCTCGTTGACGGCGTCGACGATACGTGCAGCCAACCGTTCGGCAATCGTATCGAAATCCTGCTTGATGACCGTCAGCGTCAATCCGGCGCAATCTACCAAACATGTGCCGTCATACCCGATGATCTGCACATCACGCGGCACGTTCAGCCCGTGCGTGAACGCCTCTTTCACCGCGCATGCAGCGACCACGTCAGAACCGACAATCGCATCGACCGGCGGAATCCCGGCATCGCCGACGCCAGAACCGCCGGCAGAACCGCCGGCAGAACCGCCGGAACGCGATTCGCTGAGGCGGTCGAACAGCAGATGCACCGCCCGCGCATACCCTTCGACATCTGTGACCGGTCCGCATGCCACATACTCATGCCGAATTCCAACCGCATCGAGCCGCTCCCCCAGCGTCTGGAAATACCGCACCGTGGGGAATGTGGTCGCCCCTTCGCCGCGATCATCGAACTGACTGCGCGGGCCGCCGACCATCACCACATGGCGGGACCCCGACTTCACCAGTTGCTCGGCAACCAGCCGACCGCCCTGCTCATGATCGGAACGGACTGTGGCGATGGTATCGCCCAGCGCACGGTCGAACGCGACAACAGGCCGGCCAATCGATGTCCAGTAATCCGCAGGATGATCAGTATGGGCAGCCATGATGATTCCGTCCATCATATGCCGGCGCAGGCGGCTGACATACTCCGCCTCACCGGTATCCGCATCAGCTGTAGAACACAGCAAAGTCTGCAATTCATGCTTCGCGAGCCGCCCCTGCAACGCGGACACCAACGTCGCGAAAAACGGATGACGCAAGGTCGGCACAATCACGCCGATCATGCCGGTCCGCCCGCGATACAGATTGCGTGCCAGCTCGTTGGGGATATAGTCCAATTCATGCATCGCCTGTTCAACGCGACGACGCATCTCTCGCGAAACGTATCCGGAAGCGTTCACCACCAACGATACGGTGCTTAAAGACACTCCGGCCTTTTTGGCCACGTCGCGCATTCCGACCACGAGTTTCTCCTCACGAAGCTTGATTCAAGCGCTCTCTGTTGCTTTCCGCTGCTCTCTGTTGTGCGCGGACGGGTACCGCACGCCAAGCGGGACTTGAACCGCCGGGCGGCGTGCATCGCGCCTGCTACCGGCATTGTACTATCGGGACGAATCGAGCGGCGACACCGGTTTCGTCATCATGCGTTGTGATGGCACCGCTGGAGCGCGTGGGATGTCGGATGCGGGGTACGGGATGCGGGGTACGACCGCGATCCGACAGGCGCTCAGCGCGTCACAGCAACCAGCATCCACCCCAACGCCGCGCACAACAGCGGCGCCGCAATCGTCGCAAGTAGATACCAGAACGCAAGCCACCAGCGACGATTACGGGCAAGTGACACCATCTCGTTGATGGCGGCCGAAAACGTGGACATGCCGCCGAGAAAACCCGCGACGAAAATCAGGCTGGTCGCGTAATCGACCGTATGGTACGCGTAGCCGGCCGCCGCCATACCCGCACAGAACGAGGCGAGCACGTTGACCAGCAGCGTCGCCAGAGGAAACGCGTGATGCCAGCCACGACGAATCGAAACGTCGAACACATAGCGAACCATTGTGCCAAGTCCGCCGCACACACAAACCAGCAGCATCAGTGCACCTCCCCGGTCACCGGATCAGGAACGAGCGGGATTTCCGCGGTGATGGGCGTCGGCTCGAACGAAGCCGGCATATTCGGGTCGCTTCCGGCTGCGACGCCGTTGGCGGCAGTGGAATCACCGCCGGTGGAAGTCTGGGCGTGTCCGGAAGCAGGATTTCCGCCCCCGACCGACGTGGGGTTGGCTCGCCGGGGATTATGCGACGCCTTGGAACCGCCTGACATGCGACGCAGCGACTTGGCGGCTCGCGACGCCGTCAGCACGTGTGCCAGCAGGACACCGGCGACGCAGCATATGGTGCCGACGACCACGCTCGCCACCATATAGGAAACAGCCATCCACGGCTCATGGTCGAGCATATCGGCCAGGCTTTCAACCGCCATGGTGGACATCGTCGACAATCCGCCGCACAAACCGAGCCCCAGCCCGCGACTGAGCAATTGGCGGGTGCGCCGGCGGATCCACGAGGCGTGCGCCATCGTTTCCGCAAGCAGCGAGAACAGGAAGCAAGCCGCGACATTCGCGATGAACGTATCCACGGGGAATTCGGTGCCAGACGACGGGAACAGTGCGGACACACCGTAGCGGACGGCGGTGCCAACAAAGCCGCCGAGGAATACGACCAGATAGACCAGTCCGTCGGCGAGCGGGTTGAATTGGGCGCGGAGTTTTTTGATTGGGGCCAGCGAAATCTGCGGAGGATTCGGGGATGCCGCCGCACCCACCGGGGCGTCGTGCTGCTCGACCTGTTCGATCATCAGGGTCTCGGGCTTCGGCTCGTCACCGGGATTTTGGGGGTTGGCGAGGGTGGTGTGGTCGGTAGATTCACCGAGGTCGGCGTGGTTTGCGGATCCGCTGGGGTTGACAGGATTGCTGGGAGCGCTGGAATCAGCGGAATCCTGCCCGTTAACCAATTCAGATGCGGAGGTCAGCACTGTCGATATCACAGGGATATCAGGGACTTCCGGCACTGCAGGGACCGAAGCAGGGACCGAAGCGGCAGAAGCAATCGACGCGACCGAGAACACCGACGTAACGGCAGGGTCAGCAGGAGCTGGGGAACCGGCGGAATCCGCAGAATCAGCAGAAAATGCGGCAGATGCAGGCTCGGCGGAGTCAACGGGAGATGTAGAAGATGCAGGTTCAGACGCGACAGCCGCGCGCTGCGGAACCGCCGCTCCCATGGCACCCGGCAGCGATGCCTCGCTGCCTTCGCCGTCTTCGTCGGGGACATCCACGTCCCGACCATTCTGTTGCGTCATGTGTCACTCCGAAATCATGCATGTGAGGCGGAATCGCCCGCCGCCGTCCTTACTCGCGCCACCGCGAATCGCGGCAATCCACTATGGTACCGCAACCATCGCACGAACCGTGCGGAACGGCACGACCGCAACGGGTCACAGACGGCAAACGCGCGCCTGCCGACTAGTGGCTGCCGACTGGTGGTCGCCGCCCGCCGACTCACGACTGCACAGACGCACAACTGCACAGACAACGAAGCGGCCGGCACGCACGTAGCGCACCGGCCGTTTCGTCGTCCCCGCACCGGCTTCACCCACCGGCTAAGCGGCTCCAGTCTGCCACAGACCAGTCATCGGCCAAATCGACACGCCGCCCACCGGCATCGTGCCCGATCGACCAACAGCCCGGTCCGCGACCATCCCAGTTATCAGGAATCAGAGATCAGCAATCGGCAATCAGTCATCGGCCATCAGTCAGTAGACACCTTGCCAGACTGGACGTGGTCGAACACCGGCTTGTTGTCCTCGCCGAACTTGTACACGCCGATATTCGCGGAGCTCGGATCGTGGTTCTTGTTGAACGGGCCGATACCGGTCTGGCCAACATACTCAATGTCCTTGCCGTCCTTCAGCAGCGCCACGCATTCCTTATAGGACTTGCACTTCGTGCCGCCATTCGCGCCCGACACCGCGAGCAGGTTCTTCTGGATGGTCTCGCCGTCGGCCTTGCCGCCCTTCTGCGCAGCGAGCGCAAACAGAATCACGCCGTCATACGTTTCAGCCGCATAGGTGTAATCCTTGACGCTGCTTTCCATGGACTTGACCTTCTTCTGGAAGTCCGCAGTCGCGTGAGCGCCCGGAATCGTGCCGGTCACGCCCTTGAGCGTGCCCTTGTCGAAAGTGTCGGAATAGTCGGAGGTATTGCCATCGACCAGATACAGCTTCGTGGTATCAATGCCCTGGCTGATCATTTCCTTGATGAGCGCCTTGGTCTGGTCGAACGCGATGATGGCAATGGCATCCGGGTTGGAGGCCTTGATGGTCGACACGAGCGAGGAGAAGTTCGTCTCGGTCGGGTCGAAAGCCTGATCCTTGCCGTAGACGACATCCACGCCGGCATCCTCAGCGGTCTTGGCGATGGTGTCGCGCAAACCAGTGCCGTACTCGTCGTTGAAAGCCGCGATTGCAAGCTTCTGCACGCCATCCTGGGCAATCACGTTGCCAAGCACCGCGCCCTGCACGCTATCCGGGGCGACCGTGCGGAAGAAGTACGGGTCGACGCCGGACAGGCTTGCGGATGTCGCGCCCATCGAAATCATCGGGACCTTCGCCGCGGAAATCTCCTTGTACACGTTCTTGACCACGGAGCTGGACGCCGGACCGATGATCGCGGACGGCTTCTTGGACAGCACCGACTGGGTGCCGGACGTGTTCTGGTCCGCGTGGTCGGCGTCCGAAGTATCCGCGCTCACCGACGTGGCCTTCTTGCCGAGCACGCCGCCCGCATCATTGATGTCCTTGAGGGCGAGCTTGACCGCGCCTTCCTCCTGCGGGGACATGTACGCCAGCGAGCCGGTCTGTGGGAACAGCGCGCCGAGCACGAATCCGTCGTTCGAACTGCTGGACGCCGAGCCGCCTGATGACGAGGAGCCGCAGCCGGACAATGCCAGGGTCAGTGCGGCGACGGCGGCGGTGGCGCACATCATGGTTCGTTTCATTGACTTACGCGATGATGTTGACGGCGTTGATGATGTTGATGATGTTGAGTATCGCATGATCAGTTTCCTCTCTCCCATGCTGATTCATTGGTGCGAAGCGGACGCTTGGACATTACGGTGATGTAGGCTTGCCGTTTCGTTTACCCGTGAATCTAAGCGTGGTTTGCAACACAGGCGTGTGCCGGATGTTTCCTGACCGTGACATGCGAAAACAACAGGAAATATTGTGCAATCAGACATGGGGGCTGGCTCGGGGCGCGGGGCGTGAGGTGGTGTGGGCGCAAGGGGTCATCGGAGACGGGCATCGGCATCAGGAACACGGGGGAACGCGGGAGTTCCGATTGAAAACGCAAGACAGCGGATAATCTCCCGGGAGATTATCCATGAAAACGGGATTCGGCGATAATGTGACAAGGAAAACGTTGGAATACCAACACGCCCAATATCAGCCCGTTGGGAGTTTACGGGACAAATCACGAATCACGCGAGAAGTCCCGCGATGATGGCGCCACGATGATGGCGCCACGATGATGGGTTGGGCTGTGCCTTGGGAGCCGGAACATGGCAGCGGCATGATCAGACCGCTCACCGGACCCGATAACGACTCCCGCAGTTGGCTCCATTCTCCTCCGCTCAAGCCGAGCCGGGTACCCAGACCCACGGTGCGGAAAGGTAACCATGGGATGCGAGGATGGCGGTGAGGGACGCGCTGCCGATGTAGGCGGAGGATTGGCGGTATTCCGCGGATTCAGGAACCAGAGCGGCAGGGCGAGCCGGGGCCGGGCGTCGCCGCATCGGCCACACCTGCGGAATCGGACATGACCATGCACGTTGTAGAACAGTAACCAAGGAACGCGGGCACGAGAGCGAAATCAACAAATCGCCGGCCGCAGGAATCATGCGGTGTTATGGTGGCTGATCTCAGAGCGTCCCCCGCTTCGCCCCCGTCCCTGGTCGGTTACTGTTCCACACTGTGCGAATCGGGCAGCAATCTGCTCGGCACTGCGCCGAGCAACATGCCCCGGCGCCGCACACCGCCCCGTCTACCGACCTTCTTCCTCGACCGTCTCCTCGAGGTTGCCCAGGTACAGGGAGACGACCTTCGGGTCGTTGAGCAGGTCGCGGCCGCGCCCGGAGTAGGCGTTGCGCCCTTGGTCGAGCACGTACCCGCGGTCGCAGATCTGCAGGCATCTGCTGGCGTTCTGCTCGACGATCACCACGGAAACCCCGGCTCTGTTGACTTCCTTCACGCGGATGAAGGTCTCGTCCTGCAGCATCGGCGACAGACCGGCGGACGGCTCGTCGAGCAGCAGCACGGACGGTTTCATCATCAGTGCGCGGCCCATCGCGACCATCTGCCGCTCGCCGCCGGACAGCGACCCCGCCAACTGGTCCTTGCGCGAGGCGAGTTTCGGGAAGATCGAGCTGACGTACTCGAACCGCTCCTTGAACAGTTTCGGCGCCTGGAACGCCCCCATCCGCAGGTTCTCCTCGATGGTCAGCGACGGGAACACGTTCTCCGTCTGCGGCACGAAGCCCACGCCGCGCGAAACCAGCTTGTCGGCGCGCATATTCGTGATGTCCTCGCCGCGTAGCAGCAGCTTGCCGGACCGGATGTGCACCAGACCGAACAGGGATTTGAGCAGGGTCGATTTGCCGGCGCCGTTCGGGCCGATGATGCCGACGATTTCGCCGTCATGCAGGGTCAGCGACGCCCCATTGAGGATGTTCACACCAGGCAGATAGCCGGCGATCAGATCCTGCGCGTCCATAAGCGGGTCGCCTTCCGGCTCGCCGACGTGCACTTGCGAACGCGCCAGCGTGCCTTGCGTTGGCGTCTCATCAGCGGCCGCCACACCGGAATCCACGGCCACGCCCGCGTCGGCAGTAGGTTCTTCGCGCTCATTCACCGTTACGTCACTCATGCTGTTCCTCCTCAAGCTTCTCAAGCGCCGCGTCATCGCCCAAATCGATGTTCGCTCGGGCGCCCAGGTACGCGTCGATGACCGCCTGGTCGGACATCACGTTCTTCGGCACGCCTTCGGCCACGATCTTGCCTTCCGCCATGACCGTCACCCAATCGGCGATATGCCGGACCATGTTCATGTCGTGTTCGACGAACAGCACAGTCGTGCCGGTTTCGCGCAGCGCCATGATGCAGTCAAGCAGCGATTGCTTGAGCGCGGGGTTCACACCGGCCATCGGCTCGTCGAGCATGACCAGCTGCGGGTCGCTCATCAGCGCTCTCGCCATTTCGAGCAGTTTGCGCTGGCCACCGGAAAGCGACCCGGCGAAATCATCCTTCTTCTTCCACAGCAGGAAGCGCTTGAGCAGACGTTCAGCTTTTTCGCGGTTTTTCTCCTCCTGCTTGCGCCAACGGGCAGGAAACAGCGCTGCGAACATACCTTCACCCGGTTGAACGGGGGCGCCCAGCAGCATGTTGTCCATGACGGTCAGGCGGCTCATGACTTTGGTCAGCTGGAAGGTGCGGACCATGCCCATGCGCGCCACCTGCTCCGGGGATTCGGATTTGAGCGGTTTGCCGTCGAATTCCCACGTGCCGGTGTTCGGGGTGTCGAAACCGGTCATGAGGTTGAAGAAGGTGGTTTTGCCGGCACCGTTCGGGCCAATCAGCGCGGTGATGCCGTGCCGTTCAATCTCGAAATGTTGCACGTCGACCGCGGTGACACCACCGAATTTGCGGGTGATGTTGTCCGCCACGAGGATTGGATCCGGCTTGGCCACACCGGGCGCGGCTTTCACGAACGACAGATCATGTTGCACACGGTCCGCGTACTGCGTGGATTCGAGTTTCTCACCTTCAGGCGCGCGGGTCGCCCAACGCGGCAAATCCGCCTCGGGAGTAAGGGAGCCGGGTGCCGGAGCGCCCGGAGCGTCAGATTCGGAGACGTACGTCTGCTGCTGGAAGGGCTTGCCGCCGAAGTCGTCGGCCGCGTTCTTCCCAGTTTGCTGCGATGTTGACGGCCCTGACATCGAAGGCCCTGATGTTGACTTACGCATTGAACGCCAACTCCTTTCGGTCGCCGAGAATGCCTTGCGGCCTGAATATCACGATGCACATGAGCGCGACGCCCATAATCACCCAGCCGAGCGCCTCCACCTGGTCGGAGGAGATCACGGTCGTCGGAATCGTGCCACGCATGAACTCCTTAATCAACGTGAGCGCCACCCACAGCACGCACGAGCCGATCAGCGGGCCGAACACGGTCGCCGCGCCGCCCATGAGCAGGATCGTCCACGTGTAGAAGGTGACCTGACGACCCAGGGAATCCGGCTGTACGGAACGCGGCAGCACGAAGATGATGCCGGCGAACGCGCCGAACGCGCCACCCAGGAACAACGACTGAATCTTGAAGCGGGTCACCGACTTGCCCAGCGAGCGCACCGCGTTCTCATCCTCGCGGATGCCTTTGAGCACGCGGCCCCACGGGGAGTTGAACCAGCGCCAAGTGAGGAACAGCGCGACGCCGACCAGCACCCAGGCGACGATGCGGATCCACCAGGAGTTCGCCGTATTGTTCGAGTAGGTCCACAGCAGGAAGGTCGATTGGCCGTCGGGCAGCGGCGAAAGCGCTTCGAACTTCTCCGTGAAATCCTGCGGGGAGATGCCGCCGGAACCGCCGGTGATCTTGGTCATCGCGGTGGAGCGGCCGATAATGCGAACGATTTCAGCGGCCGCGAGCGTGACCATCGACAGGTAGTCAGGCCCGAGTTTGAGCGTCGGAATGCCAAGCAGCAGCGCGAACAGGAACGACAGGAACAGCGCCATACACAGGGAGCCGAGAATGCTCCAGCCCATAGACTGGGTGACCGCGAAGCCGTAGGCGCCCAACAGCATGAATCCCGCCTGGCCCATGTTGAACAGGCCGGTCATACCGAAGTGAATGTTCAAGCCGATTGCCGCAAGCGCGTAGGCGGCGGTTGTGGGCGCAATCAGTTCGCCCAACGAATTGGTGATAATCGTAAGGAAATCCATGGTTCAGCCCACCCTCTGTGCTTTGCCGAAGATGCCCTGCGGACGGAACAGCAGGACGATGATGAGGATCGCGAGCGCCGAAGCGTAGCGCATGTCGTTGGGGATGATGAGCGAGCTCATATCCGCCACGACGCCGATGATGAGGGCGCCGACGAGCGCGCCCGGCGCGGTGCCCAGGCCGCCGAGTGTGACCGCGGAGAACATGAGCAGCAACAGGACCGCGCCCGTGTTCCACGCGATGCCGTTGAGGTAGATGCCCATGAGCACGCCGGAAAGTGCGGCGAGCGCGCAGGACAGGATCCACACAATCCGCACCACGTGTTCCACGTTGATGCCGGACGCCGCAGCGAGTGCGGCGTTGTCGGAGACGGCTCGCGTGGCCCGGCCGAACCGCGTGTGGTACAGGAAGTAGGTGACGGTGGCGATGACCACGATTGCAATGGCCGCGGAAATCAGTGTCGCGCGGTCAGTGGTGATCGGGCCGATTTGGAAGCCACGTTCCACCGAGGTGACAATGCCTTGCGTACTGCCGCCGAAGAAGAACTGGAACAGGTATTGCAGCACCATGGACAGGCCGATGGTGACAATCATCTGCTGCAGCGGGCCGACATGCTTGCGGCGCAGCGGCGCCCAGATGACTTCGTTCTGGATGAGGCCGGTCAGCGCGCCGATCGCGATGGCGAAAATGCCGGAGACGATGAGCGGCCAATGCAGCATCTGCGTGCCGACATACGCCATAAGGCCGCCGAGCGTGACCTGCTCGCCGTGGGAGAAGGAGCTCAGTCCGGTGGTGCCGTAGACGAGGTTCATGCCGACGCTCATCAGCGCGAGCATGAGGCCGAAAATCAAGCCGGAGTAAAGCTGCTGCCAGAAGCGCTGGCCGAAATTGCTGGAGCTGCCGGATGAGCTTGACGCCGACGAGCTGTCGGTTGTGGAGCTTGAGCTACCCGACTTGGCTTTGCTTGACGATGATGCCGAGCCGGAAGCCTTGCCGGAGCTTGAAGAATCCGCCGCATTCGCCTTGTCGAAGCGGACGACCGCCCGCTGCTTGGAGAAATCGCTCTTGTCGATGCTCACGGTCGCCGTGTTACCGGGCAGGCCGTGGCTTGAGGCGACCGACTTGTCGATGGTGACGGTGTATGAGCCGTCTGCGGTCACCGAGAACGCCCATTTTCCGGTCGAATCGGTGGTTGTGGTCGCTGATTCTTTGCCGGACAGGGTGACGGTCGCGCCGGCAACAGGCTGTTTGGAAGCATCTTGCAGGATGCCGTTCACGCAGCCGTTGGTGGCGGTCGGATTGCAGGTTGTGACCGCTTCAGCGGCCTGTGCGGATGATGGGAATGCGAGGAACGCCATCGGAACCAGCATGGCAAGCATGCAAGTCAGTATCAGGAACCGATGGCGCCGCGCAGTTGATAGTGCGTCTGCCATATGTAGTCCTCTCTCGATTACCCTCACCATAGGTATTCGAGATTCGACTAGCGGTTGCAATAACGTTTCGCCGGGGTAACTTCGCAGTCATTTGTGTTAACACGGCGGGCACGCGGATGACTGGGCAGGCGAGCGGACGGGCGAGCGGGCGAGCGGCCCGCACCGAATCGGAGAACGGAAACCGAAAACCGATCCAGTCCGTGCCCGCGCCGACCGACACATGCTCCGGCAACCCCGACCACACCACAAACCCGCGGAATACCAATGATCAGCCGGCAACACGGAAACCGGACACCAGACCACCAAGCACGGTACCGCCCGAACCCATGGACTGAATCGGGAATCACACGACGAAATCGGAACCAGTCCATACCGGCACCGACCATGACACACCACGCCGACCGCAATCACACCACAAAACCGCAGAATACCAGCAATCCGAACACACCTCCGTCATCAACCATCGCCAAACGAACCACCCAGAACACCCGAACCACGGATCAAACCGGAGAACATAGGACAAAATCAGAACCAGTCCACACCCATGCCGGACCATGTCCGGCCGCCAACCACGGCATCATCGCAGAAGCGCGGAATCACAGGGATCTGATTACGCCATCACAATCGACCGCCGGCGTGCCAGGCACCCAGAACACCCGAACCACGGACCAAACCGGAGAACACCGACCGAAAACCGATCCAGTCCGCGCGTGCGCTGACCACGGCATCACCCCGGCGACCCGACCAACACCGCAAACCCGCGGAATACCAATGATCAGCCGGCGCCGCGGGAACCGGACACCAGATCACCGGGCACGGTACCGCCCGAATCCATGGACTGAATCGGGAATCGCACGACGAAATCGGAACCAGTCCACACCGGCACCGACCATGACACGCACTGCCGACCACAATCACACCACAAAACCGCAGAATACCAACAATCCGAACACACCTCCGTCATCAACCATCGCCAAACGAACCACCCAGAACACCCGAACCACGGACCAAACCGAAAAACGGAAACCGAAAACCGATCCAGTCCACACGCGCACCGACCATGACACACGCCCCGGCCACACCGCAAACCCGCAGAATCTCAACAATCAGCCGGCAGCACGAGCACCAAACAACGACGACTGACGACGGATGGTATTGTCCCGTCGGCGCCAAACAGCCCGCGCAGGCAACCGCGGCGTCAATCAGCTCGACGAGGCGCCGGATTCGGTCTCTTCCGCGTCGCATAGCCCGCGCAGCGCCGCGCGGACGGTCTGTTCCTCCTGACCACTGAACAGTACGATCAGGTAATCACCACCCCGCAGCATGGTGTCGCCACGCGGAACGATTTCGTGTTCACCCCGTCGAAGTCCAATAATCAGGCATCCGGACGGCCATGCAACGTCGCGCACGCGATGCCCGTCTGCGGGCGCGCCCATTTCCAGCGGGAAGTCCATGATGCCGGAACCCAGATTGCCGGGCAGTTTCGCCGCCTGACCTTGCGCGCGCATGTAGCGTTCCAGTAGTACGCCGTAAATCGGTTTCGTACGCAACAAGTCGGAGACCAGCAAGGCGATGAACGCGGATGCAGCGACCGGCAGCATGTGGGTCAGGGTGCCGGACATTTCAACGGTCAGCAGGATCGAGGTGATCGGGGTTTTGACCGATGCCGCCAACGTGCCTGTCATCACGCAAACCGCGAAAACCGGAATCGCCTGTGCGGAAAGCCCCCAAAGGTCATGCCCGAGCGTGCCGAACGCGCCGCCCGCCAGCGCGCCGACCGCAAGAATCGGCATGAAGATGCCGCCGGGCACGCCGGAACCGAAACTTGTGCTGGTGAACAGGATTTTCACGACCAGCAGGATGCACAGCATCAAGAGCCCCGTATGGCCGCGTTCGGCGGTTTGCACGAGGTTCGAGCCGCCTCCGAGCACGTCGGGCAGCCACAGGCCGACCGGCAGGGCAATCGCCATGGCGATCATCGGGTGCAACCAGTCGGGCAGCTTGCCGTACAAGGTCTGGAATCCCAGCAGGGAACGGTTCATCAGCGAGCCAACCAGCCCGGCGATGATGCCGAGCGGAATCAGCCACATGTAATCGCCGAGCGGCAACTGCCGAATATCCCCGAAATCGAGGACCGGGGTCAAGCCGAAACAGTATTTCGAAACAAAATCCGCGGTCAGGGAGGCTGCGGTTGCGCCCATGAGGATGGCCGGGGAGAAGCTGCGGTGGATGCCTTCCAGCGCGAACATCATGCCGGAGAGCGGGGCGCTGAACGCCGCGGACAGGCCGGCAGCCGCGCCCGCAGTCACCAGATAGTGCTCCTGCACGTCTTCGCGTTTCTCGCCGCGCATGCGATGTGACAGGAATTGCGCACCGGACGCGCCGATTTGGATGGACGGGCCTTCACGTCCCAAAGACAGTCCGAACAGAGCGGCAAGCAGGCCGCCGAGGAAGCGCACCGGCAGAATGGTCTGCCACTTCATCTTCAGGCCGCTCAACACCACGCCGTCGGTTTGTGGAATACCGCTGCCGGATGCCATCGGCTCTTTGCGAACCATCCATGCGATAAGCAGGCTGATGAGCATTGCAGCCAACGCCCAGGGGGCAATCAGCCATGGGGTTATGCGAATCTGCGCGTACATCCACCGGGCGAAGCGAGTGCTCAGTTCGATGCCCTGCCGGTAGATGACCACGAGCACGCCGGACAGCAGGCCGATGAGCACGCCAGCACCCGCCATGCGCCATTTGAGACGGGCGAATGAGGTGAGCAGACGGTCCGCTGCGGTGTGCAAATCGTTCACAGGGCCGCCGCCAGCCACCAGCCGAGCGCCACGCACAGCAGCGGGACGACATATTCGAGAACGATATTCGCTGCGGCAACCGCGCGCTTGCCTTTGCGCAGCAGAGTGACGCTTTCGTTGATGGCGGTCGAGAACGTGGAGAACCCGCCGAGGAAGCCGGTGGCGAGCACCAGACGCCACGGGCTGGCCGGGTCGCCGTGGTAGACGAAGGCCGCCGCGACGATGCCGGCGAGCAGTGAGGCCGCGATATTCACGACGAGCGTGGACAGCGGGAACGCGTGGATGGCTGCGGTGCGTTCGTCCGCGTTGTCGGGGATGCGGGACCACGGCTGTTTGACCGCGGTATCAAGCACGAACCGGGTGACGGCTCCGAGGCCGCCCATCAGGCACAGGAGCGCACCGATCAGGAATGATGTCATTGCCGGGCCTCCTGTTCTGCAGAGTTGGTGGGGGTGTCGGAGGCGGTGGGGGTGTCGGAGGCGGCGGAATCACCAGACCGGGCAGTTTGGCCGGCCGCCGCGGTACGTTCCGCGCGATGCCCGGTCGCAAGCCGATCAGCGCACCAGACGCCTGCGAACGCGACCAACAGACCACAGACCACGCTGACCAGCAGGTACAGCAACGCCTGCCACGCCTGCCCGCCGAGTATGCCGGTGAAGCCTTCCAACGCGAGCGTGGACATGGTCGACAATCCGCCGCACACGCCCATGCCGGCTCCCCGGTTGACCAGTTCGCGTTTGCGTGGGCGAATCCAATCAGCCTGTGCCAGGTACGCGCTCAATCCCGCGTATACGAAGCAGGCCAGCAGGTTCGCGGCGAGCGTGCCGAAGTGGAATCCCGCAGCTGTGGCCGGTATCGCCAGCCCCAGCAGGTAACGCACGCATGTGCCGATTGCGCCGCCGATGAACACAACGACATACAGTTGCGGGTCGGCGAGCGGGGAACGTTTCGCCATCTGTCTTTCCTCCCTCTCTCCTTGCTTTTCCTTACTTTCTGCCGCCTTCGGGAACCCTCCCCCCCTTCTCTTCTCCGGCAGCTTTTCACGGCCTGTTATGCGGGACCGGAGCCGTGACGCCCCTGCGCCTCGACTCCGGTCGGGTTGGGTTTGGTTGGGTTTGCCCCGTAATGCCGTGCAGACTAGTCGATCAGCGAATGGACGGAGATGATATGGTCGCGCTGCGGGCCGGTGCCGATTGCGGAAATCCGGCATCCGGACAGGTCTTCGAGACGCTTGACGTAATCCTGGCAGGTCTTGGGCAGGTCTGCGAAATCATGCACCTGCGAAATATCCTCGTCCCAGCCGGGCATGGTCTCGTAGATCGGCTTCGCCGCGGTGAAGGCCGCCTGGTCGACAGGCATGTCGTCGTAGCGGGTGTGCGTACCGTCCGGGTTTTCTACATCGTAGGCGACGCAGATCGGGATTTCCTTGAGGCCGGTGAGCACGTCAAGCTTGGTGAGCACGATATCGGTCAGGCCGTTGACGCGCACCGCGTACCGGTTGACGACCGCATCGAACCAGCCGCAACGGCGGGGGCGGCCGGTGGTGACACCATACTCGTGGCCCTGCTCGCGCAGCCAATCACCCTGCTCGTCGAACAGTTCCGTCGGGAACGGGCCCTCGCCCACGCGCGTGATATACGCCTTGGACACGCCGATGACGCGGTTGATCTTGGTCGGTCCGACACCCGTACCGGTGCAAGCGCCGCCGGCGGTCGGGTTCGAAGAAGTGACGAACGGGTAGGTGCCGTGGTCCACATCCAGCATGGTGGCCTGGCCGCCTTCGAACAGGACGGTCTTACCTGCGTCGAGCGCGTTGTTGAGCACGAGGGACGTGTTTGCCACGTAAGGCTTAAGCCGTTCACCAAGCTTGAGCAACTCGTCGGTGGTGCGGTCGATGTCGATCGGGCGGCGGTTGTACAGCTTGACCAGCATCTGGTTCTTCTGGTGCAGGCTCGCCTCGACTTTGTCGTGCAGATGCTTCTCGTTGAACAGGTCGTGCACGCGAATGCCGACGCGGTTGATCTTGTCGGCGTACGCCGGGCCGATGCCACGACCGGTGGTACCGATCTTGTGCTTGCCCAGGAAGCGTTCGGTCACCTTGTCAATAGTGCGATGGTAGGGGGCAATCACGTGCGCGGACTCGCTGACCAGCAGGCGCGAGCAGTCCACGCCACGGGCTTCCAGCCCGTCAATCTCCTGGAACAGGACTTCAGGATCGACAACCACGCCGTTGCCGATGACCGGGGTCACGTTCGGGCTGATGATGCCGCTGGGCAGCAGGTGCAGCGCGTAGGATTCGTCGCCGACGACCACGGTATGGCCCGCGTTGTTGCCGCCGTTGAAGCGGGCTACATAATCGACATGCGAACCGATGAGATCGGTCGCCTTGCCTTTGCCTTCATCGCCCCACTGAGCGCCGATAAGAATGATTCCGGGCATGATGCACCTCCGCAAAACGCATGATTCCGCCGCCCACAGATTACCGTATCCCCTCTACCGGGTGGTGGTGGGCGGGGTGGAGATGCGGGCAGGGTGCGGACGGAGGTCAGCTGGCACGCCTCCCCCACCTTCTGTCGACGCTGGCGAGACCCTCAGCGTCGGCAGAAGCAGAACCACAACCCTCAGCCGACACTCACAGCACCATCAGCGTCGGCAGAAGGTGAGACTACACAAACTAGCTACGCCGAGAAGCACCCCGGCGTAACCGGTTTGGGAGATTTCCTCTGAGGCTCAGCTCTCCACCCACGGGTGGTATTCAGTGGCTACGTCGTAATGGAAGTCGTCACCTAGGTGCAATGCTTCGAAATGCTTCTCGGCACAGCTGATTTTGGCTTCCTCTGTTGGCCGGTTCTCACCGCGTTGCTTACCTTTGGTTTCAATGACGAAATACACCCGCTGCTTGCCGTCCTCATCCTCCTCGACGTATGCCCAGTCGGGATTGTAACTTCCGAGTGGCGTGTCGATTTTGAACTTGCTGGGCAGCTTGGCGAACACCTTCACCTCTTGGGAACGGTCAAGTTCCACGGCGTAAGGTCTTTCAATGCTTGAGGAGTCATATACCACGTAGCTGTACAGGCTTTTGTGGTGCACGGGCTTCCATGCGTTCTGGTCCAGATACGCGCGCAAATCGTTCACAGCGAGGATGTCCATCATGTACCACTCGTTCTGCGGTCTACGCGTGTATTTGATGCCTTTGGCCACCACCTGGTTCTTTGCGGATTCGATTCTCGACGAAACCTGTGAAAGGAATGTCATCGGGTCCACTGAGAACTCGTCCATGCGCCCGGATTCTGTCAGTATCCTCGCCAAGGTCGAGCGTGTAAGACCGACCGAGTCGGATAGTTCAGAGAGCGGATCCGGCAGGTCGTACACGCGTGCCGCATCCGTGTGGACAAGGGATTTATGAACGCTCGCTTCGTCGGCGGCCACGCCGCTGTCCGACACGTTCAGTCCGGCAGTGGAGCTGATAATCTCCACTGGCCGCACAGGCGGCATCTGCTTGATGGCTTCCACCGCCTTGTCTACCAGCTCATCGGTATCCACGTGGAGCTCGTAGCGCGTGGTCTGCCGTATGCGGTTCCAGAGGGCTTGGAACGCCGGATCGAGCGACACATCTTTCTCCAGCTCGACTTCCACTTCCTGTTTCTTGTCGCGGATTTGCAGTTTTTCGGCCTTGTGCAGGACGATGTTGCATACCTGCTCCTGTACATCCTCGACTTCAGCAATGTCGTCGGGAAGGGGGATTTCCCCTTTCTCCGCAGCGGCCTTGAGCTCTGCCTTGATGGCTCCCTGCTTCTTGCCTTTGGCTTCCACGAGCCCTTGCTGCTCAAGGGTTTCATAGACTTGCTTGGAACGCTCGTAGCCGAGTTTCTCTTCTGCTCCATCCGGCTGTTTGAGCAGGATGTTGGTGAAGCTCTCAGGCGTCAGCATGCCGAAGCGATAGCCACCGTCTTCGAACTCCTTCTGGAGGCCGTTCGCGAAGTCCTTGTAGCTTTCGTTGCAGATTACGGTGAGCACGTTGACGTCCGGGTCGAGGCAGCGTTCGCCTTCCTGATTTACCGGCAAACGTAGGCCACGCCCGATTTTCTGCCGTTTTGTGAGTGTGTCTTTGGTTTCCACCAGCGTGCAGATCTGGAAGACATTAGGGTTGTCCCAACCTTCCTTGAGCGCCGAGTGGCTCCAAATGAAGCAGACGTCCTTGTCGGGGTCTTTCCCATCCGGAAGGGACACGAGCGTTTCCTTCTTCTGCATGATGAGCTCGAAGGCGCTAGTGTCCGCTTTTGTGGAGGCGGACTCACTCGTGTTCTTGAACTTGCCTTTCCCATCGACTGCAAAATAGCCTTGGTGGAGTGGCTCAGGATCAGTGGGCAGCGGTACGCCCGCTTTTTTGTATCTGTGCTGCCACTTGGTGCTTGTGGCGAGTCTACGGTATTCCTCCTCGAAGATCTCGGCGTATTCGCCCTTGTGCCAGCCTGTTCCTTGTTCGTCGTAGGCGCGGTATTTCTCCACTTTGTCGATGAAGAAGAGCGAGAGAACCTTGATTCCGAGAGGACGCAGCCTCAGCTGCTTGTCGAGATGGTCTTCGATGGTTTTCGCTATCTGGGCGCGTTTGACCGTCTCACTCTCAGGATCGTTGACGGTTTCGCCGAGCTCCATGTACGTGCCGTTTTCGAACTCGATGAACTCGTCACCAGGCTCTGTGCCGATGTTGCTCACTATCCAGCCGTCGCGGTAGTCCTCGTTCTCATTGGATTTCTGGTAGAGGTCAGCACCCGTACGGACGGTGATTTTCTTTCTCGTCTGTCCGCCGCGATCCTGTCGCATGTCAATGGTGAGCTTGGCGGAATAGCCACTGCTGCCATCCACTGATTCGAGCCGTACGTATGCACCGTTGAGGTCGGATCCGCTTTGCACGGAGTCCACGACAATACCCTTCACAAGGTGCTGCTGGAACGCCTCGACGGGCCCCAACTGGTAAACCGTGTTGAGTTTGCGACGGTGTGTTGCGGAGTAACGGAGTACGAAGAGTGGGTTCAGCGTATCAATGGCATGTTGTGCCTTTTCGGTATTGTCGACGCTTTGAGGCTCGTCGATAATCACGATAGGGTTGCAGCTGCTTACCAATTCTTGCGGGCTGTGACCACCGACGAGCTTCTCACTGGGACGGTGGAAGATGTTTGTCACGCCCTTTTTCTCATCGCTTGCCAGCTCTTTGTTGAACGCGCCGATGTTGATGATCATGACTTGGATTGAGCTGCTCACGGCGAAGTTCGTGACGTTTCCGAGTTTTCCGGAATCGTAGACGAAGTAGTCGAGAGGGGTGTTGTCATAGAGCTGTTTGAAGTGGCTGCTGGTGCTTTCGAAGGACTTTTCCACACCTTCTCGGATGGCCACGAACGGCACGACGATTACGAACTTCGTGAGGCCGTAGCGCTTGTTCAATTCGTAGATGGTACGCGTGTACACATAGGTCTTGCCGGTACCGGTTTCCATCTCGATGGTGAAGTCGCGGAGACGCCCATCGGTGGTGTCGTGGGTTCGAGGAAGGTTGTTTTCTTCCTGCACGGCGTGCAGGTTCTCTTCCAATTGGCGTGCAGAGAGGTGCAACCCGTTCGCGTATCCGATGCGATTGTCGATTCCAAACCCCGGTTGATACGGGTGCACAAATCCAGAAATTTCCGGCTGTTCGTACTCTGGAATGCCGAATCCGCCACTGACCGTGAACCGGGACTTCAGGAACTCCTGCCCGCGGAACAGGTTGCACACGGCGTTGATAGCGTCCAGCTGGTACTGCTGATCCGCAGCATACTTGAACTCAAGCTGACTCATTCGGCATCGCCCCTATCAGCGCTGTCGAGTCCCTGCTGCTCCGCGAAGAACTCCTTCTGGCGCTCTATCTCTTCTTTCAGTTCTTCTTCGGTGGGAAGGTAGGTGAGGTACTTCGCCGCAAACAGCTGGTCACTCCCGTTGAGCACCGAGAAATGCGCAATGTCCTTGTCGGTTTCGGTGCATAGCACGATGCCCAGCGTGGGATTGTCTCCTTCGCCCCGCTTGAGCTCGTCGTACATGCGTACGTACATGTCCATTTGCCCAATGTCCTGATGCGTTAGCCGCCCGGTCTTCAGGTCAATCAGCACGAAGCATTTCAGCAGATAGTTGTAGAACACGAGGTCTATATAGAAATCATCGAGTTCTGTACGGATATGCTGTTGACGCGCCACGAACGCGTACCCCTTACCCATTTCAAGCAAGAATTTCTGCAGGTTCGTGATAATAGCGCCTTCCAACCCAGATTCCTGAAAGCCGCTGTTCGGGGCAAGACCAAGGAATTCCGCCACTACCGGGTTCTTGATGAACTCGAGCTTGTCACGCTGCAAGGGCGCGGAGAGCGCTTTCATCTCACCCTCGACGGCTTTCTTCTCGGCGCCTTGTGATTGCAGCAGCCTGTGGTAATACTGCGTGGAAATGTTGCGTTCCAACGTACGCGAACTCCACCCCTGTTCGGCGGCTTCAGTCTCGTACCAAGCGCGAGCCTTCGGATCGGCGACGCGTGACAGCGCCCGGTAGTGAGTCCAAGTCAATTGGTCACGCAATGCGTGACCAATTGGGAATGCGAGGTAGAACTGACGCATGTATTTCAGGTTTGTCGTCGTAAAGCCTTGCCCGTAATCAGCGGTAAGACGCTTCGAGAGGCCGCTGATGAGCGCCTTTCCGTATACCGCCCGTTCTTCGCTGCCTTGTTCCTCTACAATGCGGCGACCAATCTCCCAGTAGGCGTGCACCATCGCAGTATTCACGGCACGGTAAGCCTTGCTGCGGGCTTCCTCCAGAACTGAAGCGATGCCTTCATAGAATCCAACGGGCAGAGAGAGGCCTTTGGAATCGCCGGATTCGGCACGCTGGTTCCGCTGCTTGTCGATGTTCGCCATCGTGCTACACCGTCCTCAGTTCGATCTTCTGCTGCGTTTGTTCTTCGGCATGCTTGAAGATCGCCAAGGCGTCGAGTTTGAGTGAGTCATTGCCTTCGAACACGCTGTCCATAATGAACACACGGCGAGGCTGTTCAGCAGCGATTGCTTCGAGAGCATCGACCGTAAGGCCTGGCTGCATGCAGCAGATGAGGTCCCCCTCGGCCACCGAATAGCACTCATAGCCAGCGAACTCCACCTTCTTGATGGGATAGGTGAGTTCATAACCCCACTTGAGCATCACTTCGAAGATGATGTCCAGATCGGAACGACCTTCCTTCCTGAGGTTGATGGTGAGCTGGCCATTGGGGGATTGCTCGATACCAGATTCATCAAGTTTGAAGACGCGGAAGCCAATATCGGGCAGCTTCTTGGGTTCCTCACCCAGCTTAGGCTGTTTGTTGGCCTCGGCAACTTCCTCTGCAATCTTGTTTCCCGCACGGCGGATGCGCTCTTCGGCTATGGTCGTAAGCACATGCGGGGAATTCAAACGGTCACAAAGAGCAATCGCATTATTAATGACTTGTTTAGAACTCTGTTTTGACGCAGATTTCAATCGGGCATCAAGATCTTCTGGAAGTTGAACAAGAATGAAGCGCCTGCTGCCATCATCGTACATATTTCTAATGAAAGCAGCATGAGCAGCCGTGCCCGATCCAGAAAAGAAATCCAGTATTAGCGAACTATTGTTATCTACATATGAAAATAGTTCCGCAATAATCTCTTCATCTTTGGGATTATCAAATACTTTTGCGCCCATGAGAGTGGCCAATCGTTTTGAGGCGGCACGGCCATCCTTGTAGATAACGCTGTATGGTGCTTCTGTTTCTGTATCTTTTAGATATCGCTTGTAGCAAGGAACCTTCGTCTCATCCTCACCAAATTCAACAAGCCCTTCATCAATAATTTCTTGCATACGCTCAGGCGTTCCGAAAAGCCATCCCCGTGACGGGATAGCTACTGGTTTGCCTGTTACTGGATGAAGCACTTCGTACTTCGGACCACCACCTCCCGGCCAAGAGATGTTGTCAGGGAAATAAATCCCTCGCTCATCAACTGAAGAATAATGGGCATGAGCTTTGGCAGGATCATCATCCGGCAAATTCTTATACCATTGCCGCAATGCTACTTGAATCTTTGAATAATCGGACCCGTATTGTTGCAGTAGCCTCTCATGCTCTGCATAAATCTTCTCTATCCCCTGTTTCTTCTTTCTCCATTTGATGCCATGATCGACGAAAAACTGAATCGACTTGGCGTAGCAGAGTATGTACTCGTGAGAAACTGAAATATATTTTGAATCGTTTTTTCGGCCCCCGGACCAAATCAGCTGAGCAACAAAATTGTCTGGTCCCATCACTTCGTCAGCAATCTCGCGGAGATTTGCATCTTCAACGTCATCAATACTGATAAAAATAACCCCGTCATCACTCAGAAGTTCACGCGCAAGCCGAAGACGGGGATAAATCATGGAACACCAGTCAGAATGGAAGCGACCATTCGTATCGGCATTAGACTGTCCCACAAGCCCAGCCTGCTTTATATAATTCTTAGTATCATCCTCGAACGCGTCTTTGTACACAAAGTCGTGCCCCGTATTGTATGGAGGATCAATGTAGATTACGTTGACCTTACCGTGGTAAGCACGCTGAAGTAGCTTGAGTGTTTCAAGGTTGTCACCTTCGATGTAGATGTTGTCCGAGTCGAAGGAACCGTCTTTGCCGTCGCGGCTGCGGCTCCTCTCAACTACCGGCCGCAGAGTAGCCGTCGTGCTCGTCTGGCTCTGGCGGATGGCATCGGCCTTGCCTGGCCAAGTGAAGGCGTACCGTTCGTTGCCTTCGTCGACTTCATCGCCCAGCAGCAAACGCAGCCTGTCGAAATCAATGCCGCTCTCGCTGAATGCCTCAGGCACAAGCTTCTTCAGCTGTCGTAGCCGGTCATCAACCAAGTCTTCGGATTCCAAATCAACCTTCTTGATATCGTTGCCCATGTTCAGCCTCTACTTTTCCTCACCATGTTCAGTAGTACTCATGTCTCGAATATCACTCAACGTACCATCACGTTGCCGCTGAGCCCTGCGCATTTCCATCCTCAGCCGGGCGGACTCATTCGGAGTCACATCCTTGTCACGGCGTTGTTCTGCGAGCGCATCCACTTGAGCTTGCAGGCGCTTGTAATCAGCGATAAGTTCCAGCAATCTGTCTCGATTGTCAGGCGTGCAAGTCGGGTAGAAGCCCAGCGCTTCGATCGCCTGTGCGAGTCTCACACATGAGATAAGCCCCTCCAGGTATGAAAGCAAATCACTTTGCGGCAGGCTATCGAAGGCGAGCGCTCCGAGGAAAGGCTCGAAACGTTCATCGTCTGGATCGAATAGCCCTGTAGACTCCACGTCGTATACAACAGTCGCGCCACACTCAGCATGGCTTTTCCGCGTCAAATCAACGGATACCGCAATGGCGTCTCCCGCTTCCTGAAGAATCACCGTAGGGTTTGGGAAACACTTATGCAGCAGATGCGCAATCTCAGTCACCGCCTGAGAGTCTCTCGACATGCTGCAGCGTAAGAAAATGACGCTTTGGATGTCATAATCCTCGTCCACACGTGGAAGCACCTGCGCAGTGCCCTTCGCCACGGTAGCGAAGTGCTCAAGGCGACTCATCTTGTCGAGTGTTCGCTGCTCATGCCTGGTAAGCATCGCGCGGCTTGTCAGCACGGTCTTCGGTATGCGTCTGCCTCCCGCGTATGCGGTCTCAGGCAGCTTGAATACTTCTTCCCAGCGCATGCTCATCGGAGCACCACGAATCCGACAAGCGAATAATCATCAAAGCCGAGCGATACACCGCTTCCCACCTCACCAAGGTCGAACAGCGTATCCACGCCAGCGGTTTCCTGCACACCAGTAATCGCCGAAACCACGCCATTGAGCAGTTCGGTGTACTTCTCCATGTCCCTGCCGTCTGTGGTCTCGCGGTTGAATTCACGGCACAATTCCATCACTGGTTCCGCATGTCCAAGACACACCGCCCGCATAAGATCAAGCGCCGCCTTGGGCTGAGTGTGCTTGCTCATATGGCTGCCATCCGCGGTCACATACACCACGTAATACGGGAAAACCGGGTTGGAATCCTTGGGGTCTCTTTCCTCGTCATTCTGGCGGAGACAGAAAATCACACCCGGCTGAACCTCATTACGCAAGTTATCTGGAATAGTAGTCACAGCATGAATACCATCCGGCGTGCTTTCAAGCAAACCGGGGTGATCCTTGTCATAACGCTGTAATTCCACGCGGAAATCGTCAAACGCGAAATCAGTAATGGAAATACCGCCAGAAATGTCCTCAAGATCCAGCACCTCAGTTTGCAGCTGTTCAAGCTGTTTCTTGCGGTACATGAGGTCGTTCATCTGGTCGGGCGCTTTGTCTTCCAGCACGTTCTCCTCGCCGGTGGCGCTTGCGTCCATGAGCGCCATACGGCCCTTCACACGCCCCTCCAACTGGATGTACTCGTCCAAATCAACGTCAGGCCAGAAATCCACAAGCTGTATCTGCGTGTTCTTCGAGCCCAAACGGTCGATACGACCGAAGCGTTGCACAATACGCACCGGGTTCCAGTGAATGTCGTAGTTGACCAGGCAATCGCAATCCTGCAGATTCTGCCCCTCAGAAATGCAGTCGGTAGCGAAGAGGACATCCACTTCGCCTAACGCCCAATCCTCTTCAGGCAGTTCTTTGGAAACCGGAGAGACGTGACCCAGAATCTCCCCAAAGCTGGTTCTCGGAAGCTTGAGCGACCATGTCCGGTTACGGTCACCGGTCAGTTCAGCGCACTCCAGCCCGAGATCGTCCTTCAAGCCGGACGCCAGTTGGTCGAACAAGTAATCTGCGGTATCCGCGAAAGCAGTGAACACCAGCACCTTGCGGTTGCCCGGGTTATAGGGCTCACGCACCTTCTGCTCAATGAAATTCCGCAACCTGATAAGCTTCGCATCACGCTCCGGCGTCACACGCTCGGCATAGCTCAGCAGCTCGTGAAGCTTCCCGATGTCGAAGTCCAAATCATCCGCAAGCCTGAGGGCGTCGACATCACGCAGGTCAACATGTACCTTCCCTCCGGCAGTGAATTCCTCCGCATCATCGTCATCGTCAAACTCAACAGCCTCACTGACATCGTAGGAAGCCCCCACAGCGTCGGCAGACAGGTCGTTCAGCCGTTTCCGAAGATCTTCGCATCCCTTCAGAATCCGCTCCAGCGTGATGCGGAAACTATTCACAGAAGATTCCATACGCTTCAGCACGTTGACCCGCATGAGATTGGCCACCGCCTTGGTGCGGTTCACCTGACTTGAAAAGTCCTTACCCCACGAATCCCCATACCTGGCCTCATACTTCGCACGGGCATCCGTTCGTACGTACTCCAGCAGCTGATATTGGGCAAATGTCAGCCGCGCAATCGTATCGTTCAACACGCCCATGGGCGGCAGTTCACCGGCGGCATCGATAGGCTCCTTGAACGAAATGGGCTTGCGCCGCGTTGGAAACGTGCCATTCGAAGCGCCATAGTATTTCACGATATGCTTACGGCTGCGCGCAATGGTGAGCACATCAAGCAGCTTGAAATAGTCAGGATTCACCATATTGGCGAAACTTTCAGTGGTACGTTCCGCGTCAGTCAGCTTGCTCCACTCGTTAAAGCGCTGCTGTGCTACACGCGTCACATGCGTAATGGAAGGAATGCCGTCCGTCTCGGCAAGATACGCGTCATCGCCTTCGGTAATCAGCTCTATCTGGTTACGCAAGTCAAGCAGCTTGTTATTGACCGGCGTCGCTGAAAGCATCAGCACCTTGGTACGCACACCTGCCTTAATCACATCTTCGATGAGGCGTGTGTAGCGGTCTTTCTTGTCGGAATCAGTGCTCTTGTTGCGGAAGTTGTGGCTCTCGTCAATTACCACAAGGTCATAGTTACCCCACCGCAAATGGCTTAAATCCACGTCTCCGCTCATGCCGCGGTACCGGGACAAATCAGTATGGTTGAGCACGGTGTAAGCGAAACGATCATCCGCGAGCGGATTGCGGTCATCATTGTCACGCGTGTACAGCGTCCAGTTCTCGCGCAGCCGCTTCGGCGCGAGCACCAGCACGCGAGCATTACGTTCCTCGTAATACTTGATGACTGCCAGAGCCTCATACGTCTTACCCAAGCCCACCGAGTCGGCGATAATGCAACCCTTGTATTTCTCAAGCTTGCGGATGGCACCCACGACAGCATCCCGCTGGAAGTCATACAGCTTGTTCCACACAACAGACTGTTCGAACTTCAACCCCGCCTTGATGGGGTCCTCCTGATCCTCCATGAAGTCGCGGAACAGATGGTAAAGCGTCAAGAAGTACACAAGCTCGGGCGGATTCTCGCGATACAGCGTTTCCAGCTGATCGATGACAGCACCAGTAACATCCTCCACCAGCGCTTGATTGTTCCAAATACCGTCAAACATGGCTTTCAAGCCGGCAGCTTCCGTACTCGTCTGGAAGTGAGCGACACCGGTCACTACGCCAGGTTCCCGCTCATAGCCGAGCCCCTCCAGTGTGAAAGCATTGGAGGTCGAGCCCATGAAAGCCTGATTCTCGTCGTTCGGGTTCTCAACGTGGTAGCTTCCGGAAGTGCCTATCATGCCTGATTTGCGAGCGGTCTTGAACGTCGCATGTCTGCGAGCCCAATCAGCACACTCGCGGGCGAGCGCACGCTGATTCAGATTGTTCGACAGCTTGAGTTCAAGCCCAGTACCGCCAAGCCCAAGTTCACGCGAGCGTCGGCTAATCTCCCACTCGCGAGGTTCCTTCTCTGACTCCATGCGCTTTGCAAAGGTCGGCTGGTCGAAAATGAAGCGCAACTCATCGACCTTCGAAAGCTCATCCTTAAGCTCGCCATAGGCGTACACCGTGAAATACGAGGCGATGACCGAAAGCTTCGCATCATCGCTGATGGCATTCTTAAGCGCGTCGCCCAGACGTTGCCGCCCCGTGTTATCCAAGTACTTCACGTGACGCTCCCAATCCGACAAGTCGAATACATTTTTCTGAATTCTATCAGCACAGTTGTAGCTCCTAGCGGCGGGCACTGCCAGCTCGCAACAGCGTCCACAGACACCTACACACCCCTCCTCTTCCTTCTGCCGACGCTTACGGAACTCTCATCGTCGGTAGAAACAGAACCACAACCCACAACTGACGCTCACACGGTCCTCAGTGTCGGCAGAAGCAGAAATCTGACCTCTTGCCGACACTCAATTCGTCACGCACTGCGTGACCAATTCGTCGGGCAACGCCCACAAGCACCCGCCGCACCACCTACTTCTTCGCGTTGCCGTCCTCATCAGCCAGCGGGGCGGCGCTGATGCCGGCGAGTTTGAGCAGACCGCTGATGGTCACGAACTCGTAGCCTTGCGCTTTCAAATCGTCAATAATGCCGGGCAGGGCCTGAATATCCTGGTCGCGGTTGCCGCCGCCGTCGTGCATGAGCACCACCGCGCCGTTGTACGCGTGGTTGAGCACCGCGTCATGGATCGCTTGAGCGCCGGGGCGCCGCCAATCCTCCGTGTCGATGCTCCACAGCACGTTGTAATCAATCAGATCGTACACGTCCTTCCACTGGTCCACCGTGAACGAACCGTACGGCGAGCGCATCATGCGCGTGCTCACGCCGGATGCTTTCTTCATGTTGGCGAATCCGGCGGTGATTTCCGCCCGCAACGCGTCACGCTTCATCTTCGGCATAAACGGGTGCGTGTTGCTGTGGCTAGCCACTTCATGGCCTTCGGCGACCATCCGCTTCTCCAAAGCCGGGTACTGCACCGAATACTGGCCCACGTCGAAGAACGTCGCCTTGACGCCCTTTTGCTTGAGGATGTCGAGGATCGGGGCGGTGTACTGATCGCTCGGACCATCATCAAACGTCAGCGCAATGACCTTATGACCTTGCGGACGCGGCGATACGCCGACAATCTGGGCATCAACCGGTTGAGCAATAACCCGCTTCGTGATGCGTTTCTTGGAGATATCGCCGACCCAAATCTCGCGTTTACCGTCTTTGCCGCGCGTTTTCACCATCTGGATGACGCTGCCCTTGATATCAACCGATACAGTATAGGGAATCGGCGCATAGTCGATCGCGTGCCCCTCGACCACATCTCCTCCCGACTTCACGGAAATATCAGCGTTGCCGGAAAACTGGGTATTGCCCCAATCCGCAGGGTCAATCACGCTGCCGTCAACCCTCAATTCCGCCGGATGTCCGCCATACTTCTTGATGACGCTACCGTCCACCGCCAGCAGCCGACCGGGATGGGTGCCGAAATCGTCATGGTCTTTCAACAGTTGTTTCGCCGTGGTCCCCACGGAAATCTCCGCCTGCCGCCCGTTGACGAATACGATGATATGACGCAATCTGGCCTCCCAAGCCCACGCACCCGCGCACACCACAACCAGCACCACGACAATCAGCACGGCAATCAGCTTGCCGACCCACAGGTGGCGTTTGCGTTCGCTCGCGCCGGTGGCACTGTCGCCGAACGAGAGTTCTTCTACTTCCTTCATGGCCCTTCCATCCTGACGATCCTGATACGGTATTGTCACACACACCCGCCCGTTTGTGTAGCACCTCATGCAAAAACAACACACCGGGTTCGAAACGCGAATCCGGCACCCCCTGAGCGATAATGGAATCATGACTATTGCAACCCCTGAACGGTATGCCGAGATGCTCGATGCGGCGCGTCGCGGCGGCTATGCTTACCCCGCTATCAACGTGACCAGCACGCAGACCTTGAACGCCGCGCTGCAAGGCCTGGCCGACGCCGAGTCTGACGGCATCATCCAAGTGTCCGTAGGCGGGTCCGCCTACTTCTCCGGGCAGCGGGTCAACGACCGGGTCACCGGGTCGCTCGCATTCGCCGCGTTCGCGCACGAGGTCGCCGCGAAATACCCGAACACTGTCGCCCTGCACACCGACCATTGCGCCAAGCAGTATCTGGACGAGTGGGTGCGGCCGTTGCTCGCCGTCGAAGCGGATCAGGTGGCGCATGGCAAAGAACCGTCATTCCAGTCGCATATGTGGGACGGATCGACGGTTCCGCTCGCCGAAAACCTTGATATCGCCGAGGAACTGCTCGCCAAGTCGGTCGCCGCGCATACGGTGCTGGAAATCGAGATCGGCGCGGTCGGCGGCGAGGAAGACGGGCAGCGTGCTGAAATCAACGAAAAGCTCTATTCGACGCCCGCAGACGGCGTGACCGTCGCGCAACGACTCGGATTGGGCGAAAACGGGCGCTACATGGCCGCGTTCACCTTCGGCAACGTGCATGGCGCGTACAAGCCGGGCGTGGTCAAGCTGCGGCCGGAACTGCTGGGCGATATTCAGAACGAGGTCGCCGCAGCCGTGGCGGACGGGCGGATCGCCGGGCATGCCGCAGGGCGTGGATTCGCGGGAGAAGTGCCTGAAAACAAGCCGTTCCCGCTGGTGTTCCACGGCGGCTCCGGGTCCAGCGCCGAGGAAATCGCCGAAGCGGTGCGCCACGGCGTTGTCAAGATGAACATCGATACCGACACGCAGTACGCGTTCACGCGGGCGATTGCCGGACACATGTTCGCGCATTATGACGGCGTGCTCAAGATCGACGGCGAAGTAGGCGACAAGAAGTTCTACGATCCGCGCTCGTGGGGGCGTGAAGCCGAGGACTCGATGGCGCGGCGCGTGGTCGAAGCGTGCGAGCAGCTCGGGTCGGCGGGGCGGCGACTCAAGTAGGCCGCTGTGTTTGGGGATTGTGCGTCGGCGCGCCCCCGTGTCGGCGCGTCCCGTTCGTGCGTCCCGTCAACCTTCTACCAATGCTGAGACGACCGTCGCGTCGGCAGAAACAGAGTCATCACCTTCTGCCGACGCTGAGATGACTGTGAACGTCGGCAGAGGCAGGATATCAACCAGCAAAGGAGCCGCAATGAAAGCAATCGTTACCGGAGCGTCCAGCGGATTGGGACGCGATATGGCGCTGTACCTCGCCGAACTCGGGTATGATCTTGCGCTCGTGGCACGCAATCAGGCGCGTCTGGACAACGTAACGCAAGAAGCGCAACGAATCGCGGCGGCACACGGCAAAACCATCACAGTCGAAACCGTCACGCTCGACCTGTCGCAACGCAGCGCGTGCGAGCAACTGTTCGCGCGCTACCGCGACGAACGCATCGACCTGCTCGTCAACAACGCCGGATTCGGCCTGTTCGGCGACTTCACCGACACCCCGCTGGACCGCGAGCTCGAGATGATCAACCTCAACGTAGTCTCCTACCACGTGCTCACCAAACTGTTCGTCCGCAAGTTCAGGCGTGACGGGCGTTGCCGGCTGCTCAACGTGTGCAGCGCCGCCGGATTCCTGGCCGGACCGCGGCTCGCCACCTACTACGCGACCAAGAACTACACGCTCAAACTCACGCTGGCCGTGGCGCAGGAGCTTCGGCGCGACCGCGTTCCCGTCACCGTGAGCGCGCTATGCCCTGGACCGGTCGACACCCATTTCAACGCGACCGCGGGCGGGGAATTCCTCACGCCGGGCGCATCCAGCCGCACGGTTGCGCGATACGCAATCGACAAGACGCTGGCCGGCAAGCTCATCATCGTGCCGACCTGGCAGATGAAAGTCGGGCTGTTTGCCGCGCGATTCCTGCCGTGGAGTGCGCAGCTGCGGATCATGGACCGGTACGATCGCGGGCGGTGAAGGCGGAATCAGTGTCAGGTCGCCCAAAGCGTGTCTTTGTGAGGATTGACTCACACAATGACACCCCAAAGACCCGAATCAGCCCGTTTCCCACTCGCCACAGGTCACTGTGCGAGGAATCGCTCACACAACGGGTAGCGAACACCGGCATCGAGAGCAGCATGCCTCAGCGGATGAGTCATGCCGCATCGCGCTCCTCCACCTGCTCGCCTTCTCGAACCGGTTACGTTTACACCCCGCCCAGCGCAACCGGTTTGGGAAGGCGGGAGTCGTCATGATACGAAAAATCGCGGCACCAAGCCGGTACCGCGATCGCGAGAGCGGATGACGGGAGTCGAACCCGCCTCTGAAGCTTGGGAAGCTTCCATTCTACCGATGAACTACATCCGCAGATGCACGGCAAAGCCGCACATACAAGTAAGCACTCTACCACAGCGCGCCGATTTACGCATTCTGTCCGCGCGGGACCACTACCCGGGAAGCTGACGACGCCGTCGAACCCCTAGGACTAGCGTTGAAACAACGCTCGCTGATACAACGCTCATTGAAACGACACGACATCTGGAGGGATTATGAACAAAGGCCTGTTCATCGCGCAGATTGCGCTCGGCGTACTGCTGATCGTCTTCGGCGTCAAAGATCATAGCGTTCCGATTATCATCATCACGGCGGCGGCCATGATTCTTGATATCGTCGGCTGGTGGTGGCAGTCCCGCACGAAACGGCAGTAGCACGGTACGGCTCGCCCGGCGGTTCGCCTGACTGGGCGTCTTCGCGTTCGCTGACTGTTCGACCGGCCGGTCGTCCAACTATTCGCCTGATTGTTCGCCCTATTGTTCGCCTGCCGGTCGAGCCGGCGTCACCCGGCGTGCACACCCGGGCGGTACAGTGTTGCTAGCAATATACGCGCTCTCGTTCCGCTCCGACGCACTTTCCGCACACCTGCCCAGTGCCGAGTGCCGGACACCGGACAACGTGCGTCGAACAAGACCGCGCGCCCAGCAACCCTAGAGGAGAGCCCCAGCCATGCCGAACCGCACCACCGACGCCGCCAACCCGTTGCTCGGGCACGCGATTTCGCATGGCGGCACGGTAATCGGCCTACTCGCGATTGTGCTGTGGGGCTTCATGGCGGGTCTGGTGCGACTCGTCGCGGACGCGTTCGGCGCGACCCTCGGATCGGCCCTGATTTACACGGTCGGCGGCATTCTGCTCATGCTCACCCGACGTCCGAAACCGCTCTCCCAAGCGCCCCGCCGCTACCTGCTGCTCGGCGGTATCATGTTCCTCACCTACGAGACGTCGATTTCCCTGTCCATCGGCCTCGCCTCGACCGCCGCGCAATCCGTCGAAGTCAGCCTCGTCAACTACCTGTGGCCGACCCTGCTGGTCCTGTTCACGGCGGCGCTGTCCGGCAGAAAAGGCGCAGTCTGGCAGGCTTTGCCGGGAGCGATCATCGCCACGGTCGGCGTTGCGATGGCGGTGGGCGGCGACAGTCTGGATGTGCAATCGGCCCTGCACAACATCGCGTCGAATCCGCTGCCGTTCATTCTGGCGTTCGCCGGCGCTCTGATCTGGGCGGTGTACGCGGCGATCACGCCGAGCATGTCCGACGGCTACGACGGCACGACGATTTTCTTCTGCAGCGTGGCCGTCGCGTTGTGGGTCATCCATTTCGTGTCCGGCGACGGGCTTCCCGCGCAGGCTCCCGGACTCGGCGGGTATCTGGCGCTGATTGCATGCGCGGTATCGATTGCCGGCGGATACGCGTGCTGGGGGTACGGCATGCTGCACGGCAACATGGAAACGCTGGCGATCGGATCCTATGCGACGCCGGTGTTCTCGACCGCGTCCAGCACCCTGCTGTTGGGTGTCGCGCTTGGGCTGCCGTTCTGGATTGGCGTGGTGCTTGTGGTCACCGGCTCCCTGCTCAACGTGTGGTTCTCGCGACGGGCGCGAGCGCGGGCGGATATGGCGGGCGCGGATACGAACGACCGATAATCGGATGAGTCGATGAGCCGGCAATCCACCGACCGTCATCGTGTGAGGATCCACTCACATTCCGGCGTCCATGCCATTCCAATCAGCCCGATTTCGGTTGGCCGCAGGTCATCGTGCGAGGATTGACTCACACAACGACACCCGACAGACTCCAATCAGCCAGATCCACGCCCTCCGACCGTCACCGTGCGAGGATTCGCTCACACGATGGCCGGCATAACCACTTGAATCAGCCAATCCAACGGCCCCAACCGCCACCGTGCGAGCATCGGCTCACATACTGACACCCATCCCACCAAAATCAGCAAGTCACCAATAGGCCGCAGGTCACCATGTGAGAATCCGCTCACATACTGGCCGCCGCCAACCGCAGCCGGCCACAATCACCGCCAAACTCACACCAGAATGCCGTCGAGGTGGTCGACCTCGTGCTGGATGATCTGCGCAACCCATCCGGCGTAGCTGGTCACATGCCTGTGGAAGGCGTCATCCTGCCAAGCGACGGTGATGTTTTCGTAGCGCTTGACCCGCGTCACGCCTTCCAGCGACAGGCACCCCTCCTTCGTGAGGTACATGCCGGAGCGCTTGATAATCACCGGGTTAATCATAATGACATCTTTTTCACCCATCGTGACGATGATGATGCGCGTCAGACTGCCAATCATGTTGCCGGCCATGCCGACGCAATCATCATGATGTGCGGCGAGAGTGTCGCGCAGGTCCGTGATCACCGCCATGTCATCCGCCGTCGCGGGCGCTGATTTCCGGGCGAGGAACGTCCTGTCCTTCACGATGTCACGCTGCATGATATCTCCTGTCCAAAGCCTTGTGCCGATTGGCGTTTGCCATCATACCGGCAGCCGCCGATGCGATTCGCGCGCCGACACAACCAACCACGCCCAACGCACTCGCACCACTCACCGCGCGGGATCGCACAGCCGGTACACGCACCACACGAGAACGGGTGTCAGAACGAGCGATGTGCACACGTCCGTCGGGTAGTGCACGCCGTAAATCACGCGGGACAGCGCGACGACGAACGGCACGACGACCAGAATGACCGTCAGCACGGTCCGCAGAACACGCCAGACGAGCGGCGATCGCGACGATTGCGGTGCCGTATCAGCCAGTCCGCGGGAATCCTTGATTCGCACATCGATGACCTGCAACGCGAACAGCGCGAGCGACACGACCACCACCGAGCATGCGGTATGCCCGCTGGGGAAGCTCGGGTCGGGCATCAATGCGCCGCGGGCAGTGCTGGGCCGCGGCCTGTCAACAATCGTCTTGATAAGGCCGACGACCGCCATCGGCAACGCAGCCATAGCCATTCCCCGCAACATCTGACCGGCGCTGCGCGTTACCGCCCAAATCACGCCAAGCAGCACGACAATCACCGGCACGGCCACCACCGCGGAGAAGCATACGGCGATGGCGTGCGCGGCCGGAACGAACGCCGCCCAACGTGCGTCTGCGGCAAGAATCAGCCGCATTTCCGCGACATGGTCCGCCGTATTGGACCGCAATATCAGACCTTCGACGATGGCAAGCGCAACGACCGCAAGCGCGAGCGATACAATGCCAATTGACGTTCGGTGGCGCGAAATCGCATGCGTGGCAGACTGTACTGCGGTCTGCCCGGTCGCGACACCGATAGCGGCGTCATCAATTGCAACGTCATTGATCGCAACATCATTGATCGCAACATCGCCGGGGAGTCCTTGGATGTCTTGGGATTCTTGAACTTCCTGTCGCCAAGTTTGAGCCACGGCCGAATCCTTTCATCCACATTCGCTGTCATTGCGTGCGTCTGCCGGTCAAGATGGCAGCGGCACGAACACGAGCCATCTAGCATACCATCGAAGAAATCGCCGGAACGCGATAATCGACTCGCCGGCACCAAGCCGTCACAACCGCCTGATTCTCAGCGTTGGGACAAGCTTCTGCCGACGGTGGGATAGGTTTCAGTGTCGGTATCGGCTTCTACCGACGTTCAGCACACCATCAACGTCGACAGAAGGTTCTGACGATGCCCGGCACCACCTTACCGTCGATAGTCAGCGGCCGTACTGGGAGTAAGCGGGCTGGGCGGTCTGCTGGTAGGGCACCTGCGGGGTCTCGCCCGGCATGGTGACGGCGGCGCCGTGCATTTCGTGGGCCATCTGCATCAGCCGGTTGATGCGGTCGGCGGTCGGCGGATGGGTGGAAAAGAGTTTCTGGAAGCCCTCCTCGCTGAACGGGCTTTCAATCATCATGGCGGCAGTGCTTTGGTTGCCGGCGGTCGCCGTCATCGGATGCTCCTTGACGCCGTATGAGATCTTGTACAGCGCGGATGCGAGCGCCTCAGGGTCTCCGGTCAGCTTGCTGCCGTCCTCATCGGCGTCGTACTCGCGCGTCCGGGAGATCGCAAGCTGGATCAGCGACGCCCCGATCGGCGCGAGAATCGCGCTGAGAATAACCCCCAGGAAGCCGAGCGGCCCGGAATCGCGGTCATCGTCATCGCCACCGCCGAAATACATAAGCGCATAGCCGAGATATGTGATGACCGTCGCCATGGCGGATGCAATGGCCGAGGTGAGAATGTCGTGGTTGTACACGTGCATAAGCTCGTGGCCGAGCACACCGCGCAGTTCGCGCTCGTTGAGGATCTGCAGGATGCCTTGCGTGCAGCAGACGGCGGCGTGATGCTCGTTACGGCCGGTCGCGAAGGCGTTGGGGCTCATGGTCGGCGCGATGTAGATACGCGGCATGGGCTTGCCGGCGCGGGCGGACAGTTCACGCACGATCCGGTACAGTTCAGGTGCTTCCTGCTCGGAGACATGACGCGCGCCCATCGATGCGATGGAGATGCGATCCGAAAACCAGTATGAGATGAATGTGCTGGCCACACCGATGACGAGATACACCCCCAGTGTGTCCTGACTCGCACCGGTCAGCCACCAAATCAGCATGATGATTGCCCACATCAACCCAAACAGAAAGACTGTTTTCAAGCCGTTGCAGTGACCATGCACCTTCATGTTGTCGTTCATGGTGTTCACACTAAAAGCCGTCGCTGAGCTTTTTCTGAATACGCGCTTGATATACGGCGCGATGGCTGTTCCAGATACGCGACGGCGGTGCCGCAACGTGCAAAAAACGTTGCGACACCGCCGTTTCTTGGGGTTATGCCGATGGGGTTCTGTGACGCCACGCCTTCAGCTCAGCGTGCAGCGTACCGGGACCGCCGGCGTTACCGGGCAGCGCTGCATACCGCGTTAACCAGCTTGCGATACCCGGCAACTCAACTCGGCAAGGCCACGCAGCAACGCCACCCGGTAATGTCACTCAGCGTGAGCGAGCGCACGCATCTGCTCAGGCTCGATGACCTTCTTGTGTTCGCGGCCTTCTTTCGCGCCTTCGGACCGTTCGAATGCGTCAATCCGCTTCCAGCCGGCGAAATCAATCGGCTTGACACCGCGCTCGGCAAGCAGGCGGTCGATGGATTCGGGGTCGCGGTTGGGGGCGATGCGGCCACCCTCGGCGGCCTTCGACAGGTCCTCAAGCATATTGGTGACAATCATCAGGGCGTCGGACTTCGTGGAGCCGATCAGACCCACCGGTCCGCGCTTCGCCCAGCCGGTCGCGTACAGGCGGTCGCGCACGTCGCCGCCATCGGCCTCGGTGGTGATACGGCCGTCGCCCCCCGCGTTCGCCAGGTGCGCGTGACGCTCGTCATACGCAATACCAGGCGCGGTGGCCGGCTGATAGCCGATGGCATGGTACACGGCTTGCACGGGGTAGTCGGTGAACTCGCCGGTGCGGTGCATCACACCGTCGGCACCGGTTTCCGTGCGTTCCACGCGAATCGCCTTGACCTTGCCATCCTCGCCGAGCACCTCGGTTGGCGCAGAATTGAAGTGCACGTAGTACTTGCGATCCGCCGGGTTGCCTTCGAAATCGACGTCGCCGTCATCTTCCATGTCTTCGGCCATTTCGCGAATCGCGTACAGTTCCTCGACCATCTGACGGGTCAGCTTGTTCTTGCCGGCTTCCTCGATGGTGTCGTCGTCAAGTTCGAAATCGTCCTCGTTGATAATCAGCTGGACGCCCGGCAACTTCTCCATCTCGCGCAACTCCTGCACGGAGAACTTCGCCTGCGCGACGCCACGACGGATGAACAGGTGCAGTTCGCGCGCCTTGTTGCCCTTGATGCCCTCGTACACGTTGTCGGGGATGTCGGTGCGGGCCTTGAGGTCGTCAGCGTTGCGCATGAGCTCGCGGGCGACGTCCATCGCCACGTTGCCGCCGCCGATTACGGCGACCTGCTGCGCGTCCAGCGGCCACGTGCGGGCGCCGGTGGGATAGCCGTCGTACCATTCGACGAATTTCGCAGCGCCATATACGCCGTCCAGGTCCGCGCCGGGCAGGTTCAGCGGCTTGTCCTTGACTGCGCCGGTTGCGAAAAGCACGGCATCGTAGCGCTGCAGCAGATCGTCGAGCGTGACGTCCTTGCCGAACTCCACGTCGCAATACAGGTGGATGTCAGGATTGTCAAGGGTTTTCTCGAGCGCATCCGCAATGAATTTGATGCTCGGATGGTCCGGGGCCACACCGTAGCGCACCAGGCCGAAAGGCACCGGAAGCTTCTCGAACAGGTCGATGCGGGCGTCCGTGCCCACGCCGAGCTTCTCACCTTCCTTGCGCAGCTGGCGCAGGAAGATATCCGACGAATAGACGCCTGCCGGGCCGGCGCCGATCACTGCAATCCGCAGTCCATTCTTGTCATCATGTTGGTCAACCATGCGTTCCAGCCTAACGCAACCTCGGTAATTGCGGAAGATGTACGAGTGCCGTGCAACCAGCCGATTACACCACGGACCGATAGCGAGCGCCCGAGCAGGATTCCGTCACAAAACTGCCCGTCGTGCGATCAATCAATCACACGACGGGCAGATACCGAGACAAAGCAAGAGAATTCCTTAGGCACCCCGCCCGCCGTGCGACCAGCCGGTTACACAACAAGCAGATAGAAAGGCAACAAGGAAGGATTCCCAAATAACCTGTCACATGCGCCCCAACAATCGCACCAAGCACTCATCGCGGCATGAAGAAGCCAAATCCAACTCGATGTCGCGCACTCACCAAATGAGGAACAACGAACATAATCTGGCACACTTCGCGGAATTCACCACCGCCCAGGAATCATAATATCAACATGAAATCCCGGCGAAGTGGTCTGTCATTGAATGAAATCCTTCACCCGCATGACAAATTCCTGCACATTGGATGAGTAGTTTGGATAGGCGAGTTTCAACTGATCGGGATTCTGCGCATAGACAAGGACCACATTGTCGAACAGAGTCGACTCATTGACCTTACTGGCGTTCTCGGCATTCTGATAAGCACGGATTGCAGTATCAAGTGCACCCGCAGAAAACACGCTCATGTTGAGGATTTGCTCGGCACGAGAGAACTCCAACAGATACAGTCCTGCCCCTTCAGCATGCACTTTCTCGGACCACGGCACCGGAAAAACCGTGTCGCTTGATGCTTCGAGGTCATCCAACAACGTCATGAAACCGGGTGTTGAACGGATTGTCTCGGCAATTGTGTCTCTGTCCACGCCTTCGAACCCTGCAGGTATCGATGTCCCCTCCTCTATTGCAAAGGCTGCGGATGCAATACGGAGGAAGTCGCGTATGCGTTTCTCTGTTTCGGAGAGACTCTCCTCAGGCTTTGGCGTCTTGAGATCGAGGCTGTATATTTCTCCGGTGGCTTCCACAGTCGTCGCCCAGTAGTGCTGAAGCTTTGTGCGAATCTGTATCTCAACACGGTAGAGAAGAGGATTCTTTCCTTCACCGGCTTGGATTTGAACGACATCGTGGCAACTTCGATATCCACTGGGCTCCGGATACTCGATATAGTTCTTAGGCTGCTTGGCGTTCGGGAATAAGTCATGCATCCGCTGGCAGGCATCCTCCAGCTGACGCATGTCATCGACGATGAGCCTGCAACCGCCAATGTCATCAATGGCACCAAGCTCGAAGGCGTTGCCATGGCGTTTCAGCTTGGACAGGATCGACGGCTGACGCTTTAATCGATACGTCGCCACGCTGCCTGGAAATTCCTTGGAAATCTTGAGAAGACGCCGGAAGCTCTCCTGGGTCGGAACAATGTGCTGCTCCCTCCACTGGAGCATGACTGCCAGCGCGTTCTGATACTCTTGCGACTCCGGTGAGCAGTCGCGCAAAGCGTTTCCCGCAACTGTCGCTTTCCTGCGGCTTACGTCCATCTTCACCTCCGGCTCAACAACTTGTCTTGTCCGTTTCCACGCGTATCATGGATTTCTCAAAGATTCCGGATAATGGCAATCGTAACGCACCGCAGAAAACATTACAGAGGACAACATCGCAGAGAAAAGCATCAGAGGGGAGGATGGCATGACAACGATAACCGACGTCGCAGCATACATACTCCAGAATAACGGCACGATGAGCACCATGAAGCTCGAGAAACTGTGCTTCTACTCCCAAGCCCAATCATTATCGAAACGCGGCATCCCGCTTTTTGACGAAGACTTCCAGGCATGGCGCAATGGGCCAGTGTCGCCGACACTGTTCAATCTTCACCGTCATCTGTTCCTCATCCACGCTGGCGAGCTTGACCAGTTCCTTCCTGATGGCGCACCACGCCTGACGGACGAGGAAAAAACGCTTATCGACGTGGTGTGCGGGCAGCTCGCGTCAAAGACCGGCAATCAGCTTAGCGAACGCACACACGCTGAAGCTCCTTGGCGGGATGCACGTGCCGGACTTTCACCGGCCGACCCCTGCAATCGGACAATTGGCAAGGATTCCATCGCGCGGTTCTATGCAGCAAACCCCGTCGTCCGATAAGGTGCGGTATAACGCCATTCATGTCCGGCACATCAATGACCAGCGCATTACGCTGAAAATGCTGAAAGCCGGCGGAACGACAGAAACCACGAGAGTACCCGCCCGTGGTGTGACTGGGTAGTCGCACCACGTCAAAGTATCAGCCACCACAACCAAATTTCATGGCATATCCGGCTGTTGTGCGACCGATCAATCACACAACGGACCGATAGAGAGCACCCGAGCAGGATTCCGTCACAAAACTGCCCACCATGCGATCAATCAATCACACGACGGGCAGATACCAAGCAGAGAAAGAAGGAACCTGGGTCGCACCCCGCCGCCATGCGACTAGCGAGTCACACAGCAGGCAAATACCAACCCCGAAGCCCGGCTTCCCTACTCGCGGTCGAGCAGCGCGGTCAGCGCCCACAGGATCGACACCACGTCGATCGCCTCCTGCAGGAACGCGCCGACAACCGCGGGAATCAGGTTGAACGCGGCGCACACCATGCCGATAATCGCCAGCGACAGGCCGGCGACCACCGCCTGCAGCATGACGCGCTTGGTCCGGCGCGCGATCGCGATCGCCTTCGGTACGCACGCGATGTCATCGTTCATGATGACCACTTGCGCGGATTCCGAGGCGGCGGTCGTCGTACCGTCGGTCATCGCCATGCCGATATCGGCGGCCGCAAGCACCGGGGCATCGTTCACGCCATCGCCGACCATCATCGACACCGGGCGCGTGGTCGATTCGCCGACCAGCTTCTGGATGATCCGATCCCACCACGGCTGCGCGGCGACCTTGTCCTGGGCGGCGGAACGCACCGTGTTCACCTTGTCTTCCGGCAGCAGCTCGGAATGCACGTCGGTGATGCCGACCTCGTCGGCGATGATGCGGGCGCTGGGCTCCTTGTCGCCGGTCACCATCGTCAGATGCTCGACGCCCAGTTCGCGCAGGCGTTGCAACGATTCCTTCGCGTTCGGCCGCGGAATGTCCTTCATCACGATACGGGCGGCGAGCTTGCCGTTGATTGCCACATAGGTGGCCATTTCGTCAGGCGCGAGACTGCCGAAGCGGCTGTCCGGGAAGAAGTCGAGCGGTGTGGCGGATTGCGGCTGCAGCCCGGCATCCACTTGGGACTGCGTGACATACGCGAAACGACCGACGCTGACTTCCAATCCGTTGACCTTGCCGGTGATCCCCTTGCCGGCATCCTCGTGGATGTCCTTGACAACCGGGTAATCACCGCGACGATGCCCCGGATCGGTCGCAGGCTGCGCGCAATTGCGGTTGCCCTTGTCGAAACGGTCATGCAGACGGTCGAGCGCGGCGGCGCCCGCCTTCGCGATGCCTTTGGCGAGAATATGCACGGAGTAGGTTTCCACAACCCCGGCGAGCATGAGGATATGGTCCTTGTCGATACGGGCGTGGGCGGTTTCGGTTCCAGCTGCGGCAGCGGCTTCATTTCCGGCCCCGGTTCCGGTTCCAGCTGCGGCCTCAGTGTTCTCGGCACCGGCGGCGACCGTACCGGATTCGGTGACGCGCATCGGGATGCCAGCACCCGCATCCGGCAGCAGATCAACGCGTACAACCTGTGGCTGCTTGACCGTCAGCGTGCCGGTCTTATCGAAGAAGATATGCGAGACGCGGCCAAGATTTTCCAGGATTTCCTGCGCTTTGATCAGGATCCCGGCCTTCGCCAGGCGTCCGGTACCCGCCATGTACGCGACCGGGGCTGCGATCAGCAACGGGCATGGCGTGGCGAGCACGAGCACCTGCGCGAACCGCGTCGGCACACCAGACACGCCCCACGCCACGCACGCGATCACCAGCGAAATCACCGTGAACGGCACAGCCAGGATATCCGCGGTCTTGACGACGGTCGCGCGGGAATTCTGCGCGGACGAGACGAGCTCAAGGATGCGCTGATACTGCGAATCATGCGACAACTGGGTGGCACGCATCGTGAATGCGGTCGAGCCGTTGACCGCGCCGGACATAACGCGAGCACCGGCGAACACCTCGCGGGGCACCGGCTCGCCGTTGATATTGCTCAAATCGAGGGTCGCCTGACCGCTCATCAGCACACCGTCGACGGGGACGGTTTCGCCGGGGAGCACGGTCAGCACGTCATCTAGTTTGACTTCCTCGACCGGGATGGTGCGGAAATGCATGTTGTCGTTGGATGCCGCGGAATCGGCCGGATTCTCCGTGGTTTTCGCGGAATCAGCGTTGCCGGGTGCAGAAGTGTCGGGCTCGGAGCCACCGGATGCCGCGCTAGATACCACGCTACCGGACGCCGAATCGCCGGCTGCGGCACTGCTCACGTCTGAGGTCTTATGGAAGCCTTCCTCACTGCGCTGCGTCTTGCCGGCCGCGGCACCGACACCCGGCAGCGTGGCGATATGCGCGGTCTGCGGGGCCGCCTTGATTAGCGCAGTCAAGTTGCTTTCCGCCTTGGATTGCGCGTATTCCTCAATCGCTTCGCCGCTCCAGACCATGAGCACGACAGTCCAGGCAGCCCAGTATTCGCCCACGGCAATCGTGGACAGAATCGCGATCACCGCGAGAATATCAACGCCGACATGCCCATGCCGCAAATCGTCGACCATGCCGATAATCGTGTCCACGACGGTATACGCGACCAGCGCGACGATGAAGTACTGGCCCAGTGACGGGTCGAGGGAGCCGAGAGAATGGCCCCAAGGGCGGAAATTCCACAGCAGCGCAATCGGCAATGCGCTGATGATGGTGATGGGTAGGAGCGGTACTCGCTTGCAAAGATCGATGATGCGTTTCATCGTTTCTCCTTACGCTCGTATACGGGGCCGGACGCAAAGTGATTGCATCCGGTTCTGCAATCACGCCTTGTTAACCCACCGACTGCGTTGTTGGTGCTGGGACTTGGGATCCCGGGACAAGCGCCTCCGATACACGGCGTAAAGATGACATATTCAGTTATGGAGTTCAGTTATTGTTGACCGCGCATGTGCGCGACTTCTGCCATCGTATCAGCTTGTGGGCGGCGCTATGGGCAGGCGCGGATGGCGTGTCGTGTTGGATGTTTATCGCCTATCGTCGCCCATCGGCACGGATTGCCGGTCGAAGATTGCCCGATATGGGCGCGCGGAGCCGCGTTCTGCATGGTCGTTTTACGGTAAAAGCCGCGCGGCGCGAGTCGCCCGGCGCCGGACGCCAAAGGATGACATTACCGATTGTCCGACAAGAGATTGTCCGACGCGGGATGGTCCAATACGGAATCGTCCAACGCGGATTTTCTCCCGCAAGCGAACGACTCTCAGACAATTCGCAGAGAAACACGGGCGTGTTCAATGACTTGCCCGTTACAGTACAAGGTATCAGCGGACAGCCGCTGACCGGGCGCAAACCCGATAATTCAATTCCTTCTCTTCTTCTCTCTGACCCGGCGGTTTCTCTTCTCCCCGCCGGGTTTCTCTTTTCTCGGCAGATTTCTCTTCTCCCGGCAGAGCCTTCCTTCTCCGGCCGACAACACGACATCCCGAGAGGCTGGGATTACTATGCCAACGATTAATCACCCCACGACACGCCCCTCCCACAATGGCTCGGCAGCATCATTAGCACCACGATTCTTCCGATTCGCTGCCATCATGCGTGACCGGCGACGGGGCGTATGGGAATCCGAATCGATGTTCCGGTCTCCATGCGCATCCAGTGTATCGTGACATGCGCAGCTAATCAGATCTCGCCAGAAAACGGCAGCACCGAGCCGTGTCTGCGGTTTGCGCATGCCACAGCATACGTCGTCTGGCATCACAGCCCCAAGGCAAGGCGGAACACCTGGTATCTGCGGCGCGACGCATGCTGGCGCATACGCAGCGCGGCATGATGGCCCCCAGGTAGGGCAGGACGTCTCTCATCCGGCGATCGCTGGCGCGTATAGCAGAACGATTCGCAGTCTGGTCGTCGAACGTCCCATGGACGACAGCGCGGAAGCGGGGGAAGCGGGGCGGCGAGATGCGAGCCAAACCTCACAAAGTCGCTCCCACCCAGCAAAATCAGCGAATTCCAGCCACGCTCCCACCCCACACCCAACCAATCCAATCGCGAATTGGCTGGGTCACAAAATCGCGTATTGGATCGATTTCGTAATGGATTTCAAACAATCAGCCCGCCATAATGATGCGTAATCACTCATGACGGGCGAGAAAACCGCGGAAAATCGCAGATTCGCAACACTCGCAATACTCGCGAGCGTTCAACCACGCGACACCCTCGGCAGCCCCGCCCGTCCGAACCGGAAAGGATTGACATGGCCGAAGAAAACCGTGCGGAACTCAACAGGAACCTCGCCCAGATGCTCAAGGGCGGCGTCATCATGGACGTCACCACCCCGGAACAGGCGAAAATCGCCCAGGATGCCGGCGCATGCGCGGTCATGGCGCTCGAGCGCATTCCCGCGGACATCCGTGCGGCGGGCGGTGTGAGTCGTATGAGCGACCCGGCCATGATCAAGGGTATCCAGGAAGCCGTCACCATCCCGGTCATGGCGAAGGTGCGCATCGGGCATATCGCCGAGGCGCGCATTTTGCAGGCTATCGACATCGATTACATCGACGAGTCCGAGGTCCTCTCCCCCGCCGATGACGTCTACCATATCGACAAGACCCAGTTCAAAGTGCCGTTCGTGTGCGGCGCGAAGAATCTGGGCGAGGCGTTGCGCCGCATCGCCGAGGGTGCCGCGATGATCCGCACCAAGGGCGAGCCCGGCACCGGCGATGTCATCCAGGCCGTGCGCCACATGCGTACGATGAACCGGCAGATTCACGAGCTGCAGGCGCTGCGCGACGACGAGATCTTCGAAGCCGCCAAGAAGCTGGAAGTTCCCTACGACCTGGCCAAGTACGTGCATGACAACGGCCGTCTGCCCGTCGTGAACTTCGCCGCCGGCGGCGTGGCGACCCCGGCCGACGCGGCACTCATGATGGAGCTGGGCGCTGAAGGCGTGTTCGTCGGCTCCGGCATTTTCAAGTCCGGCGACCCGGCCAAGCGTGCCGCCGCCATCGTGCAGGCGACCGCCAACTGGCAAGACGCGGACCTGCTCGCCCGCCTGAGCGAAAACCTGGGCGAGGCCATGGTCGGCATCAACGAGGACGAGATCAAGACCATCATGGCCGCAAGGGGCGAGTGACATGGTTGTAGCGGTCCAGTACATCGAAAAGGAGCAGGGCGGCGACCAGACGCACGACGTCACCGGTATCCTCGCCGTCCAGGGGGCGTTCGCTGAACATGCGGCGACCCTTGACAAACTGGGCGCATCCTGGCGTCTACTCAGGGCGGCCGAGGATTTCGACGACTCCATCAGCCGCGTGATCCTGCCCGGCGGGGAAAGCACCACGCAAGGCAAGCTGCTGCACTCGACCGGGTTGTTTGAACCGATCAAACAGCATATCGACGCAGGCAGGCCGGTGCTCGGGACGTGCGCGGGCATGATTCTGCTCGCCAGCAAACTCGACAACGACGACAACGTCTACTTCGGCGAGCTTGATGCGGTTGTGCATCGCAACGCGTACGGCCGACAGCTGGGCAGCTTCCAGACTGTCGGCTCGTTCGGGGACATCCACGACCTGCCACTCGTGTTCATCCGCGGGCCGTATGTCGCGCATGTTGGCCCGAAAGCCACTGTCGAGACGGAAGTGGACGGGCATGTGGTCGGTCTGCGGCAAGGCAACATTCTGGCCACCGCGTTCCACCCGGAACTCACCGACGACACGCGTGTGCACGAGTTGTTCCTGTCGCTATAGGGCTGCGCTACGGAGGCGCAGGGCGCAGCAAATAGTGCTAGCGGGGCGACAGGGGCGATAAGGGGGCAGGAACCGGGAGTTGCGACGCCATCTCCCGGTTCCCGTTGCGCCGCGCCTGCAGAATCACGGATTTAGGTGCGCATCTTGCGCAATATTGCATAGATGCGCGCCCATCCCGCAATCGCCGACCAGCCGCCGCTACGGGAACCACAAGATGCAACGCCATCCCCCGATCACCGTCAACCCCCCGGTCCCGGAATCCCGGAGTTGCACACGCATCCTGCGCAACATCGCACAGATGCGGTCGCATCCCGTTATCACTGATCAGCCGCCGCCACGGGAACCCCAAGATACGACGGCTTCTCACGATTCCCGTCAGCAGCCCACCGCAGAATCACGAACGCGGGCGCGCATCCCACACAACATGACATAGAAACACATGCATCCTGCGATTCCCGATCACCCGTCACCACAGGAGTCCAAAACCACGAAACTATCTCCCGGTCCCCGCCAACTGATGCCCACGGGCTTGCAGAGATACGCGTACATTCCGTGCACCATCATGCAAATGCCGCGACGTCTCACGGCTCCGGGCACCTGCCGCCTGCCTACCGCAAGCCTGCTGTTACAGGAACTCCGAACCGCAACGCCATCCGCCGATTCCCGCCTACCACCAATCGCGGAACCACCGAAATACACGCGCATCCCACACAACATCACACAGAAACAGCGGTACCACGCGGCCCCACACCGGTCATCACTACGGCGTCACGGCGATAGGCACGCATCTACGGGTGTATAGGAAAAACCGTGGTGCCAATGATACGGCCGAGCCCTTGCGGGAGAAAGCGCGTCGTGGTGCGATCAATCGTTTGCGCATGAATCCCGGCGTATCGGTGGTGCCGCGCCGCCCGTCGGTGTCGCATATCGCATAAGGACGAAATCAAAAAGCACGCCGGCACACCCGTGCGCAGTACGCAGATAAGGGGGAAACGGCCACATCGTGATCGTCATACAGGAATATTACCGAGGCAGCCACGTCGTCGAGACAGAATCTCACATCCGCAAAGGACACGTCGGATAGCCAAAGAACGAAGTCAAAGCGCCGCGATTTTCCCTACTCGCCCATCTCGCAACCTCACCATCCTTCCAATGCGCCGCTCCTCCAACACGCTATCCCTCCGATGCCCCACGGCTCCACGGACGGCGACAATCCGCCAGTTCACGCCATGTCAACGGTGTAGTCAGACGGACCGACCTCCCGGTTTTCCGCGCCCGAATCATCGCGATATTCATCGCCAGTCTCGCTCGACGCGATTCATCGTCCAGATCTAGCTGCGTAACCGATACGATGGACCATCCCAAGGCACTCAATTGCATTCGTTTGTGCGTATCCCGGCGCCACTGATGCTTATCGGTCCGATGATGATCGCCATCATATTCGATGCCGATTCGCAGTTCGGGATCCGCCAAATCCAGCGTTATCGCACCGCCATTATCCGTGGCGATGTCAGGAACGGTGTAATTCGTGACGAACGGCTGAAGGCCATGCGCATAAAGACACAGTCTGAGCTGTGTCTCCTTCGGGGACGCGCTGCCGGCGACCACCAAGCCAAGCGATTTGCGGCACGTTTCACGCCCACGGAACCGTTCTACGGCAACAAAATCACGCAACCGTGCGAGAGTCGTCGCCTGATGCCGGATGCATGATTCCGCGAGCTCGACCAGCTGGTCGATGCGCAGGTGCACCGCCATCGACGCCCACGCGGCCTCGACGGAAAGCAGCCTGACACCTTCCGGCGTTGCTGTGATATGACGCTGATTCATGCCCTGCCACACGTGAACCTGCACGCCGGGAAGATTGCGCTGCCGAAGTGTTTCATCGTGGACAGTAGTGTGAATGATGTCGTCGGTTTGCGGCATGTCAGGGCGCTCGACCATCCACAGGTCCAGCGCAGTGATGTGCGACACCGCGCCGGGGTATTGGGCGGCAAGGCACTGTGTCAGCGTTCGCTGCCGCCGTTGGGCGAGCGACTGCCCGGTCAGCGGGGCATAGGCGGGTCCTTCGGTATTCATGATTCGACGGTATCGGGCAGAAGACCGCTGCGTCCAGCGGAACCGGGGAATGTGGTCAAAAGATGCCGGCACGCCGACGAAGCCCGAGATATCGCCGAATGGCGCATCACCGTACGCCACACCGCACAGGAACCCCGTGATACGGCCGCAACCCGCACCAGCCGCGAACAGGCACGACACGGACCGCACGGATACCAACGCACCTTCCACAACATGCCGCACATACCCCACCAACCAAGGCACGCCGGACACCGGAACACGCACAAAACCCGAGATATCGCCGTAATGGCGTATCACTGTACGCCACACCGCGCCGCACCACACAGGAACCGCAGGATGGCAACACACCTCTAACAACCCGAAGCGTCAAGAAGCGCAATCCCGAATCCCCGCAGCAGCCAGCGCACACGAACCGCGAGACACAGCTACAACTTCGCATCGCCGCATACCACGATACCCAGAAACCGCAGCATGCCGTCACATCACCCACAACCCGCGGGAAAAGCGCCCACACCAGCAACCACTGCACGCCCCGGCATACAGGAACCCGGAGATACGCCGGTAACCCGGCCGTCACGCTCCGGCGGCGGCAGCCGCGTCAAGCGCCGCATCCACATCATCGTCCCCGACATCAGCCGCCCGTCGCGCGGTATCCACCGCCTCCCGGGTTTCGGCCTCGCCACGCGCTGCAGCGTCTCGGATTTCCGCAATCAGCGTCTCGCCGGTCTGCAGCCCGCCCATGGCAAGCCGTTCGAAGTCCGCGGCCGCCTGATCAATCATCCTCTCGACAGGCTCGGCTTTCGCTGTCAGTTCGAGCTTCGCACCTTTGCGCGTGAGGCTGGAATCCACGTATCCCTTGAGCGCCAGAGTTTCCGTCAACCGGGCCGCCGACACGCGCCCAGCGTCGAGATAATCCTGCAAGGCCTTGAAATCAGCGGTATCACCGCCGTAGTGCAGGAACACGATGACACGCACTTCGCCAAGATCCATACCGAACTGCGTGCCGATACGTTCCAAATATCGGTCCAGTATTCGAGATGCCAGATGTGCCGTGATGAAAGGATTGTCACGCATGCCATCGGGCACAATCAGGGGAAGTCGCTCCTCGCCAAGCCGCTTGGTGCTGGGCAGAGCGGGATTCGCCGAACCGTCCGACGCCCACGCGATCAGATACCGGTAGATGCTGGCCCGCTTGCGCGCGAACGTATCCTCGTCGTACACCTGACGGAAGAACTCGGTGTAATAGTCGAACACATAGCGCTTGATCCGCACGGTTTCCGACAGTTTCATCGCATGGCTGACGAGCGACCCCTCGGTTTTCACGTAGTAGTACATCGGCACGTGAACCGGGTACACGCTCGCCGCATGCACCATGTAGTCGAGGTTGAAAATGAAATCCTCGCACCAGTTGACGCTCGTATCCATACTCACCTGATGGTCGCGGATGATGTCACGCCGGTACAGCTTGTTCCACAGCACCCCGAAGTAAAAATCCGCGGGGTCCTTGAGCAGTTCGTCCGCATACTCCTCGCGCGAAATCACGCGGTCGATGCCCGTCAGTCCGCCCTTGCGGGACGTGCCCTCGCCGACCACACGGTAGAAATCGGCGATAACCATGTCGGCCCCGCTGTGTTCCGCGGCGCGCACCAGCAGTTTGGTGGCGTCTTCGGTGATCCAGTCGTCGGCGTCAAGGAACTGGATGTAGGTGCCGCGGGCGAGCGCCATGCCCTGGTTGCGCGTGTCGGATACGCCGCTGTTGGGCTTGTGGATGACGCGGACGCGCGGATCTTTGGCGGCATATTCGTCGAGGATCGCGGGCGAATCATCATGACTGCCGTCATCAAGCGCAATGAGCTCGAAATCGCGGTATTCCTGCCCAAGGATGCTGTCGATGCAGCGTCGCAGCGCGCCGGCGGCATTGTAGACCGGCACGATGATGCTGACGGTTGGGGCGGCTGGGGCGATAGTTCCGGTTGAGGCTGATATCCGGCTGTCGCTGCCGGTCTGCGGTTCGGTATTCGATTCGATGCGTTGTTCTGTCTGCTGTTCCGCCATCTTGCCCGTCCTTGGCCGATTCGCCGGTTGTTGAGTTTCGTCAATCGCTGATATCGCCTATTATCGCGCGTTTTCGCGACGACTTGTGTATTACAGTGAGGAAAAAGACAGGAGCCTGCGATGAAGCGATTATCTCTGCAACGGTTATCTCTGCCTTGGCGCACCGCTACTGCGGACACAGGTGCCGAGCCTGGCGGCCTCGCCCCGATTCGCGGCGTGAATCTCGGCAACTGGCTGGTCCTGGAAAAGTGGATGGAGCCGGCATTGTTCGAAGGCTACCGGGCCGAAGATGAGGACACGCTGGCGACGGTCGCCCCGAAAGACCAGCTCGCACAACGCATCCGGCATCATCGCGACACGTACATCACCGAACGGGATTTCCGCGAAATCGCCGCCTGCGGCATGAACCTGGTGCGTCTGCCGGTGCCGTACACCGTGTTCGAATCTGAGCCGCCGCTGGGTGGTGCGTGGCGCTACGTGGACAAGGCGATGGCGTGGGCGCGCACGTACCATCTGCGCGTGCTGCTCGACCTGCATACCGCGCCGGGCGGGCAGAACGGCTTCGACAGTTCCGGGCTGATCGGCGCGGTCACCTGGCATAAGAAGCCGCAGAACGTGGAGAAAGCCATCACCGTGCTGGAAGGGCTCGCCCACCGCTATGGGCATGATCCCGCCCTATTCGGCATCGAAGTGATCAACGAGCCGGTCAGCTGGCCGGTGTTCTTCTCCAACCGCAAGAAACTGGTGGCGCGCAACCCGAAGGACAAACGATACTCCAGCTACGTACCGATGAGTTTCCTGCGGCAGTATTACCGCGCGACTTACAAGCGATTGCGGCGCTATCTGCCGGACGATAAGGCGATTGTGTTCCACGACGGGTTCCGGTTCGGTCTGTGGCGAGATTTCTTCAAACGTAACCAGATGACGAACGTGTATGTGGACGCGCACGTGTACTTGTCGGCGGCAGAGCGGATCGCCCGGGTGCACAGCCCGTGGGCGTACCGGCTCTTCCTGCACTGGCAGCGGCGGCGGATCCGCAGCATGCAGCGCGTGGTGCCGGTGCTGGTCGGCGAATGGTGCGTGGAGAACGAGTGGGCGAAGAACCTTGACCCCGGCGAAATGGACCTTGACCAGTTCGATGACGCGCGACGCCGCCGGTTCGCGCATGTCACGCGCATGCAGCTCGACTGTTTCGGGCAGGCCGCGGGGTGGATGTACTGGTCGTGGAAACTGGAGCCGTCGCCGCACACCGCGCCTGACGCGCTGTGGAAGGAATGCTGGGATTTCCGGCGATGCCTGATGCACGGGTGGCTGCCGTCCCTCGACCGTCCGCCTGCCGTTCACCCAGCACCGCGCACGGCCAGTCCCAGCTAAAATGTCGCACAAGACATCACGCAGGAAACTGGCAGCCAACAAACCAACAGTCAACAACCAACAGCCAGAACCCGACAACCGGAAGGAGGGCCGCCGCCGATGCCAATCACACTGAAGCGCCACAGCAGCGTCCCACTGTACCGGCAGTTGGTCAACGCCCTGCGTGAGGACATTGTCTCCGGCGCGCTCGCCGCGAACTACAAGCTCCCACCCGAACGCGAGCTCGCTGAACGGCTCGGCGTCAACCGCGCGACCGTCCTGCAAGCCTACCAACAACTGAAATCAGAAGGCCTGATCGCCTCGCACGTGGGGCGCGGCACTTTCGTGTGCGCGAGCGATGACCGGCAAGGCGGCGCGCCGCCGTGGCAGATTCTGTTCAGCGATTATTCGAACCGCTTCACCTATCATGACATCGCCGCCGCCGACCAGGCACAGCAAGCGCCCGACGCCATCGATTTCGCGACCGGCTCGCAAAATCCGGCGGATATCCCCGATAATCTGCTACGCAGCGTCAGCATCCGCGCGTTCGAATCAGCGGATTTCCACAGCACGCAGGAATCCCCCATCGAAGGGTTCCCCCAGCTGCGCGAACTGCTCGCCGACCACATGACGCAACGCGGCGTGCGTTGCGACGCCGACAACGTGATGGTGCTGTCCGGCGCCGAGCAGGGGCTGGACCTGTGCGTGCGCGCATTCGTGAACCCCGGCGACTGCGTACTGGTCGAACAATCCACGTTTTTCCCCGCATTGCAGGCCTTCCGGTCCGCGGACGCGCGGGTGATCGGTGTGCCGATCGACGAACACGGCATGCGCACCGACCTGCTCGACGGGTATTGCAAACGATTCCATCCGAAACTGATCTTCACCATTCCGACCTTCCAGAACCCGAGCGGCGCGACCATGCCGTTGCGTCGACGGCGCGAAATCGTCGAAACCGCGATGCGCTACCAATGCCTGGTCATCGAGGATGACCCGTATGGCGAACTGTGCTACAGCGGGCGCACCGACGGGGCAATGGATGCGGGCGGCTACGGCGGGATCGGCAGTACCGGCAGTACCGGCAATGCCGGGACCGCCGGCATCGCAAGCATCCCCGGCAACGCAAGTGGTGCAGGCAACGCAAGCGGCGCGCCCTCCCAGCGTCCCCGCGAGCTGACACCGCTCAAAGGCATGGAAAACGCGGGATACGTGATTTACCTGTCAACGTTTTCAAAGACAGTGACACCGGGGCTGCGAACCGGCTGGCTGGTGGCTGACAGCCATGTCATCGCGCGGATTGCAGCACTGCGGCGGATGATCGACCAGCACACGAGCTCGTCATCGCAGCTGATTTGCATGGAGCTGCTCAGCAGTGGGCGTATCGGGCGGCATATCGGGCGATTGTGCGAAATCTACGGGCATCGGCGCGACCTGATGCTCGATGCCTTGCGCCGGTACGCGCCTGACGGGATGCGCTGGAACACGCCGCTGGGCGGTTACTACCTGTGGGCACGGTTGCCGGATGGCTTACGTGCCGCACGGTTGCTGGATGACGCGCGGCACGCGGGAGTGACGTTCATGCCCGGTGACATGTTCGCGGTCGATGAGGATGGCAGCAGTCATATCCGACTGAATTTTGTACGGCCTGATTCCCGGCAGATTGCGCCGGGGATTCGGTTACTGTGCGACACCATCGGCAAGGCGGAGCAGAGCGCTGATGGGCACGGCGGCGAGCGCTAGACATCAGGCGGCCAGAGAACTGGGGGTATTGGCGAAACTGACTGAGCGATGATTAATTATGTCTGGATGCCGACACCACAACGGTCGCAACCGTGATAGTCACAGCTACGATGGCTGTCACCGCAGCAGTCACCACTGCGACAGCCGACAAGCCAGGTGGCAGTGCTTGACTTCAACAGCCTGCGATCCGCCATTTACGTATGCCGGGGCACACGCAAACCGACAGACCCACCGGACAGACCTCGATGCCGGTGGAGATCTGACGACTTACGCATACCGGAACATACGCAACCGAACGTGTCCCACACCCGACCCGCCGAATCAGGGACATCGGATGACTTACGCATGTCAGGACATACACGACAGGCGGTATCGCGGCGCTTAGCCACTGTGCTGTCGTGCGTTTGGCGGTCTACGTATGTCTTGGCATACGCACAATCGATGTCGCCGTCCGCCGCGTGAGCAGTATGACAGTTATGTGTGAGCGACTCCTCACACGGACACGCCCAAGGTCATCACACCGGCCCAATCCAGTCGTAGCGGCACCGATTGTGTGAGCCAATCCTCACAAAGTCATCCCCTCACGACAGCAAATCGACGGATTCCGGCCGTTCCAACCGCCACCATGTGAGCCGAGACTCACACAGACGCCCTCGGGTCCGCCCAATCGGGCAGATTCAGCCAGCCCAACCGCGTCAGTGTGAGCGAATCCTCACAAAGTCACCCGTCAGCACAACAAAACAGCTGATTCCGGCCGGTCAGATGGCCACCGTGCGAGCGAATCCTCACAAACAGGGGATAATCCGCCTCACCCGCAGCCACCCGCGACCGGCCACAGCACTCACACAACACTCGCGCTCACAGCAGTTCGGTCGCAGAATCCACGCTCGTCGTCGCGGTGAACAGCGTCCGCCCGTCACGCACGGACCGTAGCACGTCGCACCGCTCGTACACGGCATTGAACACACTGTCCGCATCCAGCACCACGAAGTTCGCGGGCTTGCCGACTTCCACACCGTACGAGTCACGCATGCCGAGCGTGGTCGCGCCGTTGACGGTGAGGAATTTCATCGCGTCATCGATTTCGGGGAAGCTCATCATCTGGGCCACGTGCAGCACATAGTCGAGAATAATCATCATGTTGCCGTTGCCGAGCGGATACCACGGGTCTTGCATAGAATCCTGCCCGAGCGACACGTTGACGCCGGCGTCGGTGAGTTCCTTGACACGCGTGATGCCGCGGCGCTTGGGGAAGGTGTCCTGCCGACCCTGCAGGTAGAGGTTTTCGGTCGGGGCGCACGCGAAGTTGATGTGCGCAGCCTTGAGCAGCTTGGTCAGGTGGAAGAAGTACGCGTTGTCGGCCGATCCCAGGGAGCACGTGTGACTCGCGGTGGTGCGGGGGCCGATGCCCGCACGGTAGGCGAGCGCGCTGAGTAGTTCCACGTAGCGTGAGTTCGGGTCGTCGGTTTCGTCGCAGTGCACGTCGATGAGCTTGTCATACTTGGAGGCCAGCTCGACCACCGTGTGCATGGAGCGCTCGCCGAATTCGCGGCACTGTTCGAAATGCGGGATGCCGCCCACGCAGTCGGCGCCCATGCGCAGGCCTTCTTCCACAAGGTCCGCGCCACTTTCGCCGTTCGGCCCCTCGTAGGAGTACATGCCTTCCTGCGGGAAGGAGACGATCTGGATGGTCACCGTGTCTTTGAGCTCTTCCTTGAGTTCAAGGAGCGCTTTGAGCGAGGTGAGGTTCGGGTCGGTGACGTCCGCGTGGGAGCGGATGTACTGGACGCCGTGACGCAGCTCCATGCCAATGGCCTTGCGGGCGCGTGCCTTGATCTCGTCGACGGTGAGGTCGGATTTCGTGTCGCTCCAGCGTTGGATGCCTTCGAACAGGGTGCCGCTTTCGTTGACGGCGCCGGGCTTGCGTGCGGTGAACACGTAGTCGAGGTGCAGGTGAGTGTCGCAGAACGGCGGGGTGACGAGCTTGCCGCCGAGATCCACGGTTTTCACGCCGGTCATGTCGTAGCCTTGCGCGGGAAGGCTTGCGGCGAGGCCTTCGCCGATGGCGGCGAAATGGCCGTCTTCGACGAGGATGTCCTGGAGCGGGGCGGTCTGGGCGGCGGTGCTGCCGGGCTGTCCGGTGGCGATGTGGGCGTTGGTGAACAGGGTTCTGGTGGTCATGGTGTGCTCCTTCCTGCTGCCGTGCCGTCGTCTGCCGGTTTGCGCCGGCCGGTACGACGAATCGGGTTCGTGATGTATGTCGCCTATTGTGGGCGCGATGATGCGCGTTGCCGTAACGTGGAGGTGACGTCGCGAAGCCGAGAAATGGACAGTTTGTATGACGCTGACAATGCATGACGTGATGACGGACCCGATGTTCGCTCGTACCGATCCGATAATCGAGGCGGGAGAAGCAGGCATGGACCGCACGGTCCGTTGGGCGTACACGAATGAGCGGTACGATATCGCTTCGTTCCTGTCCGGCGGCGAACTGGTGATCATCGAGGGCAGTGCGCTGCTCGGCCATATGGGCGACGACGAGACCATCCGATATGTGGACACGTTGGTGGACGCCGGCATTGCAGGTCTTGCCATCGAACTCGTGGAGGGCGTGCGCACCGTGCCCAAGGCGATGCTTGCTCGCGCGGACGAGCGTGGCCTGCCCGTCATCGGTATGCATCGGCGCATGCCGTTCGTCGACTTGTGTCAGTCCATCAACACCTCAATCGTCAAGGATCAGCTGCTGGTGCAGGTGCGCACCGACACACTCGCCACGACGATGCGCACCCGGCTCGCCACGGCCCGCTCCGCGCAGGATGTCGCGAAGATCCTCAACGAGATTTTCGGCGAATCCGTGGCGATTTTTGATTCCGACGGTCTGGTGATCGCGCATTGCGGACCGTCGATTCGACCGGCGGACGCCGATTATCCCGCGGAACGGACGCTGGTGCTGGACGTGCGCAAGAACGGCGGCCCGCTCGCAAGCATCGAAATCACCCAGCGCAATCGTCTCGCAGACGGAGGGATCGCAGACCGGGCCGATGAAGTGATCAGGCAGGTGCTCCCCGCGTTCGTACAGACGCAGCCCCGCAACGCGATGCTCGCCCACGTGCTGCAGGGGCCGGCGAACGGCTATCGGGCGGGAGAACAGGAGATCAACGATGCAGCCACCATGTTGCAGGCGATTGGCCTGAACGACGTGAAACACCTGATTCCGTTTGCTATCGGCATGGATTCGGTTTCGTCGTCAATCGACGCCGTCTCCCGGTGCCTGTCCGGCGACGAAGAGGAGGATGCTTCAGACGAGGACACCATCGCGGATGTGCTGGAGGGGAACATGCTGTTCGGGCTGTATGCGGCGGCTGACGGCGGCGACGACAAGGGGCCTGGTTCGGGCGCGGAATTCGGCTCGGGCTTGGATACGGGCACGAATCCGGGCCCGGCCTCAGATGCAAATCCGGGCCCTGCCCAAGGCGGCAGTACTGGCAAGGCCGGCAATCGCGGCGACGCGGTGATGCGACTCAAACGGCGGCTCGCAGATGTGGCCGCACTGCCCGGAACATGGTGCATATATGGCAGGGCGGTGCCGAGCGTCGGCATGCTGCTTGATGAATGCGGTCTGCTTCAGTTCGCCGCGCACGATGCCGCAGGCCTGCCCGGCACAGGTACGGTGACGAATCTGCTGGCCGCCGCGCCGCAACGACTGCTCGGCGTCGAACGTACGCAGGACGCCGCCGGCGCGTTGCAGTCACTGATGCTGGGGGACGCGCTGCCGAATCAAGAATCGCTGATGCGCACTTTGGGAGCCTGTTTTGACGCAGGCGGCAATATTTCCAAGGCGTGCGAACTGCTGGGGATTCATCGTCAGACGCTGTACAACCGGCTGGCAAAAATCACCGAATTGACCGGCATCAGCAAAGAGGACAGCATGGCTTGGCCGCTGTTGCTGTGCGCCGCGAAACTCAAGGTCGCGGAACTCCAAGGTCGCGGAACTCCAAGCTGAGGAATTTCAAGCCGTGGAGCCGGCGGACGGCGGGCAACAACCGGCGCGCTCCGCGTAATGGCGAGCCGAGACAACGGGCATGAGCACGGCAACGCGCAATCGCTGCACCAGCCAATCGCTTGGAAGCCCGCGATAGTCACGGACCCAGCAATAGTCGCGGACTCAACAACCGACGCACACGCATCAGTCAAGGCGCCCAGCAAATCACCGGTCCGAATCAATCAGCACGCTTCACTCACGCTCAACAACTAGACAATTTGTCCATTTGCCGTTCCGACACCGTAATCACCGGTTCACCATCGCGCAAATCACTCCGGCGATAGTACGAGGCAACCACTCATTGTCACGCATGTCATGAATGCAGTGATCCATGACCGACGGTTCCTACAAGACGCCGGAACAACTCCGGCAGCGGCAAATGATAGAAAGGCGGTGCCCGATGACGCAGAGCGTTACATTGGCTTCAACCAACGAAATGCCATCACAAACGCCCACGGCTGAACATGCCGCGGCAAGCAGCAATGAAAATTACGAAGACTTCCTCTCAGTAGTACCCGAACAGGCAAAGACCAAAAGCCTGTGGGGCCAGTTCTGGGTATGGTTCGGCGCGAACGTTGCCCCCATCAACTGGCTGCTTGGCGCTCTCGGCGTCCAGATGGGGCTGGGCCTATGGGAGACCTTCGCCGTCATCCTTGCCGGCAACGCCATTGGCATGTCCGTTTTCGGCTGCATGGTGCTGCTCGGGCAGCGCACAGGCCTGACCGGCATGCTGCTCGGCCGACGCGTTTTCGGCCGGTACGGCAACTACATTCCGACGGCCATCCAGGCGATCGTAGTCATCGGCTGGTGCGCCATCAACACTTGGGTGGTGCTGGACTTAATCACCGCGCTGCTCATGAAAATCGGCCTGGTTGATTCCATCGAAGGCCATTTCGCGCTCAAGGCTTGCATCGGCGCCGTGGTCATGATCATTCAGGTCATCGTGTCTCTCTTCGGATATAAGGCGATATCGACGTTCGAAAAGTGGACCGTGCCGCCCACCGTCGCCATTCTTCTGGCCATGACCATCGCCGCATGGGGCTTCATGGGCATCGATTGGAATTATGCGGGCAACCTCACCGGCACCGGTACCGACAAGATCGCCGCCATCTCTTCCATCATGACCGCCATCGGCATTGGCTGGGGCTTCACCTGGCTTACCTACGCCTGCGATTATTCACGTTTTGTCAGCCGTTCCGTTCCCCGCCGCAAACTGTTCGGCGCGAGCGCACTCGGCCAGCTCATCCCCGTGGTGTGGCTTGGCCTGCTTGGCGCGACGCTCGCCACGAAATCCGGCAGCATTGACCCCGGCCAGCTTATTGTCGACAACTTCGGCGCGCTTGCCATTCCCGTACTGCTGCTGGTCGTGCATGGCCCGATCGCGACGAATATCCTGAACATCTACAGCTTCACGCTGTCGGTGCAATGCCTGGATCTCAAGATCAACCGTCGTGCCATCAATATCGCGGTCGGATTCTTCGCGTGGCTTGGCGTGTGCCTGTTCCTCAGCCTGTCCGACATGGGCAACACCCTTGACAGCTGGCTGTCCAGCGTCGCCGGATGGACATCGGTCTGGGGCGGCATCATGTTCGTTCACTTCTATGTCATCGAACGCCATCGTGACGACTTCTCCTCGGTTCTCGACGAACCCGGCAGCGACGGCATCCCCGTGGTTCGCTGGCAGGCCATGGTCGCGTTCGTTCTCGGCCTGCTCATGACCTGGATGTTCAGCTATGGCGGACTTCCCATCTTCCAGGGTCCGATTTCCGCCGCTATCGGAGGCATCGACCTGTCATGGTTCGCGGGAATCGTCACCTCGGGCGGCGTGTACTATCTGCTCGCCCGCGCCACCAATCTGCGGGAACGCAACGCGTCCCTCGCCTGACCGCTCCAGGCGGCGCGCCTTCGGCAAGTCAACCGGGGCGCGCCGCCTCATTGTCGTCCCATGCTGTCATCCCTCATTGTCATCCCTAATTTTGTCATCGCATGATTTGTTGAAAGAAGCATCATGATTATCCATAACGTGCATGTCGAAAACTCTCCCGAAACGTCAGACGTCAAAATCACGGACGGAGTCATCACCACCATCGGAGCATCGCTGCAACCAACCGGGAATGACGAGGTGATTGATGCCCGAGGCGGGCTGCTAATCCCACCATTCGTAGACCCTCACGTGCACCTCGATGCGGCACTCACCGCGGGCGACCCGGAATGGAATGAGACCGGAACGCTTTTCGACGGTATTCGCATCTGGTCGGAACGCAAGAAGACCTTGACCGTCGAGGATGTCAAAGACCGCGCGAGACGGACACTGCTGATGATGGCGAAACGTGGAATCCAGTACGTCCGCACCCATGTGGATGTGACCGACCCGAGTCTCACCGCGTTGCACGCACTGCTTGAGCTTCGCGACGAAATCGAACCGTATGTGACACTGCAGATCGTCGCATTCCCGCAAGAGGGAATTCTCTCGTTCCCGCACGGCAAAGACCTCATGCGCGAAGCCGTCGAAGAAGGAGCCGACGTCGTAGGCGGCATTCCACACTTCGAGTTCACGGCCGATTATGGCGCGCAATCGCTACGATTCCTGATGGATCTCGCCGAACGTAACGACCGTTTGGTCGATGTGCATTGCGATGAAATTGACGACCCGGCATCGCGCAACCTCGAAACGCTCGCCACGCTCGCCTACGAGAGCGGCATGGGCGACCGGGTGACCGCAAGCCACACCACGGCGATGGGATCGTACAATGACGCGTACACCTACAAGCTGTTCCGTTTGCTAAGAATGTCACGCATCAACTTCGTTTCCAACCCGCTGGTCAACATGCATCTGGGCGGACGCTTTGATACGTATCCGAAACGTCGCGGCTTGACTCGCGTAAAAGAGCTTTCCGAAGCGGGAATCAACGTCGCATTCGGCGAAGACGATATCCAAGATCCGTGGAGCCCACTGGGAGCCGGCAATATGTTCGACGTGGTTCGCATGGGGTTGTATGCGGCGCAGCTCATGGGGTACGGACAGATCATGGATTCTTTCCGATATGTGACGTACAACGGCGCCAGCACGCTGCGTCTGACACCCGCTGATTACGGCATCGCCGTCGGGAAGCCGGCGAACTGCATCGTGCTGAATGCCCCAGACTTCTACCATGCGCTCAACGAGAACGTCGAGGTGCTCTACAGCATCCGACATGGTCGCGTCATTGCGCAGACGACGCCGCATGAAACGCATCTTTTCAATCCGGAACATCACTGATCATGCCCGCTGTTGCCACTTCGGCCGGCCCGCGCTGGGTGATTACTCGGCGCGGGCCGGCCGTTGTGTGAGCCGGGACTCGTATTGCCACCTGCAGGCAGAGCAATACGGCGGATTTCAGCCGACCGGCCCCCATTGTGTGAACGAATCCTCACACGACGACGCCCGCAACCTGCCAGGCACCAGCTCGAGACCATGGAACCGATCATTGTGTGAGCCAGAACTCACACAATCACCCTCTGACGCAGTAACACAGCAGACCGCGGCCAGCCAGACAGTCATTGTGTGAGCCAATCCTCACACAATGACGCCCAACGCCACTCGCTGGAAGGAATCGGAGCACACCAACCGGCATCGTGTGAGCCAATCCTCACAAAGTCACGGCTCGAGCCTCTCAAAAGCGGCTGGCACAACAGCGACGACCCTAGCCGCCCAGCATCTGCCCAATCACGTATGTCTGTCCATACGCGGGACGGCGGACCTGCCAATCGAGCTGGAGTATCAGCTGACATCTGGCGTCTTGCGCATCCCGTGATATACGTAACCAGCCAATTGCCGGGCATCCCCGCGGCATCGACCCACATCCATCAACTTACGTATGCCCACACATACGCACGATGACAGACCCACCGTCCGGGCTGAGGCATCTCCCGGCATCTGTCACCTCGCGTATGTCCACGCACACTCACAACGACAAACCCACCGCCCGAACCGAGACATCAGCCGATATCCGTCGACTTACGTATGCCGGAACACACACGACCCGCGCATCACTCCCGAAATTCCCCGCGACACACCCCCGCCTTCCGCCGCCGACGGAAGCCCCCGCACCGGCGTGTTGTCTGGTATGCTAAATCGACCGTCCCCAGCGATACGAATTACTTATAGCAAGCGCGAGACCGCCGCCATACCGCCGCACATCGCGCGTGCCGGTAATTTCCTCGTTATGCGAGACAGGAATACTTTGGAAAGCGCAACACATCCTGCATGCAGAACAGCGCTTCGAGCGAACAGGCACAAGACACGGGAGAACAGATACGATTATGGGTCACACACACCGCTCCGGCCGCATCAATCGGTCGACATTCGCAATATTCATCGCGGCCATCGCCGCCCTCACCCTCACGCTCGCCGGTTGCGGCTCCAACACGGCCAAATCGTCGGGCGACCCCAACACGCTGACGGTCGCCATCTCATCGGCGGTCAGCACCCTGAGCGTCAATCAGGAGGCCGGCAGCGCGAACTACCAGCTGGCGGCGCTCTATCAGGAGGGTCTCACCGGCGTCGATGGCACGGGCAAGGTCATCCCGGCGCTCGCCACGTCCTGGAAGTCCAGCGACAACAAGTCGTGGGTGTTCACGCTGCGCAAGAACGTGAAGCTGCACGACGGCAGCACGCTGACCGCCGACGACATCGTGTACGCGATCAACGTGGCCCGCGATTCGAAGAAATCACCGGGCCTGTCGGTGTATTGGCCTGATTATGTGCAGTCCGCCGAGAAGACCGGCGACAACCAGATCACCATCACCCTGTCCAGCCCGCACAGCGATTTCCCAATCCAGGTATCCAATGTGGCCGGCCTGTTCGTCACGTCGAAGAAGTTCTTTGATTCGGCGGGCTCGAATTACGGCTCATCCAAGAAGCTCATCGTCGGCACCGGCCCGTACAAGGTCACCGAATTCGACCCGTCCAGCCATGTGACGCTCACGAGGTTCAAGGATTATTGGGGCAAGAACAATGGTCCGCAGACGGTCCGCATCGATTTCGTGACCGAGGATTCAACCCGTCAGCTGGCGTTCACCAGCGGCAAGGTTGACGTGTCGTTCAACGTGCCGGTGACGAGTGTCGCCCAGTGGAAGACGAACGGCGGCTCGACCACCGCGTATTCCGACCGCTCCTACTACGGTCTGACTTTCGACCCGAATGTCGCTCCGTTCAACGACATCCACGTGCGTAAGGCCGTCTCGTACGCAGTGGATAAGAAGTCCATTGTTTCCGGCATTCTCAAGGGCTACGGCGAGGTCGCCACGGGCATCGATTCCCCGGAGCAGCTCGCCGGTTGGACCGGCAACGATGCGAGCAAGGCGGCCAAGCAGACGGCCAAGCTTCCCGCCATCAGCTACGACCTGAAGAAAGCGAAGTCCGAACTCAAGCAGTCCTCCAAGCCGAACGGCTTCACCGCGACACTCACCTACCCGACCGGCTACGCGCAGGTCGGCAAGGCGTCGCTCGCCATCGCGCAGAATCTCAAGAGCCTCGGCATTACGCTCAACGTGAAGGAAATCCCGCTTGAGCAGTGGCTGAGCGAAATCGGCAACGGCAAGCAGGGCGTCGGCTGGATGATCTACAACCCAACCACCCCGCAGCCGAACGAAATCACGTCATGGCTACTCGCGGCGGGTGGTTCCGGCACAAACCCGGCGAACTGGAGCAATGCCGAGGTTGCCGCGGAAACCGAGAAGGTCGGCACGCTGGACAAGGAGTCCGACAAGCTCGCGCTCGTGCTGAAGAGCACTACGACCGCACTGGATGAGGACATCTACTCGCCGGTTTACTGGGGCAAGTCGGTGGTCGCCACGGCGAAGGGCGTGAAGCTCGCGAAAATCGGCACGTATTGGCTCGGCACGAATTGGGCAGCGGATTTCAGCAAGAACGCGTAGCCTGATACGTGACACGTGATACCAGTTGCCGGAAGCTATCGCATGTGGCTGTCCGGTGACTGATGGCTTGTCGCCCGTGGCGGATTCCGTCGCGGGCGACAAGCCATTCCCGCCAAACCAACACTGCGGCGGGGCCCGGTCCAGATGCGCATCGTAACGAAAGGCGGATTTGTGAAAGTCGCGAAGTTCATTGGCAGACGCCTCGCCAATCTGGTGATTCTGCTATTCGTGCTGTCGCTGGTCACGTTCGGCCTGCTGTACCTGACGAACAGCGACCCGGCACGCACATTGGCCGGCGCGAAAAAGGTCAGCGCTGCGCAGCTTGCGGCGATCCGCCACCAGTATCACCTTGACGAACCGTTGTGGAAGCAGTACATGATCTGGCTCAGCAACGCGGTTCACGGGGATTTCGGCACGTCAATCCGCACGCAACTGCCGGTGTCTCAGATGATCGGGCAGCGCGCATGGGTCACGTTGACATTGGCCTTGCTGGCTCTCACGATTGCGCTGCTCATCGGCTTGCCGCTTGGTGTGGTCGCCGCAAAACGGCATGGCACATGGCGTGACGGGCTGATCACCGCGCTGGCCGTCGTCGGGCTGAGCGCACCGAGTTTCGCTGTCGGCCTGCTGTTGCTGTACGTGTTCGCGGTCAAGCTGGGCTGGTTCCCCGTGTACGGGCTGGGCGACGGGAGTTTCGCTGACGCCTTGCCGCATCTGCTGTTGCCAGCGATCACGCTTGCAGTCGGCTTATTCGCCGCGGTAATCAAGGTGTCGCGCGCTTCGCTGCTCGAACAGGTGGAGTCAGATTACACGTTGTTCGCCCAGTCGCGCGGCGTTCCCCGCGGCACGATTACCCGCTGGCAGTTGCGCAATGCGGCGTTGCCGATTATGACATCGTCGGGCTTGCTGATCGCCTCGCTGATTTCCGGCACGGTGATCGTGGAAACGACCTTCTCGATTGGCGGGTTGGGCACGTTGCTGCAGGAATCGGTGACGTTCAAGGATATTCCGGTCGTGCAGGCGGTGACGCTGCTGCTGGCGACCGTCATCTGTGTGACGACGGCAATCATCGACGCGTTGTATGCGCTGGTTGATCCACGGTTGCGTCCGAATGGCGGACACCGTAATTCCGCAGACACGCCGGCGAACAAGGAAGGTGAGGCGTGATGTCCGATACAACACAAACTTCGGCACCGGGTCAAACCCCGCAGGACCCGCAGATGTCAGTGCCTCAACCGGCATCCCAGCCCGCCGCAACGCAGCCCGCCACGACGCAACCGAACGCGCAGCACCACGCCGCGTCATCACAGCCGAACACATCACAGCCGAACACACCCCAGCCCGCAACACTGCAACCCGCCACAACACCACGGCATCCGCGACTGCTACCGCTGCCCGCCCGCATCCGCCACGCGATGAGCGGCTCGTGGGCCATGCTGATCGCCACACTGATTCTTCTGGCCACCGCTGTTATCGGCTTGATTCCATCGTTCAATTCGCAGGCGTTGAAGCAGGATATCGTGCTCGGTACCGTTCCTGCCGGCACGGATGGCCACATATGGGGTACTGACGCGCTGGGCCGTGACGTATTCATGCTGACCATCGCCGGCGCCCGCACAGCCATCGCCGGCCCGGTAGTGATTGCGGTCGGCGCGATGGCGATCGGCCTTGTATTCGGCCTGCTCGCCGCATATACGGGCGGCTGGATGGATTGGCTGATCTCCCGCGTAGTGGAACTCATGCTTTCCCTGCCGACGCTGCTGCTCGCCATTGTGCTCGCCGGTCTGATCGGCGGCGGCTACTGGGTGAACGTGCTCGTGTTCATGCTGCTGTACGCGCCCTACGAAATCCGCCTGGTGCGGTCCGCCGCGCTCTCGCACCTGCACGACCCGTTCCTCGATGCCGCGCGACTGTTGGAACTCAGCCCGGCGCATATCCTCGCACGCCACGTATTCCCGGTGATCCGGCCGGTGGTCGGGGCAGCCATGTTCCTCGACATGAGCAATGCGCTGGTATCGTTGTCGTCGCTGTCGTTCCTCGGCCTCGGCATCTCCCCACAGGCCGCCGATTGGGGCCGGCAGCTTTCGGATGCGCGCGACCAGCTGTTCAACAATCCGATGACCGCGATCGCGCCGGGCATCGCAATCATCGTGGTCTCGGTAGCAATGAACATCGTGGGTGACTGGATTACCGCTCGTGCGGATAGGGGTGAACGATGAGCATCATGAACAACAGCCTGCAATCGACCTCGAAGCAAGGCCAGAATCCGCAGAACCCCGCCATTACGCTTCGTGGTCTCAAGGTGCGCATCGGCGACACTGAACTGTTGCACGGCGTCGATTTGGATATTCCGCGCGGCGATACCACGGCAATCGTCGGCGAATCCGGCTCGGGCAAATCGTTGACCGCGAAAGCCCTCGCCGGTCTGCTGCCGCGATATGCGACTGTACAGGGTTTATACAGCCTACTTGATGACACCGTGGATTTGGCCGGCGGCGAGCGCTCATGGCGTGCGTTGCGCGGCGGCGCGATCGTGTGGCTTCCGCAGGACCCGTTCTCCTCGCTTGACCCGCTGCATACGTGCGGAACTCAGATTGCCGCCGGTATGCGCAGCGGCTCCCGTGGCGAGCGTCGCAATCGCGCGCGTCGGCTGCTGACGGATGTGGGGCTTGACGCTGGTATCGCCGACCGCTACCCGCATGAGCTGTCAGGCGGTATGCGCCAGCGTGTGGCGATCGCCGCCGCACTTGCGCCGAAACCCCAAGTCCTGATCGCCGACGAGCCGACCACCGCGTTGGACGCGCAGATGCAAAGCGGCGTCTTGGATTTGCTGGGCCGTTTACGCGATGAACGCCAGCTGACGCTTGTGCTAATCACGCATGATCTGGCGCTTGCCGCACAGCGCGCCGACCATCTGGTGGTGTTCCGCGACGGCAGGGTGGTCGAAACGGGGAGTCGCGATGACATCATCCGGCACCCGCGAACCGCGTATACGCGCGAACTGCTTGCCGCCCACGCCGGCATCGGCGAAACAGCACGTCCAGCCATCGGCAAGACCGTTGTGCGGGCCGAACATCTGGTGAAGCGTTTCGCCGGCACTCCCCGACCTGCGGTCGACGACGTTTCATTCGAGGTGCATGCCGGCGAAATCCTCGGTCTGGTGGGCGCCTCCGGTTCCGGCAAGTCCACGGTCGCGCGCTGCCTAGTCCATCTGGAACGCCCGGATTCCGGCGATGTGCGGTATGCGGACGGCAAGGGCGGCACGACCGGCTGGTCGGTGCATGTGGCGCAACTCGTATTCCAGAACCCGTATCAGTCGTTGAATCCGACGATGACAGTCCGACAGACGCTTGCTGAGGCGCTGCACGCGTCCGGGGAGACAGCCGATGACACGCATATCCGCCGGCTATTGGATGTTGTCGGGCTGGAAACCGAGTATCTGGACCGCAAACCGGGTACCTTGTCCGGCGGGCAATGCCAGCGTGTGGCCATCGCGCGCGCCCTTGCGCCGCAGCCGAAACTGCTGGTGGCCGATGAAGCGGTGACCGCGCTGGACGCGAATGTGCAACGGCATGTGCTCGAAACCCTGCTTTCGCTGCGGGAACACACAGATCTGGCGATTCTGTTCATTTCGCATGACCTTGATACCGTTCGTCGTATCGCTGACCGGATCGCGGTCATGGTCGACGGCCGGATCATCGAAGAGGGCGCCACCGCCGAAGTCATGGATCATCCGAAACACGAATACACACGCAAGCTCATCGCCTCAGTGCCGCAGGCGCTGTCCCTCGACGCGGCAAATACAGCTGATACTGCTGATATAACCCGCGAAGGTAGCACCGTGAACGCCGACACCGCCAACGCTGCAGCCGTCACCAACGCTGCAGCCGTCACCAACACCACGGCCACTGCCGGCACTGCAGTCGCCGCCAATGCCAACCGCACCGCCAACTCCGTCGCCGCAAAGGAATCCCGATGACCACCGGACCAGACCCGCGTCAGCAGGCCACAAGCGACCCTTCAACCGCGTCCGGCGACGCAAGTGTACAGTACCGCACGATTGCCGTCCCACAATCGGTAAGCGGCCGGACGCAAGATATTCCCCGCGAAGCCGAACACATGGGCACAATCTGCGCTGCCGGCCCCAAGGCGTGTGACGATATCCGCTCGATCTATCTCAAACTGCCGGAAACCACGCGCGCCGCACTGGTCCAGGCGCAGGGCGCACTGGAGCGCACGGTGTACACAGCGAACGACGGCCGCGACACCGCATTCCTACTGGGATTTCACCGCCCTCACACCGCCCAAGAGAAGCTGTGCGCGTTCAGCGGTTGCGAACACCTGCGGAATGGACTTGTCGAATATGCTGCACTGCACGCGATTCATGATTCGCACACGATCACAGTCAAAACAGAGCCGGGAGTCTATGCCGAACAGGCAATGACAACATACGACGGGCAATCCTGGCGTGTGCTGGGCGAGCATGACCACTACCGCCAGACCACGGAATTCACCTGCGGTCCGGTTTCGCTGTTGAACGCAATGCACCGGCTGCATCCGCAGATGGCGGCGAACCGGGTGGACGAGCTGCATATCTGGCGCGAGGCGACAATCGCCGTGGCATGCGAACCATATGGCCTGGCGTTGAGTGCGGCGAAACGCGGCGAGAATCCACGCATCGTCGTTTCCAAAACCGGGCCGGTGCTCAATCCGGCGCATGGCGCGATGGGTATGATCGATGCCGCGATGTCACGCGACGTACAGGAGCATTTTGCGGCTGAGGCGCGGAAAATCGGCATTCCCATCGATATCACGTCGTTCACCGCAGCGAATGTCGCGCGGCGGCTGGATGGCGGGCATGTGGCACTGGTGCTGATTGACGAGCATGTCATGCACGGGGTAACCTGCCCGCATTGGGTGACCGTGACCGGCGAACTTGCCGATGGCACGCTGCTGGTCGACGACCCGTGGATTGACGAGCCCTACGGCGAAACGCTGGTGGACACCTACCAGCTGCCAATCCGACAGGCTGATTTCGATCTGATGATCCACTACGACGAGCCGGCGAGCGCCCAAGCAATGGTCATTCTGTAGTCCACTCCCAGTCCCCTCACAAACCAGCTACGCTCACACGCCTTCCGCCGTAACCAGTTTGGGTAACCACTAACCCGGTTACGGCGGGAGTACGAGCGCACGCACCAGCACAACCCACAAAACACACCGGCACAACCCGCAGACACACGCGCAAACGAAAGGCCCGGCAGGACTCGTAAGTCCATACCGGGTCTTCGTTATCCGGGGCGCCTAGTCAGCGGGTTTCCGCAAACCATGGGTTTCCCGCAGTCAGCAGCGTCCCGCAGTCAGCAGCTTTCCGCAGACCGTGGGATTTACCACAGGCCGAACGGATCGAACACGCCGCCGCCGTCATCGTTGGAACCGTTGCCGCTTCCATCGCTGTTGCCGCTATTGCCGTTGCTGCTGCCAGAACCGTTCGAGTTATTGGAGCTCGTAGCGGTTTCAGCCTGGTCGAGGGTCACGTCCACATCCATCGTCTTGCCGTCGCGCACGATGGTGAGCGTCACTTTCTCGTTCAACGTCGCAGCCCGCACGTAGCCGAGCAACGAGTAGCTGTTGGTCACTGCATTGCCGTTGAAGGCGACGATGGTGTCACCGGACTTCAAGCCGGCCTTGTCCGCCGCGCTGCCGGAGGTGACTGCGGAGCTGGTTCCGGAGGAGGTGATCTCGGCGCCGCCGCGGGTCACGCCGTCGGCTTCCACGGTCGCGCTCTTGACGGTCACGCCGAGTACAACGTGCGTCGCCTTGCCATCCTTGATGATTTCCTCGGTGATGGTCTTAACCACGTTGGATGGGATGGCGAAGCCGATGCCGATCGAACCGCTGGAATCGGAGCTGGAGGAGCTGGAGGACGCCGTGGCGATCGAGGAGTTGATGCCGATGACCTCACCGGCCGCGTTGAAGGTCGGGCCGCCGGAGTTGCCGGGGTTAATGGCCGCGTCAATCTGCACCGCGTTGGTGACGACCTCGTTGTTATTGTCGTCGGTCACGGAGACCGGGCGGTTGATGGCGGACACGATGCCGGTGGTGGCGGTGTTCTCATAGCCAAGCGGGTTGCCAATCGCCATGATGGACTCGCCGACCGCCAGCTTGTCGGAATCGGCGAACGTCACCGCGGTCAGGTCGCTTGGCGGATTGTTGAGCTTGATAACCGCCAGATCAGTGGTGCTGTCGGTGCCGACGACCGTCGCAGAGTAGATGTCCCCGTTGGCGAGGGTTACCTGGATGTCGGAAGCGCCGGAAATCACGTGGTTATTGGTGACGATATAGCCCTTGGTATCCACAATCGCACCGGAGCCCTTGGCGACACCGCCGCTGATGGTCGACTGGATGGATACCACGGATGCCGAAACCTTCTTCTCGACCGTGGTCCAGTCGGTGCTGGTGGTCTTGCTGTTGGTGCTGCCGGAGCCGGATGTGTTCGAGGACAGGCCGCTGAGCGAGCTGGTGGTCGGGACTTTCACCCAACCGTTGGTGATGGCCGCATATCCGAATCCGAGGCACAGCACCGCCGCGACCAGGGCCGCGACGACGGCGACGACCACGTTATTCGCGGTCTTGTGCGCTGCCGGGCGTCCGTTCGGGCCCACCGGAGGCATGGCACCCGGACCCTGCGGACGATTCGGATCTTGCGGGCCTTGCGGCGGGAACGCCGGGGCCTGCGGACCGTTGGCCTGCGGCGCGTTCGGCGCTTCGCCGTTCACAGGCGAGCCGACGGGCTGCTGGGCGTTCGCATTGTCACCGTAATACCCTCCGTAGTAGGCGCCGTACGGATTCTGCTGGTGTTGCGGCGGCATCTGCTGGGTCTCCGGCGCCTGCTGGGCGGGCTGCGTTGGGACCGGGCCGTATGCTCCGTATTCCGGCGCCGGGGTGTACGCCGTCGGCTGCTCATCGCTATGCTGCGCGGTATCCGCCGCGTTCTGATCCGCGTTCCAGCTCGTTCCGTTGTCTGTCGTATGGTCGGTCGGGGACAGCGGCGCGGTCCGCTGGACGTCGTCCTGCGACTGGTCGGCCTGGTTTCCCCAACCATTATTGGTATCAGCCATAATCACTCCTTGCCTGACTCACGGCCGGCCCCATATGGCATGTCCGGCCTTGTTCACTAGTTATGAGTAAAGCCGCAGCTTCTCCACGTTTCCTGAATGTTTTTTGGAAATGGATTCAAAATCGTCCCCGGATATCCAAAAAACGCGAAAAATCAGGGATATCAGCTGATTCATCGCGACCTTATCCACCATACGAATCAGCTGAGAGCGATGGGCGCACGTGCACGTCACACCGACAGCACACGTCACGCCACCCCGCATCAACCCGCGCCACACAGCAGCACATCGCGTTACAGCAAATCAATCAAGCGGTCCACCGATTCGGCGGTCGTCGCCCAGCTGGTGCAGATTCGCATCACCGTATGATCGTCGTCATACCGCTCCATGAAGCTCATACGGACCTCACGTTCCAGCCGGTCGATGGTCGCATGGTCAAGAACCACAAAAATCTGGTTGGTCGTGTTCTCGTACACCATCCGGTAGCCCTTGGCGCGCAAGGCCTCGCGGATGCGGTCGGCCATCTCGTCCGCATTGCGGGCGATTCGCGTGTACAGCCCGTCGGTGAACAGCGTGTCGAATTGCAGGCCCATCAGCCAGCCTTTCGCCATCAGCGCGCCATGTTGCTTGATTTGCGCGGTGAAATGCTTGGGTACGTTGCCTTTGGTGAACACCACGGCCTCACCGAACAGCGCGCCCACCTTCGTGCCGCCGATGTAGAACACGTCGGCGATCTGGGCGATATCCGGTAGTGTCACGTCAGTGCCGGACGCAACCAACCCGTAGCCGAGGCGGGCGCCGTCAATGAACAGCGGCATGTGATACTCATGGCAGACGTCCGCAATGGCTTCGAGCTGCGCCTTCGTGTACAAGGTGCCGTACTCGGTGGGATGCGAAATGTACACCATGCCGGGGAAGACCATATGCTCATGGTTGCCGTCGGCGTAGAAGGTCCCGCAATACTCGCGCAGCTCGCCGGCGTCAATCAGCCCGTCGTGCTGCGGGAGGGTGAGCACCTTGTGCCCGGTCGCCTCGATCGCGCCCGCCTCATGCACGTTCACATGGCCACAATCTGCGGCGACCACGCCTTCGTACGGCTGCAGCATCGTGTCAATGACCAGCTGATTGGTCTGCGTGCCACCGGAGATGAAGCGGACCTGCGCCTGCGGGCAACCGCACGCCTGGCGAATCATCTCCTGGGCGGCCTCGCAGTAGTGGTCGGTGCCGTAGCCCGGCAGTTGCTCCATATTCGTCTCGGCGAGACGTTTCAGGATCGCGGGATGAGCGCCTTCACTGTAATCGTTCTGGAACACGAGCATGGATACGCCTCGAATCGTAGGTAGGACAACGGCTGAATAACAGTGACATCGTATCATCGGGGCCGCACGCATGGCGGGCGCCCGGCACAACGAATCTGCCTTGTGCAAGCCGTATGAATCCGCGAGATATCGGCACTGACACCGGCGACACGGGAGATTACGACGCAATAGCCCATATCCACGCAATCTCCCACCGCCGACGCGGGAGATTACGCGCGCATCGGCCGCTCGCAGACAAAGTCCCGTGTTTCCACGGAAGTTTATCACCGATACGCAGATTCGGCACCGTTCTCCCAGTACTGCTTCCAAGGGCGATGTTCAAGAACCGCGGATTTCCAACGTTCCCATTGGGAGCTCTGTTGCGAGGCCACCGGAATCCGGGAAACTCCCACACCACGCACGGGAGAACAGACACGAATCACAACAATCCACTATTTCTCCCGCACCGACCACAAATCGTTGGCCTGTCTAACTCCACCGCCTTCGCCGACACTGAGACTCCCGTAGCGTCGGTAGACGGTCGAAAATTCACACGGGCGACAGCCGGAAAACAAAAAACCGGAGCCGAAGCTCCGGTTTTGTTCGTGCGAGCGGAGGGAGTTGAACCCTCACGAGCATTCGCTCACTGCCACCTGAAGACAGCGCGTCTACCATTCCGCCACGCTCGCAGACAAATAGACAAGATACCATGATTGACTATCTGTTGCAAGCTAGCATCATCGGCGTGTCGCGCGTCTTCGCTTCGAAGACGCAACCTGCCTGATTCAACGGCGGTCAGCTCACCCGCGCGGCTAGCTCACCCGCGCGACCCGTTCGCGTAGAATCGCGCCAGCGTCTCGTCGCGGAACTCGTCGAAATACCCACCGTCAATCGACGCGCGAATATCGTCAAGCAGCTTCACGAAGAAATGCTCGTTGTGAATCGTCGCCAGCGTGAAGCCGTTGAACTCCCTCGCGCGCAGCAGGTGGTCGACATACGCCCGCGAATAATGCGTGCACGTGTAGCAGTCGCAGCCCTGTTCGAGCGGTTCGAAATCGAACTTGTTGGCGGCGCGCTTGATGTTGTACCGTCCGTCGCGCGTGAAGATGGCGCCGTTTCGCCCGCAACGCGCGGGGGCCACGCAGTCGAAGGTGTCGCCGCCGTTTTCCACGCATGCGAAGATGTCATCCACCGCCGCGATGCCAAGCACATGGCGCGGCCGGCTCTCCGGCATTGCGTCGCAGATCCACGCGCACGTGTCGCCGATGATCCGTTTCTCGATCGCGCCTCCAATACCGACGCCGTCAAAGTCCAGCGAGGCAATCTCCTCGGCAGCGTGCCGCCGCAAATCCTCGTAATTCGCGCCTTGGACCACGCCATACAGCGCCTGGTACGGCTTTT
>ENA-ORUR01000057-ORUR01000057.1-human-gut-metagenome-genome-assembly--contig:-NODE-57-length-112536-cov-55.1923_pt1 | contig 112536 bp, 76 predicted proteins | sample MGYA00242086_ERZ509223 | MGnify/ENA primary metagenome ERZ509223 (study PRJEB26280, sample SAMEA2338820) | human gut metagenome | biome: human gut; feature: human-associated habitat; material: faeces... | reverse complement strand
CACCACCACGAACCCGCAGAATACCAACAATCCAACACACAACGACAATCAACCACCATCAGACGAGCCACTCAGGCCACCCGAATCCACGGACCAAACCGCGAATCACACCACGACATCGGAACCAGTCCACACCGACACCCACCCAACACGCTCCCGACAACCGCGGCACCACCACAAAACCGCGGAATACCAATGTTCTGCTTGTTGCACAGCAATCAGACGATCACACCGGCCTCGCAGCGGCCCGAACCTGCGGACCAAATCCGAGATTGAGAGCCGAAGACCGATCTAGTCCACACCGATACCGGACCACCAACCACGACACCACCACGAACCCGCAGAATACCAACAATCCAACACACAACGACAATCAACCACCATCAGACGAGCCACTCAGGCCACCCGGATCCACGAACCAAATCGGACAATGAAGGCCGAAAAAGCGATTCAGTCCACAACAGGGGACCAACCACCATCCACCGGCGGCCGCGGTCACATTGGAAAACCACGAATTTCCAATGAACCGACCGCATCATCACTATCACATACCCTCAGCTCAGTCGCCCATGCTGGCTGAACCACGGACCGAATCAGAAAACGATACTCGAAACCCAATCCAGTCCGTGACAGACCCGACTGCGACGCGCCGGCCAGCCACGATACTCCCGCAAAACCGCAGAATACCAACAATCCCATAAACACACGAAGAACAGCCACCGGTACACCGGCCACGCAGCGGCCCGAACCTGCGGACCAAATCTGAGATTGAGAGCCGAAGACCGATCCAGTCCACACCGACACCGGACCACCAACCACGACACCACCGCGAAACCACGGAATACCAATAATCCGCACACACCACGATAATTAATCATTGCCAAGCGAGCCGCTTGAACCACCCGAAACACGGACCAAATCGGATAACGACACTTGAAACCCGATCCAGTCCGCACTGGCACCGGACTGTACCCGGCCGCCAGCATAACCGGCTGGGCACAGAAGCAGGAGACCCACAACGGTTAGCCGCAACACCCACAACAACGTGATGGCCCAGAACACCACCAATGCAGTGTTCCGGACCATCACACGTCGGCTGGCGGATAGCTATCAGCCGTTACTGCTGCACTTGGCCGCTTCTCTGCTAGTTATCCGTTCCCTGCGACGTCGAGGCCGAAGATGAGGACGACGACGATGCCGACGACGATGCCGACGACGATGCCGACGACGATGCCGACTTGGTGGTCAGCGTAATCGTGGCGCCCTTATCCGCCTGCGTTCCGGCAGTCGGGTTCTGGGCGGTCACCAGATCGGTGTCCTTGGCGCCTTGCGTCGAGTTGGACACCGTGAAGCCGAGACCTTCGAGCGTGGCCTTCGCCGACGCATACGTTGCCCCGACAACCGAGGGGACAGTCACCTGTTCCTTGCCCTTGGACACGTACACATTGATGGTGGATCCCTGCTCAATCGAGGTGCCGGGCACCGGGTCGAGTCGCGTCACCGCGCCAGAAGGCACCGTATCGGAGTTCTCCTCCTCGACGGACGTGTTGAATCCACGCTCCTGCAAAGTCTTGAGGACCGTATCCTTCGACTGGCCGACCAAGCCATCAGGCACCTTGGTCATGCCCGAGGAGATGTACAGCAGAATCGTCGTGCCCTTCGACTGCTTGGACCCGGCAGCCGGGCTCGTACGCGTCACATTGTCCTTGGCCACAGTGTCGCTGTCCTCGGTCTGCGTGCTCGCGGCCACCTTGAATCCGGCAGCCTCCAGCGTCGAACGCGCGTCATCCTGCGATTTGCCGCTCACATCAGGAACCGTTCCCGTTGACGGGCCGGCCGAGAACCACACTTTGACCGTCGAGCCGACGGCCACCTTCTTGCCGCCCGCCGGGGACTGCTTGGTGAACGTGCCCTTCGGCTCGGTCGAGTTCGTATCAGTCTCCACCTTGATCTTCAGACCGACCGCCTCAAGCTTCGCCTCGGCGCCCGCTTCGGTGGTGGAGGAGGAGAAGGTCGGGACCGTGACCATCTGCGTTTTCTTGGAATGCGTAAGAGCGAACACGATACCGCAGATTGCGGCGATGGCGACGATAGCGGCCACCACGGCAATGATGATGCGCTTCTTCTTGCGCTGCTGCTCAGCCTCACGCTGCTGGGCGCGCGTCTCGCCTTCCGTCTCCACGAACGGGTTCGTGGTCGTCGGCATCACCGGGTTGGTCTGCGTGGCGACTTGCGGTGGGGTGAGCACCTGGGTCGCCGTTTCGCCACCGGTACGCGTGGCGGGGTTCGCCAGGTCGGTCAACTGGTTGAACGTGGCTGCAATCGGCACGCCGCCGTTCATGAAGGTCAGAATATCGTTCTTGAACTCGGTCGCGGTCGCGTACCGGTTCTGACGATCCTTCGCCATGGCTTTCGCGCAGATGTTGTCCCACATCTTCGGCAGACCGGGAATCACCGCGCTCGGGGGCGTCGCAGCCTCGGAGACGTGCTGGTAGGCGATGGCGACCGCGGAATCGCCGGTGAACGGCGGACGGCCGGTCAGCATCTCATACAGCACGCAACCGGCGGAATACAGGTCGGAGCGCATATCTACGGTCTCACCACGCGCCTGCTCCGGGGAGAGGTATTGGGCGGTGCCGACCACACCCTGCGACTGGGTCATCGTGGCGGCGGAATCGTCCAAGGCACGCGCGATGCCGAAATCCATGACCTTGACGACACCCTGGTCGGAAATCATGATGTTGCCGGGCTTGATATCGCGGTGGATGATGCCCATGCGATGCGAGTATTCGAGCGCGTTGAGCACCCCAAGCATCACCTGCTCGGCGTCACGCTGGCTGAGCGGGCCGTTGGCTTTGATGATGTCGCGCAGGGTCTGCCCCTTGACGTATTCCATCACCAGATACGGCACCCGCTCGGTCCGCCCGCTGTCGTTGACGATGGTCTCCTCGCCCGAATCGTAGATGTTCACAATATTCGGGTTGTTCATCTGTGCAACCGAATGGGCCTCACGGCGGAACCTCGTGAGGAAGATCTCGTCATTGGCGAGGTCGGAGCGCATGATCTTGATGGCGACGGTACGCCCCAGACGCTTGTCGAGCGCCACGCGCACCTCCGCCATGCCGCCCCGGCCAACGAGCTGGCCGAGCTGATACCGGCCGTTCGCCAACGAAGTGGGTACACTGCTGCTCATTGCTGCTCCTTCCATTGCGGGCGGAATGTCGAACTCACTGTCCGCGGCTCCGCAGTCCCGCTAATGAATACTTGTTTCGGCTGCTGCGCGTCCGACATGCCTGCCGTGGCCGCCGCGCCGACATGCGGCGTACTGCTCACCCTTCGGGGCAGACGCCCGTGGGACGGCACGATGGTCGTGTCATCGCTCAGTTTGGTTGCCTGGTCCATCAGCCGTCGATCAATACGTGACAGCGTGCGCGACACCACGAGAGCGTCTTTCGGACGATCCCGCGGGTCCTTGGCCAGCATGGACATCACAAATTGCCGCAACTGCAAATCAACCGTGTCAGGCAACGGAGGAACAGCCTCGTTCACATGGGCCGCAGCGATATCAACCGGGGTCGCTCCCGTAAACGGGCGATGCCCGCACAGCCCCTCATAGGCGACGACACCCAGCGAATAAATGTCCGACTGGGCTGTAGCCTGCTTGCCCTGTGCCTGCTCCGGCGAGATGTATTGCGCTGTACCTACCACCATGCCATCTTGGGTGATTTGCTCCTGATTTGTGGAGTACGACACGCCGAAATCCGTAATTTTCACTTCTCCATCATCGGAAACCATGATGTTCGCCGGCTTGACATCGCGGTGAATCACGCCATGCGAATGTGCCACGAACAGTCCGCGCGCCACCTGAATCAGGATCGGCAGCAACTCGGTGGGATCCATCGCACCTTTTTCGTGATAGATATCCGCCAAGGATTTGCTCGGCACGTATTCCATGATAAGGAAGCCGATGCCGTCATGCTCGTAGTATTCGAACAGCGCGGCGATATTGGGGTGGGCGAGGTTCGCGGAATTATGGGCCTCGGCACGCAGTCGGCGCAGTTTCGCCTCACTGTCCGCCGCATCGCTGCGCAAGGCTTTGATGGCGACGGGACGCCCAAGCTGGATGTCATAGCCTTTCCAGACCTCGCCCATACCACCTTGCGCGAGTCTGCGGTCCAAGCGGTAACGGCGATGAATCAGCTGTCCTTCAATCAGTCTCACTGCTTCAACGCCTCCTCCATCACCTGCTTCATAATCGGCCCGGCAGCGGTAACACCGAATGTATTGACATTATGTACCACAACAGCGACCGCAATCTGCGGGTTGTCTGCGGGAGCGAAGCCCATCACCCACGCGTCAGTCGATTGGTTGTCTGCGCCAATCTGCGCAGTGCCGGTTTTCGCCGCCACCTTGACGCCGTCGATGGCGAGCGTCGGGCTTTCCTTGGTGACCACGTCCTCCATCATGCCGGTCAGAGCGGAAGCGGTGTTCGAGCTCATGGTTTGGGACATGACCGTAGGGCTGGTTTCCGAGATGGTCGACAAATCGCTGGCACGCACACGGTCGACCAACGTCGGCTGCATCAGGGTGCCGCCATTGGCGATAGCCGCGGCGATCATCGCATTCTGCAGCGGGGTTTCGAGCGTATCACCCTGGCCGATAGACGCGAGGGCGAGCTTGTCCGAAGGCAGATTCGATGGGAAGGTGGAGGCGACTGCCTTCATCGGGCTGCCGGTGGAAGCGGAACCATCTACGGTGATTGACTGGCCGAATCCGAATTTCTTCGCCTGCTCGGCGATGGCGTCCCCACCGAGTGTGACCCCGAGCTGGGCGAATGCGGTGTTGGACGAGTAGGCGAGGGCGTCGGAAAGGGTCAACTGCCCATTGGTGCCGTTCGCCGCCGGGGTGGCGTTCGTCAGCTGGGTTGCCGTGTTCGGCAAGGTATACGCACTGCCGGCAGGAATCTGCGTGTCCGCCTGATATTTGCCGCTTTCCAACGCCGCCGCCGCGACGACCGTCTTGAACGTGGACCCGGGCGGATACAGTTCGGAAGTCGCGCGGTTGAGCATTGGATTGGTTGAGTTCGATGTCAGCTGGGCGTAAGCGTTGTTGACTTTCGTTGTATCATGCTGCGCGAGCACGTTCGGATCGTAACTGGGCGTGCTCACCATCGCGACGATTCTGCCGGTCTTCGGCACGATGGCGACGACCGCGCCGTCATAGCCTTGGCTGGAGAGCGCCTGATAGGCGACATCCTGCAGTTTTGTGCTGATGGATGTCTCGATGGATGCGCCCTTGTTCTCGGTTCCGGTGAGCAGCGCCTTGAATTTCTGTATCGCCAGCGCGTTTGACGTACCGCTAAGCAACGCGGCCCTCGACGCTTCGATGCCGCGGTCGGCGTTCTGGCTGATGGAGAAGAAGCCGGTGACGGGCGCGTATTCCTCACCGCTCGAGTAGGAACGCTGGTAGGAGAACGCATCGTTCGACGGGTCGGACTTCGCGAGGACAGTGCCGTCGGACGCGAGAATCGACCCTCGCGGGGCACTGAACTGGTAGTACAGCGCACGACGATTACGCGGATCGGAATTCAGTTCGTTCGCGCGGAATGCGGTGAATATCGTGGTGGAGCACCCCAGAATCACGAACAATATGACGACGACAGTGAAAATCTGCCTGAGGCTCTTGTTCATCGGGCTCCTCCTTTCACCGTTCGCGGCGTGGATTGCGGCGGCGCCGGGGGAGTCGGGGGAGTGCCGCCGTTCCCGTCTTGCGCGGCCTGGTTCTGCGCGTCTTCGACCTGTTCTGTCTGGGCCCCGCGCGTCGGCCAATGGCTGGTCGTCGTGGCCGGAGAATCATCATCATCGGCGAAATCACGCCAATCGGCCCAATCGTCTTGTTCATCGCGATTGTCTTGTTCTTCGGCATCATACAGCCCTTCCGGCTGCGATGCGTCGTCGACCATAATGGTCGGGGCATCCTCGATTTGGGTTGCCTGCACGGCGTCTTCTGCGTCGTCGGCGTGGGTCGCATGGCTTGCGTGGCTTGCGTGAGCGCCGTGCCGAGGCTGATTTTCATCGTCCTTGGCGGCCTGCGCGGCTGATTTTGCGCGTTCCTTGAGCTCATGGTCGCGCAGCACGGCCAAAGCCTCATACTGGAAGGTGTCAGAAGTCAGCTCGGGTTCGGGCTTGTTCGCAGCATTCGAAATGATCAGCAGCAAGGTGATCAGAATGTAATTCGCAATCAGCGAAGAACCGCCGGCAGCCATGAACGGCATGGTCAGACCGGTCAGCGGAATCACCAATGTAATACCGCCCACGACGGTGAACACCTGCACGGCCATCGTGAACACCAGTCCCGAGGCGAGCAGCTTGCCGAATCCATCCTTGATTTTCATCGCGGTAATCAAACCGGAGGCGATGATCACCAGATACAAGGCGAGCACGGCCAACAAGCCTGTCAAACCGAGTTCCTCGCCCACGGACGAGTAGATGAAATCGGAATTCGCCAGTGGTGTCAGGCTCGGATGCCCCTGTCCGAGCCCGGTACCCATCAAACCGCCGGACGCAAGGCCGAACAGGCCGGTCACCAACTGCTCGGAGCCGCCCTGGCGGTTGTACACCTTCGCGTCGAAGGGGTGCAGCCAAGCATCGATACGGTTGTCCACATGCGCGAACATGCGGCTGGCGATGACCGCACCTGCCGCAAACGCGAGAATGCCGATGACAATCCAGCTCTTCCGGCCGGTCGCCACATACAGCATGCACACGAACATCGCGAAGAACATGAGCGACGTACCCAAATCACGCTGAATCACCAACACGCCCATTGACATGGCCCAGACCACCATAATCGGACCCAGATCCTTGATGCGCGGCAACTGCAGACCCAGCACCTTCTTGCCACCGACGGCGAGCTGGTCACGATGATCGAACAGATAAGCGGCGAAGAAGAACGCGATGAACAGCTTGGCGAATTCACCCGGCTGCAATGAATACGAGCCGATGCCAATCCAGATCCGCGCGCCGCCGATTGTCTTGCCCAGACCCGGAATCATCGGGGACAGCAACAGTACGATGCCAGCCACCATGCTCACGTACGAGAACCGCCTGAGCACGCGATAATCACGCAGGCAGATCACAAGAATGCAGCACAGCACCAACGCCAAGCACAGCCAAATCAACTGTCTCGTGCCGACGTGCGTACCTTTCTGCTGGTCGATGCGCGAGATGAGCGTGATGCCGATGCCCGTCAGCAGCAGCACGCACGGCAGAATCGACTGGCTGGCGTACGGCTGGAATTTCAGCAACAGTGACCACAAGATGATGAACAGCACCGCGACAACGCTCAGCAGCATCATGTATTCGCTTGGGAACGACCCGACGGTGCGTTCAAACATCTGGAAGAAGCCGATGAAGCTGACCGCCATCGCAAACAGCATCAACGACATCTGGCGCAGACGAGTGACGATCATCCGATCACCACCCATACATCGGCGGACCATGCAGCCACGCCTGATATGGGGACAAGGGGAACACGCAGCGCAGCCGGGCTGGATGCGGCGGACGGGCTTGCCGATCCGCTCGCCGAGGGGCTCGCCGACTTGGAATCGCTGAAATCCGTAGACCCCTTGTTGTTTGCCTGTTCGGTCGCCTTGAAGTTCTTCATCTCCTGCTCAATCAGCTTGACGTGGCTGCGCGCCTCGTCCAAACTGTCCACGGTGATTCCGTCATGCAGCTGGTCGCGCCAAGACTGGGGCAGGGACGACACCTTGATGTCGGTGTCCTGGATGGCGTGGGACAGCTCAACGCCGAACACATTCGTCGGAACGCCCTGATAAATCGACACTACGCCGTCATGCTCGCCAATGTAATACTTGGTCTGGCTCCACCGGTAGCCTGCGAAAGCCAAGCCGACCAACGCGGCGATGATCACGACGATGCCGACGATGATGCCAAGACGTGACAGATGGACGCGCTTGCGGTGCGCCCGCTTCTGCTGTGCCTGCTCGCGCTGGATGGCCTTCGCCACCTCCGGATCGTTGGGATCGGCGGATATACGGCCGTCACGCTTCTTGACGACAGGGATTTCACCGGTGTCGGTATTGGGAATCTCGCCGTTTTCCTCACGCACCTGCGAGGGCTGTGCGACACGGGATTTCGGGCCTTGCTCCTCCTCCTTGGCCGCTTCATCTTTTCCTGCGTGCACCGCGCCTTGGATCAGCGCGGCCGCACGCTGCGCAGGTGAGTTCTTGCCCGCCCGCAGAACCGGAGCTGAAGCAACCGGTTTATGCATGATATCGGCGATCGTTTCAAGGCTGGCGCTTGCCGCTCCGCCAACCAACGGAGTCTGATGAGGCAAATCGAAGGCATCGGCGTCAAGAGCGAGCGTGGCATCGCCGATCACAGCAGTCACGTTATCCGTACTACCGGCCTTCAATGCCATGGATACCAAGCGCTGTGCGCATTCCTCCTGGTCGGAGACCGTGCTGAGCATTTCTTCGATGGTCGAATCCTCCAGCACGCCGCACAAGCCGTCCGAACACAAGAGCCAACGGTCGGCGGGATGCGCCTCGCAGATGGCGATATCCGGGTGAGGGTCGATGTCAAAATCGCCGAGCACACGCATCACGACGTTGCGCTGCGGATGATTGCGCGCCTCGGCTGGACTGATGCGGCCGGTGTCAATCAGATGCTGTACGTAGCTGTGATCGGTGGTCATACGCGACAGTTTCCCGTCACGAAGCAGATACGCGCGGGAATCGCCGATATGCGTCAGCACCCAGTACCCGGAAACCAAAGCGACTGCGACCACCGTCGTGCCCATGCCGGCGAGTTTGCGTTCATGTTTCGCTTTGCCGACAATCGCATCATGCGCAGCCATCACGGAGGTTTCCATCATCTGCGCCACAGCTTCCACACTGCTTTGCTCGTCATCCTGTTCAATATGAGCAAGCGAACGAATAGCGATGGTGGACGCGGTATCGCCGCCGGCATGACCTCCCATGCCGTCGCACATGGCGATCAGGCGTTCCCCGGCGAATGAGGAATCCTGATTATTGCTGCGAACCGTACCGACATCGGAAACGGTGGTCGAATAAAGGAACAACGTCTGCTTGGCTGCATTCGGCATCAGGCATCACCTCAGCTCGAACGTCGTGGCGCCGATACGGACAGGGACACGAGCGGGCAACACCGTCGGAGCGCTGATACGGCGCTGATTGACCACCGTACCGTTCGTGGAGCCAAGATCCTCAATCACCCACGAGCCGGCTGTGGGATCAAGATAGACACGGGCGTGATGCGAGGAGACGAATTCGTCATCAAGCACGACGGTATTGGACGCCGCACGGCCGAGGGTAATCGGCGCGTTCCCCAGAGGAACGGAACTTCCGGCGAGCGGGCCGTCGATGACGACCAGCAAGGTCGGCTGAGCGGATTGACGCGGCGTTGGCGCGGATGATCTGCCCGCAGACGGCGCTGCGGGTGTGGGACTCTTTGACGCCTTGCGCGCTTTACGATCACGGCGACGACGCGACAATGATTTGTGGGGACTGAACGTCTCGATGTCACGACGCAAGGAACGCACGACAAGCCAGAGAAACACCCACAACAGGATGAGATACCCGTACTTGAGGATTGCGAAGGTAAGTTCGGTGGGCATAACGAAACTCGCTCTCAGGCTGGGTCAGTCCTGATCCTGCGACGAGGCCCAATACAGGATGCGGGTACGGCCGATGGTAATGGTGTTGCCGTCAAGCAACGTGGCCGCGGGAATCTGATGCCCTTCGACGAATGTGCCGTTCGTCGAGCCGAGATCGCGTGCGATCACGCCGTTATCGGTGATGTCGATTTCAAGATGTTTGCGGGAGATGCCCGGGTCGTCAATGACGATGTCGCAGCCGGAACCACGGCCGATTACCGTCTTCGGTTTGGTCAGCAGATACTGGCTGCCGTTGATTTCGAGCATCGGGCTGTCCTGCGACTGGTTGTCGGTTGTGACGGGTACTGCGTTGCCCTGCACGGATTCCGAACTCAGCTTGAAGTTGCCTTTGCTCAGGTCAAGATCCTCTTCGAAAATCACCACAACCGGACCGACAAAAGCGTAATTCTGGCTCTTGGCGTACTGGGTGAGATTATCCGCAAGCTCATTGGCGAGCGCCTCGCTGCCCCACTGCTCAATCTGATCGAAATCAGGGGTGCTCAGCTTAAAACGGTACTCATTCGGGGCCACCGTGCGATCGCGGCCGACCGGCATGGCTTCAGCGTCGATCTCACGCTCGAGGGCGCTTGACAGGTCGACGGGCTGCAGGTCCTTGGACCCGAACTTCGAAAACACACCGTTGACGGCGCCTTCCACGCTCTTTTCAAAACGGTCGAGAACGCTCATAGTGATCCCTTTCTATATCCTCGTCCATCCTACGCTGTGTCACCACCACGACCAAAATCAGACGCCAATACTTGCAATTTCTTCATTCAATGGTGCACGGATGGAGATGCCGCCCAGAAAGCTGGCGGGATTTGCGTTTGTGGGAATTTGTGGGAAGAACGGGCGAGGTGGGGTTGGGATGTGGGGTTTGGAGGGTTGAAAGAGGTGGGTTGAGGTGGGTTGGGATTGAGCTGAGGTGGGAGGGATTGGGATTGGGGGAGGCGGGGTTGAGGTGAGGTGGGGGTTGTGGTGGAAGAGATGGGTCGGGAGAGATGGATTGAGTTGAGGTGGGAGAGATGAAAGTGGTTCTGGTTCACCGGACTCGCGCGGGCGGCATGTTCGGTTATTGCGTTTGCGGGCGGAGAGCGGGGCCGGGATTGCGAGAGGATTCTTCAGGTCATCAGGAGAAGGGCGGAATTGTTGAGGAAACCGGACACTCCGGCACCGAATCGGGAATCACACGCCGAAATCGGAGCCAGTCCGAGCAGAAGCAGGACTGCACCCGGCCACCGACCACGGCAACACCGCAAAACCTTGGAATTTCAACGTTTAGGCCACATCACAACAATCAACCATTGCTGGCCCCTACAGCCTGAATCCACCAGGCCATGGACCAAATCAAAGAACAAGACCCCCAATACCGATTCAGTCCACAATTGCACTGACCTTCATGCATACCACCAACCACAGCCGCATCACGAAACCGTGGAATATCAACAATCCATCCGCGCCGGTCATCAAACCGCAAGCCCGCAACCCGTCAACATGCCCGAATCCATGGACCAAATCGGAAAACACGGGACGAAATCGGAACCGGTCCTCAACAGCGACGGACTGCACTCGGCCTTCAATCGCGGCACCTTCCTCACAAGCCCTCATCAGAGTAGGCTGAAAGCATGAGTGAACTTCATACGCATGCCATCGGTTCCGTCAGCGGCAAGCCGGAGCGGGCGGCCGGCGACGAGCCTTCCGCAGACACGTCAGCAATCACTGCATCGACGGTCACGACACCAGCGACGACATCTGCCGCCGCGGCAACCATCCAATCCGCCATCGAACAGTTCCCGGAACATAAAGCCCGCACCCTGCGGTTCACCTGCGGAGCACCGCGTTCGGCAACCGTAATCGGGGACGGTTCCCGGGCGTTGTTCCTGCGCTCCGACGGCCCGGAGGACAGCGTCACATCTCTGTGGCTGAGCACATTCGACACCGCCACCGGCACACACGAGGAAATCCTGCTCGCCGACCCGCGCGAATTGCTCCCCAACGCCGACGCCGAAGAAGTTCCCGCCGCGGAACGGGCCCGTCGCGAACGCGCACGCGAAGGCGGGCAAGGCATCGTGTCATATTCGGTCGATGCGGCAGGCGACCGCGCGGTCTTCACCATCAACGGTCAGCTGTTTCTCACGCAAATCGACGATGACGGCTGCGGTGCGCGCACACGACAGCTTGCAGTAGATGCTCTGCCTGCGACACCGGACGCTGCCGACACCCCGCACATCGATGACGCGCACTCCCATCACACCTGCGCTGACGAGGATGATGCCTTCGACACCGTAGACGACACCGATCCGAACGACTTGCTGCCGGTGCTCAACCCCCGCATCAGCCCGGACGGCCGTCATGTGCTGTACACAACCGGCGAGCATCTGGTCATGGTGGATATCGCGGATTGGCCGCAATCCAACGAATCCAACGAATCCGGCGCGCCCAACACACCCGACAGCCCCAACGCCATCACACCTTTTCACGACGGCATCCGCGCAATCTGGGGCGTCCACAACGGCCCTGACCCCGCGGAACACACGTGGAGCATCGGCCTCGCAGAATTCGCCGCCGGCGAGGAAATGAACCGGTATGACGGATTCTGGTGGTCGCCCGACTCCAACGCCGTCATCTTCGAAACCTTCGACAGCTCCGCGGAACCGACTTGGTATATCAGCGATCCCACGAACCCCGACCGCAACGCGACCTCACGTCGTTATCCACAAGCTCTGACCCGCAACGCGGACGTCTTCCTCACCCTGGTTGACCTCGAATTCGACGGGCACGGCCAGTACAGCGGCATGGACGCCCGGCGCATCGCATGGGATCGCAAGGCGTACGAGTATCTCGCCGTCGTGCGGTGGGCGGCGGGGCATCGTCCGCTGCTGCTCGTGCAGAACCGGCTGCAGAACCACGACCAGGTGCTCCAAGTCGAACACAACGGCACCACCACCGTGCTCGAAGAACACACGAACCCCCAGTGGCTCGATTTGATCGCCGGAACGCCGGCATTCACCCCGGATGGGCGCCTGGTATGCGCGTTTAACGACATGGATACGGACACCAACCGTCTCACCGTTGGCGACAAGGCGTTCACCCCGGTCGGCTGGCAGGTGCGCACGGTTCTGGACGTCGGCGACACTGACGTGCTTGCCGTCGTGCAACGTACACCCGATAATCCGCAGGCCACCGACGTTCCGGACGCATGGGCCGACCAGGCGGACAAACACGACGCCCGCAGCTTCGACGTAGTGCGATTCGGCTATGACGGCTCGATCACGGCGGTCACCATGTCGCCAGGTGTATGGACCGCATCGCGCACAGGACGCGGAATCGTCGTGTCCGGCAGGGATATGGATCATGCGAAATCACAGATGGTCCATCTTTTCGCGCTCGACGCCGACGGCGACCCCACGACCGCGAACCGGTTCCCCGCACTTGACAACCATCTGCGCGCCGACATCGCCAATCATGCTCAAACACCCGGATTCACGCCGAATACACGGTTCGTCAGATTGGGCGAGAACCGGCTGTATACCGCCATCACCCGGCCGAGCATCGACAGCCCGTACGCAGGCGCACAACGACTGCCCGTCCTACTCAAGCCATACGGCGGCCCGGGCCATCAGGAAGTCATCCTCAGCCAAGCAGCGTACTGGGATGCGCAATGGTGGGCGGACCAAGGTTTCCTGGTCGTCACCGCCGACGGGCGCGGCACCACCGGCCGCGGACCGCGTTGGGACAGGGAAATCTTCCATGATATGAAGCAGGTTACGCTCGCCGATCAGGTCGAGGCCGTGCGCGCCTTGCAGGAAGCCGCCCCGGAAGCGGACACCGACCGTGTGGCGATGATCGGCTGGTCGTATGGCGGGTTCCTGTCCGCTCTCGCCGTTCTCGACGCCCCCGACACGGTCCAGGCGGCATGCGCCGGCGCACCGCCCACCGATTGGACTCTGTACGATACGCATTACACGGAGCGGTATCTCGGCCTCGACCCGGAAACCTACCGTGCCAACAGCATCATCGAGGATGCGCCAAATCTGACCCGTCCTCTCATGCTGATTCACGGTTTCGCGGATGACAACGTGAGTATCGCCAACTCGCTGCGCCTATCGCAGGCACTCATGGCGGCCGGAAAGCCACACACCTTCCTGCCGCTCACCGGCATCACCCATATGACCAATGATCCGACAGTCGCACGCAATCTGCTGATCTTGCAACGCGATTTCCTGATCCAGGCTTTAGGCATGACGCCGAGGGTATGAATCAAGCAACTCGCGGCATCACCATATCGCGTTGTCGCGGTGAAGCGTTGTGACAGCTGAATAACGCCTGGGTATTGGCCATTAGCCCCACGGATGACCAATACCCGGATAATCCGTTTCGACTACAGTAGATGTCATGACGATTCCGCTGATCGACGAAAGCCATTACCAAGCGCAGATGGACACCGTGGTCATGCCCGCGCTCAAGCAATGCAGCACCGAGGGATGGATGGACCCCGCGCAGGCGCCCGGGCTCGGCGAGCCGGCAACGGAAGGCAAACTGCATTACGTGTGCTATGACGCCAGGGAATTCGACAAACTCAATGTCGAAGGCGCTACGGCAATGTTCAACGGCGCGATCGTCATCTCACACGGGTTCACTGAATTCGCCACCAAATACAGCGAGATGATCTGGTATTTCCTCCTCGCCGGATATTCCGTGTGCTTCTTTGAACACCGCGGGCATGGCCGTTCCGTACGCGATATCGACAATCCATCCCTGGTGTGGATTGATGATTGGCATCGATACGTCGCCGATCTCAACAAATTCGCCTTCGACGTGGGCAGGGAATACGCGGGCGGACGGCCGCTGTTCCTGTACAGTCATTCGATGGGGGGCGGCATTGGCGCCGCGCTGCTGGAAACGTATCCGGACACGTTTGACCGGGTCGTGCTCTCCAGCCCGATGATCGCCCCGCAGACAGGAATGCCGAATTGGATCGCTTATCTCGCCGCAAGTCTGATGTGCGCCTGCGGATTGGGCAAGCACATCGTATTCGGCCAAAGCGAGTTCACGCCTGAACTCGATATGAGCGACCATCAAGGGGCATGTGAGGCGCGAGTACGCTGGTATCAGCAGCAACGCATCGACGATGTACACAACCAGACGTATGCGGCGACCTTCGAATGGGTACGGCAGTCGTTGAAACTGTCGCATACCGTGCAGAAACCGCAGGCGTGCGCGAATATCGACACTCCGTTGCTCCTGTTCCAGGCGGGACATGACCAGTGGGTGCTCAACGAAGCGCAGAACCGGTTCATCCATTGGGTGCGCAACGCCGGGGGAAATGCTGATCTCGTGCGCGTTCCCAACTCGCTGCATGAAATCTTCAGCATGCCGAACGAAATCCTTGGGCCTTATCTTGAGCGGATTCTCGCGTTCTATGCGGATGCGGACGAGCTGGATCACTGACGTGGCACACTGCTGCGGCACCCGTCTGCTATGCGGCACGGTAGTCGCACAGCGGACAGATACCGACCAGCCCTTGCTCGGACCGACCCTTATCTGCCCGTCATGCGACAGTCCGATCACACAGCGGGCAAATACCAACCGCGTCAATCCCAAACCAAATCGAATCCGCCTGCCGTGCGACGCAGCAGTCGCACCACGACCAGATACCAGCCCGCCGCCGCTCACTCGCCGTCGTCGCCGTCGAGAATCGACTTGAACGGCGTATCCGGAAGGAATCCGTCATAGGAGTGCCAACGACGTTCCAGCTCCTTATTCGCCTCGTCATGCTCACGTTGGCCGCGTTTCGCGTATTCGCGCAACTCGTTCGGCCCCATCATCTTCACGTCTGCCATGTCTTCCATGCTAGCCGCCGCAACGCCGTCTTACCTGCCGCCGAGAACGAGAACAGCCCGGCGGCCGACAAAACGGGACGTCAGAACACGTATTCTTGCAGTCTGCGGATCGCCTCACGTACACGGCTCTCCGGCAATGCAACGTTCATGCGGATCGTGTCCGGCATGCCGAACATCACACCGTCCTGCCAGGCGACGCCCACATCCCAGCCGCGCTTCTCAAGCTCCCCGATGGTCACGCCGTGCTCCCGACACCAGCGTGAGCAGTCCAGATACAGCATGTACGTACCTTCCGGCCGGGCGAGCTCCACGCCATCCACCGACGACAGGTAATCAAACATGAGTTTCACATTGCGCGACAACACAACAAGCAGCTCATCAAGCCATTGCCGACCTTCCTGCGTGTAGGCGCCGACCAGCGTGTGCATGGCGAGCACATTGGCCTCGTTGTAATGGGACTTTGACGCCTGTGCCTCAACCCGGTCGCGCAGATAGCTGTCGTAGATGATGTGATACGCGCCGACCAAGCCGGACACGTTGAAGGTCTTGCACGGCGCGTACAAGGCGACCGTCCGACGCTTCGCATCCTCGCTCACCGTTTGCGTGGGGATGTGCCGGTGCCCGTCAAGCAAGATATCCGACCAGATTTCATCGGAGACGACCACACAATGGTTGCGGCGGAACACTTCCATCGCTTCTTCGATTTCCCACCGCTCCCATACGCGACCGCAAGGATTGTGTGGGCTGCAAAATACCGCCACATGGATGTGATGCTCTTTGAGACGACGGTCCATATCGTCGAAATCCATGCGCCACACACCGTGCTCGTCAAGCTTGAGCGGACTGTGCTCAATGGCGTATCCCGCGTTCTCAAGTGCCATGGTGAATCCCACATAAGTGGGGCTGTGCAGCAGAATCTTGTCTCCGGGAGCCGCAAACGCCGCGACGGCGGACATCAATCCGCCGAGCACGCCGTTCTCATAGCCGATCGCCTCTCGCGGAATATCGCTGACGCCGTTGCGGTCGCGCTGCCAGCCGGCGATCGCATCGAAATACTCGTCGCTCATCTGAAAATATCCGAAAGCCGGATGCTTCGCGCGCTCGATAATCGCCTGCGCAATGGTGGGAACCGTGGGGAAGTTCATGTCGGCGATCCACATGGGGATCACGTCGAAGCCGGGTTTTGGCGGATCCGGAGCGAATCCCGGCTGGGAACCCAGACCATCGACGGCGAGCGCGTCCTTGCCGTGCCGTTCCATTAGCGACGTGAAATCGTAGGTCATTCCAAACTCTCCTTGGGTGTGATTCGTGGCGTGCAGGCAGCGGAATCCCGGACATTCGGAAATCCGGATACCCATGCTGTAGTATGCGAACATCGTTTCACACACATTGCCGATACATCACGGAATGCCCAGTCCGCGGCGGCACAACGCATGATGGCAAGGCACTACGAGAAACCCGGTTAGGGAAATCAACGGATTGTAGCATGCAAACACGCCGTCGGAAAGCCGACGGCATGTGAGGAATACAGGGTTGCCGGCGCTCAGTCGTCGACTTTCGCGCGGTAGAAGTTGATATACGAACGTGACGGGGTCGGCCCACGCTGTCCTTGATAGTGCGAGCCGGTACCCTTCGACCCGTATGGATGTTCGGCAGGGGAGCTCAGCTGGAAGAAGCACATCTGGCCGATTTTCATGCCCGGCCACAGTTTGACCGGCAAGGTGCTCACATTCGACAGCTCAAGCGTGATATGCCCTTCGAAACCGGGATCGATGAAACCTGCGGTGGAATGGGTGAGGATACCCAGACGGCCGAGCGAGCTCTTGCCTTCCAGACGGGCGGCGATGGTTGGGTCGAGCTTCACATACTCCCATGTGGAGGCGAGCGCGAATTCGCCGGGGTGCAGGATCCACGGCTCGTCGGGCTGGACTTCGAACTGTTCGGTCAGCGCACCTTGGTTTTCAGCCGGGTCGACATAGGTGTAGGCGTGGTTGTTGAACAGGCGGAAGAAACGATCCAAACGCACGTCGATGGAAGCGGGCTGCACCATCTCGGGCGTCCACGGGTCGAGCGAGATATGACCGTCGGCCTGTGCGGCGAGGATGTCACGGTCGGACAGCAGCATGAGATTCTCCTTGGCAAGTACGATGCTCTCATTGCGGCCGCCGGCTTGCGGGTGCGGCCACGGATTCACTGTATGCCAGTGTACGCGGCGGCGCGGCCATCGGTTGCCGGATCCGCTCACGCGCTATCACGACTTCAGCACAGTCTTGGCAGAATACTTTCAGGAAAACATCGAGTTGCCCACAGCATCGTGAGTTCTCATAGAACATGTCAGCAAACAGCTGATCAGGAACACCAGTTCCCGATAATTCAACCCCTTTTTCTTCTTCTCTCTCCTTTCTCTCCTCCCCGGTGGCATCCCCCACCGGGGGTTTCTTTTTCGGATGTGGGAGATTGTCCTTATCGGCCGCGTTTCCCCATTGCCCACCCGCACGCCGCTCGCCCGCAGCCTATTGCCGACTTCCAATGCCGACATCTGAAAAACTCGCGTCCAAAGGCAAAACGTGCGAGATATTGAGAGATTCTTCCCGATATCTCCGTTTTCGGGGCGTCATGTCCGAGAAATCACGACATCAAAATCACGAGATCAAAATCACAGCATCGCGAGACTGAGAGCTCAACGCGAATACGCCTCACACGTCGTACCGCCAGCTCTTGTCAGTGAGTACGCGAGCCATCACCAGCCCGATCGGCAGGCAGATGATCACCATGAACGCACGGAACGCCCAGTCCAACGCATGTAGCGTGTCGAAAGCCCCAAGGTAGAACATCGCGCGATACATATACATACCGGGCACCATGATCACAATGGACGGCACGGTCAAACAGATGCGCGGATACCCCAAGTGCGGCGGCAGCAATCCGCGCCGGACCGACGACCGCCACGCGGAGGCGAGCAGCCCGGCAAGCAGCGCGCCGATGAACGCACCGGCTTCGGCGGGCACACCCATATCCACGATTTCCAGACGCAGCGTATCGGTGATCATGCCGATCACGGCTGCGACCAGGCACATACGCTGCGGGGAGTTGAACATCACGGAGAAGCCCCACACGCCAATGAACGCGAACACCATGCGCAGCAGGCACTCAATCACCGGGTTGAGACCCAAGGGCTCGAATCCCTGCGGATTGAGATGCACAATCGAGGCGACCATCCAGCCGGCGAGTGTGGCGATCAGCACGATGCACAGCACGTATGCCACTCGTTGGATGCCTGACGGGAAGTCGATCTTCGCCATATCCAGTCCGCCCGTGATCATCGGGAAGCCCGGAATGACGAACAGCATCGCCCCGATATACGCAGTGTCATGCTGCAAGGCAACGGGGTCGAACAAGCCGATTAGACGCAGCATACCCGTGCAGGCCAGCGCCGCCACGCTCACGCACACGAAGGTCACGAAGAACTGGTTGAGATGGTGGACGAACATCCGCCGACGAAGCCAATGGCCAAGCCCTGCGCCTACGAAAGCGCCGATCATGTCATACGGGCCGCCGCCAAGCAGGAACACGAAGGCCGCGCATGCGCACGCCGAGGCGAGACCTGCAAACGCCGGGGAATACAAGGGTTTGCGATGTTCGATCATGTCAAGCCGTTCATGCGCCTGCCGTACAGTGACTCCGCGCCGATGCTCGGGACGTTGGCCAACATGGTCGAAATGACTTGCGTACTCGCCTTTCGGGGGGCGCTGGGTGCGTTCGAGCCGCCGCGCAATTCGGCGCTCCCGGGCATCATCGCAACGCTCACCGCGGGACTGCGCGTTCTGTCCGCGTTCGGCGCGATATTCGGCCTCGCGCCCCGTCTGGCCACCCTGTTCACGTTCCGCTCGGTCGATACCCCGCATATCCAGCGGCGTCGCCGTCTGGGTGTCCTGGGTGCCAGGACGGGCCTGCTCGGCGTGTTCGAGCGCGTCGAGCACCGGGTCGTCATCGGCTTCGGCCGCCTGATTCCACAATTCGCGCTGGGCCTCACTGCCCATGTTTTCCTTGATTCCCTTGCGTTCTTTGCGCAGCTGCTTGGACAGGTCGGCGGACACCTGGGAGGCATCACGCTGATCGAGATGCTGCATCAAGCCTTCGGACACTTCGGTGCGGCTGTGATACATCGATCCGGTGCCGAGATTGACGTTGAACCAGTCAGCGAAATGCTCAAGTAGCCAGATTCGCTCGGTATTGACACCGGTGGTAGGCAGGTCCACCACTTCGGTGATCCGGTCGTGGCCGTCCGTGCAGGCCGCTTCGATATCGGTCAGATTCACGTCGGCGCGCACATGCACACCCAACGGGTACGCGATGCGGTGCATCATTTCGCGCACACGGAAGCTGCCGGTGCCCGCCCCCAAATCCAGCATGCCGACGCGCACAATCACACTGGCTTTCGCCGCGATTCCAGCCTCGGTGATCGGCTTGTCCCAGTCACGCTCGATATCCTCCATGTCGAGTGGAATGGAATGCGTATGGTATTTCTTCACCGCAGCCGCGGCATTTTCGACGCCGCCTGTCTGCGCGTTGTCCCGCAGTCCGGTTCCCTGATGTTCTCGTTGTGAAGGATGCTGTGAAGGCTGTTGTGAAGTCACGGTTCCATTACTATCGCAAGCCGTACCCCGTGCGATCCGCAGCATCGGCAGAATGCCCGGAAAACAGCCTATTCACCATCCTGTCCACCATTCGGTCAATCTGCGGACAGATTTCGGACATGTTACACGCCCGTCGAAAACATGACCGTATAATGCCACTGCAACCGCTGAACCGACGGCTTTGGGTTCGCAACGGCCGGCACCACAACCGTGGAGGAGCCACGGAAGACCGGCAGACCGAACAACCGAAGGTTTGGAAAAGGAGGTTCAATGACAACAGAAAATCAGCAAATCACGCCAGCCGACGCCGGTATTGTGACGTCCGGCACGGGCACCAAAGGCCCGGAAGAGCGTGCTCTCCCTGATTCGCTGAAGCACGACATGGATCTGTGTCTGCAGATCGTGCGCGAAGTGCTTGGCGAATTCAATCCCAAACTGCTCGAGACATTCGATACCGTCCGCCAATATGTGGCCGACGCCAGCGCCGAGCATTCCACCAGTGTTCACACCGACCCGAGTGAGGGGCAGCGTGAGCTGGACAAGGCGGTCGGAACCATCGACGCGATGAATCTGCATGATGCGCAGCTGCTCGCGCGCGCGTTCACCACCTACTTCCATCTGGCGAACCTGTGCGAAGAGAATTACCGCGTATCCGTGCTGCATCAGCGCGAAGCGGCAGTCAGCGATGACGAGGCGGTCGACCCGGTCAATGAGATGACCAATGCCTATCACAAGCTCATTGTTGAAATGGGCCCGGCGAAGGCGAAGGAACTGCTCAACAAACTCGAGTTCCACCCCGTGTTCACCGCGCATCCGACTGAGGCACGCCGCAAGGCCGTCGAAGGCAAGATCCGCCGCATCGCCCAGCTGCTGGAAAGCAGCAAGATGCTCGGCGGCTCCGACAAGAAGGAAAGCTACCGTCGTCTGTACAACGAGATCGACGCGCTGTTCCGCACCTCGCCGATTGCGCTGAAGAAGCCGACACCTGTCGAAGAGGCCGACACCATCCTCGATATCTTCGACAACACGCTGTTCCACACGATTCCGCTCGTCTACCGTCGTTTCGACGATTGGATCCTCGGCGACAAGGCGGGTCTCGTCCCGCCGGTGTGCCCCGCGTTCTTCCATCCGGGCAGCTGGATTGGCTCCGACCGTGATGGCAACCCGAACGTCACTGCGAAGGTCAGCCGCCAGGTCGCACGCAAGTTCAGCGACCATGTAATTGCCGCTCTTGAAGAGGCCTGCCGCACCGTTGGCCGTAACCTCACCATGGAATCCGGCACCACGCCGCCCAGCGCCGAGCTGAAGAACCTGTGGAACCACCAGAAGGAAATGAGCGAACGGCTCACGTCCAAGGCCGCGCTGATTTCCACCAAGGAAATGCATCGCGCCGTCATGCTGGTGATGGCCGATCGTCTGCACTACACCATCGAGCGCGACGCCGATCTCATGTACAAGTCCTGCGATGATTTCATCGCGGATTTAAAGATTGTGCAGCGTTCGCTCGCAGCAGCCGGCGATCCGCGCGCAGCCTACGGCCCGTTGCAGGATCTCATTTGGCAGGCCGAAACCTTCGGCTTCCACATGGTTGAGATGGAGTTCCGTCAGCATTCCATCGTGCATTCCCGCGCGCTCGAGGACATCCGCGAGCATGGTCTGCATGGCGAGCGTGGCGAGCTGCAGCCGATGACGCACGAGGTGCTCGACACCTTCCGCGCGCTGGGTTCTATTCAGAAGCGCAACGGTATCAAGGCCGCCCGCCGCTACATCATCTCCTTCACGAAGTCCGCGCAGAACGTGCGTGATGTGTACGAGCTCAACCGTCTCGCCTTCGCCCATCCGGAGGACGTGCCGACCATCGATGTAATCCCGCTGTTCGAACAGCTTGAGGATCTCGAGAACTCGGTGGACGTGCTCGACGAGATCATTAAGATCCCGGAGGTACAGGCCCGTCTGAAGGCTACCGGCGGCAAGATGGAAGTCATGCTCGGCTACTCGGATTCTTCCAAGGACGCCGGCCCGACCACATCAATCCTCGCGCTGCATGAGACTGAGGGTCGTATCGCCACGTGGGCCAAGGAACACGACATCGATTTGACGCTGTTCCACGGTCGTGGCGGCGCTGTCGGCCGTGGCGGTGGCCCGGCCAACCGTGCGGTGCTCGCACAGCCTGCCGGCTCAGTCGACTGCCGGTTCAAACTCACCGAGCAGGGCGAGGTCATCTTCGCCCGCTACGGCAACCCGGTGCTCGGCCTGCGCCACATCGAGTCCGTCGCCGCGGCAACGCTGTTGCAGTCCGCTCCGAGCATCGACAAGATCAACACAGAGATGACCGCGAAGTACAAGCCGATGGCCGACGCACTCAGCAAGGCATCGCACGAGCGCTTCCTGGATCTGCTGCATACACCGGACTTCGCTGAATGGTTCTCGACCGTCACCCCGCTTGCCGAGGTGGGTCTGCTGCCGATCGGCTCCCGTCCTGCCAAGCGCGGTCTGGGCGCCAAGTCGCTCGACGATCTGCGTACCATCCCGTGGGTGTTCGCCTGGTCTCAGGCGCGCATCAACCTGGCTGCATGGTACGGTCTGGGCACGGCGTGTGAGAAGTTCGGCGACCTGGATACGCTGCGCAAGGCGTATGAGGAGTGGCCGCTGTTCTCCACGTTCATCGACAACATCGAGATGTCGATCGCGAAGACCGATGAGCGCATCGCAAAGATGTATCTGGCTCTCGGCGATCGCGACGACCTGCGCGACAAGGTGCTCGACGAGATGCGTCTGACCCGCAAGTGGGTGCTGCGCATTGTCGGTGACGCTTGGCCGCTGCAGCACCGTCATGTGCTCGGCCAGGCCATCAGGGTGCGTTCCCCGTATGTGGACGCGCTCTCCGTCACCCAGGTGCTGGCGCTGCGTTCGCTGCGTCGCAAGGTGGACAAGGAAGAACTCAGCCAAAGCCAACAGGCGGAGTTCATCTACCTTATCCTGTGCACCGTTTCGGGTGTCGCTGCAGGCCTGCAGAACACGGGCTGATTCCGATTTCCGACCAATGCAACGGGAAGGTCTCGTACCCTGCGGGGTGCGGGGCCTTCTCGCGTTTTGGGAGACATGCGAGACACCTCTGCGCGACTTGTCTGCGCCGGCATACACAACTCATCACAGCCCATGACGATTCGAGCGAATCATCAGGAAATGTTGCGCCGCGTATCTGACGACATACACAACATGCCAGTTGCCCTGATGCTTCGGCAACGACGACCGGGAAATCACCCGCTGCGTATCTGACGACATACGCGATCCGTCACATGCCTTGACTATCAAGTGACGTTGGCCACGAATAGTCACGTTGCGCATGCACCGGCATACGCAATCCGTCAGATACCTTGGCGATCCGGTAACAATGAACCGGAAGCGCACGTTGCGTATGTCCAGACATACCCAGCCCGCAAGCTACGCCACCGATTCGGTCTCCGAGCGCACAATCCGCCTCACTGCGCATGCGATGGCATACACAACCTGTCAGATACCGCAACGATTCGAAGACGATACTGCGAACGTGGTCCGCTCAGCACGCGATGACATACTCAACTCATCACATGTCATGACGATATGACTTCACTCATCAGCATTGGACTACTCGGGAATGTCATCGTCCAGGCCTGCCTGCCGGGAGATCACCACCGCCCCACGAGTCCGCCCAAAACTCCCGGGAAATCACCCAGAACTCCCGCATCCCCGCCCCATCCGAGCTGATGCTGACCCTACGGGGAGTTTGCGGGTATGAGGATTCGATTCTCGCCCGACACCTGTCCACCCCATCCTCCGGGAGGTTGCATGTTATCCGCCGATGGCAGCGAGTTCTCCCGCATTTGCGCGGGACTTCTCGCAACATGCGCGATTCAGGCCATAATCTCCCATCGGGCCGATTCGAGTCGCATTGGTATATCAACGATTTCCTTGGCACAATATCGCCGAACCCGGCCATCACAGCCAAACTCCCGGGAGATCACCACCGCCCCCCACAAATCCATCCAAAACTCCCACGCTCTCGCCCCCATCAGCAACTGCCGGAAAAGCAAGCGCCCGTCGCACGGGACGATACCCACACGACGGGCGCGATTCCAAACGGGTACGATGCCGGCCCAACAGCCGCACGAAAGAAATCAGGCTCCCAGCAAATCAAGCATCTGCGGGACCGACTTCTTACCGAATTCGATGGTCTGCTGCGCTTCGGATGCGGCGTCAGCACCGGGCCGGGTGATGACCATGCACGGCACGCTCATCACGTTGAACTTGTCCTTGAGCTCGGGGAAGTGCGCAATATCGTAAGCTTCCGCCCGCACCTTCGGGTTCGCCGCGGCGATGCGCTGGGTCGCGAGCACGGTTTCCGGGCACATCGTGCAGGTGAGGGAGACGAGGAGCATGACATCGACCGGCTGGCCAATCGAGGCGATCCGTTCGGCGGTGTCCTGGTCGAGTGCCTGCCCCGGACCGGCCACATTGTACAGTGCGAGTACGAAGGAGTTGAACTCGTGCCCGCTCGGAACGCCATGGAAGGCAATGCCGGTTTCCTGCGGTTCACCGTTAGCGCCGATCGTGCACAACCGCACATTCGGCCGCGCATCCGGCAGCGGATCATCTAGCGAGACATCGCCGCCGGTCGCCGGAGCCGTATCGACCACCGTGCTCAACTTGCCGTCGCTCAGCGAGGTCATCTCGCCGATGAACGCCTGCAATTCCTTGGACAGCGGGGAATCGTCAAGCTCAAGCTTCAATACCAGCGGACGCGCCATCCGCGAGAACACGACCGCAAGCTGCTGGCGAATCGCATCATCGAAGAATGCATGATTGCCACCGGTCGGCGCGGCAGAAGCAGCACCGGGACGCTGCGGCGCCGGTGCCGGGGACGTGCCCGATGCGCTGGCGGCCTTCGCGGCCTTGGCTTCCTGCTGCTCGTAGGTGGATGTGGTCGGGCGCGGCGGCACCAACCCGGTTTTCTCACTGAGGTGCTTGGCATACCGTTCCAGTTCAACGGCGGCGATGGCGCCATCCGCGGTCGCCGTGACCACCTGGCGCAGATTCTTGACGCGCAAATCGCCGGCCGCATACACTCCGGGGACCGAAGTCTCCAGATAACCGTGCGTGACCACATACCCGTGGTCGTCAAGTTCCACCACGCCACGGACCAGTTCGGTCTGCGGCACATAGCCAGCGAACACGAACACGCCGAAAGTACCGCCATCAGCCGGCTTCCACACGCTCGTCTCACCGGTGCGCGTATCGCGCAACGTCGCTTCGGTCAGCCCGCCGGAACCGGCTGCGACCCCGTCAAGCTGCGTATGGTATCGCACCTCGATCTTCGGGTGGTTCTTGGCTTCGGCGGCAACGGCGGCATCGCAAGTGAAATCGCCTTCGCGCACAAGAATGGTGACTTTGCTGGCGTATTTCGTCAGGAACACCGATTCCTCGGCCGCCGCGAATCCGCCGCCGACCACGATGACTTCACGTCCGTTGAAGAATTCACCATCACAGGTGGCGCAGTAGGCCACGCCTCGGCCCGCATACTCCTGTTCGCCGGTGAAACCGATTTTGCGTGGGGAGGCTCCGGTGGCGATGAGAATGCCGAAGCAGCGGATATCACCGCGATTGGTGTGCACGACCTTGATATCGCCATCCACGTCCAGTCCTGTCGCCTCGGCGACTTTGAATTCCGCCCCGAAATTCTGCGCCTGCTTGCGCATGGTCGCGGTGAGTTTGCGGCCATCGGTGCGTTCGACACCCGGATAGTTGACTACTTCGGACGTGATGGTGATCTGCCCACCGAAATCCGCCTTTTCCAAGATCAATACGCGGTATCGCGCACGCGCCAGATATAGTCCTGCGGTCAGGCCCGCCGGGCCGCCGCCGATCACCACGACATCATACAAATCATCTTGCTGTTGCATTGTCGGCTCCTCGTCATCGCAACGATTACGGGTTCACATGACGGATGCCGCCACCCAACGCGGCCACAACCTTCACTGATTGCGGTGTGCTGCGAACGGTGACGGCATCCGTGATAGGGAATGAAAACCGTTTCAGCCAATCAGCCGAAGGTCACAGCTCGCCGACGAGATCCAGCGACGGCGCGATGGTCGCCTCACCGGGCTCCCACTTGGCCGGGCAGACCTGGTCGCCGTGCTCGTAGACGAACTGGGACGCCTGCACGCGACGCAGCAGCTCTTCGGCGTTGCGGCCGACGTTGGAGGAAATCACCTCGTAGGCCACAACCTTGCCTTCCGGGTTGATGATGAAGTCGCCGCGTTCGGCCTGGCCCAGCTCCTCGTTGTAGGTGTCGAGGTCGCGGGCGAGCAGCGCCGTCGGATCAGCGAGCATCGGATACTGGATCTTCGCGATCTTCTCGTTCGCGTCATGCCATGCCTTGTGCACAAAGTGCGTGTCATGGGAGACGGAGTAGATTTCGCAGCCGATCTTCTTGAACTCCTCGTAATGGTCCGCGAGGTCTTCAAGCTCGGTCGGGCATACGAAGGTGAAATCAGCCGGATAGAAGAAGAACAGCGACCAGTGACCGAGCACATCAGCCTTGGTCACTTCATGGAAATCGTTGTTCTGGAACGCCTGAACAGTGAAGTCGGTGAGTTCGTGTTGCAGTAGTGTCATGGTGCACCTCGTCGTCTCGTTGTTCGATTCCGGCGGGCTTCGCGCACGGCCCGCCTTATGCACGGGCCCGGAGGCTCCGACCCCGCGTGGTTCCCATGCTAGCCCATCGCAGGCGGGAAATGCGGGAATTCACCTGTGGTAATCATCACATTGACATATGTGTGATTTCCACGATACTGCCGGTTGGATGCTACATCATATTCGCGGCGACAATGACCGCAATGATGCCCGCAAGGCTCAACACCGTGGATATCACCGTCAGACGCACACTTTTCGTGTTCTCTTTCATCGGCGCCGCGACAATGAACATCACCACTCCGACGACCAGCAGTACAATCGCAATGCCCATCACAATCTGCCCCATATCCACCACGTACCTTTCCGTAAATCATCGTCTGACATTCGTTGTCGACGATATCGACACCATCACCGCGTATGAACCGGTTCATTCAGTATTCTCCGTGACCACGACACACCTGACCGACACCCGCTCAGCCCACGGCATAGCGCAATCCGCGATACGATGACAACGCACATCACAGGCAGGAGGCCACATGGCAGACCAGACATTCAATGACGACGACACCCAACACGAACCGACCGCAACCTCCACGTGGAGCCGTCTGCTGGCCGGCAACCGGCGTTTCGCCCAAGGCAAGATGACACACGCCTGGCAGGACCGCGAAACCCGCGAATCCCTCATCGATTCCCAGCGCCCCGACGCCGCCGTGCTGTCCTGCTCTGATTCTCGCGTACCACCGGAGATCATCTTCGATGCCGGTCTCGGCGACATGTTCACCGTTCGCACCGCAGGGCAAATCATCGACGACGGCGTGCTCGCATCGCTGGAATACGCCGTCGAAAGCTTGCACGTCAGCCTACTTGTGATCCTCGGGCACCAGAACTGCGGTGCCGTCCAAGCCGCGGAAAAACAGCTTGGAGTACTGGCGTCACGCGTGAGACACGGCGATGATTCGCCCGAAACCGCACAATCGCTGGCTTCCATCATCGATGACATCGAAGCGATGGATGATGCACAAGCCGCGCAGGACGCGCAAGACCGACTGGAAGCATCCTTGGAACGCCTGGTCATTGAAGCGCAGTCGCCGATCGTGCGGTCGGTCGGCCCGTCGGTATTACAGGCGTATGAGACGCAATTGCGCGACCCTGCCGATATTGAGCGCATGCATATCGCCCACACCATCGAAGAGCTGGCGGACCGTTCGCAGCCAATCCGGCAGGCCCTGGCGGATGAACGCCTCGTGCTTATCGGCGCACGCTATTGCATGGATACCGGCCTCGTGGAGGTCCTGAGCTTCTGAATAGCGTGGGCCGCCACGCTCGCCAATCCCCACTCTGGCGTCACCCCCAGGCGGCCCGCACCTTGACCGGCGCTTCTTCTACAGTGGAAGTATGTCGTCATTGTGGTTGAACGTCCTGCTGATTTTCATCTTCCTCGTACTCGGGGCGGTGTTCTCGGGCACCGAGCTGGCTCTGGTGAGCCTGCGCGGTTCGCAGCTCGACCAGATGGAGCAGGAGGACGCACGAGGAGCACGTGTCGCGCGCATCGCACGCGATCCGAACACCTTCCTGTCCACTGTGCAGCTCGGCGTCACCCTATCCGGATTTCTGTCGGCATCGTTCGGCGAATCGGCGATTTCCCCGATGATCGTGCCTGTTGTGGTCAGCTGGGGCATTCCGCAACATATCGCCGCTCCGGTGACCACTATCGTGTTGACGCTGATTATTTCGTACTGCTCGATCGTCATCTCTGAAATGGTGCCGAAACGCATCGCCATGCAGCGCACTGAGCAGATCGCCCGCGCGGTCGTGCCGGCGATTGACGTGTTCGCCAAGATCTGCAAGCCGATTATCTGGTTGATCGGTAAGAATACCAACGGTCTGGTCCGTCTGCTTGGCTTCGACCCGAACGAGACGGAAAGCGAGGTTTCCGATGAGGAGCTGCGCGTGCTGGTCAACACCAATACGCGGCTTGGCAAGGACGAGCGCACAATCCTGGACGATGTGTTCGACGCCTCCGAAACGATTGTGGCCGAGGTGATGCGGCCGCGCGCCGATGTCATCTTCCTCGAGGGCGATATGACCATCGAGGATGCCGCCGCCTACGTGCGCGAAATGCCGTATTCGCGTTACCCGGTCACCGGCAAGGATTTCGACGACGTGCTTGGCTTCGTGCACGTGCGCGACCTGCTGGATGTGCGCGACCCGCATGCGAAAACCGTGGCGGATATCACCCGTGAAGGCATCTCTCTGCCGGGTACGTCGAAGCTGCTGCCCAGCCTTGAGCTGCTGCGCAAGAGCGGTATCCACCTCGCTGTGGTCATTGATGAATACGGCGGTACGGACGGCATCGTGACCCTCGAGGATATGACCGAGGAGCTGGTCGGCGATATCCACGATGAATATGATCTGCCGGAAACCAAGGACGGCAAGACCGCGCCGGACACCGCGTTCGTCAACGGCGTGGCGACGATTGACGGTGGAATGACCATTGAGGATTTCGCCGATCTGACCGGTATCGAGCTTGAAGACGGCCCGTATGAGACGGTCGCCGGGTATTTCCTCGCACACACCGGAAAAATGGGCGCTGTGGGCGATGTTCTGCACTCCGATGATGGCTACGACATGATCGTCACAAAAGTCGACGGGCGGCGGATTGAGACCATCGACGTACGCAAAAGCGGCTCGCCCGACCATGTGGATACCGCCGATAGCGGAAAGGCCGCGGCGGATACCGGCGAATCGCACGACAGCGATACGGCGGCCCACTGACCATTTCGAGAACGACCGGTCCGGAGAACACCACCTCAGGCAATCGCCGACATCACAGCACGGCGTAACGGTTGAGTTCACGGCGCAGATCACGCCAGCCAGGCAGGAACCGGTCCATCAACTGCTGGAACCGTGGCCCGTGGCCGCCCGCCCACAGGTGGGTCATCTCATGAACCAGCACATACTCAAGGAACCGTGGTTCCATGAGTCCCAACTGAAGATTGAGCCGAATCCGCCCTGTCGCCGGGGTACATGATCCCCATCGCGACCGCATGATGCGGAAGGTGATCCGTGTCGGCGAGCGCCCAATCACACGCGTCCAATGGTCCAGCAGCGCCGGGAGCTGCCATTCGAGCGATTGGCGGGCACGTCGCTGTACATCGGCAGTCCACACGGTCACGGAGTCACGGCTACCGATGTTGCGGTTGCCGGTATCGCGACTACCGATTCCGGATGAATCCTGCTCACTCACGCTTGGTTGTCTTCCCGCCTGATCGTTTAGGTGCTGCGATTGGCTTTCCGGGTGTTCCTCGCCCGTCGCCCCACCGACAAGCCGCATCGTATCGCGTTGCATCCGCTGGATTTTGCGTTGCTGGGCGCGAATCCACGTCTTGCGCGTGCTGACGAACGTCTCGATGACCTCCGTGGATATCCGCGTGGGCGCCATCACCCGGATGTCGCCGTTCGGCGGCTGGACGCGCAGATACATGTTGCGAATCGGCTTGCGGATCAACTTGACCGTCATCCCGCCGATATCTATGATGTCCGTCGAAGTGACGCGTCTTGATGTGCGGCGTCGGTAGGTCACGGCATGGTCCTTTCTGTTCCCTGTATGCGGCCACAGAGCCGGTGGACGCTATGGCCCGGCTATCAGAAGCGCAGCATCATCTCATCATACGGCTCGGTGAGTTCCGGCCCATCGCCATGCAATGGCGCGACCTCGTGACTTGCGAGCAATGACTGCGACAGCCGGGCCCCATACGCGGATGCCTCGGGGAGAATCTTATCTCCGGAAACGCTGCGATTGAGCCATTTCTGTGCGTGTTGCGGATCGCAGAGCACCGGCATCCGGTCGTGGATCTGGGTGGCGATACCGACCGAGTCGCGCGTCAAAATGGTTGCGGTGAGCAGCCAAGTGGCATTCGCCCGTTCCCGCGACAGCCACCAGGAGTATAGCCCCAGCAGTAGCAACGGCCGGTTGTCTTTGGCGTGGAAGTAGTAGGGTTTGCGTTCCGCCGTCCACTCGTAGTAGCCGGATACGGGGATGATCGCGCGATTATGCCGCGCGGCCTGCGCGAAGGTCGGTCTGTCGAGCGCTGATTCAATGCGGGCGTTGAACGTGGGGTAGGGGAGTTTCTTCGATTCGGCGGTGGGCGGAATGAGTGACCAGTAGGCGGATGCGAGATGATTGACCCCATGCGCGTCCTGCCCGATGACGGCGATGGTCTGCGTGGGACTGACATTCCATGATTTCCCGGGCAATCCGGCGGATGGTTGCGCGTGCAGTATCTGCGCAATCTCTGGGTAATCAAGCTCCGCGGCGAATCGTCCACACATGCCCATCAGCGTAGTCGACACCGAAGAAGTGCGAGCAGTACCGCATTCCGCATACAACGACACGCCGGATACCCATGGGTTGACGGAAGTTTCAAATATGGTACTATATCTGCTTGTGCGCTTTTAGCGTACGGATCGGGCCCGTAGCTCAGGTGGTTAGAGCGCATCCCTGATAAGGATGAGGTCGGAGGTTCAAGTCCTCCCGGGCCCACGTCGAAAAATCAAGCGGCTCGTGAGCCGCTCTTTTTTTCACATGGGGCTATAGCGCAGCTGGTAGCGCATCTGCTTTGCAAGCAGAGGGTCGCCGGTTCGAACCCGGCTAGCTCCACAGCAAACCCCCGGAACCCTGAATTCGGCAGAGTTCCGGGGGTTTATCATATTTCCCGCGTCTTCCATCCCAGAAACTAGCTACGCACAACCGCCGCCTATCGAATCCCCAACCTTCTGCCGACGCTGACGAGGCTTTCAGCGTCGGCAGAAACAGGCGGGGGCGACAGTTCCAGTACACCTGCCGCCTGCCCCCACAAACCAGCTACGTGAACGGGCACACAGGCGTACCCAGTTTGGGAAGGTCGGCTCCCAGGTCTCGGGTGTCAGCGCACGCCAGATGGCATGTCAGAGGTGTTGTCGTCACCCTGCTTGGCAAGCTGGTCGCGGATTTCGCGCAGCAACAGCACGGTCTCTTCCTCTCTGCTCAGCTTCTTTTCTTGCTCTTCCTTGACCTTGGCGTCTTCCTCACCCTTGGCCTTGGCAATCAATGCCTCGGACATATCCCGCAGCTTATTGATCGGCACCAAAATGCAGAAGTACACAGCCGCCGCCACAATCAGGAAGTTCAGCACCGCGCTGAGAATCGCGCCGAAGGACACGGTCGCGCCATTGAAGGTGAACGCGAGCAGCCCGTCCATATTCGGCTTTCCGAAGATCATGGCGATGAGCGGGTTGATCAGGTTGTTCACAATGGAATTCACCACAGCGGTGACCGCGGCGCCCATCACCACGCCGACAGCCATGTCGATCATGTCGCCGCGTGCGATGAATTTCTTGAATCCGTCTATCATTCTTGTTCTCGATTCATATGATTGCTGATTGTCATTGTCGATTGAAGGCCATACTGACCAACTATTGGTGATTGTCCGTCGACAGGCGTTGAACATGCCTATTCGACAGGTGGCACGCCGTCGGCGTCCGCCAAGGAAGATGCAGTCGACGTGGGGCTCAAACAGCTCTGCTTGGTATCGTACCGTTCGGTATCCATGAATCGACATCGCGACACGCCTGAGAAATCCCGATTTACCTTGTAGCCACGCCGGAATCGTCGTCTGTCGCCTGTCCAAGGGGCGGAAAACAGCATCCACGGTCTTGCCGGCCCATGCACCCGCGCTTAAAATAAAACCGTCTTATCAATAACCCGACCAATGAGGGGAGAGCTATGCTCACTGAAGAGCATGTCAAGCGCGTGTATGCGCAAGTGGAACGCCGCGACGGTGACCAGCCTGAGTTCCTGCAGGCCGTTCGAGAGGTGTTCGAAAGCCTGGAGCCGGTTGTCGCCAAGCATTCGGAATATGAGCGCAACGGTGTGCTGGAACGGTTCGTCGAGCCGGAGCGTGTGGTGAAGTTCCGCGTCGCATGGACGGATGATGAAGGCCGTGTCCAGGTGAACCGCGGCTACCGTGTGCAGTTCAACTCCGCAATCGGCCCGTACAAGGGCGGTCTGCGCTTCCACCCGACGGTCAACGAGTCTGTCATCAAATTCCTCGGCTTCGAACAGATTCTTAAGAACTCCCTGACCGGCCTGCCGATGGGCGGCGGCAAAGGCGGTTCCGATTTCGATCCGAAGGGCCGTTCCGATGGCGAGGTGATGCGCTTCTGCCAGGCGTTCATGACCGAGCTGCAGCGTCATATCGGTCAGTTCACTGATGTTCCGGCCGGCGATATCAATGTCGGTGCCCGCGAAATCGGCTATCTGTTCGGCCAGTACAAGCGCATCCGCGACGAATATTCCGGCGTGCTCACCGGCAAAGGCTTGGAATTCGGCGGTTCGCTGGCACGCACCGAAGCGACCGGCTACGGCCTGTGCTACTACACGCAGGAGGCGCTGCGCGTGCTGCGCAACGATTCCTTCCAGGGCAAGACCGTGGTCATCTCTGGTTCCGGCAATGTCGCGATCTTCGCGATCGAGAAGGCGCAGCGTCTGGGCGCGAAGGTCGTCACCTGCTCCGATTCCAACGGCTATGTCTACGACCCCAAGGGCATTGACCTCGATGTGGTCAAGGACATCAAACTTGGTCACCGCGGCCGTATCAAGGAATATGCCGAGCGCGTGCCCGGGTCCGAATATCATGAGGGCTGCCGTGACGTGTGGACTGTCCCGTGCGATATCGCGCTGCCGTGCGCCACACAGAACGAGATTGACGGCGAATCTGCCCGCACGTTGGTGGACAACGGCTGCACGGTGGTGTGCGAAGGCGCGAATATGCCCAGCACGCCTGAGGCGATTGCCGTGTATCAGGGCGCGAAGCTGCTGTACGGCCCTGCAAAGGCCGCCAATGCGGGCGGTGTGGCCGTTTCCGGCTTGGAGATGAGTCAGAACTCGTATCGGCTGAGCTGGACCTTCGACGAGGTCGATGCCAAGCTCAAGCAAATCATGGGGGATATCGTGGCGAACTCCCTGGACGCCGCGAAGGAATACGGCCGTGAGGGCGACCTGATGCTGGGCGCGAACGCCGCCGGCTTCGTCAAAGTCGCGAACGCCATGGTCGCACAGGGCATCTTCTGATGTCCCTTCCCCTGTTGTCTCCACTGAGATTTCCCGTGGAGACAACAGGGGATTACCGCTCGAAGAATGTTGATGTATCGCCGATTTGTCCGTCATTCTGGCGATTGTGGACCGCGGGGAGTGTCTGCGCACCATCAGCATCATTGACCCGGCCGGCATTGTCAGCATCATCGCCATCAGTACCCACACGCCCCGATTCGGCGTTACCCGGCGCGTAATCCCAAGGCATCTGCTTGAATATCAGCGCGAACACCGCGACAACGAAGACCAGCAACCCACTGTGTGTGTCCTTCTGCAGCAGCGTGAGCAGGAACCATCCGCCGATAATCGTCGTACGGATCGCATAGAACAATACCCGTTGCCATCCATGGCGTTCACGGGTTTCCATACTCATGTGGGTGAACATGCCTCCGAGTGTCTGCCCGCGGTGCGTCGTCGGAATCCACAATTCGAATATCAGGAATGATGCCATGCCGAGCACGGTGACTATGGTGTTCAACGATTCGACGTGGATGACGACACTTGCCAGCTGGAACGTCCCGTCGGGCAGCGGCTTGGCGATGGCGTGGAACAGCCAGACGACAATAATGCCCAACGGGTAGTATCCCAAGATCACCATGATCATATCGATTGCGAAGGTCACCCCGCGGTGCACAATGCCGGGCCGGTGGTTGATTTCCGTCCGGTCAACCGGTTTTGGCGGCCACCGCCGGTCGCACAGCTTCGCAATGCCGTACCCGACGAGAGCGCCCAAGGTATTGGTCAGCAGGTCATCGACATCGAATTGCCGATACGAGCATGGGTAGATACCCCAAAATCCACTCAGCTGTGTCAATTCGATTGCCAGTGACAGCAGAAAACCGACGATGACGGTATGGCCGATATTGCGCCGCAGGAACCGCATAAGCAGGAATCCGAGCGGCATGAACAGCACGATGTTGAGCAGCAGCTGCATCACCGCCGATACTCCGCCGGTGGCGACGTCCTGAATGAATTCAAGCGGGTTGAGCTGCGGCGAAAGATGGTGGGTGGCGCAATACCGGTCAGGTTCGTCCGGCATCGGGTACTGCGTGAAGGTGAGCAGACCGACCACGTACAGCACGCTCAGATACGAGCCGATGGTCGAGGCGAGCCGCAGACGGTGCTCGTGATGGTAGAGCAGCGCCAGAATCGGCAGGGTCAGGAACGCTGAAATGAACGGCCAGAGCAGCAGCGCAATCAGCAGCGGTGTGCCGAAGGTCTTGGCGTACAGGGTTACGATACTCATCGTGCAACAACACTAGCGCAAAGGCTGGGGGATATCTTTCAAGCGGCACGGCGATTCCTGAGAGCATGCCGACGAGCGAGGCTGGTGAAGAGATCAGAGTTTTGCCAAGGCTTCATCCACCCATTTGGTGGGAATGACACGCCGCCACGCCATCATCGACGCCCACATGGTGACGATGCGGAAATACTTGCGCCGCGCATCCGGCTTGGACATGCTCAAATCATGCAAACCTCCGCGAATCGTCGCCAGCGCGACCACATCGCCCAGATGCAGCGCTGCCTGACGGATCGCAGTAATGTCCAGCACACTGTCGGCTTCGCGCATGCCTTCATCCCATGTGGATTGCAGCATCATTGACTTGTCCGAAGTACATACAAGGACCGGGATCTGGATGTCAAGATTCTTCGCAATCTCGTCCTGCCCGTTGTAGATTGCCTGCATCCAGCCTGCCCGCGTGAGAAATTCAACACCAGGATTGAGCGGGTGGTCAAGATAGTCCCATTCGCCTCCGGTCGACCGTTTGATGCACCGGGCATAGAATCCCGGGTCGCGCATCGGCATCACGGTTTTGCCGCCGCGCAGCCGGTACATCTGTACGACCGGTGTGGACAGCAGGCGGAACATGCGGTTGCCTTGCAACTCGAGCCAAGGGGAATTCAGCGCGAGTGCCTCGACATGGTGAGGATGTTCGGTATTGACCCACAACGAAGCGCTCAGTCCGCCTTGGGAGTGGGCGATCATCAGAATGCGGACGTCCTTGCCTTGTTCTTTGACGATCTGGTCACGCAAGGCGTTGAATTCCAGACGATATTCGTGCAGATCCTCGATATATCCGGGGGTCTGGTAGGGACGGTAGGATCGCCCGAATTTGCGCAAATCCACGGCGTAGAAGGGGATTCCCAGCGATTCCCAGTATTCGGATGCGTGCCGGCGGTAGAAATAGTCGTTCCACCCGTGCACGTACATGATGGCCAGACGATGGCCGCGCACGCTGAAATGCCAGCGCCGCCACCGTTCCTGCAAGGTGAGTTTCGACGGGTCCTTGCGCACGAAGGTTGCTACAATCTCACCCTCGGCGTCCTCACCGAGGTGGACGGTGGCCTGTTGATACCCTTCGAGCACGGAATCGGGCTTCCACGGATCCACGTAGGAGTAGGAAGCCTGCGGGTCTTTCGAGGATGATGCCATCGGAGATGATGCCGTCCGAGCGGCCAATGCACTGTCCGGCAACACCGCCGCAGAGGTGTTGCCCGTTGCAGCCGCATTATCCGGGATGCTGGACACTGGGGGCTGTCCGGTATCCGACATGGTCGCCTCCTTGTTCGTATGACCTGCTCTTCGGTCATCTTACGCAGGGCACGATGACGTTCGCCGTCGGCATGTCCCGCCAGCTGTTTAAGCAATCACGTGTTCCGAGGAACGTTGCGGTCGTAGGCGTGTCAGGCATTGAACCTGCGTTCCGTGTTTTCCCCGCCATCGCGAACGCGATCAGGACCGCCATGGCACCAAGGTGATGTCAGTTGCGTATGCCAGGACATACGCCGAGCGTCAGAAACAGGCACCCCACAGACCATACGCTCCGCCGACACGATGCTGCGCATGCCCAGACATACACAAACCAACAGATACCAAAGGATTCCGCCATTCTTCCGCGCCTTCCGTCCGGTCGCACATGCCAGCGCATACATCACCTGACGGAATGTTTCCGGCAATACCTTTGGCTCGGAAATGCCCGACAAACCGACAAACCATTGCACCCAATACCGCATTACCCTAGGCCGCATATACGATCAGGGGCAGCCCGGAGTACCGGAACCGCCCCTGATCGGCTGAAAAGACCATGGATATGGGAATGGCTGTCAGTCGTCACCCAAAGTCACGTGGACGCCGCCGACAAGCGAGCTGACCACGTTATACAGCAGCGCGAAAATCGTCGCCAGCAAAGTAAACAGCACCACACCGATGATGGCGAGGATGGTCACCGTGCTCAGCACCGTGCTCAGCGAGAGCACGTCGGCGAGGTTGAATCCGCTGGAATCAAGGCCTGTCGAAGAAACAATCTGCGTGATCTGGTCGAACACGCCCGCCATGTTCAGCACCAGCCACAACAGCGCCGCCGCCACAATCTGAATGATGCCCCCGGCCACACTGAGCAGGAAAGTGACCTTGGCCACCGACCAAGCGTCCACTCGTGTCAGGGACAGGCTCATACGCCGTGCGCGCGGCGTATGGTGACGACGCTTGTTCGCAGCCGCGGCACGCGCCGCAGACGGCATCGGTGCCTCGTTGCCGGTACTGATCGGCTGGTTCGAGACGGTCCTGCCTACGCGTGGTTCGCGGCGCCCCTCGTCGTCGACGTATTCGCTCATTGTTTCTCCTTGGACGTTCCGACTGCCTTCGCCTGATTAGTGAACCTACCAGTGTTCGGGGACGATTGCCGCTCTGATGCCAAGGTCTGCACACTATCCGACGGGCCGCGCCATGGTATTTTGACGCGGCCCGCCGCCAGTTCACTGCTGCGCGCCTTGTGCGGCCGCGGCCTCATCCGCGTGCTGATCATGCTGATCGGCATCGGTCTGGTCGTTCTCGTCGTCGTCATCCTTCTCGGCGTTGCGCGCGATGGCGAGGATTTCGTCGCCCTTGTCAGGCTTGGCGAAGGTCACGCCCTGCGTGGTTCGGCCGGTCCGCTTGACTTCGGACACATCCGAACGGATGACCTTGCCAGACTTCATGATGGCCATGACCTGGTCGTCTTCGCTGACCACAAGCGCACCGACAAGCGAGCCGCGGCCTTCCGCCAGTTGCAAGGCCTTGGCACCGAAGCCGTTACGGCCTTGCAGACGATATTCGCTGATGGCCGTGCGCTTGGCGAAGCCCTCGTTGGTGACCACGAACAGATCCTTGTCGCTGTCACCCCAGATGACGTCCATGGACAGCAGTTCATCGCCGTCACGGAACTTCATGCCCTGCACGCCGGCGGTCTGGCGACCCATCGGACGCAGCTGCTCGTCGTCCGCACGGAACTTGAGACTCATACCGTGCTTGGAAACGAGGATAATGTCGTCCTCCGGGTTGCACAGCGCGGCGCCGATCAGCTCATCGGTCGGCTCCCCGGTCTCGGGGTCAGCGGCCAATCGCACTGCAATCAGGCCGCCCTGGCGAGGCGAATCATATTCGGCGAGGCTGGTTTTCTTGACCTTGCCGGACCGCGTGGCAAGCACCAGATACTTGGCGACCTCGTAATTCGGAATCGACAGCACCGCCTGGATGGTCTCGTCGGGGGCGAACTGCAGCAGGTTGGCCACATGCTGGCCCTTGGAATCCCTCGACCCTTCGGGCAACTCGTAGGCCTTGAGCCGGTAGACGCGACCCTTATTGGTGAAGAACAGCAGCCAGTTGTGCGTGCTGGTGAGGAAGAAGTGGTCGACCACGTCGTCCTCGCGCAGCTTGGTACCCTTGATGCCCTTGCCGCCGCGGTGCTGGGCACGGTATTCGTCGGCCTTGGTGCGCTTGATGAAGCCGGAATGGGTGACCGTTACGACCACGTTCTCCTCGGCGATCAGGTCTTCGACGTTCATCTCGCCCGAATACGGCAGGATGCGGGTGCGACGTTCGTCACCGTACTTCTCGACGATTTCGTCAAGCTCGTCGCCCACAATCTGACGCTGGCGCTCCGGCTTGGCGAGGATGTCGTTGTAATCGGCGATCTTGCGCTGCAATTCCTCGTGTTCGTCGAGGATCTTCTGCCGTTCGAGTGCAGCGAGGCGGCGCAGCTGCATCGCGAGGATCGCGTCCGCCTGCACATCATCGACGTCCAGTAGGTCTTTAAGGCCTTCACGGGCGGTGTCCACGTCCTTGGAGGAACGGATGAGGGCGATGACCTCGTCGATCATGTCGAGGGCCTTGAGATAGCCCTGCAAGATGTGGTCGCGCTCTTCGGCCTCACGCTTCAAATACCGGGTACGGCGTTCGACGACGTCGAGCTGATGGGAGACCCAGTGACGGATGAACGCATCCAGGCTGAGCGTGCGCGGCACGCCGTCAACCAGGGCGAGCATATTGGCACCGAAGGTCTGCTGCAGCTGGGAATGCTTGTACAGGTTGTTGAGCACGACCTTGGGGACAGCATCGCGCTTGAGCACGAGCACCAGACGCTGGCCGGTACGGCCCGAAGTCTCGTCTCGCATGTCGGCGATGCCTTGGATTTTGCCGTCGCGCACCGCCTCGCGGATGGAGACGACCAGACGGTCCGGGTTGACCTGATATGGCAGTTCGGTGACCACCAGGCACATACGCCCGTTGATTTCCTCAGTGTTGACCACGGCACGCATGGTGATCAGGCCACGGCCGGTGCGGTACGCCTGTTCGATGCCCTTGTGGCCGAGAATAGTCGCGCCAGTCGGGAAGTCCGGTCCCTTGATGCGTTCGATGAGCGCGTTGAGCAGTTCTTCGCGGCTCGCTTCCGGGTGGTCGAGCGCCCAGTGCACGCCGTCCGCCACCTCGCGCAGGTTGTGCGGCGGGATGTTGGTGGCCATGCCGACGGCGATGCCGGCGGAACCATTGACCAACAGGTTCGGGAAACGGCTCGGGAGCACGGTCGGCTCTTGAGTCTTGCCGTCGTAGTTGGGCACGAAATCGACGGTGTCCTTGTCGATGTCGCGCACCATTTCCATGGCGAGCGGGGCCATACGGCATTCGGTGTAACGCATGGCGGCCGCCGGGTCGTCGCCCGGGGAGCCGAAGTTGCCCTGACCGTCCACAAGCGGATAGCGCATGGACCACGGCTGGGCCATACGCACGAGCGTGTCGTAGATGGCGGCGTCGCCGTGCGGGTGGTATTTACCCATAACGTCGCCGACGACGCGGGAGCACTTGTTGTAGCCGCGATCCGGGCGGTATCCGCCGTCGTACATCGCGTAGATGACGCGACGGTGGACCGGCTTCATACCGTCACGCACGTCCGGCAACGCACGTTCCACGATGACGGACAGTGCGTAGGCGAGGTAGGATTCGCGCATTTCCTGCTGCAAATCAATCGGTTGGACGCGCTGGCCTTTCACCAGGCCGTAATCGGTGTTGTCGGCTTCCTGCGGGCTCAACGGCTCGTGGTTGTTGTCCAGCCCGTTGAGCTGGTCGTCATTGCTCGACCCGCCGTCTTCCGGGGTGTTGGTGTTGTTTTCGTCTGCCACGGTAGATCCTTCGTGTTCTTGTCCATCCTCTTCGGATGGCTAGCCTGATGCACGGCTAGTGATGAAGTGTGCTGGTTCCCGTACCGAAATCCTTGGAAAACCGCGGATTCCGGCGTTGTACGGTCACGCGTCGATGAATCGTGCGTCGTGCGCGTTGCGCTGGATGAACAGGCGCCGGGGCTCGACCTCGTCACCCATCAGCATGGAGAAGGTCTCGTCCGCCTGTGCCGCGTCCTCGATATGGATTTGCTTGAGAATGCGGTGGTCGGGGTCCATGGTGGTTTCCCACAGCTCCTGATAGGTCATCTCGCCCAGACCCTTGTAGCGCTGAATACCTTCACCCTTCGGCAGCTGGCGACCGGACTCCTTGCCCTCGCGCAGCACGCGGTCGCGTTCGGCGTCCGTATACACGAAGGAGTGCGGCCCCTTGGTCCACTTGATGCGGTACAGCGGCGGCATGGCCACATAGACATACCCTGCGGTGATCATCGGCCGCATGTAGCGGAAGAACAGCGTCAGGTTCAGCGTGGCGATATGCGCGCCGTCGACATCGGCATCTGCCATGATGATGATTTTGTGATAGCGCACCTTGCTCACGTCGAAGTCTTCGCCGTAGCCGCCGCCGATCGCGGTGATCAGCGACTCGATGGTGTCGGACTTGAGCATGCGATCGATGGAGGCGCGCTCGGTGTTGAGGATCTTGCCTCGAAGCGGCAGGATCGCCTGGGTAATCGGGTTGCGCCCCTGGATGGCGGAGCCACCTGCGGAATCACCCTCGACGATGAACAGCTCGCATTCCTCCGGATTGTTGGACTGGCAGTCCTTGAGCTTGTCCGGCATACCGGCGGATTCGAAGATCGACTTGCGCCGGGTCGATTCACGGGCCTTCTTCGCAGCGATACGGGCGCGGGAGGCCTCGATCGCCTTCTGGATGATGCTTTTGGCTTCGGCAGGGTGTGCGTCGAACCAGTCGCCGAGCTTGTCGGTCATCACACGCTGTACGAAGGTCTTCGCTTCGGAGTTGCCGAGCTTGGTCTTGGTCTGGCCTTCGAACTGCGGGTTGGTGAGCTTGACGGACACGACGGCTGTCAGGCCTTCGCGCACGTCATCGCCGGAGAGATTGTCGTCCTTCTCCTTGAGGATGTTCTTCTCGCGCGCATACCGGTTGACAAGCGTGGTGAGCGCCGCACGGAAGCCCTCCTCATGGGTACCGCCTTCGGTTGTGGAGATGGTGTTGGCGAAGGTGTGCACGGATTCGGAGTAGGCGGTCGTCCATTGCATGGCGATTTCCGCGGAGATGCCGATTTTGAGGTCTTCCGCCTCGAAATCGATGATCTCCTCCTCGATTGGGTTGGTCTTGCGGGTTTTGACCAGATATGCCACGTAATCCTTGATGCCGTGCTCGTAGCAGTATGTCACGGATCGATGGAGTTCCTCGACCGGGTTGTCGCCGTCGCCGGTCACCTCGTCGCCCGCCTGGTCGATTTCACGCAGGTCGGTCAGAGAGATGCGCAGGCCGCGGTTGAGGAAGGCCATCTGCTGGAAGTGCGAACGCAGGGTCTCAAAATCGTAGACCGTGGTTTCGAAGATCTTCGGGTCGGCCCAGAAGGTCACGGAGGTGCCGGTCGATTCGCCGTCCTCCATGGGCTTGCCTTGGGCGAGCGGTGCCGTCGGATGCTGGTCGATGTACGTCTGGGTCCAATGGAAGCCCTGACGACGCACCTCGATCTCCATACGCGTGGACAGCGCGTTGACCACGGAGATGCCCACGCCATGCAGACCGCCGGAGACCGCGTAGCCGCCGCCGCCGAACTTGCCGCCCGCATGCAGCTTGGTCATAACCGTCTCAACGCCGGAAACACCTTCGCCCGGCACAATGTCAACCGGGATGCCTCGGCCGTCGTCCACCACGCGGATGCCGTTGTCCGGCAGAATGGTCACTTCGATATGGGTGGCGAAACCGGCCAAGGCCTCGTCCACTGAGTTGTCGACGATTTCGTAGACCAGATGGTGCAGGCCTCGCGGACCGGTCGAGCCGATGTACATGCCCGGGCGGATACGCACCGCCTCAAGCCCTTCCAGCACACGCAAATCACTGGCGTCGTAATGGTCCGGCGACAGCGAATCGTCAAGCTGGGCATTCTCGAGCTTGTCGTTGGCGATGGCGTCGTTGACCTTGTCGTTGAGTTCGGCCTTGGATTCATTACCTGTCTGCGATGGTACCCCGCCCTGCCCGGGCGCAGCATTGTTCAGCGAATCAGCTTCAGCGTCTGCCACACAAATTCCTTCCAGCACACCGCGCGGCGCCCCTGCCGACACGGTCGATATACCCTAGAACGAAAATAACGGGGCCTTCTAGGCGTTTTACAGTACTGTACGTGATTCTACACATCAAGGGGGACTTTGCGGCTCTGAGGGCAATACAAGGCATTCCGCGATATTTTGCGGTTTTTAAGCCCTCCATCCCATACTATCGCCGGTATCTGCCGTAGCGGCCACGGGTGAATGGATGCGCCTGCGGCCCGGTCACGCGAATCTGGGAGATATCAAGCCCGTCAAGACGTTCCTTGATCGTATCGGTCAGCTGCGGGATCATATACGTCAACGTCGTGGTCCATGCCGGGGATTCCGCCCGAATCACAAGGATTCCATCATTGAACGAGGCGACCACCGAGTGCTGTGCGATTTGTGGGCCGACCACTTGATCCCAATGGTTGCGCAGCTGGGCGAGCTTGAGATGGGGGGTCCAGTTGCCGTTTTTCGCCAGCAGGGTGACCAACGACCCGAGGGTGTTGGGGTCTCTGCCCGGTTTGCCGAAGCTCTCCCAGGCCTTTGCTTCGCGCTCTTGCCTGTCGCGGATGATGCCCGCCCGCGCGGCATAGCGTTGGAACACCTGCGCCGGCAGCTTTCTCGGATCAAGCTTGAGCATGCGTGCGACCGGCTTGTTCATGCCGATGCCGCGCCTTGCGCGTCGGCCTGTTGCCGGGCGGCCTTGATTCGCGCGACAGTCTCGTCCGTCAGCAGCTGCCCGGCTTGCTCATCGTCGCTTTGACGCCGGAGAGCGGCGATATCGACGATCCGCGCATGTGTGCCATACGGCGACAAATCAGGCACATCTGCGGCCGCGGCGGCGGTTATCAGCACTTGGTCACGTCGGACGGCGAATTCGAGGATCTGCCGCCGACGCGTCTCATCAAGCTGGGCGAACACATCGTCAAGAATCACCATAGGAGCGTTGCCTGTAGCCCGCTCGACCAAGGCGGCAAGCGCCATTTTGAGCGCCAACGCCATCGTCCACATTTCGCCGTTGGACGCGAATTCCTTAGCCGGCACGCCGTCCAACGTCATGGCCATGTCGTCGCGATGAGGACCGATCAGATTCTGGCCGCGCGCCACTTCGCCCGGATAGATTCGTTGGAAATGCCGGCTGATCAGCTGATGCGGCTCGCCGTCTTCCAGCACCTCGTCGAATGAGGGGAGATAGGCGAGCGAGGCGTGCTGTTCACTTCCTGACAAGGCATCGTAGTTCTGGGAGAACAAGGGAGCGAGCTGGTCGATGAGGCGCTTGCGCATACGCGTGAGTTCAACGCCTGACTCGATGAACTGCCCGGTCCAGATCTCCAGTCCGCTGAGCGCGGGTTGCATCGCGGCCGCCTGTCCGGCATCAGCATCGCTTGGGGCGCCCTGCCCGTACCGATCGCCGTATCGTCCGTCCTGAACGGAGGGTTTTCCCAGCTGTTTGAGCAGCGCGGCCCGTTGTCTGGCGAGTTTGGCGCATGTCTGGTGGACTTCTTCGTATCCTGGGATGAGCAGAGTCCCTGCCTGGTTGATGAATCCACGTCGGGTCGCAGGGTCGCCCGACACCAGACGCTGGTCTTCCGGCGTGAACGAGACGCTGGGAATCCGGCCGACAATGTCGCGCATGTACATCGAGGCGCCGCCGTCTATGCGTGCCCGGTTCGCCCCGTGGGCGCGAATGGTCAGTTCGATGGTGGTGTAGGGGGCGCGATCTTGGGTGTTGTGGTCTGGTTGCGCCGCATCGTCATGGTCGGAGGGTGAATTCTGAAGTGAATCCTGATTCGAATTCAGTTTTCCATTTTGCTCTTCAGAATTCGATTCAGAGGATTCTGGCGCCGATTCAGTATTGGCCGATTCCGCGACATTCCGCGGTTGTGACCCGGCCGCTTCGCCGTCTGTGGCGTTGGTATCCACGATATTAGCCCGGACCGTAGCCGAGTCGTATCCTCGTTGGACGAGTGGAAGCGAGCTTGAAGTTCTGTGGCTCGACCCGGTGGACAACACTTCGATTGCTTCGACCAGATTGGTTTTGCCCATGCCGTTGGCACCCTGGATTACCGTGACTCCCTCAGGCAGGTCGATGATGCAATGGTTCCACGACCGGAAATGGTCGAGCGCCAGTCGTGAGACGATTACGCTCATCGTTGCCTGTCCTTTCTAGGTCTCTTGGATGGCCACCAAAGCCTGTGGATAACTGTCGGATTGTCATATTCCGTGTTTGAGAGGGTTTCTCGTGGCCGACCGCCACATGCGGCACAGCCACGGAAGAATCCCACAGAGCCTCGCCGTTCAGCACGATCGCGCCCAGACATGGATTTCGCCGTCGGCAGGGTTATCCACACCACCTTGCCGACGGCGATTGCCTGATTCGGGCTCAGATGCCCAGTCCAGACTCAGTTGCTGAAGCGCATCGGAACCAGCAGATACCGGTAATCCATCGATTCGTCGGAATCCTGCTCCTGCTGGCCGTTGAATTCAACCGGCTTCACCGCTGTCGTCATCTTCATGCGCACGAATGGTTCGGTGATTGCGCTCAATCCCTCAATCAGGTAGGACGGATTGAATGCAACGGTGATGTCATCGCCGTCAAAATCGACATCGAGCACATCGCTCGCCTGATTTTCGTCGGCGACACCGGCGCTCAGCGTCAACTCGCTGCCGGAGAACGCCATCCGGATCGGTGCGTTGCGCTCCGCTACCAACGACACACGCTTGATCGAGTTGATCAGCTGCTGTTTGTCGATGACCGCCTGGATCGGATACTCGTCGGCGAACAACCGGTCGATTGCAGGGAACTCACCGTCAATCAGTTGGGATGTGGACACCCGGCCGGCGTTCTCGAAACCGATGAGCGAGGGGTTGTCCTGGCTGAAGTTGATGGTGACATTTTGGCTTTCATTCAACGTTTTGGCGATGTCGCGCAACAGCGAACCGCGCAGCAAGGTGTTGGTGGAGACATCCGGATTTTCCGGCGACCAGGTGAACGCTGCACGGGACAGACGGAACCGGTCGGTCGAGGTCATGACGACCTTGTCGCCTTTAAACTGCATGAATACACCGGTCAGCACCGGTCGTGTTTCTTCGCGCGAAACGGCCACACACGCCTGATCCACCGCCTGATGGAAGGTTTCCCCGTCAACTTTGCCCAAAATCGGCGGAACGACTGGCAGATCGGGATATTCACTTTCCGGCATGAGCTGCATGGTGAACTTGCTCTTGCCCGAAGTGATGATCAGTGTCGAGTTTTCAGTGGACAGATACGTCTTCTCGGAAGGCAACGACCGGGTAATGTCCGCGAGAATCTTGCCTTGGACCACGGTGCTGCCTGATTCATCGACGCCGGCTTCGATGTGATCGCGCGCCGAGATTTCAAAGTTGAATGCAGACAGTTGGAGTGTTCCATCAATGGCCTCCAGCTTGATGCCTGCAAGGATAGGGCTTGCTGGACGTGCGTCGATGACCCGCGTGGTCCATGCGACAGCGTCAGCAAGCGAGGTCGTGTTCACTTCGACTTTCATGCTTCCTCGTTTCGATTGGTGTTCTGTGACTATTCTAGCCGGACTTTCCGGCCAGATTCGTTCGTGCGAAGCATGCGCCATGATGATGTCGATGATGATACGTAAGAGAACAATAGCCTTCGTAATAATCCCGGTGGATAGTGTGGATAAGTGTATGCAGGCCTACAGCGACAAGACTTCGCAATCACTCACCGAATGTGGATAACTTCTGAATATCCTGTGCATAACCATAGGAGTTATCCACAGCGGGAAGACCGCTGAAAAGTTATCCACACTGGAGGCCGAATCATCCACGAGGTATCCACAGCTTTTCTGAGGTTACCCACGAGTTATTCGCACGGTTTACTCACAATTGTGAATAACGTGGTGGATAACTTTTTTCTGATTTTTCCACAGTCTCGGTGTGTCGTATCCACCGTGGTGGATGATTTTGAATTCGTCAAAATCCTGCTGTGAGCGTCGTTGTCTCGCATGGAACGTGGGGGCGGACGCAAGACGTCACCTGATAGGACTGCCCGTAAGGCGCATTTCAAACCGGCCCGCGTCCCGGGCACAGCTTGGTTGACCGGGAGGGGGCAGGGCTTATTGTTCGGCGGAATGATGCTTGAGACGAACAGTCAACTCCATGACGTAGTTGTACGTCTCCTGCTTTTCTTTCATCTCGTCGCTGATACGCGTGTAGGCGTGCATCACCGTCGTATGGTCGCGCCCGCCGAATACCTCGCCGATATCGACCAGGCTCATGCTGGTCATCTCACGGGCGAGATACATGGCGATCTGCCGCGCCAGCGCGATGTTCTTCGTGCGTGCGCGCCCCACGAGATCGTCAAAGGTCAGGTGGAAGTACTTTGCCACCTGGGTGATGATATCGGTGGGTTTGATCTCCACATCCGTTGAGAAGAAGTCCTGCAGGGTCTGCTCGGCAAGCGCGCGGGTTACCGGCTGGTTATTTAGTGACGCCACTGCGGAGACTCGTGTCAGCGCGCCTTCCAGCTCGCGGATGTTCTCAGTGAACCGTTCGGCGATGAGATCGAGCACATCGTTCGGTATTTGCATATGGTTCATCGAGGCGATCATGCGCAGAATCGCGATGCGGGTCTCCAGATCCGGCGGTTTGACATCCACGGTCAGGCCGGATTCGAATCGTGAAATCAGGCGGGCCTCGAAGCCTTTGAGGTTCTTCGGCGCCACATCGGATGCAATTACGATGCGCTTGTTCGCCTGATACAACGTGTTGAAGGTGTGGAAGAAGCTGTCGAGTGTCGCTTCCTTGCCGCCGAGGAACTGGATATCGTCGATGAGCAGGACGTCGACTTCACGGTAACGTCGGTTGAAATCAGCGATTTGGCCTTGGGACTGGTTCGGGTTCTGCAGCGCTTCGATGAATTCGTTGGTGAATTCCTCGCTGGTGACGTACCGCACTTTGAGCGTGGGGTCCTTGATCAGCGCGTAATTGCCGATGGCGTTGAGCAAATGGGTTTTGCCCAATCCGGAGCCGCCATAGATACACAACGGGTTGAAATCCTTGCCAGATCCCTCTGCCACCGCCATGGCGACGGTACGCGCGAAACGGTTGGAATCGCCTGGAACGAAGGTTTCGAAGGTCGCGTTCTTGTTGAGATGGGTTTCCGGATCGAGGGCAGGTCGATGCTGGTCGATGTTGAAATTCTCCCGATTCGGCACACCGGAGGATACGGTTGACGGGATTTCGGGCTGATTTGGGCTGGGCGCCGGTGCTTGGTGCTGGGCGGCAGTAGACGGCATGGCCGCTGCAGAGCCCGGTTGGTCTGCGCCATAGTGCACTGGTTGTTGCTCGTATATCGTGGCGCCGGTCGGTTGCCCCATTTGTTGCGACTGGGCTGCCGGCTGCTGATATCCGGGGCCATACGGGCTATATGCATCGGCGCCGTGTTGTTCATTGAATCCGGATGATTGTTGATATTGGCCAGGCATCTGGCCGCGGTCCTGATGCATCGTCGTCTCGGACTGCACCGGATGCGTGGTCTGGTGAGGCATCATCGCGGGTTGCTGGAACTCGGCGAATTGGGGCTGCGAAGCCTGTCCCGATCCCCATGCCGGGGTCTGCTGGACGGAAGATTGTGGCGTGGCCGACTGCTGCTGCCCGGTTGGGACATTCGTGTGGCCGGCGTAAGAGATTTCCCCTTGGACGTCGGGCCTCGGCGTGGTGTCGGGCATGGTGATGTCCGGCTGCGGGGCGAGCGGCTCGGGGTGCGGCTCAATCTTGAACGCCGGGAACATGTTCATTCCGGTGCACAATTTGAGCGCTTTGAGCAGAGGCTGGTTGAGGTCAGTCTGCAACGCCTTCTGCGTCGCGGCGTTGGTGACCGTGAGCACGATGGTGGTGCCGAACACGGCTTCGGGGATGACACCTTCGAACCATCCCTTGTCCCGTGCGGTCAATGATGCATCATGCTTGAGCACGGCGAGCACATCCGACCAGATATGCACGGCCTGGGTCGCCGGATCTTGCGAGCTGTTCGCCATGCGGCCATCCTTTCGTGCATACCTCGTGTTCCCGTCCATATATGAGAACAATACCGTAGTGTATGTTTACACCGAATCCGGGAAGTTATCCACAGCCTTGCGTGTTGAAATTGCTGAAATGTGAATAACATCAGTGTAATTTGTGGATAACTTTTCCCTCGGTTTCGTTGTGATTGCAACGTTTTTCGGGAATTGTGGGGATTGATTTGCCGGTTGGTAAGCGATGTGGAAAACTCCGAAGAATTATCCACATGCTGTGTCGTGTTGACGAATGGGCAGGGGTGAGAGTAGTTTAGTAGAGCTTGACTCATGAGGAGCCCTGCTTTTGCATGGCTGAAAAACCGGGAGCGTAAATTATGAAGAGGACATTCCAGCCCAATAACCGCCGTCGTCACATGAAGCACGGGTTCCGCGCACGTATGCGTACCCGTTCCGGCCGCGCCGTCATCAACCGTCGTCGCGCCAAGGGCCGCAAGACCCTGTCTGCCTGAACCGGCGAACTGAGCAGTGGAGCGGCTTACAAGTCACCGTGACTTCGTCACCGTGCTGAAACGTCGCCGAAAAGTCAGCGACCATGACATCGTCGTGCACTATCTGGTGCGCGACGATTCACATTCATGCGCCCAATTGGGCGCTATCAGCACCCCAAACGCCCAGTCCGCTGAGACGGACGGGCATACGGATTCCACTGGCTCAACGCTTGGAACACCATCGCACCGACGTCTTGGGCTCGCCGTATCCAAATCGGTGGGGCACGCCGTAACCCGTAACAAGGTAAAACGCAGGTTCCGCGTCTTGGCGCGAAATCACGAGCAATTATTGCCCGATCATTGCGATATCGTCATGCGGGCGAAACCATCAGCAGCGCACGCGCCATTTGAATCCCTTGACCGACAGGTCGAGCGATTGTTCGCGTGCGTCGGCGCACGGGTGGCCCAAGGTAAGTAAGCGGTCGATATGTCAACTGCAACGCAAGCTGCGATTCGGGCCATCCGCTGGTATCAGAGGAATATCTCTGCGAATACGCCGGCACGGTGCAGGTACTATCCGACGTGCTCGAACTATGCCTTGCAAGCCATTCGACGCTTCGGCATAGTGCGTGGCGGAACACTGGCATTGTTGCGGCTGCTGCGATGTCGTCCCTGGAGTCGCGGCGGTATTGACGACGTTCCGCAGCGTTTCTCGCTGTTCTATCGATATTCCTGGTCGAAGGCCCATGAGGAGCCACGACTGACGCCACTGGCCTCGCACACGAAGGAGATGGCCTGATCGATGAATACCAATACTGATCAGTTCTTGCTTGACAGCGGCTTTTGGGGCTGGCTGTACAAGCTGTTGACCCCGGTCGAATGGCTGATGACCCAGATTATGGCCATCTTCCACAAGTTCCTGACACTGCTAGGCATGCCCGCCGTCGGTGTTTCTTGGGTGCTCTCCATCATCTTCTTGGTGATTGTGGTGCATGCGTGCATTCTGCCGATTTTCATCAAGCAGATGCGTTCGATGCGCAAGATGCAGGCGCTCCAGCCGGAAATGCAGCACATCCAGAACAAGTACAAGGGCAAGAACGACCAGGCCAGCAAGGACGCCATGAGCCGCGAGCTCATGAAGCTCTATCAGGACAACGACGCCAACCCCGCCGGCTCCTGCCTGCCGATGCTCATCCAGGGCCCGGTGTTCATGTGCATGTTCTATGTGCTCTCCGCCATCGAATACATCGCCAAGGGAAAGCGCGCCCCGCTCGGCGCCTTTGACAAGGCCACTGCACAGCAGTTCTCCGACAGCTCGAACTTCGGTGTGAACATCACCACGCGCTTCATGCACGCCGATACGCATGCGAAGATTGTCATCGGCATCTTCATCGCGCTCATGTGCTTCTTTATGTGGCTCATGCAGTTCTATAACATGCGGCGCAACCTGCCCCGAGCTTCGATGCAGGGCCAGCAATACCGCATGCAGCAGGCGATGACCTGGATGTTCCCGATCATGTACATCTTCTCCGGTTTGAACTTCCCGTTCTCAGTGCTGATTTACTGGCTCACCAACAACGTGTGCAACTTCCTGCGGTCGTTGTGGCAGATTTACACCTTCCCAACTCCGGGGTCGCCCGCTGCGGAAGACAAGGAAATTCGCGATCACAAGCGTGAGAACGCCCGTCGTAAGCGCGCCGGTGAGCCGTCGCTCGAGGAAGAGCAGCTGCAGAAGGCCAAGGACGAGGCCGCCCGTCGTGAAACCGAAGGATTCCAGCGTAAGCAGCCGAAGCGCAAGAAGAAATAATCCCATGGTGGCGCCGGTATGTCAGGCTATATCGACGCCACCTGTGCGTTGACGGCATGGTATCAGCCGCGACGCCGGGTGTAATCCCCGCAGGAGCCTGAACCCCCGACCATGAAGACGGATGCGCCGAACAACATTTGTGATGCGCTCAGATGCGGCGAATTTCCGTCCATCCATTAGACTTGACCTATACAGCCGACAAGGAGTACCACATGGCACAGGATGATGAAAAGACTATCGACCAGCTCAATGAGGAAGCTGATATCGCCGCGGATTATCTTGAAGGCCTTCTCGACATTGCCGATTATGACGGTGATATCGAGATGGGCATTCGCAACAACCGACCCGTTGTGCAGATTGTTGCCGATGATGACGACGACATCAAGCATCTGGTTGGCAAGAATGGCGAGGTGGTGGACGCCCTGCAGCAGCTGTCACGGCTTGCGGTGCAGCAGAAGACGGGTGAGCGATCACATCTCATTGTGGATGTTGACGGATTCCTGAAGCACAAGCGTCAGCACCTGCGCGATATTGCGCTTGATGCCATCGACGAAGTGCGCGAGACCGGCGAGTCTGTCGATTTGAAGCCGATGAATTCCTTCGAACGCAAGGTGGTCCATGATCTGGTCCGCGAAGAGGGGCTGCGCTCCCGTTCGCACGGCGAGGAACCGAACCGTCATGTCACCATTTATCTCAAGGCTTCCGCTGTCGATGATGATCAGCATTACGATGATGAATATGATGACGAAGCTGATGAAACTGGTGACGTCGAAGCCTGATTTCAGTGGTTTTTGCTCGTCTGGTGATGGGCTTTGATGCTGAATGCGGTTGTGTGAATGCGTAGCTGCTGAGTGCTGCGTGTTTGCACAACCGCAGTCTCTTTGAAACGGATGATGGTTGATTTCGGTGATTGGCCGTGTGGAGAGGTGTTGCTGGTGTTTGGAATGGTTGTGCGGTTGGTTGCTGTTGTTTGCTATTGGTTGTGGATGGGTTTGGTACAACCGGTTGCCGCGGATCGTGGCCGATCGTGGATATGCGGCCGATTCCGGTCGATTGTGTTGGGCTTCAACTGAATAAATGCTGATAAAAAGCTGTATATGTATCATCCGGTGATTCGAGTACCTTGAAATCATTACAGAAGGACGTACATTCATGATTGAACAAGAACAGACACCTCAAGATGCGGTTGTTGACGAGCTTGATGGTTCCTCACTGCCGCAGCAGATTTTGGGCGACGCCTACCCGGTGTTGCAACGCTTCCATGACAAGATCATGGCTGAAGGTGAGCCCCGTGGTTTGATTGGGCCTCGGGATGTTCATATTGTCTGGGAACGCCATATTCTGAACTCGGCCGCTGTGGTGCCCTTCATTCGTAAGGTCACTTCGCATGATGCCAAGAAGCGGGTCGCCGATGTCGGCAGTGGTGGCGGTTTTCCTGGCATTGTCGCAGCCGCATGCCTGCCTGACTGTGAATTCACTCTTATTGAGCCTATGGAGCGTCGTGTAGAGTGGCTCGAGGAGTGCGTGCAGCAGCTCGGACTTGAGAATGTCAAGATTGTGCGTGCGCGGTCAGAGGAGATCATCAACCAGATTCGAAAGCATGATATCGACCCGTTCGCCGCGGTTACTTGCCGGGCGGTCGCACCGATGACCAAGCTTTCCGGTTGGACCCTGCCGTTGCTGAAGCCGCACGGCCAACTCATCGCTTTGAAAGGTCGTTCCGCACAGGTCGAACTTGATAAGGCGGAGAAGATAATTCGAAAATTCCACGGCGGTCATGCCCGTGTGTGTCTCGCGCCCGTGGGGGAGGGGCTTGAACCGACGCATGTGGTGTTGGTGGACAAGATGTAGACAGCGTGCTGTGTTCGGTTTGAGGTTTTTCGCAGCATAGCCAGAAGCTGTTGAACCCCGGAATTCCTGCGGTTTTGGTGTTGTGTACTCGGTTGATTGATGCTTGGGCTATTACTGTGGATGCCGCTGATTACACATGTCACCCATAGAGTTGATGATACCGGGTACGGGGTGATGTTGGTGGAATGTTTCACGTGAAACATTCCACCAACATCGTGTTGGGCAAGGCTCGATGTTGGAATCAGCCGTGGTTGAGTGCCGATGATAGTGCGGGTAGTATGCCTGCGTATTTTGTGAGTTGACGATTACGAGGACAACGTAATGCCTTTGGCTTCGTGTTTTCTCATCCAACGCGTCCTTCGAGGGAACAGAATCACGTCTCAACGGCAGAGGCGTTCGTCCTGTTTGCCAGTATGCCAATTGCGGTGACACCGTTGCCTCTATTACGCGGCGCACTCGGGGTGTCGATGTGGTGTGCTCCTCTCGGTTACGTCTGTACGTCATGTATTGGATACATGAAACGATTGTGGACACACGAGTTCCCGGCATGAAACTATGTTCGAACACGAATCTCAGACCTTCAGATATGAATCAGCGAATGATTACTCGCATCACGACATGTCTACTCCTGCAATGGATTAGTCGCATCATCGGCACCACGATTTCCCTGTACGCCGGCGACTCGATGTTGGGAGCAGGAGAGTCGGATGATGTACTTATAGGTGAATTCCTCCAATCGTTGCCTCTGCCGTGATTTCGCTTTCTGTGTATGAATTGAATGTTCAACTACTGATGCACTGACTAGCTTTTCTGAAATTGCTAGTTGTGGATACTGTGACAAACTCGACTACGAGTTGTCTGTTGAAGCGATGATGTTTCACGTGAAACATCATCGATAGTTTGGGTGTTGTAATCAATACCAGTACACGAGCATCCTGCTGCACTGTTCTACTGCCAATATTGTTCTCTCAGTTCTCTCGCTCGTGTTTACATTTCCGTAAGGTGAGGGCTCACATCAAGAATTGTTCGTATTAGTCTACGAAGCTGATGTTTCACGTGAAACATCAACAGGCTTGCAGAACGGTGACTATAGATGTTTCGCCGATTAGATCCACACTCATTCAGATGACGAAAGTCTTGATACCGAATGACTTGCGCTGGGTCTATTGGGAATGACATGACCGGTGGCATTGAACACAGCTTGTGTCGGTCTGTAAGAACATGCCTGATACTGATAATGCTGATGGGATCTCCTGTAGGGTCGGGTAGTTGCCGCCTGTTGCCGGTTTCCAAATTCATCAGCGTTAGTGGGTGGTCGTGTGGGTGTCATTTTTCAAGGTCTCATATTGCAGGCGTATTGGGAACAGTATCCGCCGTGAATCCGTGGCTCGCCAATAGGATGACGTAGTCACACTATAATTGGCGAGAAATGCGCTAATAATGATAGCGCCGTCGAGACCTGGCCCCTCATCCAACAAGGTGGAGGGGAGTAATACTGAGAGTCTAGGTTGACACTGTTGAATAATACGTAGCGATGTGCGCCATCTGACAGGCGAATTCCAAATCGACGATGATGTTTCACGTGAAACATCGAAAGTTGAGTGAGTGTTCTTGATTGCATTCTGTTCCCCACCTACCTATGGATGCAGCGCTGGTGTGATTCTGTTTTGATAAACCCTCTCGAGGTGATAAACGGAGGCGGTTGACAATCCCCCAAAACTCGCTGGTTGCGGGATCGCAGAATTGGAATGTTTCACGTGAAACATCGTTCCATCAATTGTGTGCATGAGCTGGTTCGACGAACAGTGAGAGGCAGGACGTATGGAATCAATCTTGTTGCTCATCATGCTGTTGCGCTCCAACCGGAGTTGTGTGCTGTGGCGTGATGAACCGCTCATACATGAATCCCGGTAGATCGGTGGTGTCACGTGGTCTGTTGATGTCGTATATCGCAGGGAGCGGAAATTCTGAATCCAAAACCAGCGCGCCCGCGCCTAGTGAGCGTATGAAGGAAACGCTGCATCACGTTGGACATGCTGGAATACTTCCGGGGCAGGAAAGCCATCAAGCCACAATTTGACATCTGCACAGAGATGTTAGATAGCCAGCAACGTAGTTCAGTACACCATGTTGTTCCTATATGCCTGAAGTGACATGGCAAGATTGATTCGCTTTGGGCAACACAATCAGCGATGAATTGCGTGGATGATAATAGCCACTCAACCGTATCGTCGCAACATTCTTGTAAATGTTTCACGTGAAACATTGACATCTGTTGATTGATTATCGGTTGTAATACGGATAGGGCAAATCAAGGTCTAGCACCGCTTATTCCCACTTCAATAAACTAGGTTATCCACATTTTCATGTCGCAAAAAAAGTTATCCACAACAATCGTGTTTACCTTCGGGAAATGTTGTTTCCGCGATTTCCTGCGGTTTTGTGGCGAGATGAAACTAGGTTATCCACAGAGTTGTGCAATGTTGTCCACATTTATCCACAATGCGGTGGATATCTTGCTGGGCATGTCCAGTGCAATGGGGAAACTGGAACAACCGTATATCAAGGAGGAGCTTTGTCGACGGCTGCACAACGTTCAACAGGTCCAGAGCAAGGGGGTCAATCCATGAATTCCGCCTCGGATATCATCCGTCGCATATTTGGTGATCAAGCGGATTCGCTCGGCAGTGAAATCGCAGAGGAAACCACCAGATATCAAGCTCTCCATATGGTGACGTTCCCCAAGCCGGCATTAACGCGGCGTATTGCCGTGGCCAATCAGAAAGGTGGCGTAGGCAAGACCACCACCACGGTGAATCTTGCTGCTGCTCTTGCTGATAGTGGAGCGAGGGTACTTGTTCTGGATATGGATCCTCAGGGCAATGCGTCTACTGCATTGGGTGCTCGCCACATTTCCGGTGAACCCTCGATCTATGACGTCATTGAGGGGCGTACGACTATTCGTGAAGCGATTCAGGAATGCCCGTCATTTGATCATATGGATGTCGTTCCGGCGTCTATTGATTTGAGCGGCGCGGAGCTTGAAATCGCCGATCTCGGCGACAGGACCGATTTGCTTAAGCATGCCTTGGATAAGTATCTAGAATCATGCGATGAGCCCTACGACTATGTGTTTGTCGATTGTCCGCCAAGCTTGGGCCTGTTGGTAATCAATGCGATGTGTGCTGTAACAGAAGTACTGATTCCAATCCAGGCTGAGTATTATGCGCTCGAAGGTCTGGGACAGCTCATCAACACCATTGGTTTGGTGCAGGAGCATTACAACCCTGTGCTGCTGGTGTCCACAATGTTGGTGACGATGTTTGACAAGCGTACGATTCTGAGCCGTCAAGTTTATGATGAAGTGAAGAGCCATTATCCCAATATCGTGCTCGACACGACGATTCCTCGTTCGGTCAAGATCTCAGAGGCACCGAGTTTTCAGCAGACGGTGATTGCATATGACCCGCATGGCATGGGAGCGATTGCTTATGGGGAAGCGGCTCTTGAAATTGCGAGGAGATCTCCGGCGGTTTTGGCAACTTTGGAAGCAAAACGAGGTGAGCACTGAATGGCAACGAAGTCACGTCTGGGCAAAGGGCTTGGAGCATTGTTCCCTGCATTGCCTGGAGATCCAAATGAGTCCAAACAACCGGCCGCTGAGCCGAATCATACTGCCGCAGTTAAGGCTGATGCCAGTACATTGGTAAAGCAGGACAAGGCATCTTCCGGCACATCGCAGCGTGAGAACAAGCATGCGCAGAATCGGACGCCTGCCCGTGATACGGCTTCGGTAGAGACACGACCGCAACATCAGCGGAAGCATGACGATGTTTCACGTGAAACATCTGCAACATCTGAAACATCGACTCATGCTGCATCTGCCAATACCAAGCAGCATGCGCATGGGCAGTCACGTTTGCAGCATCGGATGAGCATTCCGTCGCTCGAAGAAATGACTCATCCGAGCGACGTGTTCTTCGGGGCAATGCAATCAACGGAAGTGGCCGTAGAGAAGCGCGCTGCAGGCGAGAGTAAGGTCCAGCAGAATAACGTGACTGACGCTAAGTCTGCCGCCGATGAGGGAGCGTCCCCTGCTCGTTCGATCGAAGCAATCGCCGATGCCGACAGTGGAAATGGTTCGACGGATGCCGATGTTTCACGTGAAACATCGGCAGATATTGATAGTGGGAACGAAGAACTGAAGCCGGTGCACGGCGGTTATCTGGCCGAGTTGAGACTGGATGACATCGGCCCTAACAAAGAACAACCGCGAACCATCTTTGATGAGGACGAGTTGCGGGAGCTTGCCGAATCAATCCGCGAGGTCGGTGTATTGCAGCCGATTGTGGTGCGTAAGCGGCCTCAATCACAGATTGTGGCATCGGCGGAACATCAGGCGGATACCGACGATACCAACGATGTGATGCGCCGACCATACGAACTGATTATGGGAGAGCGCAGGTGGAGAGCCTCGCAGCTTGCGGGACTGGAGACAATTCCGGCGATTGTCAAGACGACATCCGACAACGAAATGCTTCGTGACGCGTTGCTTGAGAATCTGCACCGAGTCGCCTTGAATCCTCTTGAAGAGGCGGCTGCATATCAACAGATGATTGATGAGTTTGGACTGACCCAGGCACAGTTGTCGAAGTCCGTGTCCAAGTCAAGACCGCAGATTGCGAATACCTTACGGCTGTTGAATCTTCCGGCCTCAGTCCAGAAGAAAGTCGCCGCGGGTGTATTGTCTGCAGGGCATGCGCGGGCCTTGCTTGGGTTGTCCAATGAAGAAGATATGGACAAGCTTGCCAACAGAATCATCGCTGAGGGTCTTTCCGTACGCAGTACGGAGGAAATTGTCGCGTTGAAGACCATGGCGGGGGAGAAACCTAAGAAGGAGAACAAGAAGGTCGCGAACCCGTGGGCTGATTCTCCGATTCGGCAGCACCTTGAACAGCGCTTGGACACCAAGGTGACAATCAAGGGTAATCAGAAGAAAGGGCGGATCGAGATTACATTCTCGTCGCCAGATGATATGCAGCGGATTCTGGATATTCTGATGCCGCAGCAGCAGGAGGAGAATGCGTCTGCAGCCGCTGATGGGGAATCTGACTGGGTGTGATGCGAGGCGGATTTTCTGGACTCTTGAGCTGAAACGCGGTGTGGCCGCAATCCAAGGTCTCCCCGGATTTCTGATTTGCAGCAGGAATCCGGGGATTCCGTTGTTCACTAGGTGATGGGCGACCGCACTGTGTGTGGCCATGCTTGAATTCAGTCGGAAATCTGCTGTGATACGGCGTGTCGGGTTGTATCGTCGGATATAAGGCATTCAGAATAATCAGAATACTTTATGGTAACTTTCAGCATCGAATGCCATTCAATCGGCGTTGCGCTGTGGTATATCACGGGATACGGGCTGGCACGGGTACGTGACAATCTCTGCTGGCGATAGATGACGACAGTCGGATTGTGGGCGCCGCTGCCGGCAATCAGTGGAGGTGAGGGAATGTCTCTGCCGATGATGGCGGAATTCGTTCGTATCGCAAAGACCGACAATCTGATCACGACGGGGCCAAGGCGTAAGCAGATTGGGTGGTAATCAAACTGTCTACGCTGGGGTGGTGTTGAGCGTAACCAGTTTGAGAGATCGCACAATTTGGTTACGCTGGCAAGGCGGTTTGCGTAGACAGTTTGTAGTGAGATGGGAGGTGGGGAATAGCGGTATGCTGGGGCGAATACCTGCCGAATGTCTCAGGCTTGTTCGGCGAGGTAGGTTTGCGCGTCGAGGGCTGCGCGGCAACCCATGCCGGCTGCCGAAATGGCTTGCCGGTAGACGCCATCCACCACATCACCCGCTGCAAACACGCCAGACACACTGGTACGAGTCGAAGCACCGTCAACGGTGATATACCCATGCTCATCAAGTTGAAGGGCACCGTGAAGGAATTCAGTGGCAGGTGTGTGCCCGATTGCGACGAAAACACCGTTGGCCGGGATTTCAGTCGTATCGCCGGTCGCCGTATCGCGAATCGTCACGGAGTGGGCACCCGACTCATCATCGCCGTTAACACGCTCCACCACGGCGTTCATCCGGAAATCAATCTTCGGGTTCTTTTCCGCCCGGTCAACCAGAATGCGCGAGGCTCGGAATGCGTCACGCCGATGGATTACCGTCACCGAAGAACCGAAACGGCTCAGGAAGTCAGCCTCGGTCAGCGCACTGTCACCGCCGCCGACCACGACAATGGGCTTGCCGCGGAAGAAGAATCCGTCGCAGGTGGCACAGTACGAAACACCGCGGCCGGAGTATTCGGCTTCGCCCGGCACCCCAAGTTTGCGTACCTGCGAGCCGGTGGCCACGATTACAGCACGGGCGGTATACGTATCCCCGCCGTCCAGCACAACATGCTTGGAATCGCCCTGCACATCTGCGCTGACCACGTCGTCATAGACGATTTCGGTGCCGAAACGCTCAGCTTGCTTGCGCATGGCATCCATGAGATCAGGGCCCATGATGCCGTCCGGGAACCCGGGGAAGTTCTCCACTTCAGTGGTATTGACCAGCTGTCCGCCGGGCGTGAGCGCCCCGGCAATGACCACCGGATGATACCCGGCGCGGCTCAGATAAATGGCCGCAGTGTAGCCGGCAGGCCCGGAACCGATGATGATCACGTCTGTTGTCTGTTCGCTCATGGGTCCTAACCTAGCACATCCAGACGGCCATGATTGTGCTGTCAGCACAGTGGCGAGACATCCCGCAGATGACGGAGTAACGCAGGACCATGGTCGCGGTAGCGGCGTCGACAACCGTCCAAAAACAAACCGGGGCGGCCGTCCGCAACAACGCGCGCAGACAACCGCCCCGGAGAAAGCCCAGCAGCCGTGAAAACAGCCGCAGGAACTGCCGTGAAGGCAACCGCTAATACAGTTGGACTGATTTGATGTACAGCTGGTTGCCGGGCAGGCTATCCCGCGGCACCCACATGAGGAAGTCCTGGCTCTTCACCGTCTTCGTGAGCTTGACGTCGGTCGTTCCGCTCGCGTCGAAGGAGAACTGAGCGACCTGCTCGCCCTGTGTCGGATCCGCGGTTGTATTGGCATACAGGTAGCCAGTGCCGCCGGAAGACCTGATCGACACCACGAAGCGGTATACGCTTTCCGGCTCGCTCAGATGCATGTAATAGCCGTAGCCGTCCTGACCGCCGGGCTTGGTGAGGAACTCCTGTTTATCAATCGAATACGGGGTGTTATTTTCCGGAACCTTGGGCGTCGGCACGGCGGAAGCGTCCTTGTCCTCGGTGATGACGCTCGACTTGTCGGATGAGCCCGACGATGATGCATCGCTGGTAGGCGTGCTGCTGCCGAACGGCACCTTGTCGAGATTCTGGGACGGCCATGCACTCGACTGCTTCGTGACACCGAGTGTGGTGCCGCCGGAAAGGCTATGCAGGGCAAGTCCTGCGGCCGCCGCAACCACCACAATGACGACGACGATTGCCACAACCTTCGTGCTGAACCGGCCAAACAATTTCTCGTCCGCCACATCGTCCTGGGTGACCGGATTGTAGTCTTCGTGCGTCTCCTTCTCCGGTTCCACAGTCGGCGTGAAGCTCGGCGGGCGGCTCGCCGGAGTGTAGGCAGCGAGAATCTGCGTCTGTTCGTTCTCCAAGGCGCGTCGTGATTCGTCACCGGGGGGAACCGGCATCCCGTTCGCATCGTATACAGGAATCCTGCTCGTAGATTCATTCACCGACGGCGGTTGCAAACGATGGGCGTTCTTGGCCGCCTTGCGGGCGAAATCGAATCGCATCGTCGCTTGGGTGTCGGTATACGGGCCGGACGCCGCGTTGAAGTTCGGGAAAATCGCGTTATCCGGGTCAGGAACGGACGGAGCTATGATATTGGCCACTTCCGCAGCGGCGATGTCATGGAAGTCGTAGTCGCTGCTGTCAGTGACTTCAGGATGGGGAATGGTCTGCCTGTTGGGGTTGCGAGGAACCACCTGGCTGTTCTTCATCCATTCGGCCGATTCCTGCTGCATCGCCTGCTGAATGGCCTGCTGGCGGGCGGCAAGAGCTTCGGCATGGTCGGTGTTGTTACTGCCGGCGTCAAGAATCGCGGCGGACACACCCGGCAAGACACTCGCCTGGGCGGCTTGCGCATACGAATGCTGTTCGAAGGACGAGGACAGATCCTGCGGGAAATCAAGAATATGCCCAGGGTCAGGTGTTTTCAACGCTGCGTTGGCAATGGAGCATTCTGCATCGATACTTGGCAGGGCGATATCACTGTTCTGCAAGTGCGACAACGGTTCCCAGTCGCCGAGTAGCGCGGTGAGTTCGGCAAGCGACTCCATAGGGATGACACTGCCGTTCCCGCCGGATTCCAGGCCACGATGGCAGATGAGACGGAATTCGCCGGGCACGTCCGGGCCGAGCTTGGACAAATCGAATTGGGTATCCACCGATGAAGGGGTGCGGGTGATCAGGGCATACAACACGGCGGCGAGTTGGCGGGTCGCCAGACGCTCGGCCCCGAGCCCTTCCGGGGCATGTGACGTGTCGGCGAGCATCGGGCTCAGCGTCGCATCGGCGAGCTGGACCCCGTTCGCGGTCAGACGGATGGTATCGGTGTTCAGCGCGTAGTGCGACAGCCCGTCCACCAGGAGCTGACGCATCGCAGATGCGGTTTCGCCGAGAATCGACCGCATGGCCGCATGACTGAGGGTTCCTGACGCCGGTCCATGGAAGTAATCGGTCAGCGACAAACCGTTATCCACAGCGGTGATGATAATCGACACGTCACCGCGATGCTGGAGTTGAAGGACCTGTGTGAAACGACGGTTGCGCGACAGGGCTAGGGATGACGCGATCGCGTCGACTTTGGCGATCGCATCGGCGTCGGTGACGATGTACAGCTGGCAATCACGCGCGAGGACACGGTCATTTGCCTTCCACGCTTGCAGGCCGGGTTCGTCACGCAACAGTGACACCAACGTATACCGGTTGATAACGGTATCTCCCAGTTGAGGCTTCATAGTTCCTTCGGCTCCATAACGAGAAATTCGCGTGCTCGCGGGTGATGTAGTAGTAGTCATTCTAACGACTGGAGTGGTCGAAACGGCGGTGGGTACTGCCGTGTCTTCCGCAGAATCGGCTTGCGGGCCGGTTCTTGGCCGGTCAGGGGCGAGATTGCCCGGATTGCTTGGTTCGTCCGGCTCTCCGGAGGTGGCCCGATTGTCGGCGGTTTCGGTAGTGTCGGTGGAATCCGCGGATTCGTCGGCAGTGTCGCCGGCAGGCTGATCGCCATTGACATTCGCCGCATTGCCAGACCGTCGGGAGGCGACCCGTGCCTTGAGCGACGACAACATCGTGACCAGTTCCTCGGTGTGCATACCCCACAAGGCGCCCACATAGACAGCAATCACCACAATGCCGATGACGACGCACACGCCGACGGATTGTAACCAGTTCATATGCCCGCCGGAAGGGGTGAGTTCCGCGCCCAGCAGATGTTCCACGGGTCCGCGCAGCCATAGACCGACAATCGCCGCGGCTACCGCTGCGGCAGTGGCCTTGATATAAGACAAGGCGATGCGACGGCCGTCCAAGCGGTTCTCGAAGCGTTTGCGCAGCATCCACACCAGCAGGGGAAAGGACAGTGCATAGGCTAGCGTAACGGCGACACCGGGCATCAGCGTCCAATCCAGAGGAGAAAGCACCTTGGTGGTAATCAGCAGGGTGGGCATCTGAATGCTGAGCTGGACAGCCATGAATATGAACGGGGATCGCCCGTCCTCGAAGGCGTAGAAGGTGCGCTGGATGATCAGATAGGAGCTTGACAACGGCAGTGACAGTGACAGCGCAATCATCGGCCCTGACATCAGCTGTGCTTCGCCCACGCTAATCGAAGGCAGCAAGGCGAGCGAAATCGGGACGGACAACACGACGAATATCGCGGAGAAGAAGCTCATGAGCAGGGTGACATTGCGCAGCGCATCGCTCAAATCATCGCGGGCTGTGTTTAAATCATTGTCAGCGACTGCTCGGGAAACCCTCGGAAACACTGCGGTCGCCACTGACACCGCAATCAAAGAATACGGAAGAATGTAAATCGTGAACGCATTCTGGTAGGTGGCATTACCGGCGACCAGCGTCTCATCAATGCCGAACAGCTGATGCGCACGCAGTGGGGCGTTCGTGGTGATACGGGTCGAAACGATGGTCAGCAGCTGGTCGATGCCGACAATCCCCAGACTCCACGCGGCCACCGAACCCATCGAGCGCAAACCGATACCGTGGATACCCCAACGCCAGCGGTACCGCAACCCCAGTTTGAACAAGGGCAGGAACAATACCAGTGCCTGGACGGCCACGCCCAGCGTCCACGTGCCGGCGGTCAGCATGATTTTGTCCGTGGTCCAGAAGCTCAGCGGCTGCTTATCGGCCTTGCCGAACATCACAATGAACAGCGTGAATCCGGCGCAGCTGACGATATTCGCCGCGACCGAACTCCACGCGTACATGCCGAAATGGTTTTTCGCCGCCAGAATCTGGCCGAGTACGGTATACAAGCCGTAGAAGAAGATCTGCGGCATGCACCACAGCGCGAACGCATTCGTCAGCGCGAGCATGTCCTTGCCGCCGTTCGCGTACAGATGCGTGAACGCGGGGGTGGTGGCAGTCAACAGCATCATTGCGATTGTGATGCCCGCCAGTAGCGCGATGGCGAAGGTGATGAGCTTGTTGAGCCGGTCCTCGGCATCATCCTCTTTGAGCGTGCGCACAATCTGGGGAACGAGCACCGCGTTGAAAATGCCTCCCGAAATCAGCGTGAAAATCACCTGCGGGATCATCGAGCCGGCCTGATACGCGTTCGCAGCCATGCCGGTGGTGCCGACAGCTGCCGCGAGCAGAATCGTACGGATTTGGCCGGTCAGTCGGGAAGCCGTCGTGCCGACGGCCATCACGAAGGAATTATGTCCAACCGAGGAACTCATTCGTCAGGATCTTTCTTCCGATGGAATTGACGCCACAGGCCTACCACGCCGAGCAGAAAAGCCACCCCGATGAATGCGATGCCGGTCTTGTCACTGATTTGCAGGGAACTGGTGATGGTCGTCGTCTGTGCCGACGAGAACGTGGAGCCCTGACGGTCCAGAAGCGTCAGATGCACCGTGGTGGAACCCGAAGTCGCCACACGGATGGCGAAGGTGACCTGCGCCTCGCCGTGGGCGGGAACCGTGACATCCGCGTACCGGCTGGTCACAATCTCCATGGAGTCGGTCAGCGAAGACACCCGGACACGCACCGGATACGGGTTGGCGTTCGTCACTGTGACCGGCATGCTTGCCGTCTCGCTGACCACGGTGACCGTATCGGTCGGGGTGATGGACACGTTGTTCAGCAATGTGGTCGACAAACCGGTCGCGGCATCGCTCATACGCTGGATGACCGCCGCATTGCCGGATAGCGCAAGCAATCCCATACGCGATTGCAGGGAATTCAGGCATGTCATCCATGAGGAAGGGCCTTTTGCGTTGTTTTCGGCGACCTTCGAGGCGTCATGTCGTGCCAGTGATTGCTCGTCACCGCTGTTGGACGTACTTGCGGTTGCGCTTGCGGACGGCGATGACGACGGATTGGAATACAGGACATGTTCCTTGAACTGGTTCAGACTCCTCACGCTGGCCGTGAACGTCGACAACGCGGCCTCAAGACGTTCGCGTGACGCTGCGGTGATGCCGGAGCTCTGAGGCACGATGTCGGACGTCTCGTCGCCGCTGAGATAAGCGTCCGAAGCGATGAGGGTGTTCAGGTCTGTGAGATTGAGCCATGTGGATTGTTCGACGGCGCTCATCAGGGTGTCGATCAGCGTGGTCGATGCCCCGGGTTTGAGACACACCAGCAGGTTGCGGGATGTATAAGGCTGTTCCATCTGGTAGAACGCGCTTTGCGCGACAAACCGCGACAGGCGTCCCGCATCGCTTGTCTCGCTGTCCGCCTCGCTGCTGGTTGCCTTGCCTTGGGCGAGGCCGCTCAGCTCCTGCTGGGCAGTGAGAACCGTCACATCGCCGGAATCCGTGGGAACAACGTATTTGCCCGTGTGGACCGTCCCGGAGGTGTTGGCGTCATAGCCGGAGGTGGCGATAACCGTCGAATAGCCCTGTTGACGCGCGATATTCAACGCCTGACGGGTCCAACGGCCGCTGCCTTGCCATGCGATGATGGTATGCGTCGCATTCGTGTTGCCGACCGCCGAACGGTAGGTGGCCATGCTTGCGGAGGCATCCCAATCAGAGGATTTGACGCCGGCGGACTGATAGGCGTCAGGCGTGTCCAGCGCCGCGTACCCGGTGATGTCGAACATGCCTGGCTGGGCGATTGCTGATGTCTGCGTGGGGATGGACATGGATTGCAAATATATGGGGTCGGCGACGACCTGCAGCTTGGCGTGCTTGGCGACGAGCTGGGATTCGGCGCGTTCGCGTTTCGCCGCGTCGGTTCCCGTGAAAATCGCGCCTGCCACCGAAGACGAGTTCAGCCATGAACGCTCCGCGTTGACGATATTGGACACGATGGTCGTATTGCTCTGCCAGGAGGTTGAGCTCAGTGGTTGGACAACCGTGATGTTCATCGCTGGCGTGTCGGCCGTTTTCAGTCCGTCGGTCGAACGGGTCAGGAAGGTGTGCAGGGAGACGCTGGCCGAGCCGGATGCCGACGCATAGGAGATGCGCACCGGCTTGGGCCCCCAACTGGTGATTGAGGCCAATTGTTCGGCGGATGCGTCTACATCGACGTTCACCGTCGCGGTGCCGTGGGCGGCGATGTTGCCAACATCGATCTGGGACAGCTGGCTGGTCATGGGGATACGCGACTGGCCTTGCGCCCAATCCTGGATATCGGTGCGCGAAACGAAGGTGTACAGCGCGTTCGCGGCGACCGTCAACGTGCCGTCACCGGTGGCTACGCTCGACGTATTCTGCAAGGTGAGTTGCAGATGATAACCGGATGAGGCAGTGACCACCGGGGTCGCACTGTCAATGCTCATCGAGATTGAGGAGTCACTCTGCTGTTGCGTGGTGCGCGAGGTGGTTTTCGAAGTGGTTGTATAGGTGGACTTGGTTGATGCGCTGGCGGCGTTTGCCACGCTCGCATCTGCGGCAGCATACCCGAACATCGAAGGCACGACGACGGCGAGGATACAGGCGACCAGCAGGCGCAGCAGACGCTGCATCCGCGCCGACTGGATGCCATGATGTGCGGGGTAGTTCAACGTTATGCCTGCCTGTTCAGTTTCCTGGCGTAGAGCCATGCGATCTTGCGTTCATTAGGATAGCTGAGCACATTGTCCAGATCTTGGAACTTCACCCAGATCGCGTCCTCCGCCTCATGGTCGGGGTCGCCGGTTACCGTCAGCTCACCGCTGATTCGACGAAGCGCATAATGGTGCACCAGCTTGTGCACGCGTTGGTTGGTTCCAGTGAACCAGTAGTCGATTGTGGCGATGGAATCCACCACCTCACCGAGGATCCCCGTTTCCTCATGCACTTCACGGACCGCGGTCTCCTGCGGCGTTTCGCCCTTCTCAATATGCCCCTTCGGCAGGCACCATTCCAGATGCCCGCTGCGTGAATGCCGGGCGATGATCGCGACACGGCCGAGTTCGTCGAACACGAGTCCGCCAGCGGAGTACTCTCTGACGACCGGAAGTTCCTGCGCGTCCAAGGAGGCGAACGTTGCGGGCGTGTCACCAGTCCTGCGGTGAGGCATCAATGCGGGAGTAGGGGTTCCCGGCTCGATATCCTGGTATTGTACGGGTTTTTCCGATTGCGACGTGTACATCAGCGTGTCGGGCGACGGGCCCATTTGGGTATGCTTATCCGCAGCATTGGCGAGCATGCGCGCAAAGTCTGCGGGAGTAATCATGTCTTCCACCTTACTCAAACCAATGTGCAGGTGGAGTAACGGTATGCTTGGAGGCGTAGAAAGTGCTGAATCGAAAGGGCGCGCGTTGAATTTCGAAGTCTGGCCAGAAGCGATAGAGCTGGGTCATATGTTCGCGGATGAAGGCTATGAGCTGGCTCTCGTGGGAGGTCCGGTACGTGACCTGCTGTTGCATCGCAAATCCCACGACCTTGATTTCTGCTCGTCGGCCAGGCCTGAGCAGTTTGAACATATCCTGCGGGCATGGGGACACGACGGTTTCTGGGATATGGGCCGCAAATTCGGCACGCTCGGCGCCATGCGCCGCCGGCCTGACGGCACGCCGGTACAGGTCGAGGTGACCACGTATCGAAGCGACACGTATGATCCGGATTCGCGCAAACCGGAAGTCAATTACGGCGATTCGCTGGAAGGGGATCTGTCGCGGCGCGATTTCACGGTGAACGCCATGGCGTTGCGCGTACCGGATCTGGAGTTCGTCGATCCGTTCGGCGGCGCGAACGACTTGGCCAAGGGCGTGTTGCGCACGCCCGTCAATCCGCGTCAATCCTTTGATGACGATCCGTTGCGCATGATGCGCGCGATTCGTTTCGTCGCCCAGCTGGGATTTAGCATCGAGCCGGAGACTGCGCAGGCGATCACCGAAATGACCGAGCGTATCCGCATCGTCTCCGCCGAGCGCGTACGCGACGAACTGGTCAAAATGCTGCTGTCGACCCGGCCGCGCGCCGGAGTGGAGGCGCTGGTGGAATCCGGGCTCGCCGATATCGTGCTGCCGGAGATTCCCGCGTTGAAGCTGGAAATCGACGAACATCACCGGCATAAGGATGTCTTTGAGCACACGATGATCGTACTCGACCGTGCGGTTGCGCTGGAAACTGGCCCGGACGGTCCGGTCCCGGCCCCCGACCTCGAGTTGCGGCTCGCAGCGCTGCTGCATGACATCGGCAAGCCGGCGACCCGTAAGTTCGAAGACCACGGCAAGGTCAGCTTCCATCATCATGACGCCGTCGGCGCAAAATTGACGCGCAAACGCCTGCGTGCCCTGCATTTCGATCATCACATCGTCCAAGATGTGAGCGAACTGGTGAACATGCATCTGCGTTTCCACGGGTATGTCGACGAACCGTGGACCGATTCCGCGGTCCGCCGCTACGTGCGTGACGCCGGGCCGCTTTATGAGCGTCTCAACCGTTTGACCCGCGCTGACGCGACCACGCAGAACAAGCGCAAGGCTCAGATGTTTTCCGACGCCATGGACGAAATGGAACAGCGGGTCCGCGACCTCAAACAGCGTGAGGACATCGAGGCGATCCGCCCTGAGCTTGACGGCAACGAAATCATGCAACTGCTGGGTCTCGAGCCCGGGCCCCAAGTGGGCGTCGCCTACCAGCACATGCTGGAATACCGGTTGGATAACGGTCCGGTCGGGCATGAAGCGGCGGTCGAAGAACTCAAACGTTGGGCCGCCGCGCAGAACGCTTGAGGTGAGGTGAGAACGGGCGTGGCAACGCTGAAAAGAATGCGTGTCATCATGTGTGATGCCGTGTCATGCTGTGACACGCCGCGCCCGTGCTGTGACACGCCGTGTTATTCCCCAGCATGACACGCCCGGGCCTTTTCCCGTACCTGGACTTTCTCCGTGCCCAGATCTATTTCCACAAATTGGTTACGCTGAGCGTGTCCCCAGCGTAACCAATTTGTGAAAGTGAGGGAGTGGAGAAAGCGGGTGCCGACTGGTGTGTGTGGTCAGCGTATGCGTCAGTTCACTGCGTCATGGGCTAGGGCCTTGGGCAGATTCGTCATCTTGCTGCTATCGAGGCAGCCGCTGACATCGGTGATTTTCGCGCCCTTGCCCAGCACCTTCGACTTGGTTTTGAGATTGTCGAAGGTGGCGCCGAGCACCACGTCGATGAGCTTGTCCTGACGGTCGTCCATCTTCATAACTGCATCGGTGAAGTTGTCGTTGAGCGTGTACGCTTCGTTGATGGTGTTCTTGCCGTAATAGATGATAGTCCGCTTGACGTCGGTCTTCTGGTAGTTCGACACGTTCTCCACGGTGAACCCGCGATTGGTGAGTGCTTCGCCGACAGCGCGCGCAAACCCTGAATGCTGTGTGCCGTTGAGCACGCGGACGTGGACGGTCGAGTTGTCAACATATTTCGCTGTTCCTGATGAATCCGGAACAGCGCAGGCGGCGGAGACGCCATAATTCGGCAGCGTCTCGGCGGTTGACACCGAGCCCAGACCGAATACATGGAACGAGAACAGCAGGGCGATGATCAACGCAATCACCATGCCCATGATGGTGAAAGTAAACACCGCGGTCTGACGGTGGCGCACATAGGCTTTGCGCGCCGCGCGTTCATCATAGATTCCGGTCATAGCATCCTCTTCGTTCCTGTATCCATCCCACTCTACCGGCAATCGCTGACTCCACGGACGACATGGATCCGCGGCACGGCCGGTGCCTGTGCTTCGATGATTCGATCGACGGCATTGCCTGCACGCCACGACTCGGCGACCGCCGACAGCGCGCGGGAATTCGGCACGAAAGCGACGACGGAAGGTCCTGAACCGGATACGAATGCATGGGTCGCCCCGGCTGCGATCGCCAAGTCAATCGCCGTGCCGCTGCGCGGATGAAGCTGCACCGCAGCATACTGCAAATCGTTGGCCGGCTTGACGTCGCCGGTATTGTGCCGCCCGTCGCCGATACGGTCGAACTCGGCATACACGCGGGGTGTACTGAGCTGCGAATCGTACGCACCGACGAGCACCAAACCCGCGAATCCTTGATTGCGCAGCTGCATCGCGGATTCGCTGTCCGGCGGTATCGGGGTGATGCGCTCGCCGAATCCGGTACCGTGCGCATATCCGCCGGTCAGGCAGAACGGCATGTCGGCGCCCAGTGTTGCCGCGACCTGTTGTAGGCGGCCGATCGGCCAATGCAGATCCCACAGGGTGTCGAGCGCCAGCAGGGTCGCCGCGGCGTCCGCCGAGCCTCCGGCCAAACCGGCCGCGACGGGGATGCGCTTGACGATATGCACGTCGACATCGGGGTGATGTCCACTCACCTGCGCCAACGCGTTGACCGCGCGCACGGCATGGTTGTGGCTGTTGTCGCCGTTGCCTGCGAGGTCGGCAAGGTCTGCAAGATGCTCCCCGTCCATCGACAGCCGTACACCGCCGCCGGGTTGCGTGGGGGACATGGTGACCGTGTCGTAGACGCCGAGCGCGCAGTAGATGGTGTCAAGCTCGTGCCGTCCGCCCCAATCCGCATGTTTCGCGCCCACATGCAGGGTGATATTGGTCTTCGCGGGGCAATCCACGCTCACCTTCATGCTGATGCCCGCTCTCCGACGGTGCTGGTGTGCGCGGTGCGTGCGACCGTAAGGCGTGTGAATTCTTCAATGGTCAAGGTCTCGCCGCGTCGGGTCGGATCGATGCCGGATGCTGTGAAGGCCTCCGGGGAAACCATGTGTTTGAGGGCGGCGTGCAAGGTCTTGCGCCGCTGCCCGAAGGCGGCATCGACCAGTGCGAAGACATCGTCGCGTGCGACCCCCAGGCTGGAGGCCTCCGGCAGCTGCCCGCCGGGATATCGGGTGAAGGTCACCAGCGCGGAATCGACGTTCGGAGCCGGCCAGAACACGTTGCGGCCAATCATCGCCGAACGCTGTGCGATGCCGTACCATGCGAGTTTGACGCTGGGGGTGCCGTAAATCTTGCTTCCCGGCTTTGCGGCGAGCCGGTCGGCGACCTCTTTTTGCACCATGACCGTGAAGCGGTCCAGTTGCGGGAAGCGTTCAAGCAGAGTCAGGATGATCGGCGTGGCCACGTTGTATGGGAGGTTCGCGACCAGCGTGATGTGCGGGGCTGTTGACAGCTCAGGCGTGTCCTCGGGGGTGATGGTCAGCGCGTCGTGGTTGATTACATGCAATCGGTCCGCGGCTTGCGGCATGAACTCCATGACGGTGTTGGGAAGGCGTTGTGCGAGGGGTGGATCGATTTCAATCGCAGTAACATCGGTTCCGGCTTCCAGCAGCGCCAATGTGAGTGATCCGAGCCCCGGACCGACCTCCAACACGGTGTCGCCGGCCGAAACGCCGGATTCGTGGACGATTTTTCGGATGGTGCCCGGGTCGATGACGAAATTCTGCCCGAATTTCTTGGTCGGGTGGATGCCTGCCTCGGCGGCGATACGGCGGATATCCGCGGCTCCGAGCAGGTGCCCGGCATGTTCCGGTGCGTTGTTCTTCCGATTGTCCGCCGTCTGCGGGGGTGTTGTGGTGTTCATTCGTACTTCTTGTCGAGTTCGGTTGCGTGATGGTCGGTGGAGGGAATCGATCAGTACCAGTTGAAATCTTTCCAATGCTGCCAGGCGACGGAGGGTTTGCCGTAACGGATGGTGATGTAATACAGTCCCCAGTCGATCTGGACCGCGCCGTCCTCCTTCCAGTTTGCCCCGAATTGAGCCATTTTGCTGCCCGGCAGGGATTGGGGGATGCCGTAGGCGCCCGATGTGGGGTTGCCGGCGGACCAGCGCCAACCGGATTCCTTGGTCCACAGGTTCACCAGGCTTGTCCACTCGTCGCCGGTCCAACCGCGTTGTGCAGCGGCGCCGGCGGCATAGGTCTGGGCTTGCTGGACGGTCGGGCGCCACAGTCTGGAGCCGGCCGCGGACGATCCGCTGCTGCTGGATGACCCGCTGTTTGAAGATCCGCTGTTCGACGGCGTGGTTTTGTTTGGGCTGGGGCTTGGTTTCGGCGCCGCAGTCTGGGTTGGTGTTGGGGTCGGTTTTGGCGTGGTCTTGGACGGGCTTGGTGACGCTGTGGCTGTCTTCGACGGCGATGGTGACGGCGAAGCACTGGATGAAGCACTGCCCGTGGAGGACGGTGAGGACGACGCCGAGGCGGATGGTGACGATGAGCCTGATGAGGACGACGAGGAACCTGAGCCGCTGGAACCGGAGTCGCCAGAGTTGCCGGAATCTGAACCGCCTGCCGCCGCCGATCCGCTGTCCGAACTGCCGGAATCCGCAGAATCGCTGGACTGCTCCGGTCCTACGGCGATGATCTGCATGACCGGAACCGCCGTGGTCTGCGACGAGGTCAATGTCTCACTTTCCTTGACGCCATCCACATACGTGACGTCATACGTGTCGACTTTGGCGCCGTTCTGTCCAGCCTGTTGAATGACGGTCTGCCCAGGCTGCAGGCTGTTGTCGACCACGGTCTGCGTGTCGAAGGGAATGGTTTCCGTGCGGGTTTCGGTCTGATGCTTGACGCGTTGCACGCGCAGGATGGTTGTCCCGTTGTCCCGCTCGACGCTCACGCGGTCTTCCTTGCCGAGCGTGATGCCCTTGGAATCAAGGATTGACGCAGCCGTCAGTTTGCCGTTCGGCGCGATGGATGTGGTGCCGTCCGCTATGACGGTGACCGGGCCGGCCTCGTTGATGACTAGGCCGCCAGTGAGCTGGTTGTAGACGTTCTTGATGTCGACGGTCACTTTCGAAGCGGCCTGTTCGTTCTGCTCGAAGAAGCCGAGCAGCTGGTCCATGCTTGTGGCGACTGTCCAGAACGGAACCTCGGTGCCGTCGATGTTGATGGTCGTCTCGTATGCCGAGCGGATGGTGACCACATCATGGTCTTTGAGCGCACCTTTCGAGGTGGACTCGATGATGTCATGGGATTTGATGGTGATGCCGCGTTCGCTGAGCAAGCGATCCACCGAGGAGGCATACGTGGTGATTGTCGTGGTCTGTCCGTTGATGGAGAGGGCGACGGTTTTTCTCGCGCCGACAGTGAATGTGCACACTGAGGCGAGTACGACCGCGATCGAGCAGCATGCCACTCTGATGCGACGCAGTATCACCGTGCGTTGTGGAGTCCAACGACGCGCCATGCCATCACCTTCCGAAATCGTAGAACGGGTTGCCTGTCTGGCAGAGCCTCTGGCTTGCATTGTAGCGACTTGCCTGGGCGCGGTGGGGTATTCGGCGCAGCTCGCAACATTCTCCCACATTCGCAGGGTTCGCTGCCTGCGGTTACTTGGTTGCTTGGGGGCTCGTGGCGGTTGTGGTGCTGGGGTGTTGGAATGCTGAAGTGTCGGTAGAAGGTTGTGCCGACGCTGAGCTGCCCGTGAGTGTCGGTAGAAGGTTATGGCTCTTTTTCTGCCGACGCTGAGAACCCCGTCAGCGTCGGAAGAGGGTTCTGGATCGGACGCGCTGTCGGGCTTGCCTTGCCGTCGGACGTGTGTCTTGGTTCTTCGCTTCACAAACTGGTGACGCTGGGGCGGTCCTGGCGTAACGAGTTTGTGGAGAAAGGGGAGAGGGCGGAACTTGCTGATGTGCATTGCCACACTGCCCGATGCGTATCTGGCTGTCTGATGCGGATGTTGGCCGATGATTCCACAGCCTGGCCTCGCCCGAAGGCTCCCGTGGCCGGTTTCGCGGAATTCGTATGCGCTGGGAAAAAACAAGTCCGCCCCACAGCGGGCGGACTTGGAAGAGAAGGGGGGCCGAAGAGAAGGGGATGTTCCGGCCCCCCTCAAGGTGAAGCTGGTTGGGGGGACGCTCCACCTTTGTGTTGCCAAGGGTCATAGTTGGGGGGAAGGCCCTTGGCTTACTTACTCGCAGTAAGACTCAACGTGGTGCCACTATTATGGCACAACAATACTGTACCACGTTTCGAGCCTCCTGTCGGGATCGAACCGACGACCTGCCGCTTACAAGGCGGCCGCTCTGGCCATCTGAGCTAAGGAGGCGTTCGCGCGTCGGCGGCAACCGTAGTGTTGTCGCGTCCTGAGCTCACAAGGAACTAGCATACCAGTGCTGACGAACATCGACTCACCATAGGGTCGGAACCGTGTCGTGGGGGCGGTGTCAGCATCAAGGAAAGCAACGTTTGCAAATGTGAATGATATGTGAAGTTGTTGATATATTCGCTCAGGGCGAACATGGGGTGGATCCCAGAATGAACATCACAGGGGTCATCTCCGCGAATTCAGCACGAGCGTCGCGAACCGTGTTGTGTTGCAGTCCTTGCGCCGCCGTACCTGCAACCCCCGCGTCGCCAGGCATGACAAAAGCCCCGGCCGTAACGACCGGGGCGTGAATCTGCGGCGCGTACAGCCGCGACGCCGATTCCGTTACTTGCCGGTGTCGATGGCCTTCGGCTTGCCGGAGCCAATCGACGGCATGACGCCACTCTTGCCGACCTGGCTTTCCTTCAGCCCGATGGAGGTGAGAATCGCGTCCTTGATTGACATATTGTACTGGCCGACCTTCACCAAATCCAGATAGGTGCCGTTGATGGTGACGGTAGGCGTGGTCATGTAGCCGGCGTAATTGCCCGAGACGTTCTCAAGCTCCGGCCGCATGCTCGTGTAGGTGTCCGAAGCCTTGAGCCAAGCGGTGTAGGTATTCGAGAACGCCTTGGAGGCCACCGCGGTCGAAACCCCGGCCTTCTCCGCCTGCTCCTGCAGCTTCTTGTTGCTCACCGGGACATAGGAGTCGGCTTCGTCAGGCTGGAAATCCTCGTCGTAGATATTTTCGATGTACTTGAGCAGATGCTCCGGGTTGTCGTCGTGCTCCACGATGTACACTGCGGCGTTGGCGGCGCGCGAAGAGTAGTTGTCTGAGGAGCTTGCGTCACGCGAGGTCATCAGATGGAATTCAAGATTGACCTGTCCCGCGTCGAACATCGACGCAAGAGTCGAATCAATCTGCCGGTGCATCGACCCGCAGCCCGGGCAGATTGGATCCATATACAGCGCGATGGTGGGGGCGTCCCTGATTGTCTTGTTGTATCCGTTCTTCGAGAACAGGAATCCACCGGTGGAATTCGCCTTTGACGGCTTGGTCTTCACCGCGTTCATCGCCTTTTTCGCGGCGGCGACGGATGTAGGCGAAGCAGAGCCGGATGATGTGGATGTCGAGGACGGATGCGTGTTGCGATAGACCGTGACGCCGATGACTGCCACCAACGCCACGACCACGAGAACCACGATTGCGCCAATCAGCGTCTGCTGTTTGCGCTCGTGTTCCGCCTGGGCGGCCTGCTCCTTCAGACGCGCTTCTTCCTCAGCCCGGCGTTCCGCACGGGTACGGCGTTTGGCGTTCCTCTTGTCGTTCTGGGGCATGATTGTCCTTTCTGGTATGCACGATTCCGCGACCGCGGCATCCATGACTGCTCACTGTCGGATAGTCTAATCGAGGACGGCGAGAACGACCGGCAAAGTCCCGGATTCTTGCGGTTTCGGCAATCGGCACAGGCCTATTACATGTGCATGTAGCCAGTGACCATCAACGGCACCCAATTGATTGCACCAGTCATCAGCATCGCCACCACGGCGGCGACCACCAGCATCAGCCATATCACGAGCAGCGTTGTCTGTCGGCCGCCTGCGCCCTTGCGTTCCGGCGCGTCGTTTTGGCCGGTCTCGCTATTGCCTTCAGCCGGGAGAGTGCTTCCCGTGTCGCGGGGAAGACCGTGCAACGCGCCCGAGCCCAATCGGATTGCGGCAGCCCCAGGCGCGAACACGTCGACAAGCCATCCGAGGGCGGCAGCGCCTGCCAGGACGCAGCCGCTGACCGACAGCGGATTGCCAGCGAGCAACACGAACGGAACGACCCAGCCGCTGGCATGCCATGGCGCTGGGAATGTCGGCAAATGTAAGGCGATTGTGGCGATGATGACCACCAGTGTGGCGATGATGCCGGCCAGTAGGGCGCGGGGGATGGCCAGCGCCAGTCCTTTGACGATATGCCACGGCATGGTTGCCACGCGCAACGCGCCATCGCCGCGTTTGCGTGTCCCGCCGCGTTTGCTTTCACGGTCGAGCTGCGAACCGGTATTCAGACCGATGGCGATGAGCAGCCAAATCAGCACGCCGGCAAGAATCCATGCGATGAGCGGCATAGCCGCCGCGGTGATGGCGACCGGAACGGTCAGCGCAGCGAGCGGGAGCGTTCCGCGCTTGAGATACCGTGCACGCTTGATATCGGCGGGATTGGGCTGATTCTGGGTTTCTGGCACCGCCGCTTGCGTTGCCGGCAGGACCGGTTGCCCGGCCGCCTGCCCGGTTTCGGCTCCATCTTCCGGGAGAATGGACGGCGGCATCGTCTCGTTCGCGGTATTGGCGGCGTAGGGGGCGCCGGCGGCATCGGGGAGCAGGCGCGTGGAGTCGTCATGCGGCATCACTGCGGTCGCGGTGATCGGAGCTGGTGCGGCAACAGTAGGCTGGTCGCCGATCACCATGGTGCGATCCGAGGCGTTGGAAGAACTGGCGGTATCTGCAAATTTCGCTGAATTCATATCGGCGCGGGCATCAGCGTCGTCGTCGGGATCAACCGTAGTAACGACATCAGTGGCATCATCGTCGGCATCGGTTCCGCGGTCGCCGCCGATATCAGCGGATTCTGGGCCGTTTTCCTCAGGGCTGTCGTCGTCCCAGCCGTCGCCGGTATCAGCCATCCACAACGACCTCGGATTGTCGGCTTGCATGGCGGCGTCCCCGGTGCGCTCGGCATTCGCCGCATTGCCCTCGTCAAAAGGGAGCATCGTGCCCCCGTCTTCAGAGCGCTCGCTGCCGGCTGCAGGGGGAAACACAACCGTCTGCCCGTCCACCATCTGGTCTTGCGCATCATCCCAAGCGGCCGGATTCAGCGCATCCGCGGCGATGGTGTGCAGCAGCTGCTTCGGCGCGCACCTGTGATCGGGGTCCGGGTCGAGAGCAGCCCGGAACGCGGCTGCTGTGCGTGCCGGCAGCCCGGAAAGATTTGCGTTGCCGCGCGCCTCGCGCTCCAGCACCGCCATCATCGGCTTCGTGCCGAACACCGGCTGGCCCGTCGCAGCGAACGCCAGCACCGAGGCGGTCGACCACCAGTCCGTCGCCTCGCTTGATTCAGCGCCGTCAATGATTTCCGGGGCGATGAACCCGGGTGTGCCCATCACCAGCCCGGTCCGCGTGACATGACTTTCCCCTTCGCCCATCGCGATGCCGAAATCCACCAGAATCGGCCCGCTCGCAGCTACCATCACATTCGTCGGCTTGATGTCGCGATGTACGATCCCCGCCGCGTGCACCGCCTCGACCGCGTCAATCAGCTTGCGTGACAGACGCTCCAGATCGTCGACCACATACCGGCCGTTGACGGCGACATCCTCACGCAGGTTCCTTCCCTCGATCAGCTCCGTGACAATGAACGCGACCGCATCATCCAATTCCATATCCACGATCGAGCACACGCCGGGATGTTTTATCCGCCGCAACGCCATCGCCTCGCGACGCAGGCGCTCGCGGGCGGTCGCATGGTCGCGCGCCTCCTGCTCGGTCGTCGTGCCGTCGTCAACCAGGGAATCACGCAGGATCTTCATCGCGTATTCCTGCCCGCCGTCATCCTTCACGCGCCAAACCGACCCCATTGCACCACTGCCGAGGCGGGAGACCAGCGTATAGCCGCCGATTTCCTCGCCCGCCTCGAGATTCAACGCGTTCAAATCGTTCATAGCCCCAATCCTAGTGATACCAAGGTGCAACCGTGTCGTACCCGCCATGACGCGCCGACATGTCAGGCACGGGAAGCATGCAGATTATGCGCCCGAAATGACAGGATGGGGCGTAGAGGCACGACGAGGCATATTTTCTGATGCAATGGCATCAACGCATGTTGGACCGCTCCCGAAGACGGGCGGCACATCGGTGTGAGGCGCGGAAGCAGCATCGACACGGTCGAGACATGCACCACAAACAAGGAGGAGACGACCATGTTACAGATCAACATGGCAGATGTTGTCGCCGTCATCAACTCGCTGGTGCCGTATCTGGTCACCGCAGGCGTGTTGCTGTTGCTGCTGGAAAGCTTGCCGTCCAATGCATGAATGATGATCGTATGCCGTATGGATTCGACACGCATCACGTCGTTGAGGCTGAGACGTAGTTTTCGTGAGCCTGCACCGACGGGCAGCGAGTTCTCGGAACGCCGGCGGACCATCCCGATGCAGATTGTTTGCGTGGAAGGTCCCCTGTTTTCGGCCCGACACAACACGTCAAACGACACACCCTTGCCGATGTCAAATCATCGTGTATACTGGGCCATGGCTCAACGAAGAGAACCTTCAATGGACCGGAACAAGTAAACGCCGAAGCTTGCAGTTTCCGAAGCCGGATGCTACGAGTGAACGCACCAAACCTTCTCACTACGGATCGTGAGGCACGTACCTGCCTCTGAAAGGATGAACATCATGGCAGAAGTCGTATTCGACCACGTCACGCGTATCTACCCGGGCAATGACAAGCCTTCGGTTGATGATCTCAATCTTGATATCAAGGATGGCGAGTTCCTCGTGCTCGTCGGTCCGTCTGGCTGCGGCAAGTCCACAACGCTGCGTATGCTCGCCGGCCTCGAGGAAGTCAACAAGGGTCGCATCTTCATCGGTGGCAAGGACGTCACCACCATGCAGCCGAAGGATCGCGACATCGCAATGGTGTTCCAGAACTACGCGCTGTACCCGCACATGACCGTCGCCGACAACATGGGCTTCGCCCTGAAGATCGCCGGCACCCCGAAGGAAGAGATTCGCAAGCGCGTCGAGAAGGCTGCTGAAATCCTCGACCTCACCGAGTTCCTCGACCGCAAGCCGAAGGCTCTGTCCGGTGGTCAGCGTCAGCGTGTCGCCATGGGCCGTGCAATCGTCCGTGAACCGAAGGTCTTCCTCATGGATGAGCCGCTGTCCAACTTGGACGCGAAGCTCCGTGTGCAGACCCGTACGCAGATCGCTGCACTGCAGCGTCAGCTCGGTGTCACCACCCTGTACGTGACCCACGATCAGACCGAGGCTCTGACGATGGGCGACCGCATCGCCGTCATCAAGCTTGGCAAGCTGCAGCAGGTCGGCGCTCCGACCGAGCTGTATGATCGCCCGGCGAACGTCTTCGTGGCCGGCTTCATCGGCTCCCCGTCGATGAACCTGAACACCCACCCGGTGGTCAACGGCAAGGCTAAGATCGGCGACGACACCATCGACCTGCCGGCTGAGGCCGTGAACAAGCTCACCCCGGAGGACGGCGGCAAGATCGTCGTCGGCTTCCGCCCGGAGGACGGCTCCCTGGCCGCTCCGAACGAGCCGAACGCCTTCTCGCTCAAGGTCGTCAACGTCGAGGATCTCGGCTCCGACGGCTACATCTACGGCAACATCATCACTGATGGCTCGGTTGCCGAAGCCACCACGCTGATGTCCGATCAGAACAAGCTCACCACGATTCGCGTGAACCCGCGCGTGCTTCCGCGCGTCGGCGAGGTCGTCAAGATCAAGATTGATCCGTCGAAGATGCACCTGTTCGCGCCGTCCACTGAGCTGCGTCTGAACTAGGAACTTGGCGGGAGCAATCCCGTCAACCAGTAACGCGAGGCTTCTCTTCCTCTCTTTCGGCCTCGTTGGAAAAGCCCCGCATAGCTGCGGGGCTTTTCTGTTGGAAAGGGTAGCATGAGGAACATGGAAACGAACGACCAGTCACAGCTTGACCCGCGCGCAGTGAATGCGACATCTGTCAAGGCGGAGGACGAAAACGCCGAGTCGAAGGAGCCTGAGGCGCTGAAGATCACGGCGGCGAGCTCGAACCCGAAGATGTTCACTCTGCCGTGGAACCAGCCGTTGGCCACTTGGCCGGATGACCTGCTGGTGAATCTGCCGCGAGGCATTTCCCGGCACGTCGTCCGCTTCGTGCGCGTCGGCGATGACGTCTACGCGATGAAGGAAATCACGCGCAGCGTGGCGGAACGGGAGTATGAGCTGCTCAGGCGGTTGCGCAAGCTCGATCTGCCTACGGTCACGCCGATTGCCGTCGTCACCGGGCGCCACGACAAGGACGGCAACCCGCTCGAAGCCATGCTGGTGACCGAGCATCTGAAATACTCGCTGCCGTACCGCGCGCTGTTCGCGAGGAACCTGCGCACCGATACCGCGGAACGGTTGATTGACGCCCTCGCCGTGCTTATGGTCCGGCTGCATCTCGCCGGCTTCTACTGGGGCGATGTCTCGCTGTCCAACGTGTTGTTCTTACGGGATGCCGACGCATATTCCGCGTTCCTCGTGGATGCCGAGACCGGCGATTTGCACGCGAACCTCACTGAGGGGCAACGTGAATACGATATCGACTTGGCGCACACGAATATCATCGGCGAGCTGATGGATTTGAGCTCCGGCAAGCTGCTCCCGGGCGATGTGGACGAAGTCGAAGTCGGCAACCGTCTGGTGGACCGCTACCATTCGCTGTGGAGCGCTCTCACCGATGTCGAGACCTTCAATCCGGACGAAATGTGGAAGATCGAGAAGCGCGTCAACAAGCTCAACGAGCTCGGCTTCGACGTGGATGAGCTCGAGGTGAAGACCGCCGCGGACGGCACCCACGTGCTGGTGCGGCCGCGCGTGGTCGATGCCGGGTATGCGTCCCGCAAGCTCATGCGTCTGACCGGTCTTGACGTGCAGGAGAACCAGGCTCGGCGACTGCTCAACGACCTTGACACGTATCGCGCGTCCACGTGGCGGCAGAACGAGGATCTTGAAGTGGTGGCGACCGACTGGATGCGCGAGGTCTACGAGCCGACCGTGCGCATGATTCCGGAGGAATACCGCTCGCAGATTGAACCGGCGCAGTTCTTCCACGAGGTGCTGGACCACCGGTGGTTCCTCGCCGAGCATGCCGGGCATGACATCCCCATGGCGGAAGCCGTGCAAAGCTATGTCAAGAACGTGCTCCCGCAGTACAAGCTCGATAAGAAGGCGATGAAGGATATCAACGCCGATGCCGATTCCGGCGTCATCGACGATGAGTTCACGTACGCTGATGCTTCGGCTCGCGGACAGGGCGCGGAAGGCGAAGGCGCAGCAGGCGAGGGCGACGGGTACAATCCCGAGGATGATCCCGATGCCGCGGTGTGGAGCCACTGACAGGCGGAACAGACAGGCGTACTGGCTGGCGGAACTGGCTGAGATCGGCCTGAGCCATCCCCGACCCGATACCGTTGCGCTCATTACACAAACTGGTTACACTGAGACCCTTCCCAGCGTAACCAGTTTGTGTATGGGGGTTGTGCGGTTGGCGGCTGGTTACTTGGCGGCCGCTTGCGTTTGCTGTTGCGCGGCTTCGCGACGGGCGCGCGCCACGGCGTACAGACTGATACCGGCGGCGACCGAAGCGTTCAGCGATTCGACCTGGCTGTCGATTGGAATACCGGCGATGGCATCGCACGATTCCCGCACGAGCCTGCTGATGCCCTTGCCTTCGGAGCCGAGCACGACCACAAGCGGATCGGTCTCGAACCCGGTCTCGCCGACGAGCGCATCCCCGCCGCCGTCAAGCCCGACAACGTAGTATCCGCGCTCTTTCAGCGCCTCGATCGCCTTGGTCAGGTTCACGACGCGCGCAACCGGCAGATGGGCCGCAGCACCGGCCGACACCTTCCAGGCCGCGGCCGTGACGGAAGCGGAACGGCGTTCCGGCAGAATCACGCCATTTGCGCCGAACGCCGCCGCGGAACGGATCACCGCGCCAAGATTCTGCGGGTCGGTCACGCCATCCAAAGCGATGAACAGCGGGCGGGCTGCAATACGCATCTGCGGGGAATCGACCTGCTCCATGGCCTTCGCGCGCTTCTCGGCCTTGTCAGCGAGGTCGCGCAACGACGCGTATTCGTAGGGCTGCACTTTGAGGATGATGCCCTGATGGTTGCCGGAATGCGCGATGTGATCCATCTCCAGGCGGTCGGCCTCCAGCAGGTGGAGTCCTTGTGCTGTGGCGATTTTGATGATCTCGCGCGTGCGGTCATCATGCTCGATATGCGAGGCGATATACAGCTGAGTGCTCGGCACGCCGACGCGCAACGCCTCGAGGACGGAGTTGCGGCCGATGACCAGATCGGCGCCGTCGGACGTGTACTTGGCGGCCCGCCGGCGCGCGGCGAGACGCGGATCGGCGGCTTTGCGGCGGTCGGCCGCCTGCTTCGCCTTGTATGCCTTGTGATAGACGCGATTCTCTGCCTTCGGGGTCGGGCCCTTGCCCCGAAGCGCGTTACGATGTTTTCCGCCCGAACCCTTGGTCGGGCCTTTCTTGTTAGCCATACCTTTCATTATCTCATGGCCGATGGAGCAATCGCCGGTCAGAGCAGCCGGGGCCAATGTCGGAGTGTCGTCGGAAAATCGTGGATTTCAGCGTTTCGTGAACGCCTCGGTAGGGGGCGTCTTTGTAGAATACAAGTATTGCGCCGCAGGCAATCGCCCGGCGCCCATAACCGCGCAGCCTTGCCGTGTCGGCATCGTCAGCAGACGCAGCAGACACGAGGGTTGACTACTCCGCGGCTGACTGAGGAGACCATCATGGTTGATCACCAGCTCGATCAATCCCCATCCCATGCCCCCCAGGCGCAACCAGCCGAAGCCGGTGACCTGCATGCATCCGCGATTCTTGACACCGATCCGTCGCTCACCGACGCATCGGATGTCGCCAAAGCCCTGCATGTCGATCCCGCTGTCGGGCTGAGCTCGCAGGAGGCGAAACGCCGCAAGGAAAAGTTCGGCCCGAATCAACTGGCCAGCGCACCGCCGGTGCCCAAATGGAAGAAGTTCCTCGCCCAGTTCCGCGACCCGCTGGTCTATCTGCTGCTTGTCGCGACGGCCATATCGCTGGTCGCATGGTTCATCGAACGGGCGAACGCGCAGCCCGGCTCATCCACCGAGGCGCTCCCGTTCGACGCCATCGTCATCGTGCTGATCCTCATCGTCAACGCGGTGCTCGGCTACATCCAGGAAGCAAAAGCAGAACAGGCGGTTGCGGCGCTCGCCAGTATGACCGCCCCGCAGACCTCCGTGTTGCGTGACGGTCAGGTGATGCGCATCGACACGTCGGACGTCGTGCCGGGCGATATCCTCATCCTCGGCGAAGGCGATTCTGTCTCCGCTGACGGCAGACTGCTCGCCGCTGCATCCCTGCGTATCGCGGAGGCAAGCCTGACCGGCGAATCCGTGCCGGTCGCGAAGAAGCCCGAGACCCTTGACAGCGCCAAAGCGCTGGGCGACCGCATGAACATGGTGTTCAACGGCACATCCGTCACCCAAGGCACCGGGCGTGCCATTGTCACTGGCACAGGCATGGACACGCAGGTCGGCAAAATCGCCGATATGTTGTCGCGGACGGAAGACGAGCAGACCCCGCTGCAGAAGGAAATGGCACACGTTTCCAAGGTGCTGGGTATCGCCGTGTGCATCATCGCCGCGGTGGTGCTCGCCGCACTCGCGATTATGGAAGGCTTCCACAGCGTCGATGACGTCATCGAATCCTTGCTGCTTGCCGTGTCGCTTGCGGTCGCCGCAGTGCCAGAAGGCCTTGCTGCAATCCTCACCGTGGTGCTGGCGCTCGGCGTCCAGCGCATGGCCAAGCATCACGCCATCGTCAAGAAGCTGTCATCCGTCGAAACGCTCGGTTCCGCTTCGGTAATTTGCTCTGACAAGACCGGCACGCTCACCCGCAACGAGATGACCGTCGAACGGGTGGTTACGCCGAGCGGCGAAGTGCAGTTGACCGGAACCGGGTACGCTCCCGAAGGCCGGATGATTGCCGTTGGTGCCGCTGATGGCGATTTGGAAGTGCCTGCCGATATTCGTGCGGAGGTCTATGCCACGCTGGGTGCCGGTGCCATGGCGAATGACGGCGAGTTGCGTGAAGGTGACAAGCCGGGCACGTGGGATATCGTGGGCGACCCGACCGAGGTATCGCTGATTGTCGCGGCCCGCAAGACCAAAACCGACCGCCGGTTTGAGAACTTCCAACGTGTCGGCGAAGTGCCGTTCACCTCGGAACGCAAGCGCATGTCGATTGTCGCCAAGGACAACGCGGATTCCGGCAAGCTCACCGTATTCGCCAAGGGCGCCCCAGACGTACTGCTCGGCTACTGCACCCGCATCGCCGTGGGCGGCGCGGTCCGGCCGATCACCGAAGGCGACCGGCAGGAAATCCTGCACCAGGTCGAACGGCTGTCGAACGAGGCTTACCGCACGCTTGGCGAGGCATACCGTCCGCTTGACACCCCTTCAATCGCTGATGTTCCGGGCATGATTTCCAATGCGGCAGGCGAGGTGCTTGATATCGCCGACCAGAGCGACGCGTTGGAACGTGACATGATCTGGACCGGCATGGTCGGCATCATTGACCCGCCGCGCACCGAAGTGCGTGACAGTGTGGCCGAAGCGCACCGGGCGGGCATTCGTACGGTCATGATCACCGGCGACCACCCGCTGACCGCAGCGCGTATCGCCAGCGACCTCGGCATCATCGACAAGGGTGGCAAAGCCTTGACTGGCGACCAGCTGGATGCCATGGGCCAGCAGGCGTTCGACAAGGCGACATCCGAAGTATCCGTGTACGCGCGCGTCGCCCCGGAGCATAAGCTCAAAATCGTCGATTCCCTGCAACGGCAAGGCAATATCGTGGCGATGACCGGTGACGGCGTCAACGACGCCCCGGCGGTTAAAACCGCGGATATCGGTGTGGCGATGGGCATCACCGGCACTGAGGTGACCAAGGAATCCGCCAAGATGATCCTGGCGGATGACAACTTCTCCACCATCGTGGCAGCCGTGCGCGAAGGCCGCGGCATTTTCGACAACATCCGCAAGTTCCTGCGCTACCTGCTCAGCTCGAATGTCGGCGAAGTGTTCACCGTGTTCTTCGGCGTGGTACTCGCCGGCTTCCTCGGCATCACCCAGCCGGGTTCCGCGGGCGTCACCGTGCCGTTGCTGGCGACGCAATTGCTGTGGATCAACCTGCTGACGGATGCCGCGCCGGCGCTCGCCATGGGCGTCGACCCACAGACCGAAGACGTGATGAACCGCAAGCCGCGCAAGCTCATCGACCGGGTGATTGACCGCTCCATGTGGGGTGACATCGTATTCATCGGCGTCATCATGGCTGCGGTCACGCTGATCGGCATGGATATGCACCTGTCCGGCGGCCTGTTCACCGACCGTTCCGTCAGCGCCATCGGGCATGACGCGCAGATGGTCGAGGCGCGCACCATGGGCTTCACCATTCTCGTGTTCGCCCAGCTATTCAACGCGCTCGCCTCGCGTTCGGCGCGCCAGTCCGCGTTCGTCGGCCTGTTCTCCAACGGCCGGCTGTGGGGTGCGATCGCGCTGTCTGTTGTGTTGCAGCTTGCGGTGATTTATCTGCCGTTCCTCAACACCGCGTTCGGTACCACACCGCTCAGCGGCGGCGCCTGGCTGGAATGCATTGGTCTGGCAGCCATCGTGCTGGTCGCTTCCGAACTGCGCAAGCTGGTGCTTCGCGCAGTGGAACGCGGCAAGGAATCCGTGAAATGATGCGGCAACAGCCCAGACGGCCAGAGCCGGGTTCGGGTGCGAATGCCGCCAGAATGCGGCAAAGCCCTGATCAGCACTGACAGCGTCCGAGACGCGTTGTGAGGCAGGATTCGCTGATGAATGTGGGACGTCGTGCGGCAATGGCCGGTTTTCCGGTCGCCGCACGACGTCCTCGTATATTGCCGGGTGACTCGGCGTATCTGCGCCCGGCGCCTCATATGGTGAAACGATGGTGACAGCAACCCGCTGAGTGCCGCCCGGCTGTCGGGCGATGAATGATAATTGCTGTTGCGTGTATTGCGTATGTATGGCTGAAATGTGAATGAGGGCATGATGACAGACGACGGAAAGGCGTTATCCATCGATTCCGGGACTTCTGCGGCTTCAGAGGCCTTGGGAATGCCGAAAACCACAGGAAACGAGATTGCCCGGTCACGGCAGGCCACGGAGAAGGCGTCAAGCACGTCGGAGGAGGATGCATTCCGCCAGAACAACGACAGTTTCAATGCTGATGACGACTATGCTGATGACGATCCGTGGCAGGACCCTCTTCATCCTTGGAATGGACTGTATGACCGCGCGCAGGCGTCCCCGCAGCCGGATGACGATGTGATGGCAAAATTGCAACGCGAGGCCGATGGGTCGTCGTTGTCGCCGCAGGCGTCGGCGGCGTATGCGGTTGGGATGTCACCTGTCGAGCGGCAGGAGGCGACGGCTGGCTCCTCGCAACAGTCTGTGCATTCGGAGCAAACGCAGGCGGGTGCCGCTGCTGGTGCCAGCTCCGACTCTGGCGAGCGATCGAATCTGCGAAATAACCCGGCCGATAGCGACCGCGATAGTGACAATCACCCAGGTCATGCGGGCGAATCAGCGGTGCGTGAACATGAATTCCACGCCGGCGAAGGGCGTGACCCGCACGCTTTGGCGGCACCCAAGCCCAAGCGCCAACGCAAACCGATCTCCGCGGAACGCTGGATTGCCGGCGGCGCGGCGCTGAGCGCACTGTTGTCCCTCGCCGCGGCCTCGTGCGCGGCATTGCGCGCGGTCGCCCCCGGCAAGTTGTCTCAACTGGCGGTATTGCCCGTATCCGCTTACACCGCGATTGGCTGCGTGTTCGCGGTACTGGCCATCATTCTCGTCGTCGCCGCCCGCGTGGCGGATTCGAAACGGCGGAAGGGCGGCCATGCGGGTACTGCCGCCATCGTGCTGACCGCCTTGGCCGGCGTGTTGATCGCCAGTGCGCTGGTAGTAGGCAACTTCTTCCCTGACGGCATCATTAAGGCGTCTGGACGCGATAACGCTCCCGTGAACAGTACGTCACGCATGGAATCCGGCATCGAGGAAGCAACCGAGCGGTGCTCCGACGGCTGGCAGACGATGGATGTCAGCGGTTACCCCGGCATGAGCGCGGTGGCGGTATGCAAGACCACGCGGATGGCGTTCGTCACCTTCGACAGCGCGTCGGCCGCATCCATGTACCGCGGCGCGATCACGTCGAAGATCTCGTCCACGCTGGACGGCTACTCCACCGACTCGCGCGCCCAGGGCGACTGGCGCATCCTCAGCGGCGAACGCTGGATCGCCTTCGGCCAGAAATCCGACATCGAAGCCCTGCACGACCAGTGGGGCGGCGCCATCAGCACCGTGCAGTGAGCGTTGTCTCCCGAATATGATGCCGCCAACGGATAGTCGCGGACAATTCGCGGGTATATTGGGCGGTATGAGTGAATCTTCGCAGCTGGTGGGTCGTGAATCGAACGTAGTGCCGGGGCGGTTCGGCGAACCGATGCAGGTGCGTGAAGCCCAATGGTCGCGCGGAGGCGGCAACGCGCAGCCCAATCGTCCGGTGCTGCTGTGCTTGCACGGCTGGGGGTCGAACGAGCAGGATCTGGCGGATATGATGCGCTACGTGGCTCCCTACAACGATTTCGTGTCGCTGCGTGCGCCGCTCGTCTTGCAGGAGGAGCACGGGCCGGTCCCGGGCGCCTACACATGGTTCCACGATTGCGTGCCGACCGGCGAGGATCTGGACCGTGACGCTTTCGCCGCCGCCAACGCGATTGATGCGTGGGTGTCGGAGCATATCCCCGCAGAACGTGACGTGGTGCCGATCGGCTTCTCCCAAGGCGGATTGCTTGCGATTCACTTGCTGCGCGTACATCCGGAACGGTACCGTGCCTCGATTTCGCTGTCCGGATTCCTTGCCCCAGCGCAGGTTCCGGGCACCGCTCCCGCGGACGATCGGCTCGCCGACCTGCAAATTCCGACCTTCTTCGGTTACGGTCAGGCCGACACCGTGATTCCCGCGTATGAGATCCACGCGATGTCCGCCTGGCTGGAGGAGCACACCTGGCTGACGGAGAAAGGCTACCGCGGGCTCGACCACGCGGTGAGCCTGCAGGAGTTCAACGACCTGCGCCAGTGGCTGATGCTGCACAACATCACGTCCGGCATGCTGTGAACGGTGTGTGCTGGCGCGGGATCGTGGGCGCTCAGCGAACGGGCCACTGTGCCGTGCGACGAGCGCCGTTGTGTGAGGATTGGCTCACACACCGGAGTCCGCGTCCACCTGCATCACATACACGTTGCGACGTAACTGCCGCATCTGGGCACGGTTGATCCGCCCGTCCTCGAACAGATCCTGGATGATGCCCAGCTCAATCGCATAGCTGTCGCGCTTCACATCCTCCACCTCGTTGATGGTCTCCGCGCTGCGCTCCATATTCGGCCGGTTGCGCAGGGAAGCCTCGGCACGCTGATAATCAAGGATCAGCGCCGAACAATCCTCGGTATTGTAGGTGCCCGCATGCATCTGCTCATACAGCTTGCCGATTACCACATGAATCGCCTCAAGCTGGGTGACGCGAACGGCAGCGTAGATTTCATCCTCGCTCATCAGCGGTGCCGTGCGCAGAATTTTGCCGTAAATCCGCCGCGCCAACAGGGATACCCGGCGTTGCAGCGCGCGGAACCGACCGCGAATCTGCGATACCGCCTGCGAATTTCTTGACCCCGCTGTCGCATGGCGCAACGTGGTCATCAACTGGTCGAGCATGCGCTCGCAGGCTTCGATATGCAGGTCGCGCTGGTGTGTTGCCGCCGGGGTTGCGGGCTCCTCGTTTTTCAGGTCGATGATCCGCTGCTTGAGGAAGTTCTTCTCCCACTGCAACGCCTCGATTTGCAGGGCTTCGAAGCCTTGCGGGTCGGCGCTGCCGATGCGGTGCTTGAGCCGGGTGATGCGCTTCGTATACGAGTCGATGACCGCGAGGACGGCTCGCCGGTTCTCCGGGGTGACGCGGCGGGCGAGCTCCTCCACGGTCTGGCGCAGCACTTCCACGGTGATGTCGTCCATCTCCTTGGTGCTGTGCAGGTGGGTGGGCGCGAGCAGCGGCAGCAGGAAGTTCACCAGCAGCAGGGTCACGATGATGACGCCGGCAGCCACGAATATCAGTTCGTCGCGCATCGGGAAATCGGCGCCATCGGCGATGGTGTACGGGATGGTGAACATCAGGGACAGGGTGATGGTGCCTTTTGGCCCGCCGAAGGTCATGATCGCGGCGGAACGCCACCGTTCCGAGGTCATGCGGCGTCGCCGTCCGGTGCGCTGGTCGCGGGCGATACGCAGCATGGCGGCCACCCACACGAACCGCATGGCGACCACCACAACGGATACCAGTGCGATGATCCCCAGCAGCATGGTGTTGCTTTCCGTGGGGTCGGCCCATGTGGTGCCCAGCACGTCCGGCAACATCATGCCCAGCATGATGAACACGGAACCGTTCAATGCGAACGACAGCACCGCCCACACGCTGGATGACACGATGTTGGTACGGGCGACATCCGGGCCCACACCGCTGCGATCATATTGAGCAATCAGCCCGGCGGCTACAACCGTGAGAATGCCAGAAACGCCGACCGCCTCCGCGCCCAGATACAGCAGGAACGGCAGGAGCAACTCCATCAGGATGCGTGACGTGGTGGTTTCCCAGCCGAACGAGCGCATCAGTCCGAACAGCCAGTTGGCGAAGACTCCGAACGCCAAGCCGAGCAGGGTGCCGCCGAGGAAGGAGACGACGAACTCGCCGACGGCAGCGCCGACCGAGAATGTACCGGTGGTCGCCGCGAGGATTGAGAACTGGAACCCGACGATGCCGGAGGCGTCGTTGAACAGGGATTCGCCTTCAAGGATTCCGTGCTGGCGTTCGCTCAGGGTGGCCTCGTGGCTGAGCGATGTCACGGCGACCGCATCGGTCGGGCCGAGCGCCGCGCCCAGTGCGAGGGCGGCGGCAAGCGGTACCGCGGGCCAAGCGGCGTGCGTCACGTAGCCGACGGCTACCATGGTGGCGATGGCGAGCCCGATGGCCAGCGAGAGTGACAGTTTCAGGTTCTTCAGCAGCGAGGTCTTGTTGATGCTGCGCGCCTCGAGGTACAGCAGCGGCGCGATGAACAGCACCATGAACAGTTCCGGGTCGAGGGTGACATCTGGGAAGAACGGGAGTTGCGACGCGATTGCTCCCAGCACGATCTGCACGAGCGGCGTGGATACTTTGGGAATGAACCGGCTGAGGAATGATGACACCACGACCGCGCCGACGATGCACAGTACGAGGGTCAGTTCCGTCATGATGCCGCCTTCCTTGGACTGGTAAGCAGTGGGCGTGGGCTGTGGTGCGTTGCGTTGCCGTTTGGGGTTGCCGCATGGCACGCACGAATACTTCCAGCGTACCGGGCGCAGGTGATTTTTTATTCGCTGCGTGCTGAGGAATAGTTGTGGACTGACTGTAGGCAGACCGTGTGCTGATTGCGTATCAACTGGAGATAGGCGGCACGCAGATTGGGCAGGTGGCTGGTGCGCGAAGCTTGCCGCTAGACTGGCTGATATGGCGGAAACGGGAAGTCGTGCAACGGTAAGCGAGACGCTAGACGGGCCGATGCGGCTGGCGCTGGGTCTTGCGCGCGAGGCTGCGCGTGAGGGGGAGGTGCCGGTCGGGGCGGTGGTCATCGGTGCTGATGGCGCTGTCATTGGTCGTGGCCGCAACCTGCGCGAGCGCGGCGGCGATCCATTGGCCCACGCCGAGGTCAAGGCAATGCGTCAAGCCGCTAAGACCTTGGGGAACTGGAATCTTGCCGATTGTACGCTAGTTGTCACCTTGGAACCGTGTCCGATGTGTGCCGGAGCGTGCCTGCAAACCCATATCGGGCGTATCGTGTTCGGTGCGTGGGATGCCAAATTGGGCGCATGCGGTTCAGTGTGGGATATCCCGCGCGATCCGCATGTCGGCTCATTCCCTGAAGTATATGGGGGAGTATGCGAGGACGAGTGCGCACGTCTGCTCGCGGATTTCTTCAGCCTCAGGCGGTGAATTGGACCGTCTCGGCTGAGATATCACGTCATGTCACACGCGCGCACCCCAAGCGCACGCATGTGACATGACATGCGAAGTCACACCCGCACGGCCTCGAACAGCACGGCTTGCGCTGGGTGCAGGCTTGGCGGACGGACGCCATAGGTTTCAAGCGCGACCGCAGGCAATGTCACACCGTCGGCGGTCCACCAGCCGAGCGCGGACTGACCGTTGCCGATGCCGTCGGCGTCGAGATCAAGGCTGACCGATAGCGGCTTGACCTGGTACACGGCATCCGCGTCGAGTCCGGGAAGATCGACCGGCGCCGCCGGGTAGGTCTGCGACGTGGTCAGCTGCGTGAAACGGTACACGGCGTGTGAGCGGTCGGCGCTGACGATGCCGTCCAGGCGCACTGCCGTATCCGCGGTATCCGCATGCACTGCCGTCCCGGTTTCGAACATAGCGCGATGCTCCTTGTATGCGCGCACCCACGCGGCCAGTTTGTCCAGGTCCTCCTGCGACTCCTTGAGCAGATTCCATTCGATGCCCATATGCCCGAAGAACGCCATATCCATACGCAGGTCTTGGCTGGTCGCGCGATGCGTCGAATGTGCGGGGCTGGCGCCCACATGCTCACCCATCATTTCGGGCGGTACCAGCAGCGACGTGTATCGCTGAATATCGGCCCGCTCCACGGGATCCACGCAATCGGACACCCAGATGCGGTCGGCGAAGCGCAGAATACCAAGGTCGACGCGGCCGCCGCCGGACGAGCAGCTTTCGATTTCGAGTCCGGGATGAGCGAGTTTCAGATCGCGGAAGATGCGATACACGGCGATGGTCTGCTCGTGTACGGCAGGCCTGCCGGAGTGCGGGGACACCGCTTCGGTGACGAGCTTGTTGTGATCCCATTTGATGTAGTCGATGCCCAGTTCGCCGACCAGATGGTCCATCGCGCCGAACACGTAGTCGTACGCGTCCGGATTGGTCAGATCGACGACCTGCTGGGAACGTCCCCGCATCGGCAGGCGGCCGTGAGCGGGGCGCAGTACCCAATCCGGGTGGTTGCGGAACATGTTTGAGTTCGGATTGACCATCTCCGGCTCGAACCACAGGCCGAACTCCATGCCCTTGCTGTGCACGTAGTCGGCCAACGCCTTGAGGCTTTTTGCGCCGTCGGGCCACACGTCCTGTGAGACCTGCCAGTCGCCGAGGCCGGCGGTGTCATCGCGCCGGGCGCCGAACCAGCCGTCATCCACGACGAAACGCTCTACACCGCTGTCAACGGCCTTGTCCGCGAGTCGGACAAGCGTGTCGTAGTCATGCTGGAAGTAGACGGCCTCCCACGTGTTGAGGATGACCGGACGCGGCTTATTGGCGAGATTCGGGTGCTGCGTACGCACGAACTCGTGGAAGCGGTGGGCGACCTCATTCAGCCCAGTGCCGAACGCGCCATACACCCACGGTGTGGTGTACTGGCCGCCATGCTCCAGTGTGATTTCGCCGCCGAACAGCTTCTCGCCGCCGCCAATCACACCCTGCGTGTAGGGCAGACGTTCCGCGGACAGCACGCTATTGCCGCTCCAACCCACATGCACGGAATACACGTCGCCGTGCTCGAAGCCGAATCCGGGAGCGCCGACGGTCAGGAGCAGGGATGCGTCAAAGTCGGGGCGTCCGGCCATGGAAAGCTTCTCGAAGCGGCCGACGGTGAGCGGCTGGCGCTGCGGCGAACGCTCGTGCAGATGGTGGCCGGTGGTGGTGAGGATTTCGACGGCCTGCTGGGGCAAGGGGTAGCCGAGTTCGATGCCGTTGACGTCCAGGGTGCCGTCGCCGAGATTGGTGATGGTGGCGCACTGGCGAATCAGGCCGGAATCGGTCAGTTCGCAGGTCCAGTGCAGGGCGACCTGCTGGTCGGCGTCTTGCGCGTCGACGCTGATCATGGAAGCGCCCTCGTTGTCGCCGACGGCGGGGCTGATGGCGATAACGGAGAAATCGCAGAATGTCTCACGGCTGTCACGGCGGATGTCAATGCGCTGGGCGCCGATCCACGCTTCGGACTGCGTGGGCATGATGCTCGGCCATGCGGTGTTGTCCAGTGCGCCGGACACGCGTTGTGGTTTGAGCGCATCGTACAGGTGTACGAGGGTTTCCGGGTGTGGCAGGGGGCGCCCCCAGTGGACGAACCGGGGGAGGGTCTTGCCGGGGAAGATGAGTGCGAACGCCACGTTTGCCGCGGTGTTCTCCGCGTACACGGCGGTCAGGTCGGTGCCGTCGTTCGCTGTTCCGGGGATGATGGTGATGCGCGTCATTGCACTCCTTTGGTCGGTCGTTGCTGGCCTGTAGTTGTCGGCCTGCCGTTGTCCGTGGATGGGCTGGTACTGTACCGGTTCAGTGTATCGTATTCATCGAATCCACTGACCCGGTTTCTTCGCAGCATGGTATGTGTTCCCGTTTTCCTTGTCCTATGTCGCGTGTCGCCTGCACTGCGCAAGAAAAGAATCGAGGTGCAGGTGTGCGTTGCCGGACAGTCGTCGGACCGACGCCGGACAGTCGTCGCGGATAGTCAGGAGATGAAACGACGGCACTCTGCAGAGGACATACGCGCTACAGTTGGCGCCAAATCACACTGCGCATCACGCATACCTATGTACGGGACGAGAGAAAGGACAGCCATGGCGTATTCCAACACCCAGGACCATGACGCGCTTGGCGGCAATCTGCCTCGCCGTATCGCGGCGCTTATGGTGGTGGGCATGCTGTCGGGCCTCATGTCCGGCCTGTTCGGTATCGGCGGCGGGACGATTATCGTCCCGGCGCTTGTCTGGCTCGGCCTGACGCAACGGCATGCGGTCGCCACGTCGCTCGCCGCGATCATACCGACGGCCATCGCCGGCGTGATTTCGTACGCGCAATCCGGCCATGTGGACTGGATCGCCGCACTGCTGCTCGCCTGCGGCACGATCATCGGCTCGCAACTCGGCAGCTGGCTGCTGTCACGATTGCCGGAAATGGTGTTGCGGTGGGCTTTCGCGGCATTTCTCGTATTCGTGATTGTCTCGCAGATCGTCGGCACACCATCGCGTGATGGCACGATTCACATGACGTTCCTGACCGGTGCTCTGCTGGTGCTTCTTGGCGTGTTCGTCGGCACGCTGTCCGGTCTGCTCGGTATCGGTGGCGGGGCGATTGTCGTGCCGGCGCTGTCACTGGCGTTCGGCGCGAGCGACCTGGTGGCCCGCGGCACGTCCCTGCTCATGATGATCCCGAACGCAATCGCCGGCAGTGTCGCGAATGTTCGGCGCGGCCTGGTCAACCTGCGTGATGGCTTGATTATCGGCGTGGTCGCGGCATGTCTGACCCCCGCCGGCACGTGGATTGCCGGCTCTATCAGCGCTCGTATGGGCGCCAACCTGTTCGCCGTCTACCTATGCGTGATCGGCGTGCGCTCCGTGTGGGCCGCCGTGAACGTGACCCCCGCCTTGGCAAAACGGCTCCCGCACCGCAATGCCGAACGCTGACAGCAGCACTTCAGACGGCGCTTGCCTCCCGCTTTACTTTCCGTCTTCACCTTCCGGCCCGTTCCACCAGCCTCGCCAGCTGCACCCGGTTCATGCTCAGGCGTTCGCTGGCGCTGGACAAATGCGCTTTTACTGTGCGTTCGGATATGAACATCCGTTCGGCGATTTCCTGATTGCTCATGCCTTGCGCTGCGAGAATCACGGTTTCCCGCTCCCGCTCGGGCAGACTGTCGAGCATGCGTCTGGCTTCGTCCTCGCGGGCGTTGAGGCGTGCACTCGACATATCGTCCAGCAGCTGGCGTTGCACGGCCTGATTGAATTGCGGTTCGCCGTCGCGCACGGCGAGGATCCTCTCGATGATGGTTTGCGGCGCATCGGTTTTGGAAACGAAGCCCTCCGCCCCCATCTCCACGGCGCGTTCCACGGTGCGCTGCGGGCTGAGCGAGGTGAGGATCAGCACATGCGTGCCCGGGCTGACGCGTCGCACGCGGTCGGTGGCTTCGATCCCGTCCATGGCGGGCATGTCGATGTCCATGAGCATGACATCGGGATGGTCGCGTTCGGCGGCGGCAACGGCCTGCACGCCGTCCGCGCAGGTGTCGAGTACGCGGATCCGGCCGCGGGAATAGTCCTGCAGGATCAACGCCATGGTCTGGCAGATCATGGGGTCGTCATCGGCGATGATCACGGTTGCCGGGGCTTCACCGCCTGCCGCCGCACCATCTGGCTGTTCCGTCTTCTCTTGTGTCCGCACAGCTCCATGATACCGGGAATGCCGATACCGGCGATTCGCTGTTCAACGTGCGGTGCCCATTCCCGGGTGGTTCGTTCCAGATGTCTGTTGCGTGGTGTTTCCCGGCGGAAGTGTCACGTCAAGATGGAAGACGCCGCGCTGGTCGGTTCCCCACGTACAGGTACCGCCGAAGGCCGCCACGCGTTGGCGGATGCCACGCAAGCCGTTGCCGCCTGCGGGCTTGGCGTCGGGTTTGTTGCTGGTCTCGTTGCCGTTGGCAGCCGTGTTCCTGATGTCGCTGCCGCTCCCGCTGCTGGTGGCATGCCCGGGTGTCTGCACGCTGGTCGGATTGCTGATATGCACGCCGATGCCGTGCCCGGCGGAACAGGTGACCTCCAGCTCGATGGTCTGCCCGGGGGCGTGCCGCCGCGCGTTGGTGAGCCCCTCCTGGACTGTGCGGTAGGCGATTTTCGCGATATCCGGGTGGATGGCGCCCATGTCCTGGATGTCAATCCAAGTGTCGATGTGCGCGCCCGCGGCTTTCGCGTCGGCAATCAGGCCGCTTAATGATTCACGCGACAGTGACGTGGTGTCGTCCGGTCCGAGCGTTTGTCGGGCTTTGTTCGGATTGCGCAGCAGATCGATGATGCTGTGCGCTTCGTCCAACGCTCCCGCTGCCTGCTTGCGGATATCTTCGGCGCGCTGTGCGATGTCATGCAGCTGCCGGTCGGTGATATTGCCGGCTTCAAGCGTCCCGCATTGCACTTGCAGTGCCGAGGCGTTGACTGCGATAAGCGACAGACTGTGTGCGAGCGTGTCATGCGCCTCCGTGGCGATGGCGTCCGCCAGTTGCTGGTTGGCGAGGTTGGATTGCAGCATCTGCGCGCGATCCTGCTGTTGTGCCGCCTGCCGTTGGGCTCGCCGCGCGCGTGAAGTGTTGCGGTTCGCCACGCCGACAATCACCGCGATGGCGATGGATATCACGGCGAGGAGCAGTCCTGACCACAGCATGCTCGGTTGGCTTGCCGGGTGGACGACGTGCCCTTGATCGTTGGTGCTGGACAGCATGGTGCCGATGATGGAGTATTCGGCTGGCATCAAGGCATCGCGCAGGCGGGAGATGACGGTTGCCGCGCTGCTGAGCGCGATGAGTCCGTAGATACGGCGATCCGGGTCGCGACGAGCAATCAGCGCACTTTGTGCCATAAGCGTGGTCAGCGGGCTGATTGGCAGGCAGATGGTCACGATGGTGGTAATCAGGCAAACGAATTCCGGTTTCTCGTCGCGGTTGCGCAGCAGGAAGGGTAGTGCAGCACCGGCAACCAAGCCGATCAACGACCAGAACATGCCGATATCGTTATGCCATGCGGACATGCCTTCGTAGATGAACGCCGGTTGCACGATTCCGCAGGCAATCGCACATGCGAGCATCACCGTTGTGATGGTGATGCGGCGGGTTTTCCCGTTGCCCGATGCGCCAGTATCGGTTCTTTCGGCGTGCTGCCGGGGCATCGTGTACGGGTGTTGCGCCATGTATGGTTGTGGTTGTGGTTGTGGTTGCGGTTGCTGAGGTTGCGCCGGTTGCGCTGGTTGCTGAAACCGCCGGGGTTGCTGTGTCGTGTACGGCTGCCGGTACTGGTATGCACCTTGGAACGTGCCCTGTGATGGGCCGCCGCCGTAACCATATGGTGATTGATGCCCGACTGGTGCGGATGGCATAGCACGAGGTGTCTGAGGGGCTCCTGCTGTCCCCAATGACCCGATGGTCCCCGCACCCATCTGCTTGTTGGGTTCGCCGCCCGGATACCCTCCTGCTTCGCTCATGCTGTCCACTGTACTCAGTGAATTGTCGCGCCGCCATTGTCCTTTCGGGCATATCGGCACGGCCTGTCGTACACTTTCCGCTTCTCTTCCCAACCCGTAGCGTGGGGATTGTCCTGATCGGAAGAGAAAAGCGAGGATGACATGGACGACAACCAACAGTATGGGACTCAGCCGTACGGCAGCCCTCAGACCGTATATTCACCGCAGCCGCAAGCTGCACCCACGATGCCGGCGACTCCTGGGTCGCTCCCGCCGAACACCGTGTACCCGCAGCCTGTGCCAGGCGGCGACCCGGATGATGACGTCCCGCGCAAGCTGAGTGCCAGCGCGGTCGCCGGTCTGGTCCTCGGCATTATTGGCATCATCTTCAGTTTCATCCCGATTATCAACAATGTCGCGTTCATTCTCGGCATCATCGGTCTGGTGTTCGGCATCATCGGCTTGGTCGCGACCAAGCGTGGCGGCAAGCGTCGCGGCAGGGGACTTGCGATTGCCGCCGTCGTCCTGACGGTGCTGGCGATGGTGATTACGCTGGTGATGCAGCAGGCGACTGGCAAGGCGCTCGATGATGCGCTCGGCACGTCTTCCACCACATCCCAGTCTGCCTCGTCTGGCGCGAAGAAGGACAGCGGCGATTCGTCGTCTTCTTCAGCTGCGGCGTCCGGGGCGCAGGATACTGAGGGCGATCTTGGCAAACTTCATGTCAAGATCGTGTCTGCCGCCAAGTCCGGGGCCGACTATAACGGCCAGCCGACCGTGCTGGTGACCTACGAGTGGACGAATAACACCGACAAGAACCAAGTGTTCTCGGTGGCAACGTCGGCGAAGGCCTTCCAAAACGGCAAGGAGCTTGACATGGCGATCTATACGGAAGCGCCGGCTGGCTATGATTCCAACGCCAGCCTTCAGGAGATTCAGCCCGGTGCCACCCAGCAGGTGAGCGTTGGCTACGTGCTTCAGGATGATTCGCCTGTGGATGTTGAAGTGAGTGGCACCCTTGACTTCTCGGGCGCCAAGGTCTCGCACACCTACCAGCTGCAGTAGGGGATGCGGCGCGGGTCCTGAATGCGGTTCGGGGGGCTGTGTGGTCGACGGTCTGTCGGCTGCGCAGCCCCGTCATCGTGCGAGGATCGGCTCACAAACTGGCGGGTTGGGCGCTCCGAATCGCTGATTTAGCGGTTTCCGGTGCCCACTTTGTGAGGATCCGCTCACACAATGGCAGGTGGATGGCATCGAAACTGAGAATTCGACACGTCTGAGCGTCATCGTGTGAGGATGCGCTCACAAACTGACCGGTAGAAACACGATTTCGCTTGTTTGACCGGCCCTATACAGTCCGTTGTGTGAGTGAATCCTCACACAACAGCCTGTGAAATACATGGGGCACGATTGGCAGCGCGCGCCATGGCCACCCCGCCTCACCCGATATACCGTGCGATCGCCCGTGCGGCCGCGGCTTTCGCCCAGCTTTCCCAAGAGAAGTCAAGGATTTCGAAGTCGACGGTCGCCGCCTGGCTGGGGCGATACCAGTTGATGCCGCTGCGAATCGATTCTTGGTTCATTTTCGCGAGGAACGATGATTCCCCGCTGATCAGCACTTTTGACGGCATCGCGAAGTTCGCGACCGTAGACACCAACACGCCAAGGCGGAAGCACAGGCGGTTGAGCAACTGTCGTGCCTGCGCGGTCCCTTCCTGTGCGTCGGCGGCGAACTGGTCGAAGGTGACCATATGCCCCACCATGCCTGAATATTCCTCGGCCAGCGAATCATTGGTCAGGCATTGCGAGCAGCCGGTGTGACCCGCGTAACAGCGTGGCCCTTCGGGGTCCACGAGGATATGCCCGGCCAGCCCATAGCTTTTATCAGGGTAGTCCACAGGCATGCCGTCCTCGGCGAGCGAGTACCCGACGCCCGCACCTATCGTGACCACAGCGAACCGTCGCACGCCGATGCCGGCGCCGAACCAGCTTTCATACAGTAACAGCGAATCGAGGTCGTTGAACACCGCTGTGGGCAGCCCGCTCGTCTGTTCAATCGCCCCGGCGGCATCGACCCGCCCGTCCCAATGCAGGAAGGGAGCATACGTCACATACCGGTCGTCTTCCGCATGCCCGCCGAAGCTCATCCCTACGGCTACCGGGCTCGGCGTGACGTCCGAACGGTATTTGCGAATCGCCGTGCCGATGGTCGCGGCGACATCCTGCGGCTTGGTGGATTCAAGTGTCACCGTGCGGCATGGCCCGACCGGCCGGCACAGCGCGTCCACAGCCACAATACTCACCTCGGAGCCGTGGATATTGATGCCGAGGAAAGTGCGCTCGCCGGCGCGCAACCGCAGATTGGTCTGCGGGCGGCCGCGTTTTTCGCGTGATTCTTTCGGTATGAAGCCTTGCGGGAGCCTGCCTTGTTCTGTGGTGTCACCGGGAAGTTCTTCGATGACACCTTCGTAGATCAGGTCGCTGGTGATGCGCGACAACGCCCCCTGTGACAGCCCGAGAAGTTGGGCCAGGGTCGTGCGTGCGATGGGCCCGTATTGTGTGATGGCGCGGGCCACCCGATGGGTTTGCGGGGAGCCGGTGAACCATTGGACGTCTGTCGTGAGTTCATGCTCATCGCCTGATTCCGCGGTTTTCCACGTATCCATCTCGTGTGTCGTCATCACTGCTCCTTGCCTGTGGGGTCCATCGCCGGCGTGCGAGGATACGTCCTTGTTCTCATGGCCTCGCATCTGGTATCCTGCATTTTCTTTCTCAATACATTAAAATACCGTGTTTTTCTTTCCTCATGCAAGAGGCGCGCAGGGGCTGGGAATGAAATCCGCAGTCGCGTATGCTTGCAATCACAAACAAAGCCGCGGCGATGGTGTTGCGGTATGGAAGAGGCAAAGGAGTCTTCATGAAGACGGATTCCCATTCAGGACGCGGGACGCTCAGGTCGGTACTTCGCAGGGCCCTCACCGTGGCATGTGTCGCGGTGATGGGTCTTGGCGCCGCTGGGTGTGGTGCGTCGAACGCGCAGACGGTGACGTTGGATTTCTTCCAGTTCAAGTCCGAGGCCGCCGACCAGTTCAAGAAGATGGCGGAGGAGTTCGAGAAGGAGAATCCGAACATCCGCATCAACATCAATAATTCCGCGAACGCGCAGACCGATCTGCGCACCAGGTTCGTGAAGAACCGCGTTCCGGATGTCATCACGTTCAACGGCGATATCAGCTTCGGCATGTTCGCCGCCTCCGGTGTGTTCCATGATTTCACTGACGACCCGATTGTTGACGAACTCAATCCTGGCATGGTCCAGATCGCCAAGAACCTGGTACAGACCACCGACCCGGCGAAGAAGCGTCTGTATGGTCTTCCGTTCTCCGGCAACGCATCCGGCTACATCTACAACAAGACGCTGTGGCGTAAGGCCGGCGTTGATCCGAACAATCCGCCCAAGACCTGGAACGAATTTATTGCCATGCTGAAGAAATTCAAGGCTGCGGGTATCAACCCGGTGCAGGCCAGTGTCGCGGACGGGTGGACCACCCAGGCGCCGCTCGCCTCGCTCGCTGGCACGCTCGTTCCAGAATCCGAATATACGAAACTGAAGGAAGGCAAGACCGACTTCAAGACGATCTGGACCGAAACCGCGAAGAAGGAAGTCGAAATGTACTCCTATTCTACGTCCGACAAGGGTGTCACCTATCAGGAGGCCACCCAGAACTTCGCGAAGGGCACGGCGGCGATTATCCCGCTCGGCACGTATGCGATTCCGCAGATCACGATGATCAACCCTGATATTGACCTCGGGTTCGCGCAGATGCCGGCCAGCAACAACGCCAAGGAGCAGAAGCTCACCGCAGGCGATGACGTGATGCTCACAATGGGCGCCAACACCAAGCATCCGAAGGAAGCCATGAAGTTCATCAAGTTCCTGATGAGCAAGAAGCAGCTGAACGCCTACGCAAAGGCCCAGTCCGCTATTACCCCGCTCAAGGACACCTACTTCGGCAACAAGGCGCTGGAAGGCATCCGCCCGTTCTTCGAAAGCAACGACGTGGTTGACTTCTGCGACCACTACATCCCGTCGTCCATCAACATCGGCGGCTACCTGCAGACCATGGTGATCAGCGGCAACGTCCCCCGCTTCATCAACTCGATGCAGAAGGAATGGGACAAGGTCCAAGCTCGCACGGTCGAGTAAGTCGAGTAATCGGACATGGAGAAAGGAAATAGCATGTCTGCAACAGTCGTATCATCGAAGCAGCCGGCGGCGTCGGACAAGCCGGCTAAGAAGCGCAAGACCGCGTTCTCCAAGCGCAAGGTCGACCGCGCCTACTACTGGATGACCGTCCCCGCGGCGATTATCTTCGCGGTGTTCCTGTATGTCCCGTTCATTCGCGGCATCGGCTACTCGTTCACGAACTCGCAAGGGTACGGCAACTTCAAGTGGGTCGGCCTGCGCAACTACCAGGCGTTGTTCAGCGATGACCGCGTCGGCCACGCCTACCTGTTCACCTTCTTCATCGCCATCATCATTACGGTGCTGATCAACGTGATCTCGATGTTCCTGGCGGTGTTGCTGAACAGCAAGATCGCGTTCAAGAACGGGTTCCGCGCGATCTTCTTCATCCCGTACATTCTGGGCACGCTGGTCATTGGCTACGTGTTCAAGTACATCTTCATGACGCCGCTTCCCGCGCTCGGCAAGGCGCTGGGCATCGGCTGGTTGTCCGAATCGATGCTGACCAGCGAACAGTATGCCTGGGTTCCTGTGGTGTTCCTCGCCGTATGGCAGGGCGTCGCCTACTCCACGCTGCTGTACATCGCCGGTTTGCAGACCATTGACGACGAACTCTACGAGGCCGCTTCAATCGACGGTGTGAATGCGTGGCAGAAGTTCTGGAAGATTACCTTCCCGCTGATCGGACCGTTCGTGACCATCAATCTCGTGCTGTCGCTCAAGAACGCGCTGGGCACCTTCGACCAGGTGGTCGCGTTGACGGAAGGCGGCCCGAATTCCTCCACCGAAACCGTGACCTACCTCATCTGGAAGGGTGGTCTGACCGGCGGTGAATACGCCTATCAGACAGCCAATGCGGTGATCTTCTTCATCGTCCTCGCGATTGTCGCGTTCATCCAGCTCGGATTCTCGAGAAGCAAGGAGCAGATCTGACAGCCGTGCGCTGAAGCCCGACTGACAGAGGGGAAAGGAACATCATGAAAGACAAGACATTCCACAAGGATCATCGGATTAATTGGTGGCTGACCGCACTGACCGTGGTGCTGGCGCTGACCGTGCTGATCCCGCTGTATTTCACCATCGTCACGGCGTTGAAGACACCGGCCGAGGCGGGCACCTTCAGCCTGCCGACGTCCTGGCAGTGGCATAATTTCGCGGATGCTTCGGCGAAGGTCGATTATCCGCGGGCAGCGCTGAATTCCGCGATCATCACGGTGGCCGCGGTGGTGCTCACGCTGCTGACGAACACCTTCGTGGCGTACGCCGTCGCCCGCAACATGGACAAGCGCTTCTTCCGCTTCCTGTACTACTTCTTCATCGCCGCGATGTTCGTGCCGTTCCCGGTGGTGATGCTGCCGATCGCCAAGCAGATGGGCGCCTGGCATCTGGACAACCAGTTCGGTCTGATTCTGCTGTACATGACGCTCGGTCTGGGTACGAACCTGTTCATCGCGACCGGCTTCATTCGCTCGATCCCGCCGTCGCTCGAGGAGGCGGCGCGCGTGGATGGCGCGAGCACGTGGAAGATCTTCTGGAAGATCATCTTCCCGCTGATGAGCCCGATCAACGCGACGATCGGCATCCTGACCGCGCTGTGGGCTTGGAACGACTTCCTGCTGCCGCTGATTGTGCTGACGGACCAGTCCAACCAGACGATTCCGCTCGCTCAGTACGTGTTCAGCTCGCAGTTCGCGACCAACTATCCGATGGCGTTCTCCAGCTACCTGATGGCGATGGCCCCGATCCTGATCGTCTACGTCTTCGCTCAGCGCTGGGTCGTCAGCGGTGTGATGAGGGGCGCCGTGAAGTAAAGGAAAGCCCAGTGGGCTTTCCGTTCACGGCGCCGGGCGGGGTGCGCCCCCCGCCCGGGAAAAATGTGGTCGGCCGTAGGCCGCCCAAAATTGCCGGATCCCGTGAAGTAAGGGAAAGCCCAGTGGGCTTTCCGTTCACGGCGCCGGGGCGGGGGATAGTCCCCGCCCCGGTAAAAATCCCGCCGACCGTAGGCCGTCAATAATTGCCGGATCCGGTGAAATAGACGAAAGCCCTCATCGGACAACGAGTTCGGCAATCCCGAATCCGGAAAGCCCAATGGGGTAAGGAAAGCCCGCCGCCTTCCTACTCTCCCCATCCGCTTCCGTCCAACTGTTCTCTCCCGCCGAGGGGCCTGTGATGCACATTCACAGGCCCCTCGGTCTGTTTTTCCTCGCCCGATGCAACCACCCAGTCGCACGACACTGGGGTATCTCCCGCCTCCCGTCTCCGCTTTTCGCCTCTCACATCCTGCGCCCGTCGTGCCGAGCTAGTTGTTGCCCTGCGTGATTCCGGGCGCGGCGGCAGGTGTCGCATGGACGTGGATGCTTGCCGACAAGGGCACGGTCAACCAGCTGCTCCGTGCAGTCGGGCTTGGTGATGCCACTCATGTTTGGCTTGGCGACAGGGCAACCGCGTTGAATGCCGTCGGCGTCATCGGGTTCTGGCTCCAACTCGGGTTCTGCGTGGTTCTGCTGCTTTCCGGCATCGGGAACATCGACCAATCGCTGTATGAGGCGGCGAGCTTGGACGGAGCTGGGTGGTGGAGACAGCTCTTCTACATCACACTCCCCGGCTTGCGCGGGCAAATCGGCGTATGCCTGACGATGACGATTATCGCGGCATTGGCGAGCTTTGACGTGGTCTATATGTCCACGCAGGGTGGACCGGGAACTTCGACGATGGTGCCGGGCGTCCAGGTATACCGGCTGGCGTTCACCCAGCAAAGTGTGGGCCTCGCGTCGGCGCTGGCTGTCGCGTTGATGGTGCTGGTCCTGCTGGTTGTGGGGCCTGTGCAACGTTTGGTCAATGGGATGGATAAGTGATCGCGATGGAGCAGTCCAAAAGTACGAAGGTAATCGGCGGCATCATGCTCGCGCTGACTATCGTGTTCTGCATCATGCCTTTCGTGAGTATGTTTTCCGCGGCGATTCAACCGCAAGGTTCAACTCCTGAAGGTATCCAATTCACCGCTCACCCGCAGTGGCATAATTTCGTGGATGCCTGGAAGATGGCGAATATCACCCCGTTGCTGCTGAACAGCATGCTGCTGGTGGTTGTCGTGGTCCCGAGCGTGGTAATCCTATGCTCTCTGGGCGGCTACGCGTTCGCCCATCTCAGCGTGCCATGCAAAGGCCTGATTTACTTCCTGTTCCTGATTGGCCTGACCATTCCGTTTGAAACCCTGGTCACTCCGCTGTATTACGAAATCAGCGACATGGGCATACTCAATACCCGACTGGCGTTGATGTTGTCCCTGATCGGTCTCAACATCCCATTCGGCATCGTGTGGATGCGGTCCTGCTTCGAGCAGATGCCCCGCGATTTGATCGAGGCGGCAAGCATCGACGGTGCCGGACACTTCCGGACATTCGTCTCAGTGCAGCTGCCGCTCGCTCTTCCTGCGCTCTCATCGCTGGGTATCTTGACATTCTTGGCGACATGGAATCAGTTCCTTCTCGCGGTCGTGTTGGAAGATGATCCGAACAAGCGCACGATGGCAGGCGCCCTGCAGTCCTTCGTCGGCCAGTATCAGACCGATGTCGTGCTCCTCAACGCAGGCGCTCTGCTGATTATGGCCCCGACGATGATCTTGTTCATCATCCTGCAGCGGTACTTCATCCGTGCCATGCTTGCGGGCTCCGTCAAAGGATGACCGATGGCCGAGGACAATGCTGATGATTGGTGGAGAAACGCCGTGGTCTACGAGGTGTACCCCCGGTCGTTCAATGATGCCAACGGTGACGGGGAAGGCGACTTCCGCGGCATCATCGACAAGATGGACTACCTGCATGACCTCGGTGCGGACGCATTGTGGTTGACTCCGTTCTACCCCTCGCCGCTTGCGGATGTGGGTATGATGTCGCCGACTATTGCGGCGTGGATCCCAGGTTCGGGACACTGCAGCAATTTGCCGATCTCGTTGCAGGCGCGCACGAACGGGGAATACGCGTCATCATTGATATCGTGCCCAACCATACTTCGGACAAGCATCCTTGGTTCACCAAGGCACTGCACTCGGCGCCGGGCTCGAAGGAGCGGAACCGCTATATTTTCCATGTTGGGCGCGGAGAACACGGAGAACGACCGCCGACGAACTGGCTGAGCAATTTCGGCGGATCAGCGTGGGAACCTTGTGGAGACGGATGGTACTACCTGCATTCGTTTGCGAAGGAACAGCCTGATCTGAACTGGGATAACCCCCGGGTCCGGCAGGATTTCCTGGATATCCTCCGTTTCTGGTGCGAGCAAGGCGTAGACGGGTTCCGTATCGACGTGTCCCACGGGCTGGTCAAGGATCTGAAGGAGCCGCTGCGGGATCGGCCGGATCCGACGTTGATGTCGCCGCAGGCCGCAGACGGGTCTGATCCTGTATGGGACCGCGATGGTGTGCATGAGGTCTATCGCCAATGGCGTGAGCTGCTGAACCGGTACAGTCCGGTGAAATATGCGGTCGGGGAGTCTTGGACGCCGTTCACTCCGCGGGTATACCAGTATGCCCGGCAGGACGAACTCGGGTCGATTTTTGACTTTTCCTTGCAGAAGGCGGCTTGGGATCGGGACGATTATCGAAAGATTATCGAGCGTACTAGCGAATGTGCGACCGCTGCCGGTTCGGCGCCGGTCTGGGTGCTGGGAAACCATGATGTGCCAAGACTGGCTTCACGGATTGGGCTTCCCAAAGGAACGGACGTCGAACATTGGGTCACGTCCAACAGCACCGACCCGAGCATCGATCCCGCCCAGGCAGAACGCCGCGCACGTGCCGATGCGTTGTTGATGCTTGGCCTGCCCGAGGACCTTGATTTGCAGCCCGCGGACTTGCAAGACCCGATATGGGAGCGTTCTGGGCATCGATTCAAAGGGCGTGATGGCTGCCGTGTGCCTCTGCCTTGGAACAGCGATTCAGTATCGTTCGGGTTTAGCCAGTCCGGGCATCCTTGGCTGCCGCAGCCGGCATGGTATGCGCGGTATGCGGTGTCCAATCAGGAACGCTTGCCGGGATCGATGCTGAACCTCTACCGGGCGGCTATCGCAGCGCGTCGACGTTGGATTAGGCCAGGAGATGAAGCCGAATGGCTCGCGGACGGCGAATGTGCTGAATACGGTCTTGGCTGGAGAGTGTCTTCAGGATTGGAAGTCTTGGTGAATTTCTCTTCCGACCATGCGATCCGCCTGCCGGAAGACGCAACTGTCATGCTGAATTCGCGCCCGGAAATAACGGATTGTGCGAATAATCAGGTTCCGCCTGAAACCGCGGTCTGGTATTTCCGCGGAACCTTGGCATCTCGTAGCAAGGAGAACCGATGAACAACGTATGCCCGATTGATGTTGTGCGTGTTCAATCCAGCATTCTGAAAGAAGACACGCATGAGTGCAAGGAATGCGCCGTTCCGGCAACGGCGGTGAATATCGAGCCTGTCCGTGGGGACGATGCTGTCTGGAGTCTGTCGATCTGCACTGAGACCGGACCTGCGAAGCGTGAGCAACAATTCATCGCCTGTGATTCATTCGCGCCCTGCGATGCGGTGCGGGTCAGTTGCAGGGTGGGCGTTGCTGACGGCCAGATTCTGGCGCTGTACCAGCACAAGGAGTGGTGGATGCGACCGGCATGGTGTTCTGCGCCCACGCAAATTCCGTTCGGCACCCAGTTGCTGCTCTGGCGGTGGAAAGGCCGTGACGATAGTGTGCGATGGAGCGCGGTGCTGGCGGTGTGTGATGCCGATGCCCGTACTGACATCAGAGGAGACGAGCAAGGCATCACATTCGTGGTCTCTTCGAACCGTATGGGAATGACCCGTATCGAAGCGACGTTGGGGTTCATGGCATCAGCGGAAACCCCGTACCGTGCCGTCCAGGTGTGCGTATCCGCGGCAGCTGGGCGTACGGGCATCAGCACTCGCAGGAGGAAATCTTTCCCGGACAACCTGTCCGGCTTGGGCTGGTGCACTTGGGATTCGCTGGGGCAGGATGTCAATGAGCGCCAGATCATCGAGAAGATGCAGGAATTCCACGATTTGGGAGTGCACATCTCCTGGGTGCTGATCGATGACGGTTGGTCGGATGTCGACAGGCTTCAACAGAAATTGCGTTCCTTCGATGCCGATCCTGAGCGTTTCCCGCAAGGGTTGGGACATACAGTCGACGTGCTGAAACAACGGTTTGGCGTCCAGCATGTCGGCGTATGGCAGGCGTTCCAAGGCTATTGGAACGGTATTGATCCTGACGGACCAGTCGCCGACGCTTTCGGCGACTGCTTGACACGTTGCCCGTCCGGGGCGCTGGTGCCGGGGCCGACTCATGATCAAGCTGCGCAGTTCTGGAACGCCTGGGAATCGAAGATGAGCGAGCAAGGCATCGACGTGCTGAAAGTCGATTCCCAAGGTTCGATATCCGTGATGACCATGGGGGCTGAAAGCTTCGGTGAGTCCACCGTCGGCCGTCATCTTGGACTTGAGGATGCGGCGGATCGGATGAATGCCGCGCTGATCAACTGCATGGCCATGACGCCGGAGAATTTCTGGCACAGCGATCGTGCGCAAGTCGCCCGCACAAGTGATGATTTCCTCCCGCGGGAGCCGAAATCCCTAGACGAACATCTGATTCAGAACGCCTATTGCTCACTGTTGCTTGGTGAGTTGGTCTATCCGGACTGGGATATGTTCTGGAGCGAACATCCCTATGCAAGGGCGAGCGTGTTGTCGCGCGTATTCAGCGGTGGTCCTGTGTACTGTTCGGATGCCTTGGGACATACCGACGTGTCTGTCCTCCGCGAGGTCCTTGAGAATGACGGCCATGTGCCCCATCCTGATGCTCCTGGCGTGCTTGTTGAGGAATCGTTGCTGAATGATCCCCGGTCGTCTGACGTTCCCTTGGGCATCCGCGCAAGTTTCGGCGGTTGCGAACGCATGCTGTTCGTCGGGCTGAGGCAGCGACAGATGCAACATGTGGATTTGACGGCGGATGTCCCCATGAAGGTATCCGGGCCGGATAGCGACACGGTGGTTCATCTGCAACAGGGTGATCATGCCCGGTTCGATCTCTCGTACGGTCAGGCGCTGCTGGTTGATGTTGATCGGACCCCAGACCCCACGTGTTGCGGCATCAGCAATCATCCTCGGCGGTAAGCCTGCTCTGAGCGCGGGCGGATATGTGTAGGCGGACGAGGGCGGCTTGACCTCCGCCGCCTCGTTCGCCGGTATCTGCCTGCTGGTATCTGTCCGCCGTGTAACCGCCCGGTCGCACAACCGTGTGATTCCGCCTGCGACCCTGCCCGAATATCTTTCCCCGTGCACCCGGCACGCCAGCAATAGGAATGAAAACGTATGCATCGTACGATAATCCCAGCAATAAAACACCAGACAGCAAAGGAGCTTGCCATGACCAATTTCAATCGTCCGGCCCTTCCCGCCGGTGTCCGCACGAATGGGGCGTCCACCAGCCCGTGGTGGGCGAACGCCGTGGTGTACCAGATTTACCCGCGTAGCTTCCAAGACACCGATGGCGATGGCCTCGGCGATATCAAGGGCATCACACGCCGCTTGGATTATCTCGCCGACTTGGGCGTTGATGTGCTGTGGCTGAGCCCGGTCTACAAGTCCCCGCAGGACGACAACGGCTACGATATCGCGGATTACCAGAGCATCGATCCGATGTTCGGCACGCTTGACGATATGGATGAACTGCTTGCCCAAGCGCATAAGCGCGGTCTGAAAATCGTGATGGATCTGGTCGTCAACCATACTTCCGACGAGCACGCGTGGTTCCAAGCGAGCCGCGACAAGAACGACCCGCACGCCGACTGGTATTGGTGGCGTCCCGCCCGTCCCGGCCATGAGCCGGGCACGCCGGGTGCCGAACCGAACCGTTGGGGCTCGTATTTTGGCGGTTCCGCCTGGCAGTATGACCCCAAGCGCGGCGAGTATTTCTTCCACCAGTATTCCCCGAAGCAGCCTGACCTCAACTGGGAGAACCCGCAGGTGCGTCAAGCGGTCTACCAGATGATGAACTGGTGGCTCGACCGTGGTATCGACGGTTTCCGTATGGACGTCATCACGCAGATTTCCAAGCGCGTCGACCCCAACGGCAAGCTTCCGGGCGAACCTGGCAGCCAGATCGAGGATTATCCCGCCGGTCCCGACGGCTACTCGTCCCCGTTCCCGTTCTGCTCCGACGGCCCGCGGCTTGACGAGTTCCTCAAGGAGATGCACCGCGAGGTGTTCGACGGCCGCGAAGGCTATCTCACGGTTGGTGAGGCGCCAGGCGTCGCCCCGCAGCGCAATGAGCAGATCACGGACCCCGCCGCACGCGAACTGGACATGCTGTTCATGTTCGAGCATGTTGATGTTGATTGCGAGAACGGCACGAAGTGGAATCCGACCCCGCTTGATTTGCCGAAGCTGAAGCGTACGCTTGCCGCCCAGCAGGATGCGGTCGCGAAGAAGGGCTGGGTGAGCCTGTTCTTCGACAACCACGACCAGCCGCGCGTCGTGTCCCGTTGGGGCGATGACTCTACGGAGGAGAACCGCGTCCATTCCGCCAAGGCGCTGGCGATGCTGCTGCACATGCACCGTGGCACACCCTACATCTACGAGGGTGAGGAGCTTGGCATGACGAACGCGCATTTCACCCGGCTCGACCAGTATCGCGACCTTGAATCCCTGAACATGTTCCACCAGCGTGTCGAGCAGGCGCATATCCAGTCCGCCGAATCGATGATGGAAGCACTCGCCAAGCGCAGCCGTGACAACGCCCGCACCCCGATGCAGTGGGATGCTTCGACCTACGCCGGCTTCACCGCCGCCGATGCTCCCAAGGAACCGTGGATCAGCGTCAATCCGAACCATACGACGGTCAACGCGCAAGCCCAGCAGGATGACCCGGATTCGGTGTTTTCCTTCTTCAAGCAGCTGATTGCGCTGCGGCACGACGACCCCGTCGTATCCGCTGGCGACTGGCATCTGCTCGACGAATCCGACCCGCAGGTGTACGCGTTCACGCGAACGCTGGGCGATGAGCGTCTGCTGGTCGCCGTGAACCTGTCCGGGAAAGACGCCCGCATTCCGGATGACACCGCAGCCGCGCTCGCCGCAGCCAGCCAGTCGCCGGACATCGTGCTGACATCCTATGATCCGCAGCATTCCGCCGATTCACTGGCTGCACGCACGCTGTCCCCGTGGGAGGCAGTGACGGTCCGGCTGTAAGCCGGGTCCAGCCCGGGAGGGTTTGTGGCTGCCGCGTGGGAACCCGTTCGCCGCTCATGCGGCAGCCAGCGGCCTGCTCCAATGTGCAAGACGCGGCGACATGCTTGTGCCTCGACCGTCCTACAATAACGATCATGGAACAAAACGAGGTTCTCAAAGCACTGCAGCGCGATCATGCCGCTGAATTGAAGAAGGCCGCCCAGCGGCTCAAAGGCACGGCCAAACGCACGGAGATCATTGACTCTCCGGTGCTGTCCGACATGACCGGACACCAGATTCTCCTCAAGCCGGAGAACCTGCAAGTTACCGGTTCCTTCAAGATTCGCGGCGCCTACAACAAGATCGCCTCCCTGTCCGGGGACCAGCTGGCTCGCGGCATCGTCACCGCATCCGCCGGCAACCATGCGCAGGGTGTCGCCTACGCCGCTCGCGAGCGTGGCGCAAAAGCCACCATCTGCATGCCAACCATCACCCCGCCGCTCAAGGTTGACGCCACCAAAGCCTACGGCGCCGACGTCGTCCTGCACGGCGATGTGTTCGACGAAGCCGCCGCGTACGCCCAGAAGCTGAGCGACGAGCAGGGCATGATCTACGTGCCGCCTTTCGACGATTACGAGGTCATCTGTGGCCAAGGCACCATCGCCATGGAAATCCTCGAAGATGTCCCGAATGTTACTGATATCGTCGTGCCGCTCGGCGGTGGCGGTCTGGGCGCCGGCGTGGCGCTCGCCGTCAAGACCTTCAAGCCCGAAGTCCGCGTGATTGGCGCGATTCCTGAGGGTTCTCCGGCGTTCAAGAATTCGTTCGCCGCCGGCCGCGTGGTTCCCGCCGACAAGGTGGTCACCTCGGCTGAAGGCGTTGCCGTCAAGCGCCCCGGCGACCTGACCTTCGCGCTGCTCAACGAATTCCTGGACGACCTAATCACCGTGTCCGAACGAGACATCAACGAGATGATTCTCCTGATGCTCGAGAAGCACAAGCTGGTCGTCGAAGCCGCAGGTGCGGTGTCGCTGGCCGCATTGGAACATCTGAACCTGCGTTCGCGCAAGTTCGCGTCCGCTCCCGGTCCGCATGTCGTCGTCCCGATCATGTCGGGCGGCAACATCGATACGGTCACCATCGGCGCGGTCATTCAGAAGGGCATGATTGCCCGCGGCCGCATCATGAACTTCGAGGTCGAGCTGCCAGATCTGCCGGGGCAGCTGCTCAAGGTCGCTCAAGTGCTGGCCGAGCAGCGTGCCAACGTGATCGCCCTCGACCACGACCAGTTCAAGGCGTCCGGCCATTACACGAATGCAGTCGCCCTCGGGGTCACCGTCGAAACGAACGGCCCCGACCACATCGACCGCGTACTCGAAGCGTTGAAACAGGCCGGTTTCGACCCCAAGCGCATCTACTGACAGTCCGCCATCTGCCTCTGTATGGCAACGGCCCCGGAATCTTGGATCCTCAAGGTTCCGGGGCCGTTATGCTTCGCCCGTTGCCGTGGTTGCTTTCCGTGTGGCGCAAATGCAAGTTTCAGTGCTTACTGCTCATCCGACTGCGCTTCGGCGATGGTTTCGTCCACGAGTTTCGGCAGCGCGACGGCGATATCCTCATGAATCAGCCGCGTGGCAATGTTGTCGTACTGCGTTTTCCCCATATTCATGATGGTGACGGGCACGCCGGCCTGTGCAGCAACCGGGGCGAGCGATGCCGCCGGGAACACCTCAAGCGTCGAACCGATAACCCAGAACTCGTCGGCCTGCGAGACGAGCCGCATCGACTTCTCCATCGCCCCGTCCGGCAGCATCTCACCGAAATACACGACATCCGTCTTGATAATGCCGCTGCACGGCATGTCGCCCTGGTACTTGAGTCGGCGATGGCAGTGCGGGTCCGGTTCCTCGTCAAGGCGCGCCATAATGTCTGCGGTGTCGTATTTCGCGTGGCACTTCATGCAGTGGGACGTGCCGATGGTTCCGTGCAGGTTCACGATGATGTCCGGCGAGTTGCCGGCCTTCTCGTGCAGCGCATCAAAGTTCTGCGTGGCCAGGAGCGTCAGGAGCCCTGCCTTCTCAAGTTTGACGAGTGCCTTGTGTGCGGCGCCAGGCTGGGCGTTCCACACGGGGGATTCTTTCTGCCAACGCCACGAATATTCGCGATCCTTCTGATTGGTGAGGAACGCGTCGATGTCGTAGACCTTGGTCTGCTCGGGGTGTTTGGTCCACACGCCGTCGGGCCCGCGGAAATCAGGGATGCCGGCTGATGTCGAGATGCCGGCTCCGGTTAATACTGCAATCTTTTTGCTCATACCTCAGGAATACCACGCTGTGATGTCTATAAGACCTTGCTGTGGTGGCGACACGCGGGTGTTTTGGTTTTTGGTGGTGTTGTGGGTTGTTGGTTGGTTGGTCTGGTGGTTTTGGTTGTTGTTTTGGTTGGTTGTGTGTGGTGTTTTCGACACGCCGGTGTTTGGGTGTGTTTTGTAG
>ENA-ORUR01000055-ORUR01000055.1-human-gut-metagenome-genome-assembly--contig:-NODE-55-length-114780-cov-18.528_pt1 | contig 114780 bp, 101 predicted proteins | sample MGYA00242086_ERZ509223 | MGnify/ENA primary metagenome ERZ509223 (study PRJEB26280, sample SAMEA2338820) | human gut metagenome | biome: human gut; feature: human-associated habitat; material: faeces... | reverse complement strand
GTTTGACCCGCACACTGCGAAACTTTGTTCAGTTTTCAAAGTACCAACTTGCGTCTTAGCAACGCAACGTTTTATATCTTACTCGCTTGTTTGATTCTTGTCAACAAGTTTTTGATATTTTCTTTTTGCCTCCGCGAGACTTGCTTGTCTCACGCGGCAACAAATATCAGTATACTAGCTTTTTTCGATTCGTCAATCTTTATTTTCAATTTTCTTCTAATTTTTCTTAGCTTTCATTTGCTAGCTTTTTGCAATTCATCCCTGCTCTGTCTTTCGCCACTCCCCTTTCCCAGGTCTAGCCCAGCTTGTAAGAAGTGAAATCGTTCACTATTTTTGCTTTTTTCTACGCTTTCATCATTCTACTCCAGCACGATTGTAAGCATTTACACGCTTAAGATTCATTGAAACTTATGGCATTTTCCGGCTTGACAAAGAAAACAAAGGGACTATCATGTTAGGTGAAAAGGTTCACAATAAATACTTGGACCTGAGAAAAAATGTAGTAATTTTTAGGAGAGAAAAAATGGTTGATGTAAAGAAAACACAGACCACTGTTACTGCTGCCAAGGAATTGTCAGCTGATGAAAAGATGGAAGAAGCCAAGCGCTATACAGGTGAATTAGTTAACAAAGCCTTGGTCGCTGAAGAAACCTACGCGACCTACAGCCAGGAACGAGTTGACAAGATTGTCGCTGCCATGGCTTTGGCCGGCAGTGAGGCCTCCCTCGCGCTTGCTCATGAGGCAGTAGACGAAACTGGCCGCGGCGTGGTAGAAGACAAGGATACCAAGAACCGCTTCGCTACCGAAAATGTCTACAACTCAATTAAGCACGAAAAGACTGTTGGCATTATCGAAAGAAACCAGGTTGAAGGCTATATCAAAGTTGCTGCTCCTCTTGGCGTTTTAGCCGGGATCGTGCCAACCACCAACCCGACCTCAACGACCATGTTCAAGATCCTGGTAGCTTTGAAGACCAGAAACGCCATCATATTCTCCTTCCACCCGAAGGCCCAGAAGTGTTCAATCCATGCTGCCCAGATCTTGTATGACGCTGCTTTAAAGGCCGGTGCCCCAAAGAACATCATTCAATGGATCGACAAGGCCAGCCTGGAAAACACCACCGCCTTGATCCGCAACCCAAAGATCGCTTCTATTTTGGCAACTGGTGGTCCCGGCATGGTGCACGCCGCGCTGCAGTCTGGCAACCCGTCAATGGGGGTCGGGGCCGGCAACGGTGCTGTTTATATCGATCACACCGCCTTTTTGGACCGGGCTGTTGAAGACATCCTATTGTCAAAGCGCTTTGACAATAGCATGGTTTGCGCGACTGAAAATTCAGCCGTAGTTGAAGCACCGATCTACGACAAGTGGCTGCAAATGATGCAGGACAAGGGTGCCTACCTGGTTCCAAAGAAAGACTACCAAAAGCTGGCCGACTTCGTCTTCAATGACAAGCATGGGGTCAATGGGCCAGTAGCCGGGATGAGCGCCCGCTGGATTTGTGAACACGCCGGCGTTCCCCTGCCTGAAGGCAAGGATGTCCTCCTCTTTGAACTGGATCCAAAGAATATTGGCGAAAAGCTGTCATCCGAAAAACTCTCCCCGCTTCTGTCAGTTTACAAGGCCAAGGACCGGGAAGACGGGATCAGAATCGTCAAAGCCCTGCTTGACTACCAAGGTGCTGGCCACAATGCCGCCATCCAAATCGGCTCCCAAAACGATCCGTTCATCGATGAATACGGCAAGGCTGTCCAAGCTTCCAGAGTCCTGGTTAACCAGCCGGACGCTTTGGGCGGGATCGGCGATATCTACAATGATGGCCTACGGCCAAGCTTGACTTTGGGGACTGGTTCATGGGGGAAGAACTCCCTGTCTCACAACCTGTCGACCAGCGACCTCTTGAACATCAAGACCATTGCCAAGCGGCGAAACCGGCCGCAATGGATCCGCCTGCCGGAGAAGATTTTTTACGAAAAAGACTCCATTACCTATCTTTCAGATGAAAATGAGCAGGAAATCAGCCGGGCCTTTATCGTCGCTGACCCGGGCATGGTCAAGTTCCACTTCGTTGACAAGGTCTATGAACAGCTGGCTTTAAGAGACAAGCAGGTCGACACGGCCATCTACAGTGAAGTCTTGCCTGACCCGCCGCTGAGCCAGGCGATCAAGATTGCCAAGCAGATGAAGAAGTTTGCACCAGATACCATTATCGCCATCGGCGGCGGCAGCGCCCTGGACGTCTCCAAGATCGCCCGCTACATCTACGAATACAGCCTGGACCAGGAAGATGGCTGGCTGGACAACTACGACAATGTGAGCGAGCTCTTCAAGGAACTGCAGCAGAAGTTTGTCGATATCAGAAAGCGGATCGTCAAATTCAAGCATGAGACCCGGACCAGTCTGGTCTGCATCCCTACCACGTCAGGGACTGGGTCAGAAGTCACCCCTTACGCCGTCATCACCGATGACAAGCAGCATGTCAAGTACCCGTTGACTGACTACGAACTGACTCCGCAAGTCGCAATCGTTGACCCGGCCTTCGTCATGACCGTGCCAAAGCATACCGTGGCCTTCTCCGGCTTCGACTGCCTCTCCCACTCTTTGGAAAGCTACGTCTCTGTTGCAGCCAGTGACTTCACCCGGCCATGGTCACTCAAGGCCATCCAGCTGATCATGAACAACCTGGAAGCCTCTTACAAGTACGACCCGCAGCACCCGACTTATGAAGGAGAAAAAGCCCGGGAAAACATGCACTACGCGGCAACCTTGGCCGGGATGGCTTTTGCCAACGCCTTCTTGGGCCTCAACCACTCAATTGCCCACAAGCTGGGCGGGGCCTTCGGCTTCCCGCACGGCCTCTGCATTTCAATTGCCATGCTGCCGGTCATCAAGTTCAACGGTGCCAGTGGCAATGTCAAGCGGACGCCTTATCCAAGATATGAAGTTTACCGGGCCCAAAAAGACTATGCTGATATCGCCCGCAGCTTAGGCCTGCCAGGTAAGAGTGACGCGGAACTGGTTGATTCTCTTTGCAAGCGGATCCGGGAACTGATGAAGGCCTGCGATATTGAACCCTCCCTTTCAGCCAACGGGGTCAGCAAGGAAGCCTTTGACGCCGCCTTGCCAGCCATGATCGACCGGGTCTACGATGACCAGTGCACGGTGCAAAACCCGCGCCAGCCAAGCATGGCTGAAATCAAGCAGCTCTTGCTCAGCATGTATTAAAAATACCTTCCCTGGATTTTTCCTAAAATTTTAGTCATCTGTAATCTACCAATAAAGCAAAACAAGTCCTGTTTGAGTTTATCAAGCAGGACTTGTTTTTTTGTAAAAGGAGTTTTCAGTTAATTATTGCTTATCCTTGGCAGCCAGCCAGTATGGCAAGGCTACAAAGACAATACCGCCGGCCATGTTGCCCAGGGTTACCCAGAGCAGGTTGTAGAACATGCCGCCGGCTGAAACGGCGCCTGCCCCTTGCACTGGATTCAGCAAGGCAACGATGAAGGTCGTCATATTGGCCACGCTGTGCTCAAAGCCAGTTGAGAAGAAGGCCAAAAGGCACCAGAAGATCATGATCAGCTTAGCTGAGTCGCTCTTGGTCTGGAAGCCTGACCAAACAGCCAGGCAGACCAAGATGTTACAGAGAATGCCCCGCAAGAAAAGCTGGCCAGCTGGCGCGGCGATCTTAGCAGCTGCCGCCTTGGTGAAGACAGTTGCCGTAACCGGCAGATCCAGGCCGGACTTGACAAACATCCAAGCCAAGATTCCAGCCCCCAGCAAGTTGCCCAGCCAGCAAACCAGCCAGAGAAGACCCGCTTGGCCCAGCTTGACCTTCTTTTCCAAAAGGCCCGCACTCATCACGAAGTTGTTGCCAGTAAAAAGTTCAGCTCCGGGAATGACCACCAGGCTCAAGGCAACCCCGAAGATCAGCCCCTTGATCAAGTTGGCAGCCGGGTTAGTTCCTAATTGTCCCCCAACCGTGAAGGCCAGCAAGATCCCGAAACCGATGTACATCCCTGCCAAAATAGAAAGCACGACATAGCCGGCTGGATTAGTCTTCAGCAGGTTAAATTTCTTTTGCGCCGCGCTAGCAGCCGCGGCAAATGATTCCTTATACATTATGTTACCTCTTATTCTTTTGCATGAAAGCACCTAATTCCTGTAAATTATTATATGCTTTTCTCCGGACTATGTAAACGCTTTTCTTGATATAAATCAAATATTTTCCTAGTCGAAAATATTATCAGTAGGAATATAAGCAAAACAAAGTACCAAAGAAACAAGCTCAAACCCAGCAGTCATACGGGATTGAGCTTGTTACAGATCATTAATGAACCAGTCAATGACCTTGTTCCAAAAATGCTTCCAGTGGTATGAGACCAGTTCCCAGCCGGGCTGGTGATGACAAGGTCTTTGAAGGCTCCATCATAAACGTCATCAGCGATATTGCGCTGGCTTTGGCCAAAGCCGCCGAAAGCACTCTCCAGGGCCACCCCGCCGGCTGCTTGCTCCTTGATCTGTCGCTGGCAGAGCTTTTGGCCTTGATCAGGGCCTTTTTAGGGGCAATTGCCGTCAAGCCGGCTCCCTTCTGTTACCAAGATGCCGCTTCCGATCAGCTGCTGGCGGCTTTTCACCAGGTCTTTGATCAGCAGGCCCGGGCGGCTGGCAGGGCGAAAGATGCAGAAAGGCCAGCTTTTTTGAGGTAGCCCAGGATCTTTTCATTGCTTTCCTGGCTGTCGGTTAAACCAGCGAAGATTAAAGCCACTGACCTTTGCTTAGCCTCCTTTTGGCTGGTCAGGTATTTATTTCCTTCGAGTTATCAAAAAGGTCTTTTAAGAATTACTTGCCGGCGTGGACAAGACCGCTCTTAATGCCTAAAATAAAAGGTATGAAAATTCTAGAACGAAAAAATGGAGGATGTCATGAAAAAGAAAGTTCTCTTGATTGCTTTTGCGGCCCTGGCTCTGACTGCCTGCTCCAGCAAAAAGGCCACGACTGACAGCGAAAGCGCCAAGAAGGCCGCGAGCTCAATTTCCAGCTCCAATGTCGTCAAGCAGACCAGCAACAAGATCAATCTCACTAATTACAAGAAGATCAAGGTCGTTGAAAAGACCGGATCTACTCCCAGCCAGGTAACTGACCTCCTGGGCTGGGAAGCTGACGCCAAGAGCAAGGCCAAAACCAGCAAGCTCAAAGCCACCATCTACACTTGGGAAGGGGTACAAAACGGCAGTGCCGGCGCCAACCTGGCCGTTGAATTCGCCAACGGGGTGGCTATCGCCAAGCAGATTTCCGGCCTGGTCGTCAACCGGTCCAAGCAAATTACACCCAAAGACTACAAGTCCCTCAAAAAGGGGATGACCCAAGAGGAAGTCGAAGCCATTGTCGGCAAGCCCAACGGCTACTCAGAGTCTGACTATTCCAATTCTGACGTGGTCCTCTGGCTCTACACCAGCGGCCTGAAGAGCGACGGCCAGGCCAACTTCTACGTTACCTTCCAGAAGAACAAGCTGGTCGCCAAACAAGCCCAGAACTTTAACTAAAGCAAAAGAGCTCCCGGATTCCGGGAGCTCTTTTTTGACCTGAAAAATAAGCTGGAGATAGAAAATAAAACAAAAAAGCAAGCATTTCTGCTTGCTCGCCTCATGCCCACTAAAGGAGTCGAACCTTCACTCTGTTGCCAGAACAGCGACCTGAACGCTGCGCGTCTGCCAATTCCGCCAAGTGGGCTTTCCGATGACAATATTTATAATAGCAAAAGTTTTCGGAAAAGGGAAGGGCTTTTTACAAAAAACTTGTCTTAATTACTTCCCCGCTGGACCAGGCACTGATCTTCCCGCCTTTTTCCAGCAAAAGCCGGCCCTGGTCATCAAAGCCGGCGCAAGTGCCGGAGATGGTCCGCCCAGCAATTTTCAAAGTAACCTTCCTGCCAGTCAAGATGCTCAATTCCCGGTAGCGGGGCAGGCAATCCTGCCAGCTGGCAGCCCGGCAGATCACACAGGCCAAATCATCTGCCAAAAGCGGATCAAAATCCCCCGCTTCCAGCAAGCGGGTCGCTTGGGGCAGGCTGGCCGGAAGTTCCGCGCCTAAGTTGAGGCCCAGGCCAACTACTATCCCGCCTGCCACCTGCTCAGTCAAGATGCCGGCAACTTTTTTCCCTTGATAAAAAAGATCATTGGCCCACTTGAGGCCAATCTCTAAGCCGTACCTGGCCCGCAGGAAGTCAGCTACCGCTGTCCCAACCGCCAAGGTCAGCAAGGGATTCTCTTGCTTTTCCAGGCAAACTGACAAGTAAAGGCCATTTTTCGGTGAATAAAAGGCCCGCCCCTGCTTGCCGTAGCCCTGCGTCTGCTCTAAAGCACTAACGGCAAAAGGCGGCTTTTTCTTTTCCAGCAGCTTTTTAGCCAGATCTTGCGTTGAAGGCAGGACCAGGTAGCAGTAAATCTCCATCGCGGCCTCCTAGGAGAGGTGAACGCCCTTGTCAACGTAGATGATGTCGCCAGTCAGGCCGGTTGACAGGTCACTGAGCAGGAAGGCGCAGCAGTTACCCAGTTCTTCCAGGCTGACATTGACCCCATCAACCGTCAAGGACCGGGACTGCTCCAAGAGATCCTTGTGTCCGCCAATCCCCGTCACGGCCAAAGTCTTCATGGCCCCGGCAGAAATCGCGTTGACCCGGCTGCCAGTCTTGCCCAGATCCCGGGCCAGGTAGCGGACAGAACTTTCCAAAGCCGCCTTGGCAATCCCCATTGTGTTGTAATTGGCGATGGCTCTTTCCGACCCGATGAAGGTCAAGGTAACGATTGAGGCCTTAGGGGCCAAAAGTTCCTTTTCCTGGGCAGCCTTAGCCACGGCGATCAAGGAGTAGCTGGAAATATTTTGGGCAGTCAAGTAGCCTTCCCGGCTGGAATTGAGGATGGACCCTTCCAGTTCATTTTTCGGGGCAAAAGCTACCGCGTGAACCAGGCCGTCGATCTGGCCAAACTTTTCCTTCACTTGGTCAAAAGCCGCGTCAATGCTCTCATCGCTGGCCACATCACATTCAACCATTTCTTCTTCCGCCAGGCCCAGCTTGAGCAGGCTCTTTTCCAGGCGGTCATTTTGGTAACTGTAGACCACTTCCCCGCCCTGGGCCTTGATTTGCTCAGCGCAGCCCCAGGCAATGGACCGCTTGTTGGCCACGCCCATTACCAAAAACTTTTTTCCAGCTAAAATTCCTGCCATCTTCTTCACCTAAAACTTTCTGAAACGTTCATAGCGCCGGTTAAGCAGACTGCTGACCGGCAGCTTTTGCAATTTTGCTAATTCTTCTTCCAAGACCCGGGCAATTTCCCGGCACTGGGCAGACTTGCTGCCTTCTTGCTTGATCACGCCTTCGATCACCTGCCCCTTGAGCAGGGATTCCGGCGTCAAGCCCAAAAGCTCTGCTGCTTCAGCCGCCCGGCTCGCGTCCTTCCACAGGATGGAGGCAAAACCCTCCGGAGACAGGACTGAATACATGGAATTTTCCATCATCCAAAGCTCATCCCCGCAAGCCAAAGCCAGGGCCCCGCCAGAGCCGCCTTCACCGAAAATCACGCTGATAATTGGCGTTTCGGCCTGGCCAATATCCGTCAAGCACTGGGCAATCGCCTGCCCCTGGCCGGCATATTCGGCCTCTTTACCGGGAAAGGCCCCGGCCGTATCGATAAAAAGGAGAACCGGCCGCTTAAAGCGGGCCGCGTCCTTGACCAAGCGGGCCGCCTTCCGGTAGCCGGCTGGTTCCGGCTGGCCAAAGTGCTTGGCCAGGCGCTCTTCCAGCTTATGTCCCCGGCTGGTGGTGATCACGGTCACTGGCTGACCGGCAAACAGGCCGATCCCCCCAACGATGGCCGGGTCATCTGCCCCCTGCCGGTCCCCATGCAGCTCCACAAAGTCGCTGAACAAGTGCGCCCGCAGATAGTGAGCCGACAATTTATCACTGGCCCGGGCGGCCCGGACCGTTTCCATAGCATCAGTCATCCTGCATCCCTCCGTACTTTAACAGCCAGGCCAGGGTCTCTTTTTCCTCCTGCCGCAAAACGATCCGGTCGATAAAGCCGTGCTTTAAGACCGTTTCTGCCCGCTGGGCATCTTTTGGCAGCTGCTCATGGATGGTCTGCTCAATCACCCGGCGGCCGGCAAAGGCCACCATGGCGTGAGCTTCAGCCAGAGTAATGTCACCTTCACTGGCAAAGCTGGCCGTCACCCCGCCGGTAGTCGGGTCGGTCAAAACAACCAGGTATAAGAGACCGGCTGCCTTATGCCGGTTAACCGCGTTGACCACTTTAGCCATCTGCATCAAAGAGTAGATCCCTTCCTGCATCCGGGCCCCGCCGCTGGCTGTAAAGACCACGACCGGCAGCCGTTTTTCAGTAGCTGCCTCAATGAGCCGGGTCAGCTTTTCCCCGGTCATCTGGCCTAAAGAACCCATGATAAAAAAGGGATCCATGATGGCCAGGGCTGTCTCCTGCCCACCAATTTTGGCCAGGCCGGTCCAAACCGCTTCATTTAAGCCAGTCTTTTTCTTTCCAGCGGCAACTTTCGCCTCATAATTGGGAAAATGGAGGGGGTCACTGGGCTGAATATCCTTAAACCACTCCTCGCTTTCCTCGCAGAGCCAGGCCAGGCGTTCCCTGGCGGTCAAGCGGAAGCCGTAATCGCAGTCCGGGCAGGTCTTGTACTTGTCCAGGCGGCTGGCGAAAAATTCCAGCCCGCAATTCGGGCACCGCTGCATCAAACCGCTCGGCACCAGGTCTTCCGCCCTTTTATTAGCTTTGACATGCCGCTCAGAGATCGTGTTTCTTTTTTTAAACAGCCTCATGCTTGTCTACCTGCTCCTTCCAGCGGGGCAAAAATTCCCTCTCTAAATAAGTATTGGTGAAAGTCCCCTGCTTAAATTCCGAATCAGCCAGAATGGCCAGGTGAAAGTCCTGGTTGGTCTTGACCCCCCGGATCACCAGCTCCTTTAAAAGCCGCTGCATCCGGGCAACTGCTTCTTGCCGGCTGCTGCCCAAGGCGATGATTTTAGCCAGCATGGAATCGTAAAATGGCGAAACCACCATGCCCTGGTAAAGGGCGGAATCAATCCGCATGCCCGGGTTGCCGACTGGCAAAAAGAGGTAGTCGACCTGGCCGGTTGACGGCATGAAGTCCCGGCTGGAATCTTCAGCGTTGATCCGGCATTCGATAGCATTGCCTTTAAAGCCTAAGTCTGTCTGCTTAAAAGGCAGCTTTTCCCCGGCCGCGACCAGGATCTGGGCCTTAACCAGGTCAACGCCGGTAACCATTTCCGTTACCGTGTGTTCTACCTGCAGGCGGGTGTTCATTTCCATAAAGTAGAAATTATGGTCCTGGTCCATCAAAAATTCAATCGTCCCCGTATTCAGATAATCAGCTGCTTCGGCGGCCCGGACAGCAATCTGGCCCAGTTTTTCCCGCTCGCTTTCACTGATCAGTTCACAAGGGCTCTCTTCGATCACCTTTTGCTTGCGCCGCTGCAGGCTGCAGTCTCTTTCCGGGAAGTAGACGCAGCTGCCAAAGCTGTCTCGGATGACCTGGACTTCAATGTGCTTGACATTGGTCAAGACCTTTTCCAGATACATCTGGTCATTGCCAAAATCCAGCCGGGCTTCATTTTGGGCCAGGCTGAAAGCGTCAGCCATTTCACCAGGCTCTTTAACCTGCCGGATCCCCTTCCCGCCCCCGCCGGCCGCGGCCTTCAATAAGACCGGGTAGCCGACTTCAGCAGCAACCTTTTTAGCTTCTTCCGGTGACTTGATAAAGTCCCGGCTGCCCGGGGTAACCGGCACCTTGTGCTTGATCATCAGCTGGCGGGCGTGTTCCTTATTGCCCATCTGGTCGATAGTTTCCGCCTTTGGCCCGATAAAGGTCAAACCGCAGGCCGCGCAAAGACTGGCAAATTCCGCGCTTTCTGACAAAAAGCCATAGCCCGGGTGGATGGCCTGGGCCCCGGTCCCGGTGGCCGCTGAGATGATATTTTTAATGTTCAAGTAGGAGTCTCTGGGGCGGCTAGCGCCCACGCAGACCGCTTCATCGGCCAGCTGGACATGCAGGCTGTCCCGGTCAGCTACTGAGTAGATAGCGACGGACTTAATGCCCATTTCCTTAAGGGTCCGGATGATCCGGACCGCGGCTTCGCCCCGGTTGGCAACTAAAACTTTGTCAAACATTTTTCTCACCTGAAATCATGAAGGTCAATTCCGCCGTGCAGGCCTTCTTCCCGTCGACCCAGGCAATTCCTTGCCCCAGGCCGATATGGCCCTTGACCTTTTCCAAAGTCACTTCCAGCTTGACCTGGTCACCGGGCTTGACTATCTGGCGGAACTTAGCGTTTTTGATACCACCAAAATAGGCCGTCTGCCCCTTGAAGCGGTCGGCGCTTAACAGGGCCACGGCCCCAGTTTGGGCCAGGGATTCCACGAGCAAGACCCCGGGCAGGACAGGATTTCCCGGGAAATGTCCCTGGAAAACCGCCTCATTATTGGTCACGTTGCGGATGGCCACGGCGCTTTCGCCGGGAACCAGGTCAATGACCTTGTCAATCAAAAGCATGGGATAGCGGTGGGGGATAATTTCTTGTATTTGGCTGGAATCCAATACAGTCATGCTAGGCCTCCTCAATCAAAAAGAGCGTTTGCTCACATTCAACCAGGTCTTCGTTTTCCACGCAGACCTCCTTGACGGTGCCGGAAACATCACTCTTGATCTCCGTCATCATCTTCATGGCTTCCACGATGCAGACGGTCTGCCCGGCCTTGACCTGGTCGCCGGCCTTCACAAAAGCTGGCTTGTCCGCGGCCGGCTGCAGGTAGATCGTCCCAACCAGGGGCGACTTGATGGCATGACCGGATGCAGCTTTTTCTGCTTGAACAACCGGCGCGGCTTCAGCTGCTTCTTTTGGCAAAAGCGGACTTTCAGCTTTTTGGGCTGGCAAAACCGGGCCTGCTTCTGCCTCTGTCTTTTGCGTGTATTCGTTCTTGCTCAGAAAAAGCTCTGAACCGTCCAAATTCAGCTTCATTTCCCGGATGCTGGACTTTTCAAACTTGTCCAGCAGTCTTTCAACATCTGTTATTTCCAAAATCAGGCCCACTTTCTAAAAGCTAACACGGCATTGTGGCCGCCAAAGCCGAAGGAATTACTCAAAGCATAGTCAACTTCTTGTTCCTGGTTACCAGCCTTTACCAATTTGACCGGGCATTCCGGATCTTGGGTAAAGCAGCCGACATTGGCCGGCAAGATGCCTTTTTCCAGGCTGGCGCAGGTAATGACGGCTTCAACCGCTCCGGCGGCCCCTAAGAGGTGGCCGGTCATCCCCTTGGTTGAGGAAACCAGGACCTGGTCGCCAAAGACTTCCTTAATTGCCTTGGCTTCCCCGCTGTCATTGGCCTTAGTCGCCGTCCCATGGGCATTGATATAGCCGACTTGGTCCGGCTTGATGCCGGCTTCTTCAACCGCCAGCCGCATGGCTCTGGCTGCTCCTTCACCTTTAGGATCAGGACTGGTGATATGGTAGGCATCGCTGGTTGCCCCGTAGCCGACTACTTCAGCCAGAATCTTAGCCCCCCGCTTTTGGGCATGGTCCAAGCTTTCCAGGATCAAGGCCCCAGCCCCTTCACCCAAGACGAAACCGTGCCGGTTTTGGTCAAAGGGCAAAGACGCCTTGAGGGGGTCAGTGCTGGTTGACAGGGCGGTCAAGGCCGCGAAACCGGAAATAGCCGTTTCATTGACGCTGGCTTCGCTGGCCCCGGTAATCATGACCTCAGCCCGGCCTTCCTTGATCTGCCGGTAGGCTTCCCCGATGGAGTTGGTCCCGCTGGCGCAGGCGGTAACAATGGAGGTAGAAATATTTTTAGCATTAAAGCGGATGGAAATATTGCCCGCCGCCATGTTGGCAATGGCCATCGGGATAAAGAAAGGTGACATCCGCTTTGGCCCCTTGTCATGCATCTTGATGACCTGCTCTTCAATCGTGGTCAAGCCCCCGATCCCGGAGCCGAAAATCACGCCCAGCTCTTCCGCCTTCACTGTTTCCGGAGTCAAGCCAGCCATCTCGTAGGCTTCCTGGCAGGCCTGGATGGCGTATTGGGAATACAGATCCATCCGCTTGCCGTTTTTCTTGCCGACAACCTGACTGACGTCAAAATCATCGATTTCCCCGGCCACGCTGATGCCGGTCTCACTGGCATCAAACTTCTTGATCGGCTTGATGCCGACCACGCCATTTAAAGTATTTTCAACAAAAGCCTGGCAGCCATTGCCGTTCGGGCTGACTGCTCCCATGCCTGTAACTACTACTCGCATATCTTCTCCTTAAATGGTCATTCCCCCGTCAACAACCAGGGTCTGGCCGGTAACATAGTCGTTTTCCGCCAAAAAGACTGCCGCCTGGGCAACTTCTTCTGCCTTGCCAAAGCGGGCCAAAGGAATTTGGCTAAGTGCCTGCTCTTTGACCTCATCTGGCAGGACAGCAGTCATTTGGCTGGCAATCATCCCCGGCGCGATCGCGTTCACGCGGACGCCGCGTCCGGCAGCTTCCTTAGCCGCGGTCTGGGTCAAGGCGATTACGCCGGCCTTTGAAGCCGCGTAGTTTGCCTGGCCGGCGTTGCCGTGCTGGCCGACGATGCTGGCCATATTGATGATGGCTCCAGACCGCTTTTTCAGCATTTTCTTCAAGGCCTTCTGGGTCAGCATAAAGCTTGACCGCAAGTTGACCTTGATCACCTGGTCAAAGTCAGCCAGCTTCATCCCGATCATAATCTGGTCTTTGGTAATGCCTGCATTGTTGACCAGGATGTCAATCTCGCCAATTTCTTTAAAAAGCTGCTTGACCGCGCCTTCGTCGCTGACGTCAGCGGAAAAATACTGGTAGTCTGCCCCGATTTTTTCCAGCTGGTCAGCGATTTCCTCCGGCAATTCCGGCCGCCGGCCATTTAAGAGCACCTGGCAGCCCTTTTGCGCAAAAGCCAAGGCAGTTGCTGCCCCGATTCCTTGCGTTGACCCGGTCACCAGGACCCGCTTATTTTGTAAATCCATTCTGCTCCTCCTCTACAAACTGCTGGTATTCAGCCAGACTCCCGACCTGCCAGGTCTTTAGGTTCTTGTCCGCCTGCTTGGCAAAAGCTGACAGGGCGTGGCCTGGGCCGATTTCCAGGCTGGCCGTCATGCCTAAGTCCAGCAGGCCTTTGACGCAAGCATCAAAGTGAGTTGGCACCATCAGCTGAACTTCCAGGATTTTGGCCAGATCTTTTTCGGCAAAAGGCTGGCAAGTGCTATTGCTGATGACTGGGTAAGTTCCCGCATTGAAAACTTCACCCTTCAGCCGCTGGCCCATTTTCCGGCTGGCTGCCTGGTAAAGAGGAGTGTGGAAAGCTCCGGCAACATCCAAGGGAATTGCTCTTTTGGCCAGCTTGCGGTCAGCAATTTCTTGGCCCAGTTCTGGCAAAAGCTGCTTTTCTCCGGCAAGAACAACCTGCTTAGGTGAATTGTAGTTGGCCAGGTAGACTGCTTGGCCAGCTGCCTGCTTTGCTCGCAAAAAGTCTTCCAGGCCCGGAAGATCCGGCTTGGTCAGGGCCAGCATCCCGCTGGCCGTCTTTTCTGAATCAAGCTGCATGTATTCACCCCGGTCGGCGACCAGGGCCAGGCCGGCTGGCCAGGTTAAACAGCCGCTGGCTAAAAGAGCCCCGTATTCGCCTAAGGAGAGGCCGGCCAGACCACATACTGGCAGGTCAGTGTCCCGAACCAGCATTTGCCAGATCCCGTATTCAAAGGCCACCAAAGCCGGCTGCACATACCTGGTTTCATCCAGCTGGCCGCGGTCGTTTTTCCAGATTTCCGGCAAGTCTAAGCCGCATGCCTGGCTGGCCTGGTCAATTGTTTCCTTAAACAAGGGGTCACTTAGAAAATCCAAGCCCATCCCGGCCTGCTGGGCCCCTTGGCCGGCAAAGAGAATTCCGAATTTCATGGTCTGGTCCTGTTAGTCCTTTTCAGCTAGCTGCTTTTGCACCAAAGCTACCACGTCGGCAACCGTCTTGGTGTTTTCATCAGCGTCCAGTTCGATGTCATATTCGTCTTCCAGTTCGTTGACGATTTCAAACAAGTCCAGGCTGTCCGCTTCCAAGTCATCCTTGATGTTGGCTTCCATGGTCACTTGATCTTCTTCAACGTCCAGTTCTTCAACGGCGATCTTCTTTACAGTTGCGAAAATTTCTGCTTCTGACATGTGTCTGCTCCTTTTTAAAAAATAAAAACTAAAAGTAAAATCAAATCTAACTTATCTAAAACGCCAATATTCTTATAGTCTGACCAGCTGGGCAGCCGCGGTTAAGCCCCCGCCAAAGCCGGCCAACACGACCAGGTCGCCCGCCTGCGCCTTCCCCTCTTCTGCCAGCCCGGCCAAGAGAATGGCTTCACTGGCGGCTGAGGTATTGCCGTATTCGGCAATATTGCAGGGGAACTTTTCCTCTGGCAGATCCAGCCTCCTAGCTACCTGCTTGATGATCCGGTAGTTGGCCTGATGCAAAAGGAAAAGGTCGACTTCCGCTAAACCCACGCCTGCTTCTTCTAAACAGGCAGTGATTACTTCGGGCACCTTGTGGGTGGCAAACTTGTAAACCTCCCGCCCGTTCATCTTGAAGGGGGCCAGGCCCGTTACCGGACCGGGAAAGGGCTGCGGGCTGGTCTGGCCAGCTGACAGGAATTTGGCCAAGTGACCGTAGCTTTTCAGCTGGCTGGCCAAGAAATGCGGCTCAAGCGCGTCATTTTTGACCAAGACCCCGCCGGCGCCATCCCCGAAGAGGACAGCCGTCGTTCTATCCTGCCAGTCAACCAGTTTGGACAGGGTTTCTGCCCCGATTACCAGGGCCATCCCGCCCGGCCGCCGCAGCATTTTTTCCGCCACGTCTAAAGCATAGACGAAACCGGAACAGGCAGCTGACAGGTCAAAGCAGGCCGCGTTTTCCGCCCCAACCGCTGCTTGAACCAGGGCCGCCGTGGCCGGGGTGTAGGCGTCTGGCGACATGGTCGCGACAATGATCAAGTCAACCCCTGCCGGATCCTCGCCAGCCAGGAGCTGCTTGGCCACCTGGATGGCCAGGTCCGAGGTGTTTTCCTGTTGACTGATCCGCCGGCTGGAAATCCCGGTCCGGGTCTTGATCCACTCGTCACTGGTCTCCATGATCTGGCTCAAGTCGTCATTACTGACCGCGAATTCGGGCAGGTAACGGCTGCTTTTTGCAATTCTGGCGTAAGTCAAGGCAATCCTCTTTCCTGTTCAAAACTATAATTTTATCGACATGTACAAAGTATAGTCCTCTCCTAAAAAATGTCAATACTATTTACGTATTGTATAGTCTACAAAACCCTTATAAGGCTAGTATTCATAAGGGTTTTTAGATAGCAAAAAACTTTTATTTTTTTGCATCCCTGGCCCATGTATAGCTTTTTCTTTTTTGCTTTTTTGCTGGCAAAAAGAAAAGACCCGGAGGCATTTGCTCCGAGTCTGTCGACTAAGTTATTATTTTTTAAAATCTTATGCTATTTTTCCAGCCGCTTGTGCTCTATCCGCTTCCTGGCCTCCTGCAGCTTCTCCTGCTTGCTATTGATGTTTTTGACCCCCAGGATATCCAAAAAGAAAGTAAAGATTGGGACACTGACGATCAAGCCCCAGGTGCCGAAGAAGTGCTCGCCAAAGAGCAGGACAACGAAGGTGTAGAAGATCGGCAATTCCGTCTTGCTGGACATGAATTTCGGATTCAAGATATAGGTTTCCAGGGTGTGCAGGACAGCGATAATGATCAAAATGTAGATCACGTCCTGGATCCCGCCGACCGTATAAGCCACCAGAGACAGAGGGATCAGGGAAATGATCACCCCAGCCACCGGGACCAGGCTGCAGATGAAGACCATGAGGCCCAGGGCAAAAATCTGCGGCATCTTCATGATGGCCAGGCAGACAATAGTCAAAGCCGTGTTGCAGACGGCAATCAAGAACTGGGCTTCCAGCACCACCCCGAAGGTATTGGTGAACTTACGGCCAAAGTAGGCAATGTCTTCAAAAAGCCAGCCAAAGAGGTCGGACTTCAAAAAAGACTGGCTGAAGGTCCGCATTTCTTTTAACTCAATCGTGTAAAAGAAGCTCAAGACCAGGGCCATGACAAAGGACATGGTGACTGACCCGAAGCCCTTCAAGGCCGCCGTCAGCGCCGTTAAGCTGCTCTTGACCTGGCTGGAAATCGTTTTTTCAGAGACATACTTGTGCAGCTGGGTCATCAGCCAGCCCACGTCATTGGTCTGGTAATAGTTGATCACCGACTTGGTCATCTTGGTCACCTGCTTGACCAAAACCGGGACATAGTAGCGCAGGCCAAAGTAAAGCAGGACGACAATCAAGAGATAGGTCAAAGCGACAATCAATTTGTCAGAAACATGCTTGAATTTCCCCTGGACGAACCTGACCAGGTGAACGATCAAGTAGGTAAAGATAAAGGTGAGCAGGATCGTGTTCATCATCGCCCGCACATAGTACAGGGCCAGAATGATCATGACCAGGACCGTTGTCCGCCGCAAGTGAATGTTGTTTTTAAATCTGTTCCATAACCTGGCTTCCATAGTGCCTTCCCCAACTAATTAATTTCCGGAAAAATTATTTTGTTTATTGTAAACTTTTTCACCAGAAAAAACAAATCAGAAGGCGCCGCCGCCGCTGCCGCCCCCAAAACCGCCGCTGGAGGCGCTGGAGGCCGAGAAGGTGCCGCCTGAGCCAGCTGAAGACGAAATCGCCTCATCAAAGCTGGAGGCAAAGGCCCCGTAGCTGGCACCGGCATAGTAGTAGGTCCAGTAAGGGTCGGCCGCGATCTCTTCCGGGAATTCCAGCTTCAGCTGCTTGAGGACCTTCTTGGCCAGGCCAAAAGCAATGGCATAAGGCATGACCTGCTCCCAGAGGGTCAGTTCCCCGATGTCGCGCAGCTTGAACTGGCCGATGTCATCCAGCATGGCTTCAAAGCCTAAAGCCTGTTCAGTTGCCCTTGCCCCCTTTTCCGTCAAGTCGGAGAAGTGGTGCAGGCGCAGGCAGGCCAGACCAAAGGCAGCCAGCACCCACAAGATGGCGGGCAGGAGCCAGAAGGTGTATTTGTCATAGAGAAAGAAGCAGACGACGATAGCTGCCACTGACACAAACATCACGCCAAAAGTATAGAGGGATAATAGCTCCTCCCGGTCCTGCAATTTCTGGTCAATGTAGCCCTCCTTGATTAGGGCCTTTTGGCTGGCCTCCTGCCAGTTCTTGTAACTGGAAGTAATCTCCTGGCTGCCGCTATATTGCTTTAAGTCCTTATTGCTGAAACTTTGCCCGTTGCCGACCTTTTTGAAAAGCCTATTTAAAAGCGGCAGGTCGCCCTTGTACTTGCTGGTCTTGGCATAAGTGAAGTTCTTTCCCTTCTTGCCTGCCTTAATGGTAATTTCACCCCGGCCGGCCCGGAGGGCGATTTCTCCGGCCAAAGCCTTGCCGTCCGGGTCTTTCTTGGTCACCAGGATCTGGGCCGTGGTCGGGTTGAAGGCGGGAATTTCAAAATTGTGGCCAATTTCTTTCTTGGCCTTGACCGGGCTGCCCGACTTTCTGCTCTTGATAAAGACCGGCAGATAAAGGAGCGGTGATAAAGCAAAAAGAGCCAGGCCGATCAATTCATAAACGTTGTGGCGGGCCTTTTTTGCGGCAGTTTCCTTAGCCAGCGCTTTTTCCTGGTCCACGACTTTAGCCGCGATTTCTCCGGAATGCTGCTTTTTATTCTGGCTGACTAAACTGTTTGGAAAAAGCAGGTGCAGCTCCAGAAAAGTCGCCTCCGGCAAAGTGGCTACTTCCGCTTTAACCAGGCCCTTTTCCTTGTCAACGGTCAAATGGCCGTTAGCATTGACATGGGCCCACCCTTTCAAGAAGGACAGCTTTTTATCCTGGAAGCGGACAGTCGCCGTGACATTGGAAATCTCTTTATCCCAGCCGTCCCCAACAATCTTGAAGTTCAGTTCAGAAGCGTCCTCGTAGCTGTCAACTGCTCCAGAAATCTTGTAGCGGTAAACCACCTGGACCTTCCCCTCGTCAACATGGTGGTAAACCTTGAACTTATAGGAATTGCCGTCTTTATTGAAGTGGTAGACATTGCCGCTGTCCGCCTGATTGTTCAAGGCCGGCTTGACCGTCTTTCCGCTGGCCAGGTCCTTGACCTCGACGCTCTGCCCGCTGACCTTCTGTCCGCTGGCTAAGTTCTGGGTGTAATAAACCCCGTTAGCTGAATCGTCAAAGTCATAGACGATCTTCCGGATCATTGACAAGGACCCGTCAGAATTAACAATTGCCGTGACATCCATCTTGGTCAGGTCATAATCGGCAAAAACTTTTTCCGGTAAAAAAGCAGCCGAAAAGCTGGCCAAAAATAAAGCCAGGACCCAAAGATACTTCCGTTTCATCTTTTTCTCCTTTTCATTTTTCTATTGTTCAGGCAAGCTAGGCTGACTGACGCAATTTGAGAATATTTTTTCTTAAAATTATTATAATTCAAGCGGTAATTGCTTGGCACGGAAAACATCAGCATTTATTGATAGAAAACAAGCCTTTCTTATGCTTATAGCCGCCAGGCGTGGGTATACAGTATTTACTAACCTGGTCTAATCGACCAAATTGTGTTGGGAGGAAATACAATGCGCAAACCAATGCTGGCCGGCATCCTTGCCGCTGAACTCGCTTTAGTCGGGGCAGCTGTCTTTTATCACCAAAGCCAGGCTGACAAGAGCAGTCAGTCCGCTGGCAGCAGCAAGACCTACAAGGTCTACAGCAAGACGGAAAAGGCCAAGGCCGACAAGGAAGACGAAAAGTCTGAATAATCAAGCAAGGCTAAAAGCAGGAGCAAGAAGAGCAAGAAGAGCAAAAAGAAATCATCCAGTTCATCCAGCTCTTCAGAAGACATGAGCCAATCATCTTTGAGTGAATAGTCTTCAAGTGAAGAATCATCCAGCCCAAGCTACAGCTATTCCAGCCCAAACAGCTCCAAGAGCTCCACTAAGTCATCGACTTCAACTGGCTCTTCCAGCTATACGCCTAAGAAGAGCAGCACGACCACCAGCAAGTCTACGGCTGACGATGATGTCAACACGACTGAAGACCTGCCAGAAGAAACTATCGATAATTCAGATAATTAAAAGTTGGCAAAGAAAAATAGTTCAAGATCTTTTTCGGATCTTGAACTATTTTTTTGCGCTTTTTCAGCTTTTTTATTCTTCGTGGGACTTAACGTCTTCAGCTGCTTCAGCTTCCAAGGAAGCTTCGTACTTTTCAACGCCTTCCTTGGCTGCTTCAGCTACTTCGATGCCCAGGTCGGTCAATTGCTGGTCAGCAACTGGAGCCGGGGCGTGCATCATTGGTTCGCTGGCGCTAGCGTTCTTCGGGAAGGCAATGACGTCACGAATGTTGTCCTTGCCAGCCAAAAGCATGGCAAAGCGGTCCAAGCCGATAGCCAGGCCGGCGTGCGGCGGGAAGCCCATGTCCAGAGCGTCCATCAAGAAGCCGAATTGTTCGTAGGCCCGTTCTTTGGTGAAGCCCAGGGCCTTGAACATCTTTTCCTGGATGTCCCGCTTGTGGATCCGGATGGAGCCGCCGCCCAGTTCGTAGCCGTTCAAAACGATGTCGTAGCTGCGGGCGTGAGCCTTGTGCGGATCAGTTTCCAGGAGTTCAATCCCCTTGTCGTCTGGCATGGTGAATGGGTGGTGGGCAGCAATCCAGCGCTCGTCGCCTTCGTCGTATTCAAAGAGCGGCCAGTCAACAACCCAGAGGTACTTGTAAGTGTCCTTTGGAATGATGCCAGTTTCCTTGGCAGTTTGCCGGCGCAGGTAGTCCAGGGAGTCACAGCAGACCTTCCATTGGTCAGCGATGAAGAGAAGGAGTTCCCCGCCTTCCAGGCTGAATTCCTGAACCAGGCCGGCCTTTTCGTCCTCGCTCAAGAAGCGGGAAACAGGACCAGAGAAGTCGCCGTCTTCATACTTAACCCAGGCCAGGCCCTTGGCGTGGTAACGCTTGATGTAGTCCTGCATGGCTTCGATCTTCTTGCGGGAGTAGAACTTAGCCCCGCCCTTAACTGCGATCCCGCGGACAAAGCCGCCGTTTTCCAGGGCAGAAGCGAAGACCTTGAAGCCAGACTTGGCAAAAACATTGCCCAAGTCGTGGATCAGCATTTCGTAACGGGTGTCCGGCTTGTCGCAGCCGTACTTGTCCATGGATTCCTGCCAAGTGATCCGTGGCAGCGGCAACTGTAGGTCGATCCCCTTAACATCCTTCATAACCTTAGCCAGGAGGCCTTCAGTTACTTCCTGGACGCCTTCTTCATCCATGAAGGAAGTTTCCAGGTCGATCTGGGTGAATTCCGGCTGCCGGTCCCCACGCAAGTCTTCGTCTCTGAAGCAGCGGGCGATCTGGTAGTACTTGTCAAAGCCGGCCCCCATCAAGAGCTGCTTGAAGATTTGCGGTGACTGCGGCAAGGCGTAGAAGGAGCCTGGGTAAACCCGGGAAGGAACCAGGTAGTCCCGGGCACCTTCCGGCGTTGACTTGCCTAGGTCCGGGGTTTCAATGTTAATGAAACCTTCCCCTGACAGGTAGGCATTGGTAGCGGTCATGATCTGGGCCCGCATGATCAAGGCGTTTTGCAGGGTTGGCCGGCGCAAGTCCAGGTAGCGGTACTTCAGCCGGGTCTGTTCGCTGGCAACCAGGTCATCCTTGATTTCAAATGGCGGAGTCTTAGCCTTGTTCAAAACAGTGATTTCGCTGGCAATGACTTCTACGTCCCCGGTCTTCATGTCCGGGTTCTTGCTGGAACGTTCGTTAACGTGCCCCTTGACTTCGACCACGTATTCCTGGCCCAGAGAAGAAGCGACATCCATCAGTTCTTGACCGGAATCATGGTTGACCACGACCTGAACGATCCCTTCCCGGTCGCGCAGGTCGATAAAGATCAGCTGGCCCAGGTTCCGGACTCTTTGCACCCAGCCGTAAAGAATGACGTCTTGGTCCAGGTACTGGCTGGTAATGTTGCCACAATAATCAGTTCTTTTTTCCATTTGCATCATTTTGCTAAAAATCTCCTATTTTTCGATCTTGGAAAGCAGGTTGGCCTTGTCTTCCAAGTCAGTAAATTCCAGGCTGAACTGCTTCCCATCGCTCAAGCGCTTGACGGTTAATTTCCCTTCAGCCAGTTCCTTGGCCCCCAGGGTCACGACATAGCGGGCCCCGACCCGGTCAGCCTTTCTGAACTGGGCCTTGAGCTTCTTCTGATCAACGTCGTATTGGGCGCTGAAGCCAAGAGAGCGGAGCTGGCGGGCAACTTCCACGGCCTTAATGTCCGTGCCTTCACCGATATTGGTGATGAAGAAGTCGATCCCTTGATCTTCAAACATTTCCGGATTCTGCTTGGAGAGAACCAGCATCAGTCTTTCTTCCCCGATCCCAAAGCCGACGGCTGGGGTTTCCGGGCCGGAGAATTCTTCAACCAGGTGGTTGTAGCGGCCACCGCCCAGGACAGTTGACGGGCTGGCCCAAAGAGTCGGGTCGTCAACCATGAATTCAAAGATCACGCCGGTGTAGTAGTCCAGGCCCCGGACCAGGTCGTCGTCGATGACGTACTTAACGCCCAACTTGTCCAGGCTGGCCAGGATCTTGTTGAAGTTTTCCTTTGATTCCTCGTCCAGGTAGTCCCTGATTTTCGGGGCTTCCGGCAAAAACTGCTGGTCTTCTTCGGCCTTGGAGTCCAGGATCCGGAGGGGGTTCTTGCCCAGCCGTCTTTGAGAATCTTCTGAGAGCTGGTCCTTAACCGGAGTAAAGTAGTCTACCAGGGCATCGTGGTAGGCCTGGCGGACTTCGCTGTCACCCAAAGTGTTGATGTGCAGTTCGTAGTTCTTGACCCCCAGTTCCGCCAGGAGGTCGTGGCCTAGCAGGATAGTTTCAACATCAGCCAGGTAGCCGTCTGAACCAAAGCTTTCCACCCCGATCTGGTGGAATTCTCTTTGCCGGCCGGCTTGCGGACGTTCATATCGGTACATTGCGGCAATGTAGTAGACATTGAAGGGCTTGACATAGTCTGGCCCGTAGATCTTGTTTTCCACATAGGCCCGCACTACCCCAGCCGTGCCTTCTGGCCGGAGGGCGATGTGGCGGCCTCCCTTGTCTTCAAAATCGTACATTTCCTTTTCAACCACGTCACTGGTTTCACCAGATGACCGGGAAAAGAGTTCGTAATTTTCAAAACTTGGCGTTCTGATTTCATGGTAGTTGGCCCGCTTGAAGAGGTCACGGGCGGTTTGTTCCACCTTTTCCCACTGGCCGGACGTTTCCGGGAGAATGTCGACTGTACCTTTTGGTCTTTGAACTCTCATAATTTCACCTTTGTTTCCTTGTTTTGACTAAGACAATAAAAAGCACCCTTGAATTTAATCAAGGGCGCTTGAAAATAGCGCGGTACCACCTTTTGCTTGCTGTCATTAACGCTGACGAAACGAACCATTATCTGCTAAAGGGTCACAGCTAGCAGCCATCTGCTCTTTCACCAAACGGGCAGTCTCTAAAAAGGCCGGGCTATCTTCATTCTTTGTCATTGATAATTCTCATTAAATTAAGTTTATCCTGTTTTGCCCTCCTAATCAAGGGCTGAGGGGAAAAATTACAGGTCTAAGACAATGGTAAAAGGACCATCGTTTTCCAGTTCGACCTTCATGTCTGCCCCGAATTCACCAGTTTCCACGGTCAGGCCCCGCTTAACCAGCTCCTGGTTAAATTCTTCCCAGAGCTGGCTGGACTTAGGCGGCCGCATGGCGTGGACAAAACTTGGCCGGTTTCCCTTCTTAGTATCAGCCAGGAGGGTAAACTGGCTGACGGACAGGATCTGGCCGCCGACATCCTTGATACCCAGGTTGGTCTTGCCTGCTTCATCTTCAAAGATCCGCATCTTGGCGATCTTGTCAGCGGCCTTAACCACCTGTTCTTCCCCATCGCCTTCAGCCAGGCCGACTAATAAGAGCAGGCCCTTTTGGATCTGGCCGACGGTTTCGCCGTCGATTCTGACGGCGGCATGGTTGACTCTTTGAATTACTACACGCATTTTTTCTAAAAATCTCCCTGCTTCCAGCTTAGTTGTCCGTTCGCTTGGTGTCATAAACGTCTGGAATATCCCGCAGCTTGGCCATGATGTCATTCAGCTGGGCGGCATTCCTGACTTCGACAGTGATGTAGAAGTGGGCAATGTTTTCTTCGTTGACGCTGGCTGAAACATTGGTAATGTTCTTGGTCAAGGCATTCAAGCGGTTGATGACATCGCCCAGTAGCTTCTGCCGGTTGTAGCCAAAGAGCTCGAAGTTGGCATTGAAGCTGGCCTGCTTTCCTTCGTCAATGTTATTCCATTCAACATCGATCATCCGCCCTTGGGCAGCCGGGTCCGCGCTGACCACGTTCCGGCAGTCAGCCCGGTGGACAGTGACCCCCCGGCCCTTGGTCACGTAGCCGACGATCGGGTCGCCTGGAACCGGGTTGCAGCACTTGGCAAAGTGCATGTCCAAATCTTCCAGCCCCTGGACTCTGACCAAGCTGTCCGGCTTTTTGCCCTTGGTCTTGGACTTGGCATCGTCTTTTTGCGAAGCGGGCTTTTTAACCACGCTGGAAGCTGCTGCCTGCTGGCCGGCGGACATGATCTGGGCTTCAAACTGCTTCTGCTTTTCTTCTTCCTGCTGCCGGCGCAGGTCGGCCGTCAAACGGTTGTAGATGGATACGGCAGACATGTTGCCAAAGCCGATAGCAGCGTACATGTCTTCGTCGGTCTTGAAGCTGAAGTGGTCCAGGACTTCGTCGATGTGGCTCTTGTCCAAAAAGTCCTTGGCGCTTAAGCCATTTTCCTTGAGCAGGTCAACCAGCTCACTCTTGCCCCGGGCCAAGCTCTCTTCCCGGTCAACATCTCTGAAGTAGCGGCGGATCTTGTTCTTAGCCCGGGAGGTCTTGACCATTTCCGCCCAGTCTCTTGACGGCCGGGCATTGCTTTGGGTCAAGATGTCGACCACGTCCCCGTTCTTCAGCTTGTAGTCCAAAGGAACCAGCTTGTCGTTGACCTTGGCCCCGATGCCGTGGTCACCGACTTGGGTGTGGATGGCGTAGGCAAAGTCCAAGGTGACTGATCCTTTAGGCAGTTCGTAGACTTCCCCTTTTGGCGTAAAGACATAGACCTTGTCGGCAAAAATATCCGAATGAACGGCTTCCATGAACTCGTCAGCGTTGTTGGAATCCTTCTGCAACTCCAGGATTTCCCGGCTGATATCCAGGGCCCCGCCGTCTTTTTCATCAACGCCTTGGAAGTTGCCCCGCTTGTAGGCCCAGTGGGCCGCCACACCGTACTCAGCAACCTTGTGCATTTCTTCAGTTCTGATCTGGATTTCCAAAGGCTTGCCGCCAGGGCCGATGATGGTCGTGTGCAGGGACTGGTAGCCGTTGGCCTTAGGCATGGCAATGTAGTCCTTAAAGCGGCCAGGCATCGGCTTCCACTTGGTGTGAACCGCCCCTAAAACGGCGTAGCAGTCCTTGACCGTTGGCACGATCACCCGGACAGCCAGCAAGTCATATATTTCGTTGAAGTCCTTGTGCTTGTTGACCATCTTCTTATAGATGGAATAGATGTGCTTTGGCCGGCCGCTGATGTCGTACTTGATCCCTAAAGAATCCAGGGTCCCCCGCAAGTAGTCGATGGCGTCCTTGATGTAGTCTTCCCGCTCACTGCGCTTGGCGTCCATCATGGAGACAATCTTGTAGTACGCTTCCGGGTTCATGTAGTGGAAGGACATGTCTTCCAGTTCCCACTTGATGGTCCCGATCCCCAGCCGGTCAGCCAATGGTGCATAGATGTCCAAGGTTTCAGCGGCAATGCGGCGCTGCTTGTCCGGGCGCAAATGCTCCAGGGTATGCATGTTGTGCAGGCGGTCAGCCAGCTTGACCAGGATGACCCGGAGGTCTTTCGCCATGGCGATCAGCATCTTGCGGTGGTTTTCCGCCAGGAATTCCTTGTGGGACTTGTATTCGTACTTGTTCAGCTTGGTGACCCCGTCAACGATGAAGGCCACGTCGGCGCCGAACTTTTCCTTAATGTCGTCGTTGGTGACCGAAGTGTCTTCAACCGTGTCATGCAAAAAGCCGGCAGCCACCGTGTCCGGGTCCAGGCCTAAATTAGCCAGGGTCCCTGCTACCTGGGTCGGGTGGACGATGTAAGGCTGGCCAGAGGCTCTGGTTTGTCCCTCATGGGCCCGGGCCGCGAATTGATAGGCACTTTCGACAAAGGCCAATTGGTCGGCCGTCATGTATTTCTTGCAGGCGGCCATGACCTGCTCGTGAGTCATTTCAACATACTTTGACATCTAGATCACCAGTTTCTAACATTTAACTAATCAGTACCTGTTATTTTAGCGCAAAAAGTTCCTTAAAAACAAGCCTGAATGCTTGACCGGGCTTACTTATTAAAAAATGAGAGTTTCTTTTGCTTTTATTTTAACGCATTTTAGTCATGCTTGCGGGAAATTGCCAGGCCGATCCAGCGGCCAGCCCGCATCTTAAGGTTGATTTGGAAGCCATTCTCTGCCAGGGCCTGTTCAATTTTTGGCAGCTGCAGGTAGTCGATCCCGGAGAAGATGACCTGGCCGTCTTCGTTTAAGTGGCTGTCCAGCTGCGGAATCAGGTCCAAAAGGATTTCAGCCAGGATGTTGGCTACGATCAAGTCAAACTTGCCGTCAACGCCAGCCAGCAAACTGGTCTTTTGCAATGCGATGTCGTGGATGCCGTTTAAGGCCGCGTTTTCTTTAGCTGCCTTCATTGATTCATCAGAAATGTCCGTGGCCAAAACGCTCTTGGCCCCCAGCTTATGGGCAGCAATAGCCAAAATGCCGGACCCCGTCCCCACGTCAGCGACAGTAAGCGGCTTGACCATGGCCCGTTCAATGCCCAGCATGGCCAGCTGGGTGGTCTGGTGGTTGCCCGTCCCAAAGGCCAGGCCTGGGTCCAGGCGGATGATTTCCTGGTCCTTAAAGGCCGGCTGGTAGTCTTCCCATTCCGGCACAATGGCCAGGTGGCGGGACAAGTTGATGACGTGGTAGTACTTTTGCCAGACAGTGTTCCAGTCCTGGTCAGCAACATAGTCAACGGAGATTTCACCAGGAGCGGTCTTTAAGCCATAGCCCGCTAGCTCAGCCAGCTTGTCCTTGAAGCACTTGACCGTTTCTTCAGGGTCGGTTTCTTCATCAAAGTAGGCAATGAATTCCAGCTCATCGGGCAGGTTTGGGATGTCATCCATGTCAACAACCGTTGAGTCGTGCAGCCAGCCGGCTTGTTCAAAGTCGCTTCTGCGCCGGGCTTCGGTCCCCAGGGCCTTTAAGTCTTCCGTGGCAAAATAAGCCAGGGCGTCTTCAACGTCGTAGCTGCTTTCAATCTTGATCTCAAGTAATTTCATGATTATATCTTCTTTCTTTAGCTTCTTCTCTTAAAATGGTATCATGGAAAGCGGTGATAACAATGTCAAAAAAGAAAAAGAATAAAGACAAATTAGACAAGACCCTGGTGGAAAAGATTCTCGACCAGCATAAAATTGCCTATGAGCAGCATATCAGCGAAATTTCCGAAGACCACGGGGTAGCCCAGGTTGGGACCGGCAAGCCGGTTTTAAACGGCCACCCGGTTTACAAAACCCTGGCGGTCAATGGCAACAAGACCGGCCCGATTGTCGGCGTGGTGCCTTTGAGCGGCCACTTGGACCTCAAGAAGATTGCCAAGGCTTCCGGCAACAAGAAGTGTGAAATGATTCCCCTCAAGCAGCTGGAAAAGACCACTGGCTACGTGCACGGGGCCAACACGCCGATTGGCATCTACCACAACAAGAAGTTCCCGATCTTTTTGGATGAGAGTGTCTTAAATGAAGACGGGATCTGGGTGTCCAGCGGCGAAGTGGGCCGCAGCGTCATGGTCAACCCGCTTGATCTGCAGAAACTGGTCAAGGCCACGGTGGCTGACCTGCAGGAATAATATGCAAAAACAGCTTTTACCCTTATTTTTGGGCAAAAGCTGTTTTTTCTTTCTATGTTTAATCGACCCGGCGCCACTTCTTGTCGGTCAAGATTCTGGCGGTCAAGAGGCCGGCAGGCAGGGACATGACCAGCATCAAAGCTTCAGTCATCCAGGTGGCCCCGGCCCCGACATTGGTCAAAACCAAGAGGAAGATCCCCCGGTACATGTAGAGGCCGGGCACCATGATGACGATGGAAGGCACGGTCAAGGCGATCCGCGGGTAGCCAACCTTTTCCCGGACATAGCCGGCCAAAAGGCCAGCCAGCAGGGCGGCTAAAAAGGCAGCCAAGGGAGCCGGGAAATGCGCAAAGTCAACCAGGGACAAGCGCATGGTATTGGCAATCGCCCCCACCAGCCCGGCCGCGGCGGCCATCCGCCGGTGGGAGTTGAACATCAAAGAGAAGCCGAAGACCCCGCAGAAGCTGGCTACCAGGCGACAAGCCGTCAAAATTGCTTTAGACAGGTGCAAGGCCGGCAGGTCGCCAGGCTTGATCTGAAGAGCCGTAGCCATCACCCAGCCAGTACCAGTCGCGATCAAGATAATGAAGATGGCGTAAGCCATCCGCTCCAAGCCAGACCGCATGTCCAGCTTGGAGATGTCTAGACCGGAAGTAATAAAGGGAAAACCTGGAATAACGAAGAGCATGGCCCCAATGTAGCCGCGCATATGGATCATGTCGACGTTAAAGAGCAAGTGGCCCAGCATGAAGGCCAGGTAGTAGGACAAGCAAGCCGCTGCCACAGCCACGGCAGTCGTAGCGGCAATCGTGATCCGTCTTTTGGCTAAGCTGCCCCGGGCAAACTGGCCCAGTCCCGCCCCAATAAAGGAGCAGATAATTTCAGGAATCCCCCCGCCCAAAAGGAAAATGAAGCCGCCGCAGGCCAAAGCCGCGGCCAGGCTGGATCCCCAAAGCGGATAGCGGCCTTTCATGTGTTCGATTTCCCCTAAGCGGCGGCGGATTGTCTTGATTTCAAAGTCACCGCCGGCTGCTTCGAACTGGCGGACAAACTTTTCCAATTCGTTCAGCTTGGCCATGTTGACCCCGGTGGTTGGCAGGGACAGGCTTTGGGAATATGACTGGTTGTCGACATCGAAGTAGGTGCAGACGATGGAGATCAGACCGATGTCAGTGCTGCAGGTTAAGTCCAGGGTTCTGGCCAGGGTGTCCATGGCGTCGCGGACCCGCCAGGCCCCAGTCCCGCAGCTCAGCATCATCATGCCGACCCGGGAGATGATCGACCCTTTTTCAATCAAGGTTGCTTCCTTGATCTTGGTCTCGTCATCGCTTTGGAAGAACTCTTCCCACTGCACCCGCATATGGTGGTGGTGAGAGAGGTGGTGGTGGTACTCTTGCTCAGTACTTTCGGTTTTCATGTTGACCGTGTTTGCCTTCTTTCATTTTTTTGCATTTCTCAACTTTTTTCATTTTAACATAAAAAGAGACTGCAATTTCCCGCCCTCCCTAGTTAAGCGCTTGCTATGAAGACTATTTTTATCAAAAAGCCGCCCCAGCAAGCTGAGACGGTTAGCTTCATATTTACTTTTGCTTGTATTGGCGGACATAGCCTTCCTGGCCGGCCAAATACCAGGTGCCGTGGTTAGCGTCGCTAGTAAATTCGACATTTTCCGGCAAGGCTTCCAAGCCTTCGGTGAAGATGTCTTCGTATTGGCCAACGCCAAGGCGGATTCTTTCCTTGAGCATGCGGGCGTGCAAGGCTGGGCGCAGGCGCTTTTGGTAACCGGCAACTACCTTGCCGCTGAAGAATTCAGCCATGGCGCCAGACCCGTAAGAGAAGAAGCCAATCCGGTCGCCGGCCTCAAGGTTGCCGTTTTCCAGCAGGCTCAAGACAGACATGTAGAGGCTGGCCGTGTAGATGTTGCCGACCTGCCGGCTGTACTTGGCTGAGAGCTGGAAGTTGTCACTGAGGCGCTTGACAGTTTCGTCATCCTGGCCTTCAATGGCAATCTTGTGGGCCTTGTAACCCATCTTGGTGTAAGGCAGGTGGTAGCAGATACCGGCAAAGTCAGAAACTTGCAGCTGCTTTTCTGCAAGGAAAGGCTTGAAAGTGCTCTTGAAGAAGTCCAGGTAGACATCCCGGCTGTAGTGGCCGTCAACAACGGCAGTGGCCAAGTTGTTCGGCCGCCAGAAGTCATTGATGTTTTCAGAGTGGGAAGTGTGCCCGTCTTCCAGGGCGATAATTGCCGGATTCTCCTTGATCAGCATGCTGATGGCCCCGGCGCCTTGGGTAACCTCGCCGGCAGTGGCCAGACCATAGCGGGCGATGTCGCTGCCGATGATCATGGCCGAGTGGTGCGGGTGGGCCCGGACGTAGTCGCGGGCAACCTGCAGGCTGGCAGTCAAGGCAAAGCAGGCTTCCTTGATTTCAAAAGTTCTGATCCGGGCTGGCAGGTTAAGTGCTTCCTTGACAAAAAGGGAGGCTGACTTTGACTGGTCAATCCCGCTTTCGGTCGCAAAGATCAATAAGCCTAATTGCTCCAGATCAACCTGGTCAAGGTATTCAGCCGTCGCGTTGATCCCCATGGAAACAGCGTCCTGGGTCTTGTCAGCGACCGCCATCCGGTCCTGGCCAATACCGATCAAAAATTTGTTGGGATCCTGGTTTCTGGCGTTGGCCAGGTCAACCATGTCCACAAACTTATTAGGAGTATAAAAACCTATCTGATCAATACCGATGTCCATTAATTATTGTCCTCGCAATTCTTTCAAAAAATTCTTAGCTGCTGTTTCGCCATACTTTCCCTGGCTAATCATCATTTGATAAACAGCTTCTTTTTCTTCCGCTGCTGCCGGCAGGGTCTGAACCACGTTGCGGCTCTGCAGGCGCATGTGGCCAGCCTGGATCCCCTTGGTGGAGATAGCGTTCAGGGCCGCGAAGTTGTTGGCCAGGGCGACGCTGGCGGTCAGTTCTGCCAATTCAGCTGCTTTTATTTTACCTAAAATGGCATAGCTTTGTCTAATATCGGGCCGCGATGAAATGGAGCCGCCGACTACCCCTAAGGCCAGGGGCAGGGTGACTTGGCCAAGGAGATTTTCCCCCTCCAGTTTCCAGGAGCTGAGGCTGCGATACTCGCCGCTTTTGGCGGCGTAAGCATGGCAGGCTGCTTCAACTGCCCGGTAGTCATTACCGGTCGCCAGCATAACAGCGTCTACCCCATTCATGATCCCCTTGTTATTGGTTACAGCCCGGTAAGGGTCGCTACTCCCGATTTTAGCCAGCAGGGCCATCTTTTTGGCCACTTCCCTGCCTTCTGCCAGGTCCCCTTTTTTACTGAGGAGGCTAACAGGAATTGCCACCTTAGCTGTAGTCAGCTGGCTGGGATAGTTGGACAGGATGGCGAAGAGCTTAGCTTCAACACCAGGAAAGTCCAGCATCTTCTGGGCCAGGAATTCCAGGATAGCATTGGTCTTGTTGGCCCCCATGGCTTCAGCCGGGTCAACCAGGGCCAGGAGGTAGACCAGGTCAGCTTCCTGGCGGGCGGTCAGGTCTTTTAAGCCGCCCCCGTGCCGGATCAAGCTGGCAAATTCCTTGTTAACTTCCTTAATATAGGCCGGGAATTCCTTTTTAAAGCCAGCCAGGGAAAAAGCTTCCGTGACTTCTAAGACGATTTGCCCGTAGATGCCGTCGCGCTGGCTGGTCGCTTTTACGCCGCCGGCTTTAGCGAAGACGGACATGCCGTGGTTGGCGGCGGCGACGACGGAGGCTTCTTCAGTCGTCATGGGGATCCGCCAATTTTTGCCATTGACCAGGGCGCTGGTCAAACAGCTCAAGGGGAGCTTGACCTCACCAACCACGTTTTCGCTCATCTCATCCAGACGGGCTAAATCAGCTGCAGGGATATCTTCCAGGGCGACCCCATCTTCTTGCAAAAACTGCCGCCTCTCTTCGGGCGGCAACTGATAGAATTTCATTCTTATGCCTTCTCAATTTCAAAAGCGATGGCCAAGCCGCCCCCGATGCAGAGGCTGGCTATAGCGCGCTGGCCGCCTCTTTGCAGCTGGCGGGCAGCGGTAGCCAGAAGGCGGGTGCCGGAAGCGCCGAGCGGGTGGCCTAAAGCGATCGCCCCGCCCTGCTTGTTGACCTTGGCTAAAGGAATTTCCAGGTCGCGGGCAACAGCCAAAGTAGTTGCAGCAAAGGCTTCGTTGATTTCAAAGAAGTCGTAATCGGCTACCTGCCGGCCAGTTTCATTAAGCAGCTTACGGATAGCATAGTATGGACCATAACCCATAAATTCCGGGTCATAGCCTACTTCGGCGTAAGCGCCCAGCTTGGCTAAAGGCGTCAGCTGGTATTCAGCGACTTTTTCCGCGGTAGCCAGGATGATCATGCTGGCCCCGTCGGAGATTGGGGAGGCGTTACCGGCAGTGACGGTCCCGTCTTCAAGGAAGGAAGTTTTAAGACCGGCCAGGGCTTCCAGGCTGGTATCCGGGCGGACGTTTTCATCTTGCTTGAGATCTTCAATTTGAATGATTTCATCGGCAAAAAGTCCTTCAGCTTGTGCTTTGACAGCTTTTTGGTGGGAAGACAAGCTGAAGGCGTCAGCGTCTTGGCGGCTGATGTGGTTGCGCTTAGCTACATTTTCGGCAGTAATGCCCATGGATTTACCTGAGAAGGAGTCAACGAGACCATCGCTGAACATGATTTCCTTTGGGGCGTTGGTCATGCTTTCGCTGCCGCCGACAGCAACCAGGCCCAGGTCACCGATTAACATTTGGGCTTCAGCCAGGCGGGCAGCCTTGAGGCTGGAGCCGCAGACTTCGTTGATGGACACGGCGACTGAGTCCTGCCGCATCCCGGCGTTTAAAGCAATTTGCCGGGCCATGTTTTGGCCTAAGCCGGTAGACAGGACATTGCCCATGAAGAGGGCATCCAGGGCTTCGGCGTCAAGGCCGGCTTCTTTTAATGCGCCGTGGAGGGCGATTTGGCCCAGGTCGATGGCGGAAAAGTCAGCCAATTGCTTGTGGTAACGGCCAAATGGAGTTCGCTTGGCCGCAACAATATAAATATCTTGCATGTGTTTGTTCTCCTCAACTAAGTTTTGTTTTGGGGATGCTGAGCTTGGCTCAGCTTTTTTATAACCAGTATATTTTACTATAATCTTTTCCTGCTTGCTTGGTGAAGCGTTTGATTTAGCAAAATATTAAAAAGCACCCCGCGAGGGAGTGCTTTTAGTGGACCCGCTTGAAAGTTACCGTGAAATTCATCACGCCATCCGACCAGCTGGCATTGATTTTGCCGCCAAAAGCAGCGACCAGGTCCTGGGCCATAGACAAGCCGATCCCAAAACCATTCTTTTGCTTCTGATCATAATGGTGGGATTCGTCTTCCCGGTAGAAACGTTCAAAGAAGCGGTTGGTATCGATCCCAGCCCCATTCTTATATGAATTGGTGACCGTCAAAACCGCGTTCTGATTAAGCCGGCTCTTGGCCAGGACAACCATGACTTCGCCTTCGGGATCACAATACTTCTGGGCGTTGTCGATCAAGATGTTGGCCAGTTCCAGCAGGCTGTGCTGTTCGGCGTTGATGTAGAGATCCGGATCGATGCTGACCACATACTTTTTATTATCCTTAGCCAGAACCGATTTAAATGAATCTGCTGATTCCTTGGTAATTTCTGAGAAATTGACCTTTGACAAGACCAGTTCTTCCGGTTCACTCATCCTAGTCAAAGTGATCAGCTGGTTGATCAAACCGGTCATCCGCACCACCTGCTCTTTGGTGCTTTCATTCCATTCATCATCATTACCCAGCAGCTCTTCCATTTCAGCGTTAGCGCTGATTACGGCCAGAGGTGTTTTCAGCTCGTGACCGGCATTGGTGATAAAGCGCCGCTGTTTGTCGTAGGCATCCTTGATTGGCTGGATTGCCTTATCAGCAAGCAGGGCCATAATGATGACAAAAACCAAAATCCCACCGAAGGTGAAAACCAAGGCATATCTCACCAGCAAAAGCGCTGACTGCATCAAAGGACTCAAGTCAATAAAGCATATATAGTACTTGTTGGCGGAAATCTTTTTAGCCAAGTAGCGGAAGCGGACTCCATTAGAGTGGATCGTCCCCTTCAACTGGCCAGCTAACAGGCGCCTGGAGATCTGCTTTTTCCGGCTGGAAACCGAGTTGATCGAATAGCCGATGATGTGGTCCGCGTCAATTATGGTCAAAGTCTGTTTTTTCGTATTGATATTAGCCGTGAAGTAGCGGTACTTGAAGATCCCTTCCTTATTGTACTGATCGCCTAGCCGCTTTTTGGCTTGAACCTCGTCCAGTCGGCCGTTATTTTTAACAATAATGGATAGGACTTGGTCAGCTTCATGGTTGGATTCAAAAAGGCTGATGCCGATCAAGCTGGAGAAAGAGAAAAACATGACCAAAAAAAGCGATAGCGTCGCCAGCCAGATAAAGCGCCGCCTGATTTTTTTAATCATGATCAGGCCCTCTCAAGGCAGAACTCGCCGCCCTTCTCGCCAGAAATCTGGACATTTGCACCGATTGAGGCCAGCTTGGACCGAAGGAAGGAGATGTATACCCAAACCACGTCTTCGCTTTCATCTTCATTCTTCCAAACATGGTTGAATAGTTCTTCCGTGCTGATGGCCTTGCCAGGATTGAGCAAGAAGTAGCGCATCAAGCCGGTTTCCTGCTTGGACAGACTGATAGAGTTGTTGCTGGACAGCTCTTGGGAGTTGAGGTCCAGCTTGATGTTGTCGTAGTTCAGTTCTTGAGTGCTGTTGTAATCCTCGCTTCGGCGCTCTTTTGACCGCAGGCGGGCCAGAAGTTCCTTTAAGGAGAACGGCTTAGTCAAGTAGTCGTCAGCACCGACATCCAGCCCCGTTACCTTGTCGTCGATTTCAGACTTGGCCGTCAACATCATAATGTAGGTTTTGTCACCAGTAGCGCGGATTTCCTTGACCGCGTCCAGGCCATTTTTGACGGGCATCATGATGTCCATGATGATGACGTCGTAGGGATGCTTTTTGACAGCATCGACGGCTTCTTGTCCGTTAAAAACTGAGTCGACATCATAGCCGCTTTTTTGCATGGCAACCGTCAAAACTCTGTTCAATTGTGCTTCGTCTTCAGCTAAAAGAATTTTCACAGTTACCCTTCCTTGATCAGTTGGCGGATTGTTTGCATGCTTACATCGCAAGATGCCAGTTCGTCAGCAACTCGCTTGAGTTCCTTGCTGATACGTTCAGGATTCTTGATGTCATGCTTGTACTTCATTTCGTGTTCAAGACTGGCCCAAGTCTCCATGGCAATTGTCCGCAGCTGGATTTCAACGTAGTAGGTGCCAGGCTTGTTGCCATGGACGTCTTCAAAGGGAGTGACTACTTCTATGATCAAGTGGTATGACCGGTAGCCGTTTGGCTTGGCATCGGTAATGTAGTCTTTTTCATTAATGATCTTGAAGTTGTCCTGCTTCTTCAACAAGTCAATGCAAGTGTAGATATCGTCAATAAAGTTGCAGACGATTCTGAGGCCAATCGCATCCCGGTTTTCAATCAATGCAGACTCTGGCGTCAGCGGTAAACCTTTTCTTTCGCACTTTTGCGTCATGCTTTCTTCGCCTTTGACGCGACCTTTCAGGTACTCGTATAGCTTTTGCCCGTGTTTTGCACTATACTCCTGACCGATGCCTTGGATTTGCTGCAAAACAGAATCCAGGATCTGTGGAAGATAATCGGCGTACTTACCGTAAATGCTCATGTTTGTTCCTCACTCCTTCTCTATTACCTCTCTACTCTACCAAAGATCCTTGAAATTTGCTTGTGCTTTAACTGAAACTTATGATCATCGCGGCATATGTATGGAAAATACACAGTACGAAAAGCACAATAACATAAAGAACGGATTGCCCCCACATACGTGGGGAATACCGCGATTTACTAAATGCTGTTCAAGACGAGCTAGGATCACCCCCACTTGCGTGGGGAATACAGATTATGGGAGCCCTTCCAAGCGGTGGCACTGGGATCACCCCCACTTGCGTGGGGAATACCCGAACTGCCGGGAAAGCTCGGCTACTACGTTGGGATCACCCCCACTTGCGTGGGGAATACTTTCTACAACGGCAGTAAATCCGCCTTTAACCAGGATCACCCCCACTTGCGTGGGGAATACTTTCGCCGGTGGTTTCACACACGCCAACAAAAAGGATCACCCCCACTTGCGTGGGGAATACATCGCATCCATAAAGGCCAGGACAGCCGCTGTGGGATCACCCCCACTTGCGTGGGGAATACCGATCAAGCCCCACAATCGCATGAAGCGGGCTAGGATCACCCCCACTTGCGTGGGGAATACCATTTTTTATCGTGTTCAAAACTTTTAAGATGAGGATCACCCCCACTTGCGTGGGGAATACGATACAGAATGGATTTTTAAACAGATTTTTCAAGGATCACCCCCACTTGCGTGGGGAATACCTAAGGATATCCAGAGCAGATATGGCGACATCGGGATCACCCCCACTTGCGTGGGGAATACTTAGCCTTGTGGTTGACGGTCAAGCGCTTATTAGGATCACCCCCACTTGCGTGGGGAATACATACACCCGAGTTTGAGGAGGTACGAGATCTCAGGATCACCCCCACTTGCGTGGGGAATACTCTACTTGTTAACTATAAAAAAACAAGCTAATAGGATCACCCCCACTTGCGTGGGGAATACTTTTCGTTTCTGCTTGCATTGTCTTGTCTTGCAGGATCACCCCCACTTGCGTGGGGAATACGTTCCCTTAGCGCTAAAAAAGAAAAGGTTAAAAGGATCACCCCCACTTGCGTGGGGAATACTTTATCCGGAAGAGAGGAGGGAAACTAATTGAGGGATCACCCCCACTTGCGTGGGGAATACAAGATCAAGGTTATAAGGCCGGTGACTATACTAGGATCACCCCCACTTGCGTGGGGAATACCGATCAATGGCCCCGTTAACGGATGGGTCTATGGGATCACCCCCACTTGCGTGGGGAATACAGCTGGGTCCACCCCTTGGCCATACAGGAAGATGGGATCACCCCCACTTGCGTGGGGAATACAGATGATCTAGGATGTTATGCTTGTGAATTAGAGGATCACCCCCACTTGCGTGGGGAATACTTTCAAGGCTCTTTTGGTTATTGTCTTCTTGCAGGATCACCCCCACTTGCGTGGGGAATACCAGTGAGGCAAATAACCGACAAAAAGGCGATGAGGATCACCCCCACTTGCGTGGGGAATACGAAAAATATAGTAATGGATAACAAGACCAAACAGGATCACCCCCACTTGCGTGGGGAATACGAAGCAGAAGTGGAGAGTGCCCGTTTTAGTCGAGGATCACCCCCACTTGCGTGGGGAATACCAAAAAATCCAAGGCCTTCCTTTTTGCTTCTAGGGATCACCCCCACTTGCGTGGGGAATACAAAAATGCTGTGCTTGCAAAATTCGGTAGTATGGGATCACCCCCACTTGCGTGGGGAATACGGGTTGACTTGACGGAGGAGCAAAAAAATAGCGGGATCACCCCCACTTGCGTGGGGAATACACAGATGCAAATGTATTTCTTGCTAGAATGCAAGGATCACCCCCACTTGCGTGGGGAATACCCATAATTTTTAAAACTTTCTCTTCCGTATCGGGATCACCCCCACTTGCGTGGGGAATACATACACCCGAGTTTGAGGAGGTACGAGATCTCAGGATCACCCCCACTTGCGTGGGGAATACTATGGTAGCCGGTAATTTGGATGGGTGAAAAATGGGATCACCCCCACTTGCGTGGGGAATACGAAGGAGAAAAAATTATGGCATATAGCGTGACAGGATCACCCCCACTTGCGTGGGGAATACAACCATTGCTGGACCTCTTTAAGGTCGTCTTCGGGATCACCCCCACTTGCGTGGGGAATACTTCTTTCTGACTCTGTCTGCCCAGGCCTGGAAAGGATCACCCCCACTTGCGTGGGGAATACCGTGCAAAGTGGTATGCGTGGGTGTACATGTGAGGATCACCCCCACTTGCGTGGGGAATACCAGGCGCTTACGTAAACGTCGTTGGCGATGGTGGGATCACCCCCACTTGCGTGGGGAATACAAGCCTCCTTTATCTAACATCACAGACAAACCAGGATCACCCCCACTTGCGTGGGGAATACCTATTGTCTTGTGTTGCTTGTCTGTCTTGTCTAGGATCACCCCCACTTGCGTGGGGAATACCTGTAAACTTTCCGACTCACTGGACTACCTCCGGGATCACCCCCACTTGCATGGGGAATACTGGCTGGAAAGCTATATTTTTAGGTCTACGGAGGGATCACCCCCACTTGCGTGGGGAATACAAAAGGTATCAACCCTTGGGAAATTTTTTCCGAGGATCACCCCCACTTGCGTGGGGAATACATTTTTTAAAAAGGGGGTTGCATTTGAACTTAAGGATCACCCCCACTTGCGTGGGGAATACCTGGTGCTCAGAAGCGTGAATACGCTGCTAAAGGGATCACCCCCACTTGCGTGGGGAATACGCTGCTGAGCGTCTCGAGGCTAGTTCCTTCCTAGGATCACCCCCACTTGCGTGGGGAATACTGGGGTTTTGAGCACCTTAACTCGATCGGCGTAGGATCACCCCCACTTGCGTGGGGAATACTTCAACGACTTCCCGAGCTTCAGGGCCGCCATAGGATCACCCCCACTTGCGTGGGGAATACAGTTAGCCCAATATGGCTCTTCTTTTTTAAAAAGGATCACCCCCACTTGCGTGGGGAATACTCCAAGCACGCAGATTGGAAGGTTTGAGTATTCGGATCACCCCCACTTGCGTGGGGAATACAGTCTTGGTTAAAAGGCTGTAGCGTGCTTTATAGGATCACCCCCACTTGCGTGGGGAATACTTAGCCTTGTGGTTGATGGTCAAGCGCGTATTAGGATCACCCCCACTTGCGTGGGGAATACCCTAGGAATAACGCCAAATCAAACTTTTTCGGGGGATCACCCCCACTTGCGTGGGGAATACTAGCTGCCAGTATCACGAACAATCAAGCCGTCAGGATCACCCCCACTTGCGTGGGGAATACCTCCTTACTTAGTCGCGGTTGAAGTGGCAGAAGGGATCACCCCCACTTGCGTGGGGAATACCCTGGCAACTATCCAGCGTGAGTCGGGTGGTAAGGATCACCCCCACTTGCGTGGGGAATACGTACGAAGTCTGGCATCGGATTCCCCTTGCTGGGGATCACCCCCACTTGCGTGGGGAATACTTATTGGCGTTGGCGAGCGCCTGCATTCCAATGGGATCACCCCCACTTGCGTGGGGAATACTTTCCAGCAATATCTTTACAGTTCCATTAGTCAGGATCACCCCCACTTGCGTGGGGAATACAAAAGCCCCGGGAGGTTTAAAATGGAATACTCAGGATCACCCCCACTTGCGTGGGGAATACCCCGAACCTCCGCGGCGCTCCCTTGGGACGGGAGGATCACCCCCACTTGCGTGGGGAATACCAGGAGATTGTCAGCGGGAGATACCGTGGAATGGGATCACCCCCACTTGCGTGGGGAATACTTTTTTTGATTGTCTTGCTCTTGACGCTTTTAAGGATCACCCCCACTTGCGTGGGGAATACTCTGGTTTCTACCTATAATATAGCCTTAAAACGGGATCACCCCCACTTGCGTGGGGAATACACGGGGATCTTGTGATACCCGCAACGCCGTTCAGGATCACCCCCACTTGCGTGGGGAATACCGGGGATGGCTCACTGATCGCATCCTCAGCCAAGGATCACCCCCACTTGCGTGGGGAATACATCAATGTCGTTACCCAAGCAGAGTATGATGCGGGATCACCCCCACTTGCGTGGGGAATACGAAAACCACATGATTGTGGAGGCCCGCCAACAAGGATCACCCCCACTTGCGTGGGGAATACAGTAATGGATCCCTTTAGCGACGCCATTCTCAAATCACCAAAATGCGATTTTTGATTAGTTTCATCGCCAGCTCCTTCGTAGCCCTTGCGTCAGACACAGCATTATGCGGCACCTTGTTTTCGATCCCGTAGTTTGATAATACAGTCTGTAGCTTATAGTTGTCCAGAAATTTTTCTTTTCTTTTTACAACTGGCAGCAAATCCTTGATCTCATTTTTTAATTCTTGCATCCCGCATTTCCGATATTCCCTATTCAAAAATGCAGAATCGAATCTAAAATTATACCCAACGATTGGCACATCCCCAACAAAGTCAGTTAATTCTCCCAAAACATCTTGCAGTGGAACGCCTTCCTTATCCAGCATTGCTGGAGTTATCCCGGTCAGCTCCACTATCTGTTTTGACACATCAATATCTTGCTTGATCAGTCGGTAGAATTCTGTACCATCGTGTTTCACCGCGCCAATAGACAAAATCTGATCACTTTCCGTATTCAATCCTGTCGTTTCAATATCGACCGCAACAAAGTCTTTTTGCTTTGTAGCAGCGACCGAAGCTCTCATTCTCTCAGCTTTATGCGCCTTATGAAACTTTGCAGCATTGCTAAAGCCATATTCTACAGTTTCCTGGTTGACAACATGCTTGACAAAAAGCATCCCGTCCAAGTCAACTACCTGCTTGGACTTGCGGGTTGTCTTAAAAGCATACCCCTGCTCATTATTGGTGTTATATACGAGAGTTGCTTCACCATTGCCTATGTTGGTTTGCACTCTCTCCCACAATTTATCTCTAACTCTGGCACTGACATCGCCAACATAGACTCCAGTCTGAATTTCCTGGCACCATCTAGTCAAATCACCCCTAAGAGCGGGAGGTGTTTTGGTTAAGGTTATGACTATCATTCTTCATCACTCTGCTGTTCATGGTACTGCACGCCAAATTTTTGCAGTCCTAATTTATCATCCCAAAGATTCATGACATCTATGTCTTGATCTTGGTCAGCATCCCCCAACAGTAAGTGCTTCAGATCCACAACCATCTGCTTGATCAGCTTGGTCTCCCGAAACTTGTCCCGCATCGCATGCCTGGTCCGGCTGGCGATCTCATCATCTCCGTACTTTGCTACCGTTTCAAAAGCAATCGGAATAGAAATGTCAGCTTTGTACAAATCCGCAAAGTCATAGACAAAGGCCAAGTCGTGCCCCGTATGAACAAATCCCAATCCTGGAGAGGCACCCAATGCAACGATTACACTATAGCTCAAGCCGTATAAAGCTTGGTGGGCAGCAGTCAATGCTTTGTTAATCGGAGTTCCCGATTCAAAATCATCTACTTTATATTCTCTCTTTGACCACTTTACCCCGGTCTTCTTGGCTTGTTCACGATAAACGCGGCGAACTCTAGCGCCTTCTTTCCCGCGCATCTCTTCCATTGTCAGCTTAGTGACGTCTTCATCAGGAAAGCGCAGTTGGTACATTTTTCTAGCTACTGCAACCCGTGAACGGACATTGGACACCAATTTAGCTTGTGCTTCCAAGAGCCTTGACGACCGGTTAAGCGCCCGGCCATGAGCATATTGCCTTACTCCCTGCTCACCAACCCAGACCACCGCCATGCCAGAATCTCCCATCAGTTCCATCGCCCGGTGTGTCACATCAACACCAGGCCCTAGCAATAAGACGCTGATGATAGCCGCGGGAACATAAACAATGCCTTCTTCATCTCTAACTTCTACTGCACCATCTTTGCGGTAAAGCTTGGCATGTTCTATGTATAGAAATGTGATTCTGTCCTCAGTCCGGCCTAATTCTGTCAAATCAGGCTTCTTGTAGCTTGCTTCTACTTTCATTTTTAGTCAACCGGAATGACAGTCATCAAACCCATGCCAAAAGCCTTTTCCCGGCCAATGCCAGAAGTCAGCATTACTTTGAATTGATCTAAGTTACTGATTTTCAGCCGGCCTTCAAAAACAGTTCTGTTCAATGCCACATGGGTCTTTTTGCGCAGAAGTGGCCGGTCATGCCCGACCACTTCTGCTGCTACAAGCTCAAAACCTTTTTTCTCTGCTTTGCCTTGCAGCCACTTCATCTGTTCATCAACAGCAAAGCAGGGAATCAAACTTCCTGGATGGGAACTGCTCTTGCCGCCGCGGCGGACAGGATTAGCTGTCAATTTGAACTGCAGCAGCTGCCCCTCACTCAATCTGCTCAAAAACGGTTCATAGTCTTTGCTGATGGCTGTGCCTGGCTTGCCATATCTTTCCAACTCATGCAAGTCTGGCTTTTCCGGACTCAACAGAAGCAGGTAATTTCTGCCATTTAACGTATCAAGCCGCCACAAGTGCCGCTGCCGTTCACCTTCGGCAATTTCTGCTGGAAAAGACCGCTCAACCCAGTTATGGTAAGCTCCGAGATGGGACAAGTCTTTGATTTTCTGCCGATTGTCAGTATCGATCTCAACTCTTGATAAATACATCCCGTTCCTCCTTTACAGATAGTCCATAACGTCTTGAGATTTCTGCTCGTAACACGGATTTTTCAAATTAATTCTTTCCTTAGCCGTCAAACGAAAACCGAAGCACCGGTCTTGCGGATCAAAGCTCTCCACCCGGTCTTTTACGGTTTGTGTAAAAGTAGCATCTGGCAATAAATTCGCGTCAGCAATAATTTCAGCCATAAACTCTGCCTTCCGCTTGTGTTTATTTTGATACCACTTTTCTGCCTGCCAAGGCATATTTTTCAGCACATTAACTGGATCCGTATCCGCAAAACTTTCAATCCGCAAAACGCCGGCCGGCGGACAAGCCCGGCGGCCAAGATAAAGCTGGAAGCGAGGATGTTTCAAGGCATACTCGATTTTCCCGATCAGCTCTTCATCTTCACTGCCGACCGCTGCCACGTAAACTGCGTCTTGATAATGGTCACGGTAAGTCAGCTTGCGGGTTCCCGGCTTCCACTCGACAGTCTGGAATTCCGTCATTGTCTTGCCAATCTGGTCAACTCTAACCGCGTATGCCAAGTCATTCAGAGACTTGATCCGTTCATCTTCACGCCGCATCCCTAAAGCAGCAGCAATCATCCCAACTACCGCGCTTTTTGATGGTGCAGGCCAGCTGGTCCGCCGCTCAAAGCTCGCTTCATTCCCATAAGCCTGCAGTGGTGCCGTCAGCTTAATTGTTAAAGTCTTCATTTTCAACCGCCTTCTTTAAGACGCCCTGCAGCTTATCCAGCAAATCTTGCAAGTTTCCGGCTTGTTCTCCGACAGTCGTTTCGTACTTGCCAACAGCTAAGGTTGCCAGCGGTTGGTCAACAAACTGCAGTGCGTCTTTGTATTCATTTTCCAGCTTCTTGACAGAATTCTCCACGTAACCTTCACCAGCCTTGGCAACCACTGGACTTTCAAAAGCAGAAACTAAGTTAACTGGAGTGTCGTCACGGACAGTTACCATCAAATAGTTAGGCAAAGTCTTGTTGGCAAAGGAATTTTGCTTGCCAGTTGGCATGGACAGGGCAAAGTCCTTAACAAAGGTCAAGGCACCTTCGATTGCGTCTTCATCACCCAAGTTGTAGCTCAGCTCAGCCATATTGATGTTGGCGTAACGGTACAGAGTTGCTGAGTCATATTGGGTGGTCTGAATCAAAGCAGCGCCGCTCTTCTCCTTTTCTTGCAGGTCATCCAAGGCAGTGAAGTAGTCATACTCTGGAATGATTTCATGAGTGGAGATTGCGTGGGCTACTTGTGCAGACGCATCAACATTAAGTTCCGGGTTGTCGGCAACCATCCGGCCAAACAATGCCAGGTCAAGTGAATTGCCTTCCATCAAGATCTTCTTAACTTCTTTCTTGTCAAGCGTTTCATTCTCTAAAACGTAGCTGGCAAGCTTGGCAACTTGACCCGGGCTGACCATCAGCAAAGCACCAGTTTCATTATCTTTGTTTGTCTTGATTCCGCCTTCCTTTAAAGCATCAATTGCCTTACTCATAGCAGCATCCTCATCAAGACTTGCATCGAGATCTTGCAGCTTAGCAGCAAGCATTTGCGGTACCCGCTTGGTCCGGGTGCCAATGTTTGCTCCATCTTCAGCGAAAGCCTTTCTTACCGCCCGCTTCCAGGACTGGGATGACACCCGGGCCCGGGTAACGCCGCCGTAAAAGGCAGTCTTTGGTGCACCAGTGTCGTCACGGTTGATGTTTGAAGATGGAACAGTTTGCAAAACGTTGATGTCGACGTATAAATTCTTAGTCATGATTTTTTCTCCTTAAATTATTGCTGATTAGTGTCTGACTTTTTAAAAGCATGATAGTACTGCTCACCCCAACGCAAGCGGACTTCGTTTGCCTGACGGTAACCAAACTGGAACTTGTACAAGTCACCAGCTAAACGAGCGTAGTCAATCTGAATACCGGTCTTTTTACTCTTAATGATTTGCATTAAGTGGACCAACTGATCAATTACTGCATTGTAATTATTCGTCCCCAGCAAAGCCTGTACCCGCCGGTCCAGGGCTTCATGAGAATCAGTCCCTTGCTTGAGCCAATTCAAGGCTTCAAACAATTCACGGCTGTTTGTCTCCTCATCCTTCTTATCAGAATAGTTTCTCCGGCCAAAAACGCAAGAGTCTGAAGCTTGCTGATGCAGGGCATACATTCTTACCGCCGCGAAGATTGCTGCTTCCTCTCTAGTCGCTTTGCCATTTTTGCTTAACCACTGCTCATCAAGATTGCTCAAAAAGACTGGCCAGACTTTTTGGGCCCGGTAGCCGTCAATTGTTGCAGCTGACCGCAAAGCTGACAATGACGCTTTGTCAGTATCGCCATTGTTGTACAGCTGGCGGATGATCCGCTCGGTAGCCTTCTCAATCTCAAATGCCATCACGATCACCTTTCCCTTCTATTTTTCGTTCTTATTCAATGCTTTGTTAATTCCGGCCCGATACTTGTTAGCCGCGATAAAGATGTTACTTTCAGTACTCTTTGTTCCACTTTGGCTCTTATCGGCCTTAATCCCGGAAATATCGCGCGGAGCGATAATTTCCAAGAAGTCATCCAGAGTCCTCAAGGCAATTTGCTTCAGTTTCTTTTTCCAAAGCTCCTGCTGCTTATCACGGTCATCTCCACCAGACAAGTTGGCCAGCCAATTTTCAAAAGGCTCGTTCAAATTGTCGTAGAAGGTTTGACTCTTTCTGCCAGCAAAATCAGCAGCACCTTGTGGGCCAAAGCGAATTCTGCCGACTTCCATCAAAAAGCCGTAATACTTCCGGCCAACTTCCTGGTTTAAGTCAACCATTTCTTCGATTCTCTGCGGCCAGGCATTTTTACGGTCCTCAGTTTCATCGAACAAAACATCGGCTTCAATCCGTAAATTGTCATCGAATTCAGCCGCCGGCATTAGCGAAGTTGCCCCACCATTGCTGATAATTCCAGAAGTATGCAGGTTGATCATTTGCTGATTCAAGAGTTTATTCTTGGTTTTCAAGTAATTCAGCCAAGCTACAGTCAGTGGCTCTCTAGATTCGGTATGGCCTTCGATATCAACATATTGGCCGAAATTCCGCCACATGGCAATGCCGATACTGCTTAACTGCCTGGTTGCTGGATAATAATTCTCATCTTTTTTATTCATCCGCCAGGTACTCATTGGTTCAATATCGTACGCATTGGCGCTATCAAAAGCAGGCAAGCCAGCACTGAAAATTGTTGGTGTACCATCCTGCCATTCGATATGCAGCAATCTTGACCAAACAGTATAAGTTTCAGCAAAGTTGTCCGGCTTAACTTGCGACAAACGTCTCTTGACGTATTCACCCAAATCTTCTTCCCATACGGGCCGTTGTTGAGTGTAGGCTGGCTTATTTGGGTTAAACAGCAACAGATTCAACATCAAAGTCTCAAACAGATTATTCCCTTGTGCATAAACAGGATTAAGAGTATACAGCCAGCCCCGGGAATTAGACATTTTTTCCTTTGCCTTGACTTTGGTCTTGTCAGTTACGCCAGTAAAGTTCTGATAAGTAATTACCCAGCGAACCAGTTCATCCAAAGTGAGCTTATTCTTCCGATTTGCGCTTTTTGGTGCAAAAATTGCCACGGAGTTGCCACTTTGAGAAATCAAGCGATTGATCTGCATTAAATCAACCGTCCCGGATCCTTTAGCAATTTTTTTATTATCCGGAACAAAACTGTCGTATTGTTCAGCAGTCACTTGATAAAATGGCCGGTCACCAAAGAAGTTGAAAAGTCCTTTGTTCTTGTCTAAATAATCAAACACAGCTTCAGAAAAACTGCCTTCCTTATAAAGCGCATTCCATGTCTTCGTAAGAACCTGTAATAACGTTGAGCCTTCGATTTCATCGTCACAGGACTGAACGTGCATCTGCTCGTCAAGCGTCACCCACTCATACTCTTCATCATTTTGATCAACCCTGGTATAAACAGTTGTCAAGATTGCTTCCAGCAAGCGCAAAATTGCTAAATCCTGTGCATGCATTTCACCAGCTAATTGCCGGTAATCACTTGCATTTTGCAAAAGTTCTTTGATGGAAACCATATGCTCAGAGTTGGTCTTACCATCCAACACCTTAATCCAAGGTTCAGTTATTAAGTTATAGCTTTCCATGGTTAATTATCAACCTCCTTTTCATAACTCAAGCCAGTCTCAGTCGAATACCTTAGCTTATAGCCGTTAAAGTTTCCCTTTGCATGCTCATCAAGCACAACTGCCAAGGACCCCTTCAGCCATGGACTGCCCTGCCAATCTGGAAATGCCTGGGCAGTATTTTCTTCCAAAATATTGATTGCCTGTTCAATATTTGGAGTTACCGCATTAGGCAAACGGATCAATTCTTTAGCTAAATCCTTATCCATCATTTCAGAAACCTTATCGCCATTCATTAAGTAATATTCGCCCGAAATTTCTTTAAGTAAGATAACTTCAATGCTTTCCCGAATATCACGAACAGCCGCGGAAGCTTGATTATCGTCGAGATTTCCTTTATCACGGTCCAACCAGCGATGAATAGTTAGCTCTTCAACCCACGTATCATCGTAAAGATCGTTCTTGGCTGCGGGGTAAACAGGATCATTGATCTGGAAGCTTTCTGCCTTGCTCTTCTCGCGATTACGGTCCACATTCAATTTGTCACGTGCCTCATCCAAATTTTCGACTTGGTCGTCAGTATCTTCATCGTAAACCAATTGAACCAAGCGAGAAATATCATTAGGAAGCTGAATTTTTTGCGGCAAAAAGTGTTCGGTCTTTTGCAGATAATACTTCTCATAAACAGCTTCATTGGCTGGTCCATAATCATCCGAGTCTGGCTTCATTACATACAACTGCCGTTTTTCCAATCCTTTAGGACGGGAAATTTTATGCCGGTGCAGCCGGCCGGCTCTTTGCAAAATCAGGTCAATCGGAGCAATATCGGTAAACATGACATCAAAGTCAATATCCAATGATTGTTCAAGGACTTGAGTACCGATTACGATTAGTTTATCTGGCCTCTTTCCTTTCTTGCCGATCAAGCTCTGCAACTCTTTTTCCAGCCTGGACCGGTCAGTTGCCAGAAAAGCCGAATGTAAAACCAAGCACTGGCAATCTTGCCCAACTAAGCCGGCAAATTCTTGTGCCCTCTTTACCGTGTTAACGATAATTCCAGCGATACCGCCATCTTTAATTTTATCGTTAACCTTTGCTAAGACTTCTGTCGGCTCATCGTTAATATAATTGACCTGCATTTCTCTAGGCTCTGCTTTTGGTCCGAAGTCGCTGTACTGCCGCAACTCTTTGCCATCAAGAAGGCTCAAGAGCGGATATGCACGATTGCTCTCCCAGCCTTCTTGTGCTTGAAGGACTTTTTTCACCCGGCGATACTTTCCTTTAGTGTAAGACTTGATCAATTCATTTCGCTTTTCTTTCGGTAAAGTAGCCGACAGAATAACCACCGGAACATGATATGCGCCTAACCACTTCAACGCCTTTGACAAATAGCTTTGCATGTACATATCGTAGGCATGAACTTCGTCAATGATCACAACCTTGTTGCTAAAGCCAAGGTGCCGCAAGAAGAGATGCTTTTGTTTAAGCCCCATCAAAAGCAAGTTGTCGATCGTCCCAACCGCAAAATCCGCTAAGATTGACTTCTTACCTGAAAACCAGGAGTTTACAGTAACAGTTCCTGTATCTAAATCTTCTGCTTCAATGTCTTCTGCTCGTGGCAGATCAGTATACCTGGAATTCCATTCTGCTTTACCATGGAGCAGCTTGATATCTGGATTGATGCCCTCAATGCCAGCAATTTTCGTCAGCCAGGAGTTAACCCGGTCAAACATTGCATTTGTAGTTGCTTGGGTTGGCAGGCCAATGTACACGCCCGTTCTGCCAGTTGCATAAGCTAATTGCTCCGCAGCAGTGAGCGCAATCTCGGTCTTACCGATCCCCATCTCTGCTTCGATGATTACCAGACCTGGGTCAACTGCCTCCTTAACATGCTCTTCCATAGCTGCTTGTATTTGCCGCGGCTTAAAAGAGAAATGTTGCTCATAATAATCATCAACATTTACTACCTCTTCTGGAATCCACGCGTCATTGATTGCCCATGTAGAAATGGCATTTTGGTAGCGGGCCTTCATATCCAAATCATTAAAGCTTTGGTCTAATCCAATCAGATTAAACATCGGTTTATCAGGGTCATTATTCAAACAAGTACTGGAGGCTAACCAGTCGGCCATGATCAGTAACCCCTCCAAGATAACTGCTTCCGGCTGGTTAACCGGTGGCACTTCACTGATACCCTTATATCCAGCCAGTTCCAGCCCATAATCAATCAGTTCCCTTTGAACATCTTTCCAAGGCTGCTGAATTTCTTCATCGTTATCAGCTTGGTAGTAGTTTGATGTAAAAACATCTATCTGTTCCTCTTGGTCACCGTTTTGTGGTTTGCCATGGTGTCCGCCAACAATAGCAGCTATCGTTTCATTCAACCCTGCCCTCTCAAGTATCGCCTCACCGGCACGAGCATGCGGTGACTTGCTGCGACTTGGCAAACTCAAATCATTTAGCTTCTTAAAGGAATTACTAACCAATCGGTGGATCAGTTCTTCATCTAGCTGATGATCATGGTTATATGATTCCTTGGTTTGAAAAGCTGGAGTCGCCTTGCCAAGGTCGTGAATATAGCACAGGAATGACACCAATTTTGACATTTCAGCATCGCAGATCCGAGTAGTCAGCATGCTTCTTTGTCCTTCACTTAGCCAGGAATTATAGAGCCAATGTCCAACATTCATGGTGTCCACCAGGTGTGCCACTAATGGCAGCCAGTGCTCATCACCATCTTGATTTGATTTCTTCCCCCATAAAGATAGGGCCTCTTTGCTTAGTTTCATTACAATTCCTTCAACATGTAAAAGCTTTCATTCGCGATTCAAATTGTACTAACTAATTTTACCATATAACCTCTTTCATGGATGAGGGCGTTTTGCCCACTTTTCAAGTAAAATTTGCCACAATTTGTGAACTGTTTTTTCTCCATGTTAGCCGCCATTAAGTGGCTTCTTGAATTGAAACTCTGGCCTTATCTTACTGAGATCGTGAAGATAACAAGTCAACCTTGCTAATTCCCACAAATCCGCATCCCTTGCATCATTTTTCATACAGTATCCTCATTCTCGTTTTATAGCACACAAATTTTAACACATATATGAGCCTTTAACAGTTGTACATCCTATATTTCAGTGAACTGAATTTACAGTTTCCTCATTCAATAAATTATCTGTTCACAATTTGAATTCTATCACGTGATATTCTATTGTGCAAGCTAAAATAAAAATGCCTTGCCAAAAGTGACAAGGCCCCCACTTACGTGAGGAAATATTATTGATCCCCATCTAGACACACAGTATCCTCAGGGTCACCCCCATTTACATGAGGACTAAAGTAAGTATAGCATAGAAAGCAAAGGATCTACTTTGACAATAAAACGAAAACAGCCTTCTATGGCTATAAGCCAAAAGAAAGCTGCCATCGTATTAGTTCGTCGAAAAAATATAACTTTGGATCTACCATCCAAGGTATCCAACACATCCAACCTCATTGCAGTTTTTCCGCGAATTTCTTCCCCTGCTCTTTTACTTTGCTCAACTTTACAGTATAATAATAAATGTTCTGGAGAGTTGGCAGAGCGGTAATGCAGCGGACTCGAAATCCGCCGAACCAATGTTGAATTGGTGCGCAGGTTCAAATCCTGTACTCTCCTTTCATGTTTAATTCAACTCCGTCAAGTTATCTAAACATAGTGAGCCTAGAATGTTGTTAAATAAACGTTCTAGGCTCTTTTTGTTACTGTTTGCTTTTGTTGGGTTACGGATAATTTGTAAGCGCCCAATAGCGCGGTATATTAAAATTCCATCCTAGCAATGCTAAGATGGGATTAATCAGTTTATGGGGCTTTACTTACAGTGGAGCTGAACATTCTCAGCCCATGGTAAATAGGCTTCCAGACGTTGATTGTTTAATAATGACAGCTCATTGGGCAGCTTGTCTAGAAGATAGTTGATATATTTGAATTGATCCAAGCCATTTTGCTTGGCGGTTTCGAGTATGCTCATTATGATTGCCATGGACTTGGCGCCGGTACTACTCTGTGAAAAGAGCCAGTTCTTGCGTCCCATGACGATCTCTTTGACTGCTCGTTCTGCTCTGTTGTTGGACAATTCAAGGCGACCATCTTTTAGAACGTTCATGAACTTGTCCATGTTCTTTATGCAATACTGAAAGGCCGTCCCCAGCTTGCCGGAAAGCAACACGGAGATTGATTTCCTGGAGCACCAGTCGGAAAATTTCTCTAGCAGAGGCTTTAATTCGGATTGACGCTTCTAGTATCTCTCTTCAACGGAAAGGTCTTCCCAGGCGCGCTCAAGACTAAACATTTGATTACAGTAATGGATCCCTTGATTAGCCACAGAAGCCGCATCTGATTCTCTAGTCTTGTCTTTAGGCAAGGAATCATGGAATTTACGTCTTGCATGAGCCATACAGCCTACAAGAGTCACATCTTGTTGGCTTAATCGTAAATAGCCAGGATATTGATCACAGTGAAGGTATCCGCTAAAGCCTGTGAGGAAATCCCATGCTTCGGTGCCTTTTCGTGATCCATGGTGATACAGGACAATCGGCTTTTCGGCATGCTTGCCTGACAAGAAGGTCCAGACGTAGTCTTTGGCTCTCTCGCTGTCTAAGACTCGATATGGCGTCTCATCTGCGTGAATGACATCCAGCTTTAGCAGCTCTTTTCTCAAGAGCTCGTAAAGGCTGGAGAGGTAGTACTCGCAGACTTTGATGTGCCAATTCGAAACCGTCTTGTGATCAAGCGGAAGGCCCATACGCCGCAAGTCCTTCTCTTGCCGGTAGGCAGGGACCTTGAGAACGTACTTCTGATAGATCGTATTAGCGATCAAAGACGCTGAGCCAAGACTGTTGGTTAACGGAGCCTTGGGTACAGGAGCTTTGATAATCTTGTCGGCTGGCGCTTCATCACTACAGTGCTGGCACTTGTAAGAGTGCTGGATGTGGTCGATTCTCTTAACCTGGGCTGGAATGTACAGCAGCTCTTGTCTAGCACAGAAGCTGCCGATCTCTTTCAGCTCGTGCTGGCAGTCTGGACAAGTAAGATCATCCAAACGATGATGAACCTCCTCGCCCGGCAGAGAATCTAAGATGTCTTGCTTTCTGCCGACTTGCTTGCGTCTCTTATAGGTAATAGTTTCGGTAATGCGAGGGCAAGTCCTCGTCATCTTGGGAGGCGTTGTCTTCTTCGAAAAGGCTCAGCTGATCTGGGTTGACAGCTCTCTTTTCGGAAGACTTGCCGTAAAGCTTATTAGTCAAATAAGCAACTTGTTCAGTAAGAAGGGCAACCTGCTTGAGCAATTCTTCGTTATTTGCTTTGAGTGCTTCGATATTAGCTTTAATGCTAATTTCCCAGGATTTTACAACTCAATGTCTAAAAAGCCTACTATTACGGCCTTTTTCGAAGTTTAAGATAATATTTTTTGAGTTGTAACTTAAACTCAACGAAATCCTCTAAAAGGTTGATATATCAAGTAATAGAGTACTTTGAGTAGTAATTTATGGGAAATTAGCATTTAAGCGTTTCGATTAAAGCTAAAGTTTCTTTTTCAGTCATGGTTGTTGTCCCTCCTTGATTCATGATCATAAGAATACAAGAAAAGCTCGTGAAATCAATAGAATTCACGAGCTCTTGCGGTATTAATTTTAGGATCAATGGTAAAGCCCTGCATCAAGCGCATGACTTGTTCATCGGACAACTCTCGAACTTCGTCTTCATTGTTCGGCCAGGCCAGCTTCCCGTTCTCAAAGCGCTTATAGAGCAGCCAGAATCCCTGGCCGTCCCAATATAGTGCCTTGAAGCGATCTCTCCGGCTACCGCAGAAGAGAAAGATGCATCCGGAGAAGGGATCGAGATTGAAGCTCTTCTTAACTATGTAAGCAAGCGAATCGATTCCCCGGCGCATGTCGGTCTTACCGCAAACAATGAACACTCGACCTAACTCAGCCAGATTAATCATGGTTCAAGAACCTGTCTACGACTTCGAGCATAAGCTCGCTAGTGGCATCACTGTAAAATGATAGCTCAACCCCTTTGGACTTCAGATTGAGAACGAGCCTGTTCTTTGGAAGCTTATTCCTAGGTCTGAGTTTGCCCTTCGGCAGCTCGAGCGGTACGATTGGATGTTCAGTCATAATATCGTGTTCCTCCATATTCAATTGTTAAGAACAGTATATGACTATTGACCGGGGGTTGATAGATACCTCGCTATTGGGTGCTTACTTTCGCTTAACTTTTAGCTCGGCCAAATCTTTGGCCATTTGCTCATTTTTTGCCTTTAATTGAGCGATCTCCTCGTCCTGTCGAATCATATCCTGTGATTTCATATTATGTCCCCCATGCATCCCACGCATCATAAAAATCATCATCAGTGGGCATACAAGGATCAGTAGGTAAGGCGCTAAGCTTGCAATAATTTGTAGCATTTAGTTCACACTTTCTTTTTCATCAAAGTCAGATATTCTATTTTTTATCATACCTCAATCCCATCGCGTTGATTGAGACAATCACGGTTGAGATTGACATCAGGACTGCTGCAATGAGAGGGTCAATATAAATCCCTGTAAATGGATAAAGAATACCCGCTGCAACAGGAATAGCAATAATGTTATAGCCTGCTCCAAACCAGAGGTTTTGTTTCATTTTTCTAAGCATGCGTTTGGAGATATTAATCATATCCAAAACGTCACTTGGATTGGAGTTAACTAGGACGACATCAGCGGTACTGATAGCAACCGAAGTTCCTGCTCCAATCGCAAAACCTATCGTAGCAGTTGCAAGAGCTGGGGAATCATTGACACCATCACCAATGAAAAGCACGCCGGCTTTCTTTTGGTACTCTTTCACAATTTCTGCTTTATCTTGAGGTTTTAATTCCGCTCTAAATTCGGGAATATTTAGTGCACTAGCAACTTTTTGAGCAGTTTCTTTATTATCACCCGTGAGCATAACAGGGGTAATTCCTTGGGCTAATAAACCATTAATAAAGGCTTTTGCGTCTGCTTTAGGAGAATCTCCTAAGGCAATAAATCCTAAAACATCTTGTTGTTCATTGATTAGGAAAGATACAGTTAAACCTAAATCTAAATATTGAGCAATCTTTTGTTCATCATAAGAAAGTTGATTTTCACGAAGATATTTATAGTTAACAATTTGATAAAAGTTTTGATTAACTTTCCCTTTAATTCCAACTCCTGGAATATTTTCAACCGCTTCAACTTCTAGATTTTCAAGAGGTTTAGCAGCTGCAACGATTGATTGAGCAATCGGGTGAGTGGAACTTCCTTCAAGTGCTGCCATGATTTGGAGAATGTCTGTTTCACCAGTAAAATCAATAACATCACGAACAATAAACTTCCCGTCAGTTAATGTTCCCGTTTTATCCATTAAGGCATATTTAATTGTATTTATTTTTTCTAGAGAAGTTCTGTTTTGAATTAATAAACCATTTTTAGCAGAAATACTGGTTAGGCGAGAAACAACAAGTGGAACCGCAAGACCTAAAGCGTGTGGACATGCAATTACAAAAACAGAAACCGCAAGAAGTAAAGCAAAACTAAAGTTAGAACTAATTGTCCAAAAAATCAATGAGAAGATACCGACAATAAGTGCGGCATAGAAAAGGTAACCAGCCACTCTATCTGCCATATTTTCCAAATTAGATTTTTGAGCTTGGGCTTTCTTGACTAATTCGGCCACTTGATTAAGAAATGAATCTTTTCCAAGGGTTGTGACTTTCATCTCAAATGGTTGGTTTAGATTGAGGGAACCGCCATAAACAAGGTCATTTGGTTTTTTATTGACTGCTTGGCTTTCACCAGTAATCATTGACTCATCAACGAGCGCTTCACTTAATATAATGCCATCTGCAGGAATTTTTTCATTTTCTTTCACTAAAAGTAAATCGCCAACTTTTAGTTCTGAAAGCTCCACATCCTTCCCGCTTTTTAAGTGAGCTTTTTTGGGAACAAGGCTTGCTAAATCTTTCAATGCATCGCCAGCACCCATGATTGCTTTCATCTCAATCAGGTGACCAATCAACATAATGACAATTAAAGTTGACAGTTCAAACCAGAAGTTCATGACCATATGTCCGTTAAGACTCATGATTGTGGCGTAAACAGAATAAGCATAGGCAGCGGTAATTCCCATTGTAATCAGCATCATCATGGCTGGCTTGCGGCTCTTTAATTCACCTTTTGCTCCGCTAAAAAAAGGAGTCCCAGAGTAAAAGAAGATAATTGTACCAAGGATAAGTTGCAAAATTTCACTTCCGGGGAATTTAAGGATAGTAAAGCCAGCGATTGGTGAAATGAGTAGAAGGGGAATCATTATAATGATAGCCACTTTGAGCTTTTTACTCATATCACCCATATGCATCATGTGTCCTCCATGATTCATCATATCCATATTGTCCATATCATGCATATTATCCATGTTGTGCATGTTGTGCATCTCATGATTTTCGTGCTTCATATCCACCATTTCATGATTGTGATGATGCTCAGACATCATTTCTTCGTGATTAGACGAATGAGTTTTATTTGACATATTTTCCTCCTAAATGAATGCTTTGAAATTTCTAACTATGTTCAGTTTACACTTGTAAACTATCAAAGTAAAGGAAAAAAATTGTATTCTATAAATGTTACGAAATAATAATCTATAGGTTTCTTTTGTAACTTAAATGTGATATATAATCATAGTGATACTTGCGGATCAAGCCTTGCAGCCTGGTCCGCCTTTTGCGTCTGTTATAATTTTCTTCTTCCGCGATCTACTTTCTGTATTCGCTGACGCCCTTCCAAATGGTAAAAGCCCGCAGAAAGGAATTCTGTCAAAAGACGCCAAAAAGCCAGGACAAATTTGCCCTGGCTTAACAGCGATTAATCCTAATTTTCTTCCGCCAGCTTGCCTCTGACCTCATCAACCTGCTTTTGGACTGACTCCGGCGTCGGTCCTCCCAAAGAAGTCCGCTTGGCCAGGCAGTTATGCAGGTCAATTGCCTGGTACAAGTCTTCCTCAAACAAGTCGCTGTAGCCCTTGTAAGTTTCAAGCGGCAAGTCTTCTAAAACCGTGTCCTGGTCGATGCACAAGGCCACCAATTGCCCGGAAATATGGTAGGCATCTCTAAATGGCATCCCCTTCTTAGTCAAATAGTCCGCCAAGTCCGTCGCGTTAATAAAGCCCTTCTGCGCCGCCTGGTGCATAGACTTCTCATTAGCCTCCAATGTCTTAATCATTGGAATAAAAGTCTCCAGGCACAGCTCAACATTGTCGATGGCGTCAAACAAGGCTTCCTTGTCTTCCTGCATGTCCTTATTGTAGGCCAGAGGCAGTCCCTTCAAAGTCGTCAAAATCGCCATCAAGTCCCCGTAGACCCGGCCGGTCTTCCCCCGGGCCAGTTCAGCCATATCAGGATTTTTCTTCTGCGGCATGATGGATGACCCAGTCGTATAAGCATCCGCCAGGCGGACAAAGTGGAATTCCCAAGATGACCACAAGATCAGCTCTTCGCTTAAGCGGGAGAGGTGCATCATCACCAGCGCCAAATCACTTAAATCTTCCACCACATGGTCCCGGTCGCTAACCCCGTCTAAACTGTTGGCTACCGGAGCCTTAAAGCCCAAAAGTTCCGCTTCATAGACCCGGTCGATCGGGTAAGTCGTCCCGGCCAGGGCGCAGCTGCCGATTGGCGAATAGTTCATCCGCTCTTCCATCTGCCCGAGACGTTCCAGATCCCGCATGAACATGTAAGCATAAGCCATCAGCTGGTGGCCAAAAGTGACCGGCTGGGCCCGCTGCAGGTGGGTATAACCCGGCATGAGGCTGGCCTTGTACTTTTCTGCCTGGTCGCAAAGAGCTGCCACCAAATCTTTTAAAAGCTGCTTGATCTGCCCGTTTTCTTCCCGCATGTACAAGCGGATATCCAGGGCCACCTGGTCGTTTCTTGACCGGGCCGTGTGCAGCATCTTCCCGTCCTGGCCGATCCGGTCAGTCAGGGTCTCTTCAATGAACATATGAATGTCTTCAGCGGCCGGATCGATTTCCAGCTTGCCGCTATTTAAGTCAGCCAAGATGCCCTCCAAGCCGGCAATGATTTTCGCACTTGCTTCTTCAGGAATAATCCCCTGCTTGGCCAGCATCTTGGCATGGGCAATGGAGCCGGCTATGTCTTCTGGATACATTCTTTGGTCAAAACGGATGGATGAGTTGAAGTCGTCCGCAATCTGGTCAGTCTTACCGGAAGTTCTGCCGGCCCACATTTTTTTCATATCACAATCACCTAATCTAAAAAACTTGTCCCGTCTTACTTCTTCTTGGCGTCCAGCTTGGCTTGCACCTGGATCGGCAGCCCGAAGAGGTTGATAAAGCCAGCGGCTTCCGCCTGGTCGTAGTCTGATTCGTCAAAAGTTGCCAGTTCAGTTGAGTAAAGGCTGTTTGGTGAAGTCACCCCGGCCTTGATGATGTTGCCCTTGTAGAGCTTCAATTTGACCGTCCCGGTCACGCATTCCTGGGTCTTGTCGACAAAAGCAGCCAGTGCCTCTCTTAATGGAGTAAACCATTGCCCGTCGTAAACCAGTTCTCCGTAAGTAATGGCCAGTTCTGACTTCTTGTGCTGAACCTGCTTGTCCAGGGTGATAGTTTCCAGGTATTCGTGGGCAAAGTAGAGAATGCTGCCGCCTGGAGTTTCATAAACCCCTCTTGACTTCATCCCGACTAAACGGTTTTCGACCAAGTCCAAAAGGCCAATCCCATTTTCCCCGCCGACCTTGTTCAGCTTCTCCAACATTTCCATTAAAGGCATTTCCTGCCCGTTTAAGGCAACTGGCACGCCCTTTTCAAAGTCCAGCTGCAGGTAAGTTGGCTTGTCCGGGGCATCAAGCGGTGACACGCCCATTTCCAAAAAGCCCGGCTTTTCATAAGTTGGCTCAAGACTCGGGTCTTCCAAATCCAGCCCTTCATGGCTTAAATGCCAGAGGTTCTTATCCTTAGAGTAGTTGGTCTCCTTGCTGATCCGCAAAGGAACATTATGAGCGGCGGCATAGTCGATTTCATCTTCTCTGGAAACCAGGTCCCATTCCCGCCAAGGAGCAATGATCGGCATGTCCGGGGCAAAGTGCTTGATCCCTAATTCAAAACGTACTTGGTCGTTGCCTTTACCGGTTGCCCCGTGGGCAATCGCGTCAGCCCCTTCCTTAATAGCTACTTCCGCCAGAGCCTTGGCGATCAAAGGACGGGCGTTGGCCGTCCCCAGCAGGTAACCTTCGTACTTGGCATCAGCCTTCAGACATGGCAGCAGGTAATCGTTGACATACTCTTCTTCCAAGTTGGCTACGACCAGCTTGGCCGCCCCGGAGTTCTTGGCCTTTTCCTCCAGGCCTTCCAGTTCATCCCCCTGGCCGACATTGGCTGAGACCGCGATGATTTCCGGGTTGTTGTAGTTTTCCTTCAACCAGGGAATAATCACGGAAGTGTCCAGGCCGCCGCTGTATGCCAATACGATTTTCTTGATCTTACTCTTGTCGATGTTCATTAATATTCTCTCCTGTAAAATTCTAACTTACCTTTAATCTGCTCCGCTAGTCCGCCTCATTTTTATCACCTTTTCTATCAAAAAAGCCGCCCTTTTGCTAATTGCAAAAGGACGACTTGCTCGCGGTACCACCTTTAATTCCCAGCCATATCCGGCTGGACCCTCTTGATTCTTAACGCGAATCAAACGATGGCCGCTTCTCGGTCATTTTCCCGGCTGCGTTCCCCGCGCTGGCTCTGTTTCCTCTCAACTACGAAACTCGCTTGAAGAGTCAGGGGAGCGGGTACTACTTCCTTCGTTTAACTTGTTGGACTTAATTCTAACAGGTCTCTCATTTTATGCAAGCCCCCTTTACAAACTTTTTTGAATTTTTCTGCGAAAATCTACATAAAGTGCTTGCCATTTTCACGGCAAAGCCCACCCTAATCGCCTTTATCCAAAATTGATTACATTTTTTACTTTTTTGATCAATTTTTTAAACCAGTTCTTTGACTTGGACTAAATAATGGGGTATTCTTTCCTCATAACGAGAACAAGCAAAATTAATCAGAAAGACTAATACTATCCATGAATACCGATAAAATCAAAATTTTCCTTGATTTGGCAGAAAGCCTGAACTTCTCGCGGACTGCTCAAAACATGAATATTACCCAGTCGGCTGTTTCCCAGTCAATTTCTTCATTAGAGCGCTACTTAAATACCAAGCTCTTCTACCGCAGCCGCAAAGAAGTCAATTTGACCCCGGCCGGCCAGCTCTTTTACCAGGGGATGCAGCCGGTCATCACGCAGTTCAACAAGGCCGTCACCCATGCCCGGGAAGTGGCCCAGTCAGTTAATACTCTCTTGACCATCGGCTTCTCCGGGTCTGGTTATGACCGCTACGCCATCAACCAGTTGATCCATGAATACCGGAAGGTCAGACCGGAAGTCAAGATCTTCTTGGAAAATTACGACCACCGGACCATGGTTGCCCGCTTAAAGCAGGGCTTTTGCGACGTGATCTTGACCGGACCAGAATCAATCGACTCCGGCATCACCCTAACTTACGACAAGCTGCTGGAAGGACGCTTTTATGCCGTCTGCAGCAAGAACTACTGCTACATGGGCAATTCGCCCATTACCATGAAGGATTTGTCTAAGGAGCGCTTGATCTTCCTGGACAACAGCTGGTGCCTGCCCAAGCAGAACTCCCTGCAGAATGCTTTAAGCCGGGACCTGGCCAGCCTGGACTATGCCGTAGCTAACAACATGGCCGACTACACCCAGATGATTTCCGCCGGCCTGGGCATCGGCATCTGTGCTGACTTTGTCGTTGACCCCAGCGATGACCAGCTGGAGCTTTTCCCTTTGGAAAAGGAAGTTACTGATGAAATCGGCATCGTCACCTTGAAGGACCGGAAGTCACCGGCCGTCGACTTTATCGCCTGGGTCAAAGAGCGGGGGCTGCCGGCCACCCACCCGGTCACAAAATAAGGTGCTGGAGAGCAAAGAATGAACACAGAACACTTGGCAATTTTTATTAACCTGGCTGAAACACTGAGCTTCTCCGGGACAGCCATGAATATGGGGGTCTCCCAGTCGGCGGTCTCCCAGACCATTTCCTCGATGGAGCGCTATATCGGGGCCGACCTTTTCTACCGGACCAGGAAGAAGGTCTCCTTAACCCCAGTTGGCAAGGCCTTTTATGAAGACATCCGCCCTGTCCACCACAATTACGTGGACACTTTAAGGCAGCTGGAAGCCCTAAACGAGCAGGCCAGAGACAAGATCACCATCGGCATCAGCAATTCCCCTTACGAGATCTTTGCCTTGTCTAAAAGCATCAAGGCCTACCAAGCGGAAAATCCCAAGGTCCAATTTTACATCGAAAGCCATAACAACCGGGACCTGGTTGGCCTCTTAAACGAAGGCGCCCTGGATATCGTCTTCTTAAGCCAAGACTCCTTGAGTCCGAGTGCCAATGTCAAATTCAAGCCGCTTTTAACAGGCAAGTACTGTGCCGTTTTCCATCAGGACTATGATTTTGCCATCCGCGGATCGGTCAAGCACAGCGACCTGGACAAGCAAAGAGTTATCTTCTTAAGTGACAATATCTGCACCCCTGGCCAGTACTCTTTGCAAAAGATCCTCTGGCAGAAACTACCCCACCTCAAGGTAACTTCGGCCAACTCCATCAACGCTGCCATGCTCAGCATCAAGGCGGGCCTGGGCATCGGCATCCTGCCCAACTTCCTCTTGCCTGACCAGCTGAAGGACTTGACAGTCGTTCCCCTGTCCGGAAAAAACGAGGTCAACTATGGCACAGCCATCCCCGAGCGGACCATGTCTACCGCCAGCCAGGACTTTTATGACTGGCTGGAAGAGGGCAAATTGCCAGCCATGCATGAACTGGCTTAAATTAAAAGGCTAGAAGCACTTACTGCTTCTAGCCTTTTTGCATGCTATTTCAAATTTTCCTTGGCGGTCAAGGCCAGGTCCCAGGCCAGCCAGTCGCCGCTGCTTTCTGAGCCCAGCCACTTGTCCAGCCTGCCCAGGCTGACCCCGGTCAATTTCACCCAGGCCGCCTTGGTTAAGCCTTTCGCTGCCAAGCTGCCAGCAGGCACTTTTTTTAAAAAAGATCAGGTCAGCTGGGCCAAATTCGTCATTTCCGGTCCTCTTTTCTAGCCAGAGCTTCCTTCAGCGGCTTAAAGCGCTTGTCGCCCGTGGAAAAATCTCTGACCAGCCACTGGAAGTCACCTTCATACTTGCAGTACAAAAAGCAGCAGGCCAGGTAGTCCCCCTGCTCTTCAGTAGCCCGGTCAAAAACTTCCGTGTCTGCGTAATTTTCCAAGACCAATTGGTCTTCATGCTCGTCCCGGTAGTAGGCCCGGCTTTCTTCCGCCGTCTTCCCCAGCCTCTTTAAGTCACCCAAACTGACCAGGGCCAGGACTTGCTCATAATCCTGGTAGTTTTCCTCCAGGATCCGGCCGGCGGTTTCCAAGTCCCCGTCATGGTCCAGGACCAGGCTGGAAACGGTATTGTCTTTTTCTTGAACGGCAATCATGCTTTGCGTGTCGGTCATTTTACTCTTCTTTCTTACTCTTCTTTCTAAAAAAATTACTTGAAAAAGCGGTCGAAGAAGCCGCGGGGCTTCTTTTCCTCGCTCTTGGCGGCCTCCTTGGCCTGGGCCAGTTCATCCTGCAGCTTCTGGATCTGGTCGGCCTGCTCCTTCTTCTCAGCTTCTGCCTGCTGCTGCTTTTCAGCCTGGGCTTCCTTTTCCGCCAAAAGCTGGGCATTCTGCTCGGTAACCTTCAACATTCGGTCCATCATTTTGGCATTCTTTTTCAAGTATGGAGCAATGTTTTCGACCATTCTCTGCCCCTGGACTTCCGCGGCGGCTCTGGCCTTTTCAATTTCAAAGCGCTCAGCCGCGATCCCAGTTTCCTTCTCATAGCGCTCAATCAGCAAGTGGTTGCCCTGCCAGAGGTCCATATTGGCCATCTTGACCGTCAGCCCCTGGCTGTTAAAAGTCTTGCAGATCTCAGCTGAAGCCGGCAGGTATGCGAAGTAGCGGTTGATGTCGTTGCCCTTGTTGGGGAAGACCCGGGCGGGAATCATGCATTCCGGATTGTCCCGGGTAAAGGTGATTTCCCGCAAGGTCGCCTCATCGTGCAAAAGAATGCTCCAGTTCCGCCGGCCCAGGTCCTCAACAATATTGTAGTTCTTTATGTGGAAGTAGTACTTGGTTTCCGTGTTGACCAGGCCGTATTCTTCAACCAACTGCCAGAAGGCGTGCTTAACCGGGTAAAGGAAGTCGTGCTTGAGCTTCAAGTAGTCCTCGTCATCCATCTCTTCCAGCCAGCGGTCGATCTGCCGGGTCAGGTAAAGAAAGAGGGTGTTGTTCAACCAGTGGCCGTGGTTGTCGGTATTGCCATCCAGGTATTCAAAAAAGTGGATGTCCGCGTCCGTCTTCTTGCGGAACTGGTTGCCCTGGCTGATCACGTAGCCCCTGCGGCCAACTTCAGTCAAAAGCTCGAGATCCTTGCCCTTGCTGTTCATGCTGAAAATGGCCACCGGTTCCACTCCCAGTTTCTCGCCATGCCGGTTGCTCCGTTTCTTCAAAAAGCTCTGGGCGGCGCTGGAAGAAAAGAGGGAGACTTCCGGGTCATCGATGCAGATCGGGGTGATGACCTGGTCTTCATCCATGTAGTGGTCGATAAAGTTCCAGATATTCTTGTTGATGACCTTGGGGTTGGAGCTGTAGGCGCTGACCCGGTCCTGCTTGCTCAAGCTCTTGCCGGCCAGCAGCTTCTTTCTGACCGCTGCCGTCATCCCGAAGAGCTTGTCTTCTGAACTGGCCTGGACGATCTCCTTGGTATTGCCGATGGTCAAGTTGGAGGCAATTTTAAGCAGGGTCGACTTGCCAGTTTCCCCCTGCCCGACCAGGCCGGCCACGATCGGGACGTCTTCCACGATCCCGTTTCGCTCATCGATGGCCTGGCGGATCTTCCAGATGCTGCCGCTTTCCAGGACATACATCAAGAAGGAGAAGGCAGCCTGGGATTCATTATCCTGCTTGCGGTCCCGGTAGAAGCGGATAATGTCAAAAATTGCTGACACGTCCTGCCGGGTCGGCTTTTGGACCGCGACTGGTTCTTCCTGGTAGGAGCCGATTGCCGGCTTCTCCAGAATCGTCCCGGTTACCGGGTCTTGCAGGTAAAGAGGGCGCGGGTAGTGGGCCTTTTCATCCGGCAAAACAATGGCCTCGCCATTTTCATTGCCTTCGCCAAAGACGATCTGGCTGAGCCGCTTACTCAATTCCTCATCAGCCAGGATCTTTTTTCCCGTCAAGTTCTCCTTGTCAATCCCGCTTTTAAAGCGGAGGAGCTTGGCCGTCTTCTTAAAGGACACGCCGGCCTGACTTTGGCCTAATTGCCCTAGCCGGGTCGCTTCTTTGAAAACCTTTAAAGGTGCTTCAGCCATTTTATCTGCCAAGCCGCTGACTTCCAGCAGGTACTGGGATCGCTTGTCGTCTGCCAGGTCCAAATAGCCCTGGTAGATCTCCTTGTCTAAAATATCTCTGGCCTTGGCCGTCAGCTCTTTGACCAGCTGCTGGACCATGGCCCAGTCGTCACCGGTCTTTTCCCCGCTGCTTAAGGAGTAGGTCGCCCCCTGCCCCCAGTAGAAGCGGTACTGGTCTTTCCCGGTCAGCAGGAAGAAGTTGCTTTCTTTCTGCGGTGAAAAACTAACCGCCAGCTGGCCAGCAGCCAGTTTTTCCTTTAAGTCCGGGCAGTCGCTAGCTAAGAGCGGAAAAAGCCGGGACAGTTCACTTGCCGCGGCAAGTTCGGGAACTTCTTCCTCCCCAAAAAGCAGGCAAAACTTTACTTGATTAAATAAAGGGCTGAGCTCCCGGTCCAGCAGGGTCCAGTCAGGAGCGGCCAGGGCGGCCGTCAGACTCCCGTATTCCTCCCCTGCTTCCTTGATGTCTTCCAGCAAGCCGTGCTGGATCAGTAACTTTCGCTGAGTATCAATAATCCTTGCCATCTGTCTTATTTCCCATTCATGACTTTTTGCCTGCCATATTGCAGACCTTTAACAAGATTATAGCACTATCCGGCCAGTTTTCGGCAGCGTTTACCCGCTTTACTGGCAAGATTCTGCGGATTTTTGCCAAAAGAAAGCCGGCCTGGATTGGCTGCGGGATCTTCATTCTCTTTGCCTTGATCTGGCTCTTTGGTCTCATCACCAGCCAGTCCCGCCTGCAACTTCTTCTTGGTCGGCGCCTTGTTCATCATGTTGATTGGCTTCGGCGGCCGGCACAAGCAGGTCCTGCTGCAAGAGAAAAGGCAGGCTGCTATCGCACTTAAGCAAAAGAATTACGACCAGACCGCTAGTGAATTAAGACCACGTTAAGCCCCGGGTCTGGCAGAAGTCCACGATAAAGGAAGCCATCTTCTGGGCAACCTTCGGCTCTTGGGCCAGATTCCGGCTGGCCAGGCTGATGGTGTAAGAAGTATCTTCCCTTACCGGCACGGCAATGGCACCAGCAGATTCGTGGTACTTGGACTTAGGCAAGAGAGCCACCCCTTCACCGATCGCCACCAGGTCAACCAGGGTCCGCATATCGTCAGTCACGCTGCTGATCTGGGGATGGATGTCATTTTTAGCAAAAACGTCAGCGATGATCCCGGCCAAGGCATGTTCTTCCCCAAAAGCCAGGTAAGGATACTGCTCGATCTGCTTCAAGCTGACCGACTTCTGCTTGGCCAGTTCATGACCCGCCGGCAAGAGCAGCTCCAGCTTTCTGTGCATCATTGGTACTAAGTCAAAGCCGGCAATCTTTTCACCCGGCCGGGTTGTGACAATGGCCAGGTCCAGTTCCCCGCTTTGCAGCATGTCCAGGAGCTTGCCGGTCACGGCCCGCTTTAAATTGAAGTCGATCCGGTATTCCGGATTGACCTGCCGGTAGTCCTTGATCACATCGGTAATGAATTTATGGGCCACGATTTCAGCCACCCCGATTGACAGCTTGCCGCTTTCGCCCAGGGCCATCTCAGACAACTGCCGCCGCCCTTCCTGGATCTGCTGGACCCCGGCTTCACTGTACTCTTTGAAGACCTTGCCGTAAACCGTCAGGCGGATGTTGCGGCCTTCTCTTTCAAAAAGGGGAACGCCCAGTTCCTCTTCCAGTTTCTTGACCGCGTAGCTCAAGGTTGGCTGGGAAATCCCCAGTTTTTCCGCTGCCTGGGCCATATACTGGGTCTCAGCCAGCTCGTTGAAGTATTCCAAGTGTTGAAAGTTCATGTCTTTTTCCTCATCGTTAAGTCTTACCTCTTATTTTTGCCAAAATTTAGTTTTTAGCAAGAATTTAGCATTTTTTAAAACGTTTTTTAGTAATTTTCAAACTTTTTTGCCAAAATTTCCTGCTAAAAACCGCCAACATAAGTTCGGAAATATATGATTCAGATTTCATATACCGCTTTTATTCCTCTTTCTTGATCGGAAAAGTCGCATTTATCCAAAAAATTAGCAGTAATTATTTGAATTTCACCGAATATTATGTCAAAATTGAGTAAGCATGATTGGCGTTGACTAATAAGAAAAAGGCGCTATAATAATCTTATTGTAAAATTTATTTTGTAAATTCATTCACTTAAAAGAGAGCCTTAAGATGAAACAAGACGTACTTTACCAAATCTTGACCACTGCTGAAGACTGCCAGACAGTCAGCGATATCGCTAAGAAGCTTTTCTTGAGCCAGCCATATGTCAGCCAGGTTTTGAGCAAGGCAGAAAAGAAATACAATGTCGTTCTCCTGGAAAGAAGAACCCTGCCGATTGAACTGACTGAAGCCGGCCGGACCCTTTGCGACGGCTTAGCCAAGCTGCACAGCGACCAGATGAAGATCGAACAGGACCTGCGTCGCTTCACTGAAGAAGAGCAGTCCTACATCAAGATCGGTTTCTCCCCGATCTGGGCACCAGGCGAAAGCAGGAAGATCATCCCCGTTCTGCAAAAGCAGTTTGAAACCACCCGCTTTGAACTGATCAAGACCTTCTCTATCAACTCTGCCAAGCGTTTGATCGACAACCGGATGGTTGACATCTACCTGGGGCCGCTCCTGCGGGGGGAAAACTTGAAGAACTTCTTCCTCTTCCAGCCTCGGATCTTCTTGATCATCCCTGAAACCAGCAAACTTTACCAAGAAGGCAAGCGGGACGTTCCGTTCAGCCAGCAGCTCTTGATGGACCTCAGCGAAGAAAAGATGGTTTCCTTAAGCGATGACTCCGGCTTCCAAAAGACCGTTGACCACCTGCTTGAAGACCAGAACCTCTCCGTTAACAAGAGTATCAAGGTCAACGACTACGAAGTCGCCCTGCAAATGGCAGTCGGCGGTTTGGGCTGGACGGCAACTTTGGAATACATGCTGCCGGACCTGGACCCAGACCTTAAGTACAACCAGGTTGAACTTCCTCACACCTTGATCCAGTCAGACAACGGTTTGACCATCCACATGGACTCCAACGACCGGGCCAAGGAAGTTGCCCAGGTGATAACCAGACTGATGAAGGATGACCTGGTTGCCCGCAAGCTGATCAAGGAATAAGAGCAGAAATTTAAAAATATGCAGACAAAAAACGAGCCAGCTGGCTCGTTTTTTTATTGGCATTTGACTATTAAAAACTATTTTTCTTTCTTCTTGGCCCGGAATTCCCGCCGCCATTCTTTGTGACTAAACGCGGCATAAACCAAGATGGCTAAAGCCGTCAAGAGTGAAATCAGCAGGCCGCTTCGCAATCCCGGCGTCCGGTAAACCAGGCGGACGCGGTGCTTACCTGCTGGCATTTTGAAGCCGACAAAGGCCGTGTTGGTCTTAATTACCTTGACTGCCTTGCCGTCAACCGTAGCCGTCCAACCGTTTGAATAAGGGATGGTCGAAGTAACGACACCGGCTTTCTTGCTAGTAAAGAGGCCGGTCAGCTGGTTTTGCGCGAGTTTCAGCTGCTTGACCCCCTGCTTTTGAATCTGCCGCACTTCTTTCGTGTATTCTTGATTCAAAGGAATTGCTACAACTTTGATCTTGAAGCGGTAGGTCCCCAGTTTTGAAGGCTGGAAGGTCAGACTATTGGGCAGAGTCTGGTAAGTGCCCATGTTCATGACCGCGCTGTCGACCAGGCGGTAAAAAGAAGTCATATCCTGGCTTCTCTGCACAATTGTTTCACTGGCCTTCTTCCCCGTTACCGTCAGCTTATAGCTGGGGTCTGGTGAACCGGCCAGAAGGTGGTAGCGCCAGTACTTGTAGCGGGTCGCCCGCTCATTAAAGGTCTGCCCGGCCAGGTCGGCCTCCTGCTTGGCCTTCTTCAGCTCCAAGTCCAGCTGCTGGCTTAAAGTGAAAGGCTGGTAGGAAATCTGGCTGATCTCGACATGCAGCTCGCTTTTGCCCAGTTTGGCCTTTTCTTTATCTGACAAGTGCAGCTTCAACTTGTAGCTGGCATCAGAGTTCGTATAGGTCAATTTATTCTTGCTCAGCTTCTTGCCACTGGCATCGACCAGGCTGGCATTGATGGTCTTGACCCCGGTCAATTTCGCGGCTTTAAGGCCAACCCCCTTGACCACCACCCCGCTGGCCAGAGCCCGCTCTTTTTGGCTCGCTGACAGTTTTTGGTAGCGGCTGGGGCTAATTGCCTTATAGCTTAGCCAAAGCAGCGGGAAGGCCTCTGTGGTCTTGTAGAGCTCGGCCTGGTAGACAGGCTCTTGATTTTGATCTTTTTTCTCCTTGCCAGTAGCGATCAGGTCGTAAGTCCCGGGCACCTTGCTACCGTTTACTGAGTATTTTTGGTTAAAAATATAGCGGACGCCCAGGAAATTGTTCAATATCGTCCGGTCATCAAGCTGGTGGAAGGGAATGTTGTTGTCATACTGCAGGTTGCCCAGGTCGGTCGAGAACTGCCCCAGGTACTGGTTCTGGATGGAATAGTAAGATGACACGTTGGCCAGGCCGCTGGTCAAGTCGTTAAACAGCTTCTTCTGGCTGACAAACTGGTTATTTGACACCGTGTTGACCCGGTAAAAGCCGGCCGGCAGGATATGGTTCAAGCCGCCATAGCGGTCTTCCGCGATTTGCTCATATTCCCCCCTGACCAGCATTTTGGCCGCAAAGTTGCCATTGTATGGAAGAGCCGCGTACAGGGCGTTAAAGGCCAAATTAGCCGCTACAGTAAGCAATAACGCTCGCTTTAAAGCCCGTCCTTCGTTGACCAGGTAGCTGGCCCCCAGACTGAGCAAGAGGAAGATGACTGGCAAGAAGAGCTTGTAGTCATTTTCCAAAAAGAACATGGCGACCAGGTAGACCAGGTAGATCCCGCTGGTGGTAAAAATCAGCCGCATCTCCTTTTGACTGACCGCCTGCTCACTGATGGCCTTGACAAAGACCATCACGCTGAAGGCAAAAGGCAGGTACAAGAGCAGAGTCCAGCGGTTTGACGCTGACATCCCCCCGTTAAAAAACGCCCCGACTGCCGGGATCAAGAGCATGACTGCCCCTAATAACAGAGAAGCAGCGACCAGCCGGTACTTGCGCCAGTTACGGAAGAGGTAGATCAGGGCTGGCAGGATGATGCTGGCCAGGCCCAAGGCTGACCAGAACATCAACTTCCAGTTATCCCCGTCAATCAGTTCCTTTGGCAAAAGCAAGTAGTAGTAGGCCGGATAAAAGGTCAAGCCATTGGCAAACTGCGATCCGGTTCGGGTGGAGTTGACCACGGCCAAAAGTTCCGGCAAAAGCAGGCCGGCTGACAGAAGGACCGCTCCTAAACTGGCAAAGAAGAGCTTCTTAATTGTTGGCCAGAAAGGAATCTTTTTCCAATAAGCCAGGCCCCAGCGCAAAAACAGGTAAATGATTGCCCCCAGGCCCAGGACAAAGGCCAGGTAATAGTTGCTGACCAGCATCCAGACAAAGACCCCGAATAAGGGCCAGGCGCTGCCCCCCTGCAAGAGTCGCTCCAGCTGGACCACGATCAAGGGAAAAAGAATAAAGGTCGTGGTGAACATCGGCTGGGCCAGGGCCGCGTACAGCAGGTAGGCATTGACCATGTAGACACCGCTGCCAATCAAGACAACACCGTCTTTAAAGTCAAAATGGCGGGCAAAATAAACAAAGGCCAAGCCCACGCAGTACAGGCGCAACAGCAGGATCAGCTGGTAGGCAAAGACCAGGTGGCTGGTCGGAAATAAAAGGGCCAGATAGGCAAAGACGTCACCAATCGTATAGTAAGAAAAGACTGAAAACAGGTCACTGCCCAGGCCCATGGTCCAGGACCATTCAGCTGGCCCCTGGCTTAAGTGGCGCAGGAAACTGAACACGTACTCCCGGTACTTGACCAGCAAGGGCAGGTGCTGGTTGGCCGTGTCAGTGTTCCAGATCAGGCTATGGCCCGTAACCAAGTAAGGTCCAAAAACACAGGCGGCCAAAAAGAGGAAGAAGACCGAGTACTTCCAGTAGACGGCCCGGTCACGCTTTTTGTTAAAGCTGAATTGCAAAATCATCCCTCCAAAATATTTAATGGTCTATCTTTTTTATTCTACCGCTTTTCTTCCCTGCCCGCTAAAAGGCTAGAAAATATTAAAAAAGAAAAATGACCAGCAAAAGCTGGTCATCATCCAAAATTCTAATTTCTCAGCTGTTCGTAAAGATCCTGCATTTCCTGGTCATCTGGCACAAGCTTCAAGTACTTTTCCAGCAATTGCCGGGCCAGATCGCCATGGGCGCTCTCTTGAGCAAAGGAGATCATTCCCCGCAAGAAGGCAGGACTGGTCTGCAGGCTCTGGTAGGCCAAGAGATATTCCTGCAGGGCCTGGTCATATTTTTCCATTTCCTGGTAGGACCGGGCCATGTTCCAGTGGGCCTGGGGCTCCAGATCGCTGTCAGCCAGAGCAGTAAACAAGGCCAAGGAGTCCTCTGCCCGTCCCTGGGCTAAGTAGAGGTCGCTCAGCAAGAGGCGGAGGCTGGAATTGTCCGGGTTGACCTCAAGGCCCCGCTGCAAGAGGTCCTCAGCATCCTCAGCCTTGCCTAATTTGGCAGCTGCCTTAGCCCCAGTCAGGTAAAGCTCTTCATCCAGCTCATTGTAGCCCAGGCCCGTCTGAGCGGCAAAGAGGGCTTCTTCTGGGTTGTCTTCTTCCTGGTAGGCCTTGGCCAGGAAAGGATAAGCGTTAACGTAGTCAGGGCTTTGCTTAATGACATCATCAAGGAAGGAAATGGCCTTGTCAAACTGGCCGGCCTCTTCCATGATTACCCCGGCTTGGTACTTGGCGTCGATGTCCAGGAGATCTTCTTTATGGTCATTGATAAAAGCAGCAGCTTCTTCATACCGGCCCAGTTTAGCCAGGGTCTGGAAGACCCGCTGGTTAAGATTGACTTCCCCGAACATGGTCTGTCTTTGCCGCAAGTCCTGGTACAGAGGCAGGGCCTGGTCGTTCAAGTCGCTCATGTAGTCCAGTTCCGCCAGGCCAAAAGTAATGGCATCTTCATCCGGGGCCTGCTGCCGGGCCTGCTCCATCTTGGCCCGTGCCGTTTCGATCAGGCCCTCGCTTTGGTAGTAGTCAGCCTGGACCAGGAGGCTTTCCAGATAGGCATCTGAATCAGCCGGCACATTGTAAAGCAGGGTCAAGCCATCGTCCTCTGCTCCGTCATTGAGGAGGATTTCGGCCAGGTAGACCTTGAAGAGGTCTTCATTGGGAAAATCAGCGATCAAGCTACGGTAGACTTCCTTGGCCAGGTCGGTAAAGCCCAGGTCGGTCAGGTTTTCCGCCAGAGACGCCAGGATCTCCGGATCATCGTTTTCCAGGGCCTGCTTCAAGAGGGTGCGGCTCTCGCTGAAACGGTGATCTTGAATCGCGTCCAACAATTGTTCAGAATATGTCATCTTTGTCCTCACTTTCTGCTTACTATTGTACCGTAACTAGTCAGCTAAATAAGTTTTTTGCCCAAACAAAAAAACGCCAGAAATACCGGCGTTTCTTTATTTTAAAGCGCGTCAATTACTTAACAGCGTCCTTAAGAGCCTTACCTGGCTTAAATGCAGGAACCTTGCTTGCTGGAATTTCAATTTCAGCACCAGTTTGTGGGTTGCGGCCCTTGCGAGCTGCACGGTCACGTACTTCGAAAGTGCCGAAGCCGATCAGTTGCACCTTTTCGCCCTTAGCCAAGTCTTCTTGGATTGCTTCGAAAACCGCGTCAACAGCTTCTGAAACGTCCTTCTTAGTCAACTTAGTCTTCGCAGCTACTTCTGAAACTAATTCTGCCTTATTTGCCATGTGGAATTCACCTCCTATAAATTAGACTCGCGTCTAATCACTTCATTTCTCTTGTAGAAATGAGGGACACTGAGCGCTTGCTGCATTCAATTAATTCCCTGCTCTCTAAAATATCACAAGAACGTTGTCCCTACAAGGCTTTTAGCCCGCGGCTTAGCACTTTTTCAAGAGAATGTCACAAATTGAAAAAGAAAAGCCCGGCCCTACTTCCGCTTACGCGGCAGGATCTTGATCGGGGTCCCGGTGAAGTCGAAATTCTCCCGCAGCTGGTTGATCAAAAAGCGCTGGTAGGAGAAGTGCATCAGTTCTGGATCGTTGCAGAAAACAACGAAAGTCGGCGGATTGGTCTTGACCTGGGTCATGTAGTAGACCCGTAGCCGCTTGCCCTTGACCATCGGCGCCGGCACCAATCGGCTGGCTTCCAGGAGCAGGTCGTTTAAGACGGATGACTGGATCCGCTGGTTCTTGTTCTCGTAAACTTCCTTGACCATCTTTGGCAATTGGTCGATGTTCTTGCCGGTCTTGGCCGAAACAAAGACAATTGGGGCATAGTCCAGGTAGGAAAATTCTTCCCGGATCACCGCTTCAAAGTCCTTGCCGGATGAAGAGTCCTTCTTCGGCAAGTCCCACTTGTTGACGGCGATAATCATCCCCAGGCCCGCTTCATGGGCGTAGCCGGCCACGTGCTTGTCCTGCTCTCTGATCCCGGTGCTGGCATCCAGGACCAGGATGGCCACGTCTGACCGTTCCATGGCGCTCATCGCCCGCATGACGGAATACTTTTCAGTCTTCTCATAGACCTTGCCCCGCCGTCTGATCCCGGCTGTGTCAACAACCCGGAACTTGGTTCCATCCTTGACGAATGGCGTGTCAATGGCGTCTCTGGTCGTCCCTTCTTCGTTGGCCACAATCACCCGTTCTTCGCCCAACAGGCGGTTGACGATGGATGACTTGCCCACGTTTGGCCGGCCGATCACGCTGAAGGAGATAACCCCTTCTTCGGTCTTTTCAGCATCGGCCGGGAAATTCTTGACTACTTCGTCCAGCAGGTCACCGATCCCCGTCCCGTGGGAACCGGAAACCGGGATTGGGTCGCCCAAGCCCAAGCTGTAGAAGTCATAGATATCGGTCCGCTGCTCAGGGTTGTCTGCCTTGTTAACGGCCAAAAGAACTGGCTTATCGGCCCGGTAGAGCAGGTGGGCGATCCGTTCATCCAGACTGGTCATCCCCTGGCTGACATCGGCCAGCATGACGATGACGTCGGCCTCTTCAATAGCGATTTCCGCCTGGGCCCGGATTTCTTCGTCAATCGTACTGTCTTCCCAGGTAATCCCCCCGGTGTCGATGATGCTGAACTGGTGGCCCATCCAGCTGGCCCGGGCATAGTTCCGGTCCCGGGTCACGCCTGGCCGGTCTTCCACGATCGCCACCCGTTCATTGATAATCCGGTTGAACAGGGTTGACTTGCCCACGTTTGGCCGCCCTACGATGGCAACAATTGGTAATGGCATCTTTTCACCTCTTTTACTTTCTATTGATTATTGTCAAACAAAAAGACCGACCAACGGTCGGTCTTTTTAGTGCTGATTAACGGTTCTTAAGTTGGTCACCGATCATGTCACCAAGCGAGAAGCCGTTGTCGTCGTTGTTCATGTACTTGCGAGCAAATGCATCGTTGTTTGATGAACGACGTGCGCGAGGTCTGTCGTTTGATGAAGAAGCGTTCTCTGGATCAGCTTGCTTAATTGACAGGGAGATTCTTCTTTTACTTGGGTCAATGTTAAGAACCTTAACCTTGACCTTTTGACCTACAGTCAAGACGTCGCTTGGCTTGTCAACGTGCTTGTATGAAATTTCTGAAACGTGTACCAAGCCTTGGATGCCGTCAGCAACTTCAACAAAGGCACCGAAGTTGGTCAAAGACTTAACTTCGCCTTCAATTACATCGCCTTCGTTCAAGCTTGAAGTAGCTTGTTCGAATGGGGATGGTTCAGTTTGCTTGATTGACAGGGAGATACGGTGACGGTCATTGTCGATGCCAATAACCTTAACCTTAACATCTTGGCCAACCTTCAAGACGTCGCTTGGCTTGTCAACGTGCTTGTATGAAATTTCGGAGATGTGTACCAAACCGTCAACGCCGCCGATATCAACGAATGAACCAAAGTTGGTCAAGCGTGATACCCGGCCTTCAACTACGTCGCCGACAACCAGTTGTGAAGCAACGTTTTCAAAGGCTTGTTCGCGTTCTTCTTCGATCAGTTCCTTGTGGGAAAGGATCAGACGGTTCTTAGCCGGGTCGATTTCAGTAATCTTAACCTTGATAGTCTTACCGATGTAAGGCTTAAGGTCTGAAACGAAGCGGTTTGAGATCAAACTTGCTGGCAAGAAGCCGCGGGTGCCGACATCAACGAGCAAACCACCGCGAACTGATGAAGTAACCTTACCTTCGATAGTCTTGCCTTCTTCGAAGTCCTTTTGCAGCTTGTCGTAAGCTTCACGTTCCTTAACGCGGGTTACTGAGAAGAAAAATTCACCGTTTTCCTTGTCACCGCCTGCACGACGAACTACGTAAACCTTGAAGGTATCACCTAGCTTAACTTCGTCACGCAAGTTGACACTACGGTCGTTGGTGAAATCACGGCGAGTGATTACACCTTCAACGCCGGCGCCTTGAACACCAACGTTGATTTGGCCATCTTCAACGCTCAAAACGTTAACGTCAACGATGTCGCCTGCCTTAACTTCTTGCATTTGAGCAAGAGCATCTAAAAATTGATTGTTTTCTGACATAAATACAAAATGCCTCCCTGTTTATTCGTTCTCTATTTTACCAAAAAATAGATGAATTTGCTACTATTTTACCAGACTTTTTTTGAATTTACTTGCTGGTATTTGTTTTTTTAGCAATTTCGGCCAAGATAGCGGCAACAACCTGGTCAATCGTTAAATTAGTTGAATCGATTTCGATTGCATCCGCTGCCTTCTTCAAAGGTGAAACTTCACGGTGGGAGTCAAGGTAGTCCCGCTTGGCGATATCAGCTTCGATTTCCTCAACCGTCTGCTTGGCCTCAATCCCCTTTTCCTGCCAGTCCAAAAGCCGTCTTTCTGCTCTAGACCGGGCGCTGGCAACCAGGAAGATCTTGACTTCAGCCTCAGGCAAAACCGTGGTCCCGATGTCGCGGCCGTCCATGATCACGTTGGTTGACCCGGCAAGTTTTCTTTGCAAGTCAACCATCTTGCTTCTGACCCCCGGCAGAGCTGAGACCTGGGAGACATTAGCCGTGATTTCCGGGGTCCGGATTTCCAAAGACACGTCTTCCCCGGCTACCAGAACCTTCTGGCCGCTTTCGCCGGGCTCTAAAACGATGCCGTCTTCGTCGATCGCCTTTAAAATCCCGGCTTCATCCCCATAGTCCAGGCCGTGCTTGCGGGCGATAAAAGTACATGCCCGGTACATAGCACCCGTGTCGATATAAACGAATGACAGCTTATTGGCCACAATCTTGGCCACCGTGCTCTTACCTGCTGAAGCAGGTCCATCAATTGCTACTTGCATAACATCAAAATGAAGCGACTCGTATCGCTTCAATCCTTTCCAATAAATTCAGCTATTTGGCTTGCTTGATCTTCAGTTTCTGACCAACTGCCAGGGTTGAGCTGGTATCCAGACCATTTTGCTCAGCCAGCTCTTCGGCGCTTATGCCGTACTTCTGGGCGATCGCGGCCCAGCTGTCGCCGGCCTTGACCACGTAAGTCTTGACCTTGGGAGCAGGCTTGGCCTTGCTAGTCTTTTCAGCGGCCGGCTTGGGCTTGGCCTGCTCTTTCTTTGCTTGCGGAACGGCGTAGTCACTGTTTTGACTGGTGATCAGCGGCACGGCTGCCAAGGCCATCATAACCGCGATCAAGAGGGCCGTCCACCACGGCGCCTGCTTGTTCTTGCGCTCTTCTCTGACCGCTTGCTGGCGGGCCAGACGTGACAAGGGCTTTTGGGCATTTTGATCCATCTAGCTTCCCCCTTTAAGCTTACATTTTAACATAAAACCAGGTGCTAATTGAAAAGAAAAGGCCTTCCTTAAGGAAAGCCTCATCTAATATTTTATTTGTCTTTTCGCATTAGTACTTGCTGGAAACACTGAAGTGCTTGATCACGAATGGCTTGATCGTCTTTAAGACAGATTCAAAGAGGATGTAGACCACAACTGAGTTGATGGCCCCCTTGATCAAGTTGAATGGGACGATGATGCCCATGATGTAGCTGGACATGCTTGGAATGTGCAGCATCTTGCCCAGGTAAGTCTGTTCAGTAAAAGTGAGCAGCTGAGCGTAGCTCATGTGCATCCCCGCTGCCTGCGGCACTGAAGTGTAGGCGTAAACCGGAGTCAAGAGGAACTGGTTGGTCAAAGCCATGACCACCGTCAATGACAAAACGCCCAAAAGCAGGCCCAGGGCCGGCAGCAGGTAGCCCTTCAGGCTCTTTCTGTCTTCTTCCTTGACTGAGCCAGCCAGGAAGTAAAACGGCAGGGCAAAGGCCATTGAAGCCAGCAAGGCAGCCAGTTCACCGACCAGTGACGGGAGGGCAAAGCCGGCAAAGATCAAGGACAAGAGGCACTTGATCGCGGCTACGGCCACCCCGCCGCCGATGCCGAAGATAAAGGTGGTAATGACCACGATGACGTCTGAGAAGTCCATCTTCAAAAAGCTGACACCCGGCATGATCGGGAATTCAAACTTCATAACCACAAAGGCGATGGCCCCGATCATGGCATAAGCGAGCCAGTTGCTGACTGATTTATCTGTCCGTTTGTTAGTAGCGTCCATATTAACATACCTCCATTAAAAAAGTCCGTTGCCTCGAAGAGCAACAGACCTTTCTTAGTAAGCATGCTTATTATTCCAGCGTCTGCCTTCTTCCATCTAGACTATAACTATCGGTAGCTTTACAGCATTCAACCACTCGCGTGGCTCGCGGGCTTGCACCGCCGGTCGGGATTTTCACCCTGCCCCGAAGACAACTTGTGTTTTTGATTACGTTTACATTCTAATCCACTTGCTTGAGTCTGTCAACTTCTTTGTGGTTTAATTCCCGGTACTGTCCGGATGTAAGGCCTTGCAAGTCCAGGAAGGAGTAGCGTTCTCTGGACAATTTGTCAACCAGGTGATTGACAGCTTTAAACATTTCCTTGACCTGGTGGTAGTGGCCTTCATGGATGGTCAGTTGGACGATCTGGGTCTGGGCCCGGGGATTGGTCTTCAAAACCTTGACTCGGGCCGGCTTGGTCTTGTAGCGGCCGATCTGGACCCCCTTCTTCAAGGCCTTGATTTCATCTGGCTGCAGAATGCCCTTGATCTTAGCCACGTAGACCTTGTCAACTTCGTTTCTCGGGTGCATGAGCAGGTTGGCCAGTTCCCCGTCATTGGTCATCAAGAGCAGGCCGGAAGTGTCGTAGTCCAAGCGGCCAACCGGGTAAAGGCGGTATGGCAAATCTGTAAAGTAGTCTGCCACCGTCTTGCGGCCCTTGTTATCCTTAACCGCGGAGATCACGCCCCGGGGTTTGTAAAAGAGATAAGTATGGTGGCTTTCTCTTTCAATCGGCTGGTTGTCAACAACAACTTGTTCAATCGAGCTGACCTTGGTCCCCAGCTTGGTTACCACTTGCCCGTCGACTCTGACCCGGCCGGCCAGGATCATTTTTTCCGCTTCTCTTCTGGAAGCGATCCCCGCCTGGGCGATCACTTTTTGCAAACGTTCTTCCGCCATTATAAATCCTCCATCTTCTGCAATGCTTTATCAGCCGTGCCGTTTTCGGCAAACAGGTCTACCTGACCGTCGGCATCAAAGCTGCTGTCTTCAAAATTCTCAATTACCGGCAGATCCGCCAGGGACTTGTAGCCAAAGTACTGGAGGAAATAATCGGTCGTCACGTACAGCTTGGGGTGGCCCGGGGCGTCCTTAACCCCCTGGGCCTTGACCAGGCCCCGCCAAACCAGGGTCTGCAGGGCACCAGAAGAGTTGACCCCCCGGATTTCATCGATCTCAATTCTGGTAATCGGCTGCCGGTAGGCCACGATCGCCAGAATTTCCAAGGCTGACTGGCTGATATTCTTGGTCAGGCCCTTATTGAAATAGGCTTCCACCAGGTCGCTGACTTCCCCGCTGGTCGTTAATTTATATTCGTCGTTGATTTCCAAAAGCTGCAGGCCGCAGTCCGGATCACTGGCCAGTTTTTCCTGCAGCCTTTTGGCCAGACTCTCAATTTCCGGGTCCGCCAGCTGCAGAAGGTCCCGCAGCTGCTCTTTCTTGATCCCGCCGTCGCCGGCCACATAAAGGAGGGCTTGCAGCTGGGCTATTTTACTCGTCATGCTTGCTCCTTTCTATTTCCAAGTCGCCAAAGCGGCGCTTTTGCCTAACTTTCAAGTACTGGTCCTTGGCCAGTTCCAAAATTGCCAAAAAAAGGCCAACCAGGTCGGCCAGGCTTTCCACCTGGTCAGTCAAGGCAAAAAAGCTGACCCGGCCCTGCTGCTCTAAAACTTCCTTTAGCCAGGCAATCATTTCCTGGATCGGCCGGCCAGTCAAGGTCACCTGGGCATGGTCGTTCCTTTTCTTAAAGCGGCGCATAGCCAAAATAAAGCTGGCCGTGAGGTCCTGCTGGCTGATTTGCCCTAAAGGCAGGGGCTGAACCTTGGCCCCTACAGCCACGCTGGGCTCCTTGGCGGCCAAAACTGGTACCTCGTCATTTCTGACCTTGAAGTAGGCCGAAATCTTTTTAAAGACGGAATACTGAACCAGTTGCTCAACCAGTTCTTCCCGGGGGTCGGCAAATTCTTCTTCTGTCTCGACAAAGTCGTTTTTCGGCAGCAGATACTGGGACTTGATCCGCAGCAAGGTTGCCGCCATCACGAAATATTCCCCGGCTAGTTGCAGGTTCAGCCGCTGCATCTGCTGGAGGTAGTCCAAGTACTGCTGGGTAATCCGGGCGATCGGGATGTCATAGATGTCTAATTCCTGCGACCTAATCAGGTGGAGCAAAAGGTCCAGGGGGCCTTCAAAATTCGGCAACTCAATGGTCATGCCTTCATTCATCATTGTTCAAGTACTTCATCAAATAGGTATATTCCGGAACCGTCATTACTTTCTGCTTGCCAGCTTCCTGGGCCAGTTCCCGCATGATTTCCGAAAAATGCTCATCGTCCCGGAAACCCGGTGCTAAAGACAAATAGCGCAGGACCAGGCAGCCGACCCCGGTCTCGCAGCCCGCCAGGCCGACGATGTTTTGGTCCTCGTCCCGGTAAAGGTAGAGCTGGTGGGCCGGGTCTTCAGCGTAGAGCTGCATCTCTTCCTTCAGATTCTGCAGGTTCTTGAAATCCGGCAGATAGGACAAGAGACCCATGGCGACTTTTTCATAATCTTTCTTATATGGTACTAGCATATGATCACCTCTAAATGCGGGGATGGGTCTTTTGGTAGACGTCCAGGATATGCTTCTGGGTCAGATTAGTATAGATTTGGGTCGTGGAAATATCTGTATGGCCCAGGATTTCCTGCACCACCCGCAAATCCGCCCCATGCTCCAGCAAATGGGTCGCGAAGCTGTGGCGGAGGGTGTGGGGAGTCACATCCTTAGCAATGCCGGCCTGCTGGCAGTACTTCTTGATCTTCTGCCAGACAGCCTGCCGGGTCAATTGCCCGCCCCGGCTGTTTAAGAACAGGTAGTCGCTGCTCTTGCCCCGCTTTAAAAGCTGCTGGTCCCTGACAGGCAGATAACGCTTAATCCAGTCTAAGGCCAGGGCGCTCACCGGAATAAGCCGTTCCTTACTCCCCTTGCCCAGGACTTTGATCAGCTGCAGGTCGGCATGGACATCGGCTAATTGCAAGTTGACCGCTTCGCTGACCCGCATCCCCGTCGCGTAAAGCAGTTCCACAAGGGCCCGGTCGCGGATTCCTAAATCCGTAGTCAGATCTGGCTGCTCTAAGAGCTTGCCCACTTCAGCCTCAGTCAAAGCCAAGGGCATCCGCTTCTCCCGCTTGGGAGCATCAATCTGGCTCATGGGGTCCAGGGCGATCAGCTGCTGGCGAACCAGCCACTGGTAAAAGCGGCTCAGGGTCGACACCAGCCGGCTGATAGAGCTGTTAGCCTTGCCCAAGTCCCGCTCTTTAGCTAAAAAAGCATCAATTTCCACGGCTTCCAGCGGCCAGGCGGGCATCTGCTCTTCTTTGACAAAGGCCAGAAACTCCAGCAAATCCTGATGGTAGGCCGCGATGGTATTCGGACTGAGTCCCCGCTCAATCTGACTGTAGCGCAGATAATCGTTTATCTGCTCAGCGAGCTTATTCATCCGCCTCATCCTTAATCAGCTTGATCGTGCCGGCTTCCTTGTCCTGGCTGACCAGGCCCCGCTTGATCAAGTTGCCTAAGGCCCGCTTAAAGGCAGACTTGGAGATGCCGAAATAGTCCTTGATGGCCTGGGCCTCGCTCTTGTCGCTAAATGGCAGGGTCTTGTCGCCCTTGCGGCGCAAAGACATCATGATCATAGCCGCGTCATCGTCAATTTCTTCAAAAGACCGGGGCAAAACGCTCATGTTCAAGCGGCCATACTGGCTGACCCCGATTACCCGGGCCTTGACTTCCTCACCCAGCCGCAGCGGCTGCTGCATTTGAGATTCATGGATGAAGCCCAAATAGTAGTCATTGGTCAAAACAAAGCAACCCAGGGACTTGCTGGAGTATACCCGGGCCAGCAGGTTCTTGTTGACCAGGTTGTTGGGGAAACGGACAGCGATTTGGTCAAAGACGTTTTCATCAGCGGCCTTGGCCCAGATCCGGTCCTTGTCATCAGTTTCCAGCCGCACCAAAAGGCGGTCATCCTTTTGCGGCCAGCGGGCCGGGTCAAGTGGCAGGTCGTCCAGGGACATAACTATATCCTTATCAGGCAAGCCAATGTCCAAAAAGACCCCCAGCCCCCGCTGGACCCTGGTAACCGTGGCCCAGCCGTATTGGTCAGCCTGGGCAAAAGGCAGGAACTGAGTCATTTCCCGTTCATGTTTTTGGTTATCATAAATAAATCCCGTGATTTGCCCGCCAATTTCCGGCGTCTCTTCCTGGGTGATTTCTTCTTTCTTCAATTTGAACGTTAAGCCGTCAATCTGCACGAAATAGGCTTCAGCGTTGCTGTCAATGATTTTACCGGTCCGGATTTCTCCAAGCATAGTCTGCCTCCAACTTTACATAATTCTAACACTAGTATACGGGAACAAAGAAAGAAAATAAAGCAATTAACAATAGTTTTTCCGCCAGTTCGCTGATTTTTTTCAATTCACGCATAGTTTTCTCTATTTTAAAGCAAGTTTTGACCAAGTTCTTTAATTAATCTAGGTAATCAACGAAAAGGAGGCTTACATGACCAAGAAAAAACACCTTTACGAAGTTGACCTGATGCGCTGCTTCTTTATGTTCGGCGTCGTGCTCAACCACGTGGCCAGCACATTTGCCGCAGCTTTAGGCAACAAGGCGACCCCTGCCGGCCGCTTTTTAGTATCAATCCACTTGATCCTGCACTTTCCCCGCTTCGGCTTTATGTTCATCACCGGACTGGTTCTCTTTTTAGGCTACTGGGGCCGGCCTGAAAAAAAACTGGCCGGTCTTCTGGAAAAAGCGCTATATCGGCAGCGGTATTCCCTACCTCTTCTGGAACGGCCTCTTTTTGGCCTTTCTCTTGCTGACCAGCGGCTCTTTTAGCTGGAACAAGTGGCTGACCGGCTGGCTGGAAGCCATCAGCAAGGGCAGCCAGTTCTACTTCAGTCCACCCTCCTGCGCCTAATCGCCGGCCTGGAAGCACCGACAGCCGGGGAAATCACCATGAACGGACAAAAATTATCCGGCCTCAACCAGCAGGCCCAGGTCATGTTCCAAGATGATCGCCTTTTGCCTTGGAAGACCGTCCTGGGCAACCTGCTCATGACCAGGCCCAACTGGCCAAGGACAAGATCGTCCACGACACCTTGCAGATCATCTTAGGTGAAGATGACCTTGCAGCTTAACAATTAAAAAAGTGGTAATTTAACTCTAGCTCAGCTGGAGTTTTTTAATGCGCTTTTTCCTCCCTGTTAAACAGCCCATATCGGTCTTCTAAGGTCGGCTATGCTTTTTGGGTAGATTAAGACGATTTAAAGCGGCTCAGCAGTTTAAAATACCTCTTCTGCCTTAGCTATATTCAAGGCAATCATTAAAGAAAGCAGAGAAAAAATTGGCAAAGAAAAAGAGCTCAATCGATTGATTGAACTCTTTCTTCTGTGGTTGTCAGACTTGCAATCCTAGATTACAGGTTTGAAACTTCACCTTGGTAAATTGCGCCGCGACGTGCGTCAACAGTCAAAGTTGAGCCGTCAGCGATCTTTGAAGTTGCGTCAGCAGCACCGACAACAACTGGAATGCCGAGTGATACGCCGACAACAGCTGCGTGGCTGGTCAAGCCGGAAGCTTCAACGATCATACCGCTGGCCTTCTTGATAGCTGGCATGTAGTCCTTGTCAGTAGTCTTAGCTACCAGGATGTCGCCTTCGTGAACCTTACTGTTGGCTTCTTCAGCGCTGTTCGCAACAACAGCCTTGCCGATAACTGAGCCAGTGCCTACGCCCAAACCTTGAGCAAGTTGGTTGCCGATGATTTGCAGCTTCATCAAGTTAGTAGTACCTGATTGGCCGAATGGTACGCCGGCAACGATGATTACCAGGTCACCATCCTTAACGAAACCGTGTTCCTTAGCTACGCGGGCAGCTTCTTCGAACATTTCGTCAGTGTTTGAAGGTTGCTTTGCCAAAACTGGTTCAACGCCCCAAACGATACCCAATGAGTGTTGGATCTTTTCGTCGAAAGTCAAGGCAACGATGGTTGCGTCTGGACGGTACTTGGAGATCATACGAGCTGTGTAGCCGGAGCTAGTAGCAGTGATGATAGTCTTAACGCCCAGTTCTTGAGCAGTGCGGACAACTGATTCGCCGATAGCTTCAGTAACGTTTGAGCCCTTGTATTCTTCAAAGCGTTGCAGAGCCAGAGTGTTCCGGGTGTCCATTTCCTTTTCAGTCCGAACATTGATGTCGTGCATAGCTTGAACTGATTCTACTGGGTACAAACCGTTTGCTGATTCGCCTGACAGCATAGTTGCGTCAGTACCGTCAAGAACGGCGTTAGCAACGTCAGTTACTTCGGCACGGGTTGGACGTGGGTTTTCTTGCATTGAGTCCAGCATTTGAGTAGCAGTGATAACTGGCTTGCCCAAAGCGTTGCACTTCTTGATCAAAGTCTTTTGAACAAATGGCACGTTGATGAATGGGATTTCAACACCCATGTCACCACGGGCAACCATCAAACCATCTGAAACTTGCAAGATTTCGTCGATGTTGTCAATACCTTCTTGTGATTCAATCTTTGGGAAGATCTTAACGTATGGTGCGTTAGCTTCTTCGCAAAGTGCGCGAATGTCAAGAACGTCTTGAGCCTTACGTACAAAAGAAGCAAAGATGAAGTTAATACCGTGCTTCAAACCAAAGCGGATGTCGTCAGTGTCCTTTTCAGTAATCCCTGGGAGGCGGATTTCAACACCTGGAGCGTTAACACCCTTCTTTGAGCCGATGACACCAGTGTTTTGAGCTTCACAAATCAATTCGCGCTTTTCTTCGTCCTTGGCCTTGATAGTCAAACCAACAGCACCGTCGTCGATCAATACAGTGCCGCCTACGTGAGTGTCGTCGAACAGACCTGGGTAGGTAACGTGGATCATGTCCTTGTTGCCGGCCTTAGTTGCGTCCATTGACACGCGGATTTCGTCACCAGTGTTGATAGTGAACTTGCCGCCTTCTTGGTCAGTGGTTCTGATTTCAGCACCCTTGGTGTCCAAAGCGATGCCCAAAAGCTTGCCAGTCTTCTTTTCAACTTCACGAACCATGTTCATTCTTGCCAAGTGTTCTTCGTGGTCGCCGTGTGAGAAGTTGAAACGGAATACGTTTGCGCCTGCTTCGGCTAACTTGGTAATAGTTTCAATATCGTTTGAAGCTGGTCCTAAAGTACTAACAATCTTCGTTTTTTTCATCTTGAAAAAATCTCCCTAAATCAAAAACTATAAAAATAACTATCTTGATAAATCTGCGTTGAGCTTTAACAAGTCATAGTCACCCTTGTGAGACTCATCAAATAAATCAAGGATGTCGTGTGAAGTAACCTTGCCGTTTTCAATGCCGACAGCCAGGCCGCCCTTGCCTTCCAAAAGAAGGTGAACGGCTTCGCTGCCCAGCTTGGAAGCCAGCACCCGGTCAGAAACAGTTGGCGTGCCGCCCCGCTGCATGTGACCCAAAACATTGGCCCGGACGTCGAAGTCACCATGCTTCTTCAGTTCAGCCATGAATTGGTCAGCGGTCATTACGCCTTCAGCAACGACTACCACACCGTGGTCCTTACCGCTTTCCTGGGCTTGCTTGAGCCGGTTGGCGATTTCTTCGACATCATATGGTCTTTCAGGAATGACGATCGCGTCCGCCCCGCAGGCTACGCCGACGCGCATAGCGATGTCACCACAGTTGCGGCCCATTACGTTGACAATGAAGACCCGGTGGTGGCTGGAAGCAGTGTCACGGATCTTGTCGATCGCGTCCATTGCCGTCATGCAGGCCGTGTCATAGCCGATCGTGGCATCCGTGTAAGGGATGTCGTTGTCGATCGTGCCTGGCAGGCCAATTGAGTTGAAGCCGTGGCGGGTCAGCTGCAGGGCGCCATGGTAGGAACCATCCCCACCAATAACGACAACAGCATCGATGCCGTGCTTCTTCAATTGTTCAATACCAGCCAGCTGTCCTTCTTCTTCTGCAAATTCAGGATAACGCGCAGAGTAGAGGAAGGTACCGGAAACATTGATCAAGTGGGCTACGTCTTCACTTTCCAATGGGAAAATGTCGCCCGCAACCAAACCTGCAAAACCGTATCTGATACCGAAAACTTCCAAACCGTTCGCGATCGCGACTCTGGTTACGGCTCTTACGGCTGCATTCATACCAGGGGCGTCACCGCCGCTAGTCAAAATACCAATCCGTTTCATGAATTCACCTCATCATGATTTAAATTGTGTAATATCTCACATCAAATAAATCATAACATTTTTCCCGCATAAAGTCTTGTAAAATCTGGTTTAAATTCGATTTTTTCAGACTTTCGACCTGTTAGGGCTTACAAATCCCAGCCTGGCGTTTATTATTTATTTCACTAGGAGAGATTTTTTTCAAAAAAGCAAATTGGTCAAGTCATTTTCAGCGCAAATTTACCTGCTTCATGTCCCAAATTTTGAAGTCCAGGCTCTCTCTTTGGCCTAAAGCTTCCAGCTTGAGCAGGTAGTAGTCATTTACCTGTAAATTCAAAGTTAATTTGGCCAGTTCCCCGGCAAAAAGCCAGCACCTGTAGCGGCCGGAAGAATCAGCCAGAATCAAAGTCGCCATCTTCCGTCCCCGCTTGTCTTCCTGGTAGCGGACAGCCAAAAGCTTGGCCAGTGCCAGGCCCCTTTCTTTAACCTGGAAGTCGCCTAAGCGCTTGGTCCGGTAGTGCCGGTCAAAATAACGCTCAAGAGCCAGGTCCTTAGGCTTGACGGTAACCGGCTTGACTTCTTCAGCCTGCTCGAGCTGCTTTAAGTCCAAAAGGCGCAAATCCTGCAAGATCAGCTGGTAGCCCCGGCTGTCCTTTTGGTCTTCTTTTTTGTCAACTTGCAGGAGGTAGACGGCGTTTTCTTTCAGAATTTGGGCAAAGCGGCGGTACTGGCTGGTAAAAATGGTCACCTTCTCGCTGGTCTGTCCGTCGCTAAAGACGGCGTTGCTGCCTAACTCACCGGCCCGGGCTCCCCGCTTGACCCGCCAGTTGTTTTTCTTAATGAACTGGGCAAGCACCTGCCCGGTCTCGTTTAAGGCAAGACCAGCAAAAGGCTTGGCCCCATAACGCTTGGCCAGGGCCTTGCCGGCAATTTCCAGGGGAGATGCCGTTACGGCAAAGCCCATGGCTCTTTCTTCCATAGCCATCTTTTCTGCTGCCGTCGGCATTGGCACGTTTTCTTCCTTGGCGGCTAAAAAGTCCTGCAAGACCAGGCTTTTTTGCGACAAGCGGGCAGTATTGAGCATGTTGCCGCAGTTGACCAAAAGACTGGCCCGGTTGGGACTGACCTGGTCAAAGAGGCCGGCTTCGATCAAGGGGACCAGCTGCTTTTCTTTCAATTCCTTGGTATCCAGCTGCCGCAAAAAAGCCGGGAAGCTGGTTACTGGCCGTTTTAGGGCCAGAAGCTGGTCCAAAAAGGCCGGCGTAATCCCCATAATGTCCTTTAAGCCCAGGTAGATCCGGCCTTCAAACAAGCGGGCCTCTGCCTGGCTCAAGTTGATGTCGGGCCCCAGGATCTCAACGCCGGCCTTTCTGGCCTGGCGGATGATGGCCCCTTTTTCCTTGCCCCGGCTGGCCCGGAGCTTTTCCAAGTAGAACTCCCTAGGGAAATGGACGGACAAGAAGGCCTGCCAGTAGGCCAAAAGGGCATAGGCAACGGCGTGGGAGTGGTTGAAGCCGTAGTTGGCGAAAGGCTCGATTAAGGCGTAGACTGCCTCGGCGGCTTGCCGGCTGTGTCCCTTTCTGACAGCGCCAGCGACAAACTTGCCCTTTTCTTCGGCTAAAAGGCCAGCCTGCTTTTTGGAAATCGCGTTCCGGAAGACGTCAGCCTCCGCCAGGCTGAAGCCCGCGAAAATCCGGGCCGTCTGCATGACCTGCTCCTGGTAGACGAAAATACCATAGGTCGGTCCCAGGACTTCTTTTAAGCTGGGGTCAGGATACTGAACCGGGCTGGTCCCGTTTCTCCGGGCGACGTACAAGGGGATGCTGGCGATCGGGCCCGGCCGGTAAAGGGCCACGGCGACGGACAAGTCGTCAAAAGTCCGGGGCTGGATTTTTCTTAAGACCTCCTGCATCCCGCTGGAATTAAACTGGAAGATCTGCTGGGTCTCCCCGCGGGCAAAAAGGCGCAAGGTATCCGGATCATCCAGGGGCAGCCGGGTCAAATCCAGGGGGCCGCTGGACTTTTGAATCTCTGCTAAAACGCCTTCCAAAAGTTCCAAATTGTCCAGGGTCAGAAAGTCGATCTTTAAGAGACCATACTTTTCAACGTGCTTTTTGGTCTGCTCAACCGTCCACAGAGGGGCTTCTTTCCCAGTCATCAAGCCGATCTGCCTGGATAGGGGCTCTTCACTGATGACCAGGCCGGGAGCGTGGGTGCCCGTGTCTTCCGGCAGCCCTTCCAGCCTTGCGGCGGTTTGATAAAGAAGGCGGGTCAAGGGACTGGCAGCGACCAGGGCCTTAAATTCAGCCTGCTGGCCAGCTTCGGCCAAAGTTTTGGCTGCCCCCATGGCCTGCTTGAGGCGGGCGATAGCCGGCAGGGTTAAGCCAAAGACCTGGCCGGTCCGCTCAAGGACGCTTTTGGCCTTCATGGTCGTCAAGGCCAAAATCCGGGCCACCAGGTCAGAGCCCTCGCCAAAGCGGGCTTTAGCACCGTATTTTTCCTGCACGTAAGCAAAAGCCAGCTTTCGTCCGCTCGTGGTAAAGTCCAGGTCGATGTCGGGCATGTCGGCCCGGGCGGGGTTTAAGAAGCGCTCAAAGAGCAGGTCGTATTTTAAGGGGTCAATTTGGGTAATGCCTAAAGCATAGGCTACCAAGGACCCGGCAGCTGACCCCCGGCCCGGGCCGACCAGGGCGCCTCTTTGCCGGCAGTAATTGACGATGTCGCCGACGATCAAAAAGTAGTCAGCAAAGCCCATCTGCTGGATGACGGCCAGTTCCTTTTGCAAGCGGGCGTGGTAAATTTCCTGCTTAAGGCCTAATTTTTCCAGACCGGCAAAAGCCAGCTTTTCCAAATATTGGTCGGAAGAAAGTCCTGTTGCTTGCGGAAAGACCGGCAGCTGTGGCTCCTTAAAAGGAATCTTAGCATGGCAGCTGGCCGCGATTTTGCCGCTGTTGGCCAAAGCTTCTTCTAAGCCCATTTCCCGGCAGGCATCTTCCAGGACAGGCGCGGGCCGCAGCCAATGTGACCCCTGCCCCTCCGCCATCAAGGTCAGTTCATGCTCATCCAGGACCCGTCTTTCCTTAATGGCCTGCAGGACCTTGCAAAGAAACTGGTCGCCCGGGTCTAAGTAGCGGACGTCCTCAACAACCGTGATGGGCAAGGCTGAAATTTCTGCCAGCTTTTTGACATAGGCATCATAAGCGGCCGCGGATTCAGCCGGGTAAACGCCTAAGTATAAGGGCAGGCCTTTTGGCAAAAAGGCCTGGAGCTTTTTAACATATTCCTCACCACTGTTCCTCAGTTTATTAAGCTGGCGCAGTTCGCTGGTCAGCCCGGCCGGCACGATCACGGTCAAGTCAGACAATTCGGGCAGGTCAGCCAGGCTAGGCGCCGGGCCGGCAAGGTCGCCAGAAGCGATATTTAAAAAGCTGGACAAGCGCATCAAGGACTGGTAGCCTTTTTGACTTTGAGCCAAAAAGACCAGGTCATATTCTGCTTCTTCCAATTCGATTCCCTTAAAGCGGCCCTGCAGGCCCAAAAGGGGCTTGATCCCTGCTTTTACGGCTTCCTGGTAAAAGTCGGCCAGGCCAAAAGTTACATTGATGTCCGTCAGTGCCACGGCGCTATAACCCCGCTCTTTTGCCCCCTGGACCAGGTCAGCCGTTTTCATTGGGCTGGCCAGAATGGTATTGGCCGAAATCGTCTGCAATGCTGCTATGTTCACCTTGCTCGCCCTGCCTTTCGCTTTTTGCTAGTTATTTTAATTATAGCAAAGTCCTTTTTCCACCAATTGAATTTGCTTGCCGATTCTGGTAAAATGCAGAGCGAAAGAAGGAAGATACTATGGGACGTTACATTGTTTGCATCGTCTGGGGGATGATTTTTACTTTCATCATCGGCTTCATCGGAGCCCCTCTGACCCAGAGCACGTATAACCCTGTTACCTTGTTGATCGTCGGTGCCGTATTTGGCCTGCTGTTCTCTTTGATTATTCCAAAGATCACGGCCAAGTCATACAATGACGACTCCGCGTACAGCAAATAAAACAGAGGACCACAGTGGCTAGCCTAACCGGCTAGCCCTTTTTGTTGTAATTTTTCTATCCACGGGCAAAAGATGCTATGATTTACCTAGTCTAATTTTATTAAGGAAGTTGACTAATGAAAGATAACCTGATCGTTTTTAAAGTAGGAACCTCCTCGCTGACCAGCCCGGCCGGCGACCTGGATCCGGAGAAGATCAAAAAAATTACCCGGCAGCTGGCCCAGCTGCACCAGGCCGGCTACAAGCTGGTCCTGGTAACTTCAGGATCCATCGCGGCTGGCTTCCGCCGACTCGGCTTTGACAAACGACCCAGGAAGGTGGCCGACAAGCAGGCTGCGGCCGCTGTCGGCCAGGGGCTCTTGATCGAGGAATACACCCGCAGCCTTTTGGTCCAGGGCGTGGTTTCCGCCCAGATCCTCCTGACCCAGGACGACTTCGCTGACCAGCGCCGCTACCAAAATGCCCAGACAGCCTTGAACGTTCTTTTGAGCCGGCGGGTCATCCCCATCATCAACGAAAATGACACCATCGCCATCGATGAACTGAAAGTCGGTGACAACGACACCCTGTCAGCCCAGGTAGCCTCCCTTTTAAAGGCTGACCTCCTGGTCCTTTTGACAGATGTGTCTGGCCTGTACAGCGACAACCCCAGAAAGAACCCTGATGCCCGGCCGATCCCGATCATCAACGAGATTACCCCGCAAATTTTTGCAATGGCCGGCGGGACCGGGTCCAGCAATGGAACCGGCGGCATGGCCACCAAGATCAAAGCCGCTGACATGGCGACCAAGTCCGGCGTCCCGGTCTTCATCTGTTCAGCAGACTCCACTGCCCTGGTTGACGCCGTTCACCAGAAGAACCAGGGGACCCTTTTTACAGCCAACGAAAATGCCTTCAACCAGAAGAAGCAGTGGCTGGCCTTCTACGCTCCGGCCAAAGCCCGGGTCTACATCGACCACGGAGCCGTCCACGCCATGGCCAGGGAAGGCTCTAGCCTCCTTATTTCCGGGATCAAACAGGTCCAGGGCAACTTTAAGAAAGATGACATCGTGGAAGTCTACAGCTTGAAGAGCAAGAAGCTGATTGGCAAGGGCAAGGCCCGATTCTCCCGGCCTGTTCTTGAAGAAATTCTGGAGCAAAAGCACCCTGAAGGCATCTTCATCCACCGTGACGACTGGGTTACCACCCTTTGATTTAAGAAAGGAAAAAGAAAATATGACTGAAAGCTCAACTCAGCAACTGATGGACAGCCTGCTGGCAAACAAGGCGGCTGTCAACCTGGCGAATACTGCCGATAAGAACGAAGCCTTGGCCTTGATGGCTAACAGCCTGCTGGATCATGAAGCAGAGATCATTGCTGCCAACCAGCTTGACCTGGAAAAGGCCAAGGGGCAGATTCCTGACGTCATGCTGGACCGGCTCCGCCTCACCCCAGACCGCTTAGCCGGCATGGCCAGCGGCATCCGGGCCTTGATCGACCTGCCAGATCCAGTGGGCCGCCTTTTAGGCGAGCACACGGCTGACAATGGCCTTAAGATTGAAAAGCGGTCCGTGCCTTTTGGCTTGATCGGGATGATTTATGAAAGCCGGCCAAACGTCACTTCTGACGTGGCGGCCCTGGCTCTTAAGTCCGGCAATGCCGCCCTTTTGCGGTCCGGCAAGGATGCTTTTAATTCTGCTAACGCCATCATGCAGGCCTTAAAGGCGGGCTTAGCCAAAAGCAAGATCTCCCCAAAGGTGATTGAACTGGTGCAAGACACCAGCCGGCAGTCTTCCAGCGAAATGATGACGGCCCGGGGCAAGATCGACCTCTTGATCCCGCGCGGGGGCAAGGGCTTGATCAGAGCGGTTGTTGACAACGCCAAAGTTCCGGTAATTGAAACCGGGACCGGGATCTGCCATATCTATGTCAACAAGGCCGCTAATTTGGACGAGGCAGTCAAGATCACGGCCAATGCCAAGATGAGCCGACCATCAGTCTGCAACGCTGCTGAAGTCTGCCTGGTTGACCAGGAAGTTGCCGCTGACTTCCTGCCCCGTTTAGCTGCAGCTTTTGCCGGCAAGGTTGAGATGCGGGCTGACGAAAGAGCCAAGGAATTTTTGCCAGAAGCTAAAGCAGCTGGCCCGGACGACTTCGACACGGAATTTTTGGACTACATTATGGCTATCAAGGTCGTGGACGGAATTGAAGAAGCGATTGACCACATCGCCAAACACTCAACCCACCACAGCGAGGCCATCGTGACTGAAGACCAAGCAGCCGCTGACCGCTTTACCCAAGCCGTCGACTCAGCCGCTGTTTACGTCAACGCTTCTACCCGCTTTACCGACGGGGGTGAATTCGGCCTGGGCTGCGAACTGGGCATTTCCACCCAGAAGATGCACGCCCGGGGGCCAATGGGCTTAAACGAACTTAACAGCTACAAGTACATCGTCCGTGGCCAGGGCCAGGTCAGAGAATAGCAAGGAGTTTTTTATGAAAGTTGGATTTATCGGTTTAGGCAACATGGGAAGCGCGATCGCCAGAGCAGTTGCCAAGTGTGATAACGTCAGCCTGCTTTTGAGCAGCCACAACCCGGAAAAAGCCGGCAAGCTGCAGGCGGAAATCGGCGGCCAGCTCTTAGACAACGCGCAAGTTGCTGCTGAAAGCGACGTGGTCTTTTTAGGCGTCAAGCCTTACCAGGTGGCCAGCACCATCAAGGAAATTGGTGAAAACAGCAATAACGGCAGCATCTGGATCTCCATGGCGACCGGGGTCAGCCTGGAAACTTTGGCCAAGCTTTTGCCCGGCCACGACCTGGTCAGAATGATGCCCAACACCCCAGTAGCCATCGGACAGGGCATGACCAGCTACACCAGCCAGAGCAGCCAGGCCAAAGATGTCTTCAAGGAATTAATGGCTCACTCCGGCAAGGTCGTGGAAATCCAGGAAGGCTTGATGGATGCCGCTACGGCAGTAGCTGGCTGTGGTCCGGCCTTCGTCTACCAGTTCATTGAAGCCCTGGGCGACGCTGGCGTGCAAAACGGCCTCTCCCGCTCCCAAGCCATTGAAATGGCCGCCCAGACGGTTTTGGGCTCAGCCCAGATGGTCCTGGCGACCGGCCAGCACCCGGCCCAGCTCAGAGATGCCGTAACTTCACCAGGCGGCTCAACCATTGCCGGCGTCGTTGAACTGGAGAAGAATGGTTTCCGCTACGCGGCCATCAGCGCAGTTAACGCGGCTCTCAAGCGGAACCAGGAATTGGGCTAAAGAGCTAATAAATATGATAACAAAGAAATACCCACTGAAGATTTGCTTTCCTTCAGTGGGTATTTTTTCGTAAGTTTAATGGCTGGTTTCGACCATGATATAAGACCGGTTGCTGTAGAGGTTTCTTGACCGAGAATATTCAAGGTTGACCCCGGAATTGGTCCAGACGATCTGTTCGATTTCCAGAATCGGCGTGCTTTCGTTGACCCCAAGGTACTGCCGGTCATATTTATCTGGCAGATCAGCCTTGATCCGGCGGAAGACCCCGCCAAACTTGATATGCAGCTTCTTGTGCAGGTAAGAATAGATCGACCCTTCCAAGATCCTTTTGGACAGGGCCGGCACCTGGCTGACCGGCATATAGGTATGCTCAATCACCAGAGGCTCGTCGTCCAAAAGGGTCAAGTTGGACAAGACCTTGGTTCCCAGGCCTGACTCCTTATAGACAAAGCCTTCCTGCTCCAGCAAGTCCAAAGCGCTCTTGACCGTAATCTTGCTAACCGAAAACTCCTAAGCCTATGTATTAATAGTATGGCGTCTATTATTTTTAGAAAAAATTAAATATTTTCTTACATCAAAGCCTGATCGTAGATGGCCCGCTGGCCGCCGACATACTTTGGCCGGCGGCGGGCACAGATGATTCTGGCCTCCCCGATCTTGTCCAGGGAAATTCTCAGGGGAACGACCACCGGATGCAGGTGCATCCCAATCAAGGTACCGCCAATGTCAATCCCGGCTTCCCCCCGGGCAGCAATGTCTTCTACAAGTACCGCATTTGGCATTTTCTGGTAGGCTACGGTCGCGAAAGCCCCGCCGGCATGGTTTGGCTGGGGAATAGCGTTGACCTGCTCTAAGTCATACTTTTCCATCGCTTCCCGGCTGACCACCAGGGCCCGGTTCAAGTGCTCGCAGCACTGGGCGGCCAGGAATATCCGCTTTTCCGCCAAAACTTCATTGATCCCCTGGTAAAGGGCTTCAGCAACATCAGTGCTGGTATTGGTGCCGATCGCCTCACCTAAGACCTCGCTTGAAGAGCAGCCAACCACGAAAAACTGGCCGGCCTTGATCCCGGATGCCTCGACAATTTCACTGACGGCCTGCTTGGCCTGCTTTTGAATTTCTGCTAAATCCATCTTTTTCCTCCAATCTTGTTTCTTGCTTTGCTTGCTGCCTTTATTGTAACTCAGTCAGCAGATTCTGCTGCGAGCATAAGCAAATCTGCTAAAATATAGAAAAAATAATAAAAATTTCTGTTCATAATTAGTTAGGTGTTCATTGCCATGCACAAACAAAGTCTGACCCTCAAATTTTCTTTTGTCTTTGTCGTTCTTTCAATGGCTATTTCCCTGCTCACTGCTGCCTGGCAATTAGCGCAAGGCAAGTCCGGTAGCCTGCTCCTGGTCCTTGAGACCGGGGCTGGCCTGCTCTTGGTCCTTTTGCCGGCCCTTTTGAGCAAGTGGCTTCGCTTTTACCTGCCGGCTTTTTTATACTTTTTCTTCCTGGCCTTTATCTATTGCGCCATTTACCTGGGAGATGCCTACCACTTCTACTACATCCCTTACTGGGACAAGTTCCTCCACTTGATCAGCGGGGCCCTGCTCTTCGGCCTGGCCTGGGCCATCTTGGGCTGCTTCAAGTTTAAAGAAGAGCTGCCAGCCGGCTTTTTGTGCCTGTACGGGGTGGCCTTTGCCGTCTTCTGCGGGGTCCTCTGGGAATGCTATGAGTTTACCTGTGACGGTCTTTTCGCCATGAACCTGCAGCGCTACCTGTCAGCGGGCCGGGCTCTTGCCGGCCGGGCGGCCTTACTGGACACCATGGGTGACTTGATCGCCGACCTGGCCAGCAGCCTCCTCTTCAGCTGCTGGAGCTACTGGCAGCTGAAAAACGACCGCTCCTGGCTCAAGGCCTTCTTTTTCAAGAAATACAGCCCGGACGACTAGGCAAGCGTCCGCCTGACCGCCGCTAGCAAGGCCTGCTGGGAGAGGTCTTTCTTTTTCAAACTGTCTAATACATGCCGGTCAATCGTTCCCTTCGTCAAAAGATGGTGAATGATGACCGGCTTTTTCTGTCCCTGCCGGTAAAGGCGGCCATTCATCTGCTGGTACTGCTCCAGGCTCCAGGGCAGGGTAAACCAGATCAGGGTGTGGCCCCCTTCTTGCAGGTTAAGGCCCGCCCCGGCGCTGGCCGGCTGGACCAGCATAACCGGGATCTTGCCCTTGTTCCAGCGGCGGATCATGCCAGGTGAGCCGTCAAAAAGCTCAGCCTTAACCCCGTTTTTCCGGTAAAAGGCTAAAAGGCGGGAGGCGTCTGACTTGAAATAATAAGCGACCAGGCTGGGCGTAGCCGTATTGCTGGTTAAGTAGAAGCAGCTTTCTATTTTTTCAGCAAAAATCTCCTGGTAATGCTCCCCGTCTTCTTCATAGATGGCACCGCTGGCTAGTTGCCGCAGGCGGCCGGCTAAAACAGCCGCGTTTTCGGCGCTAAGCTCCTGGCCAGGCAGGTCCAGGACCTGGTCTTTTTTCAGCTGCTGGTAGCTCTTTTTAGCCCTTGGAGGCATTTCCACCCAGTCCAGGCTCTCTGTCAGTTCCGGCAATTTCAGCCGGGTATTTTTCATGGAGATGACGATATCGTCGATGGCCCGGTAGATTTTTTCCTCACTTCCCGGCAAAAGCCGCCACTTGACCGGGTGGTTGTTGACCAGCAAGGTCGGCTCAAAGTACTGCTGCCGGTAGACCGTGATGCTCCTGCCCAGCCGCTCTCCCTGGTCCAAGAGGTAGATTTGTGACCACAGGTCCTGGAGGGAATTAGGCGCCGGGGTCCCGGTCAGTTCAATCAGGCGCTGGATCCTCCCCCGCACGCTCTTTAAGGCCTTGAAGCGCTGGGAAGCCGGTGACTTGAAGGACTGGGACTCATCGATTACCACGTTTTTAAAAAGCCAGGGACCCAGGTCAACCAGCTTGCTGACCAGGTCCCGGCTGGCAAAATACAGCTGCCAGTCACCCTTGGCGGCCTTGGCCGCGGCAGCTTCATAGAGCTCTTGCCGGCCGGCTGGAGTCAGCTGGCGGCCTTTTTCATCGGTCAAAAAGGACTGGGTCTTAAAGGGCAAGTTCCACTTATCAATCTCATCTTGCCAGGTCGACTTAGCCACGGTCTTTGGGGCGATCACCAAAATATGCCCCTTCATCCCCTCTTCCCGCAATTTAGCCAGGGCAGCCAGGGTCGTCAAGGTCTTGCCCAAGCCGATATCCAGGAAAATCCCGCAGTAAGGGTGGTCCATAATAAAGTTCATGCTGTAGAGCTGATAGTCATGCAGGGGCAAAGTCTGCCCGCCCAATTTAACCCGGGCATCAACCATTTTCCCGGCAAAAGACTCAGTCTTTTCTTTTGCTCCTTTTGCTTTTTTAGCTCCTTTAACTCCTTTAACTCCCTTTACTTCTTCTGCTTTATTTGCTTCATTTGGCTTTTGGGCAGCCATGATCACCCCATCCAGCTGCAATTGCCAATTACCATTTCTCCCGGCTTGGCTAAGAGTCAAAGTCACCACTTTCCCGGCCGGGACTTCCTGGCCAAAAATCTGCTTGAGATTGCCGCCTTCTTCTTTGGCCAGCCAGGGCAGGACCCCTTCGGCCGCCTCAAAAGAAACAATTGCTCCCGGCAAATTCTTTTCTAAATGGCCGGCAACCAGCTCCCAGTCTTTCAAGGTCACGAAAGCATAGGGCTTTTGGTGGACAGGCAGGCCGGCTAATTTTTCCGCTGCCTGCACCTGCCGCAATTCTTCGGCTGAAACGAAGGAAGTCAAATGGCTCTTAACCACTTTCCCTTGCACGCGCACATTTTCTCCTGGCATACTCCACCTCCTTAAATTGCTGCTTTTATTATGCCACAAAGGCATGAAAAAAAGGCCTGGCGGCCTTTTTCTTCGTTATTCGTCACTAATAGAAGCGGTAGTACTTCTTCGTGTCGACCTTGACCTCTCCTTGAGTCAGGTATTCGCTGAACATCTGGACATAGTCCTTGTCCAAGGAGAATTCGATCTTGTCCAAGCTGTATTCCGGGTAGAAACCGCCCCCGTTGGCCCGATAGTTGTTGACGGCCAGGTGGTAGACCTGGTCATCTTGAATATCCCGGCCCTTGAACTTCAGCTTGGTCAAACGCTGGCCGACCGGCTTGGAGAGGTCAGCCTCGTATTCCAGTGGGTAAAAGACGTCAAAGTGGTAAAGTTCCGGCTTTGGCTTGAGGTAGCGGTCGATAAAGTGGATCTTGCCGTTTTCGTCTTTTTCCAAAAAGCTGGCCGTGTGCTCTACAATGTGACGGAGCTGCTTACCAGTCAATTTGACGCTGACCAATTGGTTGGCATATGGGTAGTTCAAAAGAATGTCCCGCATGGTTACCGTCTTGCCAAAACCCTTGGCCACGTCATTCATCACAGCCGTGGCTGAAAGGTCAGCGTGGGTGAAGTAGAGCTGCATCTGCTGGAGCAGGTTGATGAAAGGTGCCCCTTCAATCCGGCCCTTGTTGGCATCTTCAATCGGGGCTGGCTGGTCCAGGTGGGCAATTGGCTGGTCAAGCCATTTCTGGGTGGCTAGATCGAGCGGCTTAACGATTTCTTCAACTTCCGGGTCTGATGCAAAGTCCTTGGTGTCGATCAATTCGCTGGTCGCTTCTTTGACCTTGTAGCCTGCTTCCGTCTTTTCCAGGTCCAAAACGACTTCCGCAATCGCCTCGCCCCGGTAGCCTGGCTGCACGCAAGGCTTGCCGGACGGGCTGATCATGTTCAGTCTCCGGTGCTGGTGGCCCGTCAGCATGACGTCGACTTCCGGGATCTCAGTCAGAATCCGGTAGCCTTCGTTTTCCCCGTTGTGCGGTTCAGTTGCTTCCCCGCTGGCGATGTCACTTTCAAAGCCGCCGTGGTAAAGGACGGCCAGGACATCGACTTGCGGCTTGATGATCTTGGCAAAATGAGCGATCTGTTCGTAAGCAGACTTAAAGGCCAGGCCCTTGATCCGGTCAGCTGCTTCCCAGTGAGGGATGTACTGGGTGGTAATCCCCAAAACGCCAACCTTGACCCCACTTCTTTCCAGGATCACGTAGTCCCGGCCCAGAGTCGGCACCTGGGTTTCGGCATCCAAAATATTGCAGTTAACGAATGGAGCCTTGTTGTTGTCCACATAATAGGCCATGTATTCCTGGCCAAAGTTAAAGTCATGGTTGCCCAGGCAGCGGACGTCGTAGCCGACCGCGTTGTAAGCAGCAGTAAAGCGGGCCAGGTTGTCCAGATTCTTGCTGCCATGGGTGTAAGCAGCCAAAGGAGACCCCTGCAGGCAGTCGCCGGCATCAGTCACGATGACGTGGTCTGCCCCCCACTTGGCCTTCTCCGCCTTGATAGCGCTGGCTACCCTGCTAAGGCCGTAAGGAGCGTCGTAGCCGCCCGTGCTCTGGTAGTCAGTTGGCAGCAAGTAGCCGTGGGTGTCGCTTGAATGTAAAAAAACCAGTTTCATTCTTCGAATTCCTCAATCCTAATTTTTGGCATAAAAAAAGACACCAGAAAAACAGGTGCCTTTTAAATTAGTCGTTATCGCTAGCGCTGTTTTCGCTGACTACTTGACGACCCTTGTAGTAACCCTTAGGGGAAACACGGTGGCTCAAACGGTATTCACCAGTAGTTGCGTCGTAGTGCATTGCTGGCACGCTGAGCTTCAAGTGAGCGCGACGTGACCGTTTCTTTTGCTTAGAAGTATGTCTTGCAGGAACTGCCATTTATAACTGATCTCCTTTATTGTAATATCACAGTATCAAGTCGGTGACCTAAATACTCAAGTAATTAAATAATACTATTGCCTGGCAAATAAATCAAGAAAAACCTTACTTTATTTATTTGCGGGAGGCAAATTCAAGCGACAACTTGTCCCCGATCCCCGGGAACAAGTTGTACAATTTGGCCAAAGCCGCCAGGCTGACCGGGAGGTTGAGCTCACGCTTGTTTGAACCGAAGTAGTGGACTACTTCCCAGGCAACGTCGTCCGGGTCAAGCATGAAGGCCTGGACATTCTTGACGTACTGGCCGCTTGCATCGGCAATGTTGAAGAAGTTGGTGTAAACCGGACCCGGGTTGACGGTCATGACCTTGACGCCAAAAGGCTTGAGTTCAAGGCGCAGAACGTTGGAGAACTGGATTACGGCTGCCTTGGCGGCGCTGTAAGCCGCTGACTTGGTCGTCGGCACCTTACCGGCCATGGAGCCAAAGTTGATGATCTGCCCGCTGCCCTGCTCCAGCATCAGGCGGCCAAAAAGCCGGGTCATGTACATCAAGCCCAGGACGTCAACTTGGAACATTTCCGTGGCGTCTTGCATGTCAGCTTCCATGAATTCCTCAAACTTGCCGAAACCAGCCGCGTTGACCAGGTAGTCGATGTGCTTGACCTTTTCCTTGACTTGGTCAAAAGCCGCTTCGATGTCGCTGGCCAGGCCCAGGTCAGCCTTGACGGCGAAAGCTGCTGAAGCAGACAATTCCCTGGCTTCAGCAGCGATTTCCTCCAGCTTGTCCAGGCGGCGGGCCAGCAAAACAACCGTGGCGCCCCGGCTGGCGCTTTCCAGGGCAATTGACCGGCCGATCCCGCTGCTGGCCCCGGTAATAACTACAACTTTATTGCGTAATGAATCACTCATCTTTATCACGTTAACCTTTCATTGGAACTACGAACTTGTCCAGGTCCTTGGCCAAAGTCGTGGCCGGGAAGATCTCCCGCGCCTGTTTGACCATCTGGCTGGCCAGAGGGCCCACGTAGCGGGCCGAAACATGAGTCAGGTATAAATGCCCGACATGGCAGGCGCTAGCCGTCTCAGCGGCTTGTGTACACGTTGAGTGGTAATAGTCCCTGGCCAGCTTACCTTCGCTGGCGTCAAAGGTCGCTTCATGGACCAAGACATCAGCATGGTCAGCCAGGCGGCGGATTGACGGCGTTGACCGGGTGTCGTAAATCACGGTCACTACTCGCCCCTTCTTGGCCGGGCCTAAGAAATCCTTGCCGTTCAACACCGTGCCGTCAGCCAGTTCAACCTGCTCACCCCTCTTTAGTTTACCAAGGAGCGGGCCGTTTGGCACTTTAAATTCCGCCAACTTGTCCATCAAAAGCTCACCGGCCTTGTCAGCTTCAACCACCCGGAAGCCCCAGCTGTCGATCCGGTGGTCCAGCTTTTCAGTATAAACCTCAAAGCCCCGCTCACTGACGATCTTGCCGCCTTCTTCCAGGGTGACGAATTTGATTGGATAAGAAATCTTCGCTTTTGAAATCCTGAGAGAGGTCTTGACGAACTGTTCAATCCCTGCTGCCCCGTAAATGGTCAAGGGGCCGACGTCGCCTTGAAAAGACCTGGTTGACAAGAGGCCCGGCAGACCGAAAATGTGGTCGCCGTGATTGTGCGAGATAAAAATCTTCGTGATTTTGCGCAGGCGGATATTGGTGCGCAGAATCTGGTGCTGGGTTGCTTCCCCGCAGTCAAAGAGCCAAATCTCGTTCAGCTCATCCAATAGTTTTAAAGCCAGGCTCGAGACGTTCCGCAGCTTTGACGGCTGGCCCGAGCAGGTGCCAAGAAATTCCAGTTCCATTTAACTCCCATTCTTTTCCAAACAAATATAAAAAGGCTAATTCGATCCGCTGGCGCGGACCATTTCTTTGACGATATAAGTGCTGTAGTAGTTTTGCCCCACATTATTCGGGTGGGTCTTGTCGTCGTAAAACCAGCTGGACTGGCTGTGGGCGTAGCCGTACCAGTCAATGACGGTCAAGTTCTTGTACTTCTTGGTCAAGGTCTGCAGCTGCTGGTTGACCTGGTTTTGCCAGGACCGAGTTGGCACGACGACGTTGATCCAAAAGAGCTGGCGCTTCGGCCCGACAATCTGCATGATTTGCTTGACTTCGTCATCAGTAAAAGGCCCGTTGGTCCCCAGGCCAATCAAGACATTGTCCTGCAGCTCACCTTTTTGGGCATAAGACTGCAGCAGCTGGGGGGCCACGTCGGCCTGTCGGGAAACCGTGGCGTCGATCACGGCGTGCGGCAAAAGCTGGTGCAAGATGTCACTTGAAGAAGCCATGACCGAGTCGCCAATGGCCGTCACCTGCAGCTTTTGCGCGGCTTGCAAGTCAGCCTGGCTGATCCCGTACTTCTCAAATTCCTGGTTGACTTTTTTTCCGCCGCTCTTAGACTTAGTCGTTTTTGACTTGGTCTTGGCCTTGGAAGTCTGCTTGCTCTTCTTGCTGGATGACTTCTTAGCCGCTTTTCGCGAGCTCTTGATCAATTCCAGGGCCTTCTTGTTCATCTCAGCCTGCTGCTTGGAGTTGTCATTGATCGTCTTGATCAAAGCCCCATCCTTGTTGTCAGCCTTGGCCAGCGGGGAGAAGATGATCCCGCTGCTGCCGATCAAAAAGACCAGGAAGAAGGCCGCCGTCTTCAGCCAGTTTTTGGACAACTTGACTGGCCACTGAAAAAGCTTGGTCAAGTTGTAGCGGATGCCTTCGCTGGTGTAGCGCCTTTTTTCAAAAAGACGGTAAGTAATTTCACTGATCAAGAGGATCAAGACAATCTCGATCACCCGGTAAAAAGTCACATGGTCGGCCAGGTCGCTGATCCGGCTTTCGAAAAAGATCATGACCGGGAACTGGTAGAGATAGATTTCATAACTTCTTGACCCCAGCCAGTTAAAGATCGGGTTGGTCATCAGCCGGTTCCAGATTCCGACCGGAGCCGCGATTACCGCCGCGAAAACCGTCACGAAGAAGCTGAAGATGAACATCCCACCATAATATGGGAAAGCGGTCTGAGCGTTCATCAAAGGCGAGAACATGAGCAAAAGCATCCCAAACAGGGTCGCCAGCCCCGTCCAGTTGAGAATCACCCCGTCTTTTTGGGTAAAGCGGTTGTCCAGCTCTTCAAAAGGCCAGAGAACTGCCATGGCGCTGCCCAGGCCCAAAGAGAAGAAGCGGGTGTCAGTCCCGTAGTAAATCCGGCTTGTATCCTGGCCCGGCCGGAAAAGCAGGGCCATTTCCAGAGCGGACAAGACCGACAGACCCACCAGAACCCAGAAGATATTCCGCCGCTTTTTGGCAAATTTGACCAAGAGGGCCATCACCAGCGGCCAGAGCAGGTAGAACTGCCAGTCAATCGCCATCGTCCACAAGTGGGTAAAAGGCGATTCATTATTGGCAAAACGCTCAAAGTAACTCTGCCCGTTGAATATCTGCCACCAGTTATATACCCCCAGCAAGTTGCTGGCGACAATCTGGTAAAGCTTGTTTAAAAGGTTGCGCTGAAAGAGCACGATATATGCACTGGTCAGCCAGAGCATGGCGATCAGCGGGGGATAAAGACGCTTGAAGCGGCGCTGGTAAAAGGACTTGATGTCAAAATAGCCCTGATTGCGGTAGGCAGCCATAATCTGGTTGGTTACCAGATAACCGGTCAAAACCAGAAAGACCGGCACGCCCAGGTAACCTCCGCCAAAGTGGTCCGGATCCAGGTGATACAAAATCACCCCAATTACGGCCAGGGCCCGCAAGCCAGCATAGCCAGTAATATATCGTTTCTTCATTTTTTTAATTTTCTAACTTTCGTTTCTCTATTCTATTTTTGCAATCTATCCCTTATTGCACGAATTCAAAGCTGAAGTCGCCAATGTAAACGTCGTCTCCATCGACAGCGCCTTGCGCCCGCAGTTCATCATCGACACCCATCTTCTTCAAGCGGCGGGCCAGGCGCATGATCCCGTCCTGGTGGTCCAGGTTGGTCATGGCTACCAGGCGTTCAAGCTGCTCACCGTGAATTTCAAATTCGTGGTCAGCCAGCTTTTCAACCGTGAATTCCATCTTTTCAGGCCGGTGGTACTTGTAGGTCTTAGTCTTGACCTCTTCCTTGGGCTTAACGGCAGCTTCAGCCTCTTGGGCTTCAACCTCGCTGACCAGGTCAGCCGCCCGACTCATCAAGCGGTCAACGCCCTGGTGGGTAACGCTGGAGAGTTCGTAAACTTCCTGGTCAACCCCATGCGCGGCCAGGTCCTTCTTAAACTGGGCCAGTTTCTCATCTGCGCCTGGAATATCCATCTGGCTGGCCACGATGATTTCCCGCTTGCTGGAAAGGTCATCTTCCGTGTATGAGGCCAGTTCGTGCAAGATGGTCTCATAGTCCTCGTAGGCATCCCGGCCGTTGTCCGGGTCCATGGACACCATATGCAGGATAACCTTGGTTCTCTCCACGTGGCGCAGGAACTGGATCCCCAGCCCTACCCCCTGGCTGGCCCCCTTGATCAGGCCCGGCAGGTCGGCCATGGAGAAGTCCCGGCCGTCTGGCAAAAGGACCATGCCTAGGTTTGGCTTCAAAGTCGTAAACTGATAAGCCGCGATCTTTGGCTTGGCACTGGTGACGACTGACAAAAGGGTTGACTTGCCGACAGACGGGAAGCCGACCAAACCGACGTCAGCCAGGACCTTTAATTCCAAACGCAGGGTCCGGAATTCACCCGGTTCCCCGTTTTCAGCGATTTCCGGCGCCGTGTTGACGCTGGTGGCAAAGTGGATGTTGCCCCGGCCGCCCCGGCCGCCTTTAGCGACGACCAGTTCCTGGCCATTTTCAACCAAGTCACCGATTTCTTCACCGGTGAAAAAGTCATAAACGGTCGTGCCGACCGGCACCTTCAGGTACAGGTCTTTGGCTGCCTTGCCGTATTGGGCCTTGATGCGGCCGTTTTCGCCCGGCTCAGCCTTGAACTTGCGCCGGTAGCGGAAATCCATCAAGGTTCTGAGGCCGTTATCGGCCACGAAGATAATGGACCCGCCCCGGCCGCCGTCACCGCCAGCTGGTCCCCCGTTAGGCATGAATTTTTCATGGCGGAAGGCCACCATGCCGTCCCCGCCCTTTCCGGCTTGGACTTCAATTTTAGTTTGATCAACAAATGTTGAAGGAGTTGGCATTCTTGTTTTTACCTTTTCTTTCTTTCGTTAATTGTTACCATTTAATCATAAGCTATTTTGCCCAATAGCTAAAGGGAAATTTTGACTGCCTGCGCCTGGGTTAAAGTCAGTCCCGCCTTGCGCAGATCATCAATAGAAGCTTCCTTGATCTTCTTTAAAGAGCCAAATTCCCGCAAAAGCTTGGTCCGGCTCTTCGGCCCGATACCTTTGATCGAGTCCAGCCGGCTGACCAGGGAGTTTTTTGCATGGGTCTGCCGGTGGAAGGTGATGGCAAAGCGGTGGACCTCATCTTGAATCCGGGTCATTAAGTAAAAGCCTTCTGACTTCGGATCCATTGGAATCAGCTTGAAAGGCTGGCCCTTAAACGGGTCACCGTACAAGAGGTGGTTGGTCCGGTGCTTGTCATCTTTAACCATCCCCGCTACCGGAATATCCAGGTTCAGCTCGTTTCTTAAGACGTCCTCGCAGGCTTCCACCTGGATCTGTCCCCCGTCCATCAAGATCAGGTCCGGCATTCTTTCATGCTCTTTTAACAGCCGGCTGTAGCGGCGGCGGACGACTTCCCGGGTGTTGCCGACTTCATCGGCGCTGTTTTGGTGCTCAACTTCCCCCTTCAGCTTGAACTTCCGGTAGCCGGTCTTAAAGGGTTCTCCGTCTTTAAAGACAACCAGGGCCGAAACTGGGTCTGCCCCTTGAATATGGGAGTGGTCAAAACTTTCAATGTATGACCCGTAAGGCAGACCCAGGGCCTTGAAAATTTCTTCCTGGGCCCCTTTAGTCTTGCGCTGGCCGAGCTCCAGCAGGCGGAATTTGTCATCCAGCTTCAGCTGGGCATTTTCCCGGGCCATCTCCATCAAAGAAGCCTTCTGCCCCCTTTGCGGGGTCCGGACCTTAATACCGATAGCCGCGGCCAGTTCATCCTGGTCGATGCCTTTTGGCACCAGGACTTCCCTTGGCTTGACCCGATTCTTTTGGGCGTAGAACTGGGCAATAAAGGACATGAATTCGTCTTCTGGGTCAGTTTCATCAGTCAAAGGGAACATGTGCGACTCCCGCCGCAAGAGCTTGGCCTGCCGCAAAAAGAAGACCTGGATGGAAATCCAGGACCGGTCCACGTAATAGTTGAAGATGTCTCTTTGGGTATGGTCATTAGAGATGATCTTCTGCTTTTCAACCGTTTCTTCAATATACTTGAGCTGGTCCCGGAGTTCCCCGGCTCTTTCAAATTCCAGGTCAGCTGAAGCTTGCAGCATCTTATTGGTCAAGTCTTTCTTGACCTCCTGGATGTCCCCGTTCAAAAAGCGCTTGATCTTCTTGATCTGCTCGTCATATTCGCTTTGCGGCACTTCCTTAAAGCAGCTGCCCAGGCACTGGCCCATATGGTAGTAAAGGCAGGGCCGGCCGGTATAGCCGCTGCAGCGGCGTAAAGGGAAGACCTTCTGGATGAATTTTAAAGTCGCACTGGCCGCGTAGACGTTGGGGTAAGGGCCAAAATAGTAGCCCTTGTCCTTGTAGACGATCGAGGTCAAGCGGGTCTGGGGATTTTTCTCATTCGTGATTTCGATATAGGGATAGCCCGTCCCCGACTTCAGAGCCACATTGTAATAAGGCTGGTACTTTTTGATTAGGGTGACTTCCAGCAAAAAGGCTTCCTTGTCAGAATCCACCACAATGATGTCATAATCGGCAATATTCTTGACCAGCTCGGCCCGGCGGCCCTCCTGGCTGCTCTTGAAGTAGGACCGGACCCGGTTTTTCAAGTTTTTGGACTTGCCAACATAGATGACCTTGCCTTTGACGTCCTTCATCAGATAACAGCCGGCCTTTTCCGGCAGCAATTTCAATTTGTTTTCAATCAATTGACTCGCCATGTCTGCCTCCCCGTGATTCATTTACCGTACGATTTTATCACGAAAAGTATTATTCTAACACCGATCCGCCTATAATCGCAAAAATATTTTAATGATTTTCCATGACCAAACCGGGACAAAATAAGGTCCTCTTAACAATAATCCTTTTATAGCTAGTCTTGTTCTACTTTTAGTCCGAAATAAACTTTCTTCTCGGAAAACGGCTGTCTTTTGTCCCTGCATCACGTATAATAATATTGTTAAGACTATAGGATTTAGGAAGGCAAGATTTCATGAAGAACTTCTACTTGAACCATGACAGCAACATAGATGACTTTACTTCACTTTTGCTCATGCTTTTGGCACCAGGCATCAAGCTGATCGGGGTCGGGGTAACCGACGCCGACGGCTACGTTGAACCAGGCGTTTCCGCTTCCCGGAAGCTGATCGACCGCTTCAACCAGCGCGGCGACAAGCTGGAAGTGGCCAAGTCCGACTCCCGGGCAGTCCACCAGTTCCCGGAAGCCTGGAGAGTGTCAGCTTTTTCCGTGGACCACTTCCCGATCTTGAATGAAAAAGGCACGGTTGAAACGCCAGTTGCCGCAAAGCCGGCCCACCTGGACATGATCGACAAGGTCCATGCTGCTGACGGCCCGGTTACCCTGGTCTTTACCGGTCCGCTTACTGACTTGGCCCGGGCCCTGGAAATTGACCCAAGCATCCAAGACAAGATCGAGGAACCTTACTGGATGGGCGGGTCTTTGAACGCCCACGGTAACGTTTATGCCCCATGTGCTGACGGGACCCAGGAATGGAATGCCTGGTGGGACCCGGAAGCCTGCAAGACGGTCTGGGACTCCAAGATCAAGATCCAGCAGGTCGGCCTGGAATCAACCGAAGAACTGCCTCTGACCGATGAAATGCGCCAGCACTTTGCATCCAACCGCAAGTACCCGGCCTTTGAATTCCTGGGCTATGTCTACGCCCTGGTCAACTCATTTGAAGTCGACTCAACTTACTACCTCTGGGACGTTTTGACCACCATGAGCGCCCTTTACCCGGAAATCGCCACAACCCGTGACACCAAGTCTGACGTCTACACTGACGGCGACCGGGCTGCCCGCTTCTTTGAAACTGAAAATGGCCGGCCAATGACCCTGGTTACTTCCGCTAACTATGACAAGTTCTGGGAACGCTTTGACGACCTGTGCGAAAAGGCCAAGCTTTTCTAAAAAATAAAGCAGTAATAACGATTAAAACCTTCAGAAGATTTCCTTCTGAAGGTTTTTTATCCATATTTTTTGATTACGGCCAGCATGGCCTTTCCATAGTTGGCCAGTTTGGCATCCCCGACCCCGCTGCACTGGAGCAGCTCTTCTGGCGTTTGCGGTTTCCTGGCTGCCATATCCCGCAAAGACAAGTCGGAAAAGATGACAAATGGCGGCACTCCCCGCTTTTGGGCCAGGATCCGGCGGGCCTTTCTGAGCTCTTCAAAGAGGACCTGGTCACCGCCTGTTTCAGCAAGCTGCTCGCTTTTGACTTCCTGGCGCCTTTTGACTCTGGCCTTGCCGTCCAAAACGTCCCAGCCCCGGTTGGTTACATGGACCAAGGGATAGCGGTCCCCCACCAGCTGCAGGTAGCCCTTTGAAACCAAGTAGTCGACCAGGCTGCTTACATCAGCCTGCTTTTTTCCCTTGAGTAGGCCGTAGTGGACACACTCATCAGCCCTGATCTCACTGATCTTCTTGACTTTGGACCCAGTCACGGCCTGGGCAACGATTTTTTTGCCATAGCGGCCGTCTAAGTCATAGACCATGCCGATTATAGCCTGGGCTTCGGCCGTCACCTCCTGGAAGTCGCCGCTGTTTAAGCAGTTGCTGCACTTGCCGCAGGGCGGGCAGTCCTGGCCAAAGTAGCGGACGATAAATTGCTGCAGGCACTCGTCTGTATTGGCATAGTCGCTGATCGTCTGCAGCTTTTGGTACTGGACCTGCCGGTAGGACTCATCAGCTTCAGAATTGTCGATAAACCAGCGGAACTGGCGAAGATCACTGGGGTGAAAAAGCATCACGGCCTCACTCTCCAGACCGTCACGGCCCGCCCGGCCGGCTTCCTGGTAATAGGCCTCCAGGTTTTTGGCGCTGTTTGCATGCAGGACAAAGCGGACATTGCTCTTGTCGATCCCCATGCCAAAAGCATTCGTAGCCACGATCAAGGGAATCCGGTCATACTGGAAGTCGTCTTGGACCTGGGCCCGTTCCTCATTGGACATCCCGGCGTGGTAGGCGGCAACGTTAAAGCCCTCCCGGCGCAAGAATTCGGTCAGCCCCTCCACCTTTTTCCGGGTGTTGGAATAAATAATGCCCGCCTCACCCCGGTGCTGCTTCAAGTAGTTGACGATATAGGCCCGGCTGTTTTTCGGCGCGTTGACCAGCTTGAAGTGGAGATTTTTTCTTTCAAAACTGGTGATGACGAAATTCTCCTTGGAAATGTCCAGCTGCTGGCCGATGTCCTCTCTGACCGCCTTAGTGGCCGTAGCTGTGAGGGCCAGAACATTGGGATGGGTATGGAGGGCATTGATCCCGTCCTTTAGCTTCCGGTAGGCCGGCCGGAAGTCATGCCCCCACTGGGAAATGCAGTGGGCTTCATCGATGGCGACCAGGTTGACCTCCAAAAAGTTGAGCTGGTAGCGGAAATAGTCCATCTCCATCCGTTCCGGCGTCACGTAGAGCAGCTTGATTTTCCCTTCATAGCAGGCTCTTAAGATGGGATTGACGTCTTTCTGGGCTGTGGAGCTGTTAAGTGCCGCGGCCGGTATCCCGTACTCGCGCAGGCTGTCAACCTGGTCCTTCATCAAGGAGATCAAGGGTGAGATCACCACAGTCGTACCGGGAATCATCAAGGCCGGGATCTGGTAGCAAAGCGACTTCCCGCCCCCGGTCGGCATGACTGCCAGGACATTTTTTCCCTGGAAAACTTTTTCAATAATTTCACTTTGGCCCGGCCGGAAACTGTCATAGCCAAAATACTTCTTTAAGACCTGCTGTGGATCAAGCAAGCTCTCTCCCCCCTTTAATTCGCTTTACAGTAGCTAACACTTAATGATAACAAAAAAGATGCAAAAGCATCTTTTAGTTGACCCGGTTGACCGGCACTCCGTCGACCAGGAAGGAGACAATATTGTGGCTGGCTTCTTTCAAGACGCTGCGCCGGGACTCCCGGGTGGCGCTGCCGGCATGCGGGGTCAAAATCACATTGTCCAGCTGGCAGAATTCCTTGTTGAAGTCCGGTTCTTCTTCAAACACGTCCAGGCCCGCCCCGGCAATCCGCTTGCCCTTTAAGGCCCGCAAAAGCGCCGCTTCATCGACCAGGCTGCCCCGGGAAGTATTGATCAAAAAGGCCGTCGGCTGCATCATGCTCAAGGCTGCTTCATCAATCACGTGGTAGGTTTCCGCCGTGGCCGGAGCGTTCAAGCTGACATAGTCGGCCTGGCTGAGCAGGTCGGCAAAGGGCACGTAGCTGACTCCCAGGGCCCGCTCTTCATTTTCCAGCAATTGGTGGCGGTTGTGGTAGAGAATGTTCATCCCGAAGGTCCGGGCATAGCTGGCCAGAGTCTTGCCGATTCTCCCCATGCCGAAGATCCCCAGAGTCTTGCCGACCGGGCTCTGCCCCTGGTTTTCGAGCAAACCTGTGTCCAAAAAGTTCCCTTGCAGCATCTCTTGATTGTAGAGGGCCAATTTCCGGCTGAGAGCCAAAAGGAGGGTAAAGGCCATTTCCGCCGTCGGCTGCATGACGCTGGCCGGGCAGTTGGAGACGATGATCCCCTGACTGCTGGCATAGTCCACGTCGATATGGTCATAGCCAACTCCGGTCGCGGAAACGATCTTGAGCTTTTTGCCCGCGTCCAAAAGTTCCTGGTCAACTGGCAGCTTGCCGGTGATCAGGGCATCAAAATCCCCTAGGTTAGCCAGGTACCAGTCCTTGCCGGCACATGCCGGAGCAAAGGTCACTTCACATACTTTTTCCAATTCGGGCAGCTGCTTGACCGCCAGGCCCGCCACCAAAACTTTCGCATTTTCCATCTTAAGCATCTCCCTCAAACAGCGGATCGCGGCTGGCCCTTAAAGCCGCTACGTGGTCTGCCTTGAAATAAATTCTTTTCGCGTTGCCATAATAAACATCAGCCAGTTCCGCTTCTGAAAAAATCCCTGCGTCTTCCAGCCAGGAATAAAGCTGGCCGTAATCATTGAAAGCGGCTGACCAGGGCGCGTCGCTGCCCCATAAGAGCCTTTTGGCCCCCACGATTTCCTTGGCCAGGCCCACCGCTTCCTGGCAGAAGGGGTAAGGGTAAGTCTGCTCACCCGCGATGTCTTGCAGGGCGGCCAGGTCAAAGCTGATATTCGGCAAAGGAGTAAAAAGAGCCAGTTCTTTTTCCAGCAAGTCCAACTTGCCAGGCTTTGGGAAGGACAAGTGGCAGAGGACAAAGTCCAAATCTGGATAACGCTTAGCCAGCCGGGGCAAAGCGGTCCGGGGCGGCCTTGGCTGCCTGCCAGCTGTAATAATTTTGAAAGCCATACAGGCTTCCCTGCAAAAGGACGGCCTTGGCCACATCATGGTCTTCCATTACTTTCCTGGCGGCGTCTGCTCGAAAAGCGTCATCACCCCAGCCGGCGGGAAAGAGGCGGGTCTTAAAGCCGCTGTCCCAGACAACCAGGCCATTTCCCAAGGCATTGCTGCGGCCATTGCCCTTGTAGCTAGCCAGGTCCCGCACCAGGTGCAGGTGGGCATCAATTTTCTTCATTATTCGTCTTCCAATCTTTTTCGCGAAACTCTTACCCTTATTATAGTGAAAGCGGTTCATTTTAGCAAAAGTTTCAGAAAAAAATAAAAGGTCTTTCACCAGGTAAAAGGCCTCTTACTTCATTTCTTTTAATTCTTCTTTTCTGCCAGCCTAGCCAAAGTCAGTTCGAGCAAGCGGTCAGCCACGGCCTGCTTGCTCATCCGCGGCCAAGGGTCCAGCTCCTTGCCTTGTTCCAGGATCGTTACCTGGTCCTCGTCGCCGCCAAAGGCATCCCCGCTGACGTCATTGGCCACGATCAAGTCAGCGCCTTTCTCTGCCAGCTTCCGGCTGGCATTGGCCAGAAGGTCATTAGTTTCAGCCGCAAAGCCGATGACCACTTGGTCCGGCCTTTTCTTTTGGGCCATTGTCTTTAACAGGTCCGGATTCTTGACCAGCTGCAGGGTCATTTCCTCTACCCCGGCCTGCTTCTTCAGTTTGTGGTCAGCGCCTCCCTTTGGCCGCCAGTCGCTGACGGCTGCCGCCATCAACAGGGCATCAGCAGCCGGGAAAAGTTCTTCCAGCTTCTCCAGCATGGCCTGGGCCGACAGGGCGGGATGGAGGTGAATCCGGGCATCCCTTGGCAGGGAAACTGAGACGTTGCCGTAAATCAAGTCCACCTCGGCCCCTCTTTTGGCCGCGGCCTCTGCCAAGCGGAAGCCCATCTTGCCGCTTGACCGGTTGCCGATAAAGCGGACCGGGTCAATAGCTTCCAGGTTGCCCCCCGCAGTGACGATGATTCGCTTGCCTTTGGCTGGCAAGTCAAGCTGGTCATTAACCCAGGCCAGGATCTCTTCAGCTTCCGGCATCCGGCCCTTGCCGGCATAGCCTTCAGCCAGTCGGCCCACGGCCGGTTCCATGATCCGGTCGCCGCCCTCCTTTAACAAGCGGAGATTGCGCTGTACAGCAGGATTTTCCCACATATGGCTATTCATTGCCGGCACGATCAAGCGCGGGCAGTGCAAGGCCAAAAGGGTAGTTGAAACGGCATCATCCCCGATCCCCTGGGCCATCTTGGCCAAGATATTAGCATCAGCCGGCACGACCAGGGCCAGCTGGCTCCAGTCAGCCAAGTCGATATGGGCGATTTCCGCCTGCCGGCCTGGACTGAACAAGTCGTCTAAAACCGGCCATTTCGTTAAGGCCGCCAAAGTTGCCGGACCAACAAAACGTTCACTCTTGGCCGTCATCGCTACCCGGACTTCATGGCCCGCCTTCTGCAGGCCCCGGACAACGCTCACGGCCTTATAGGCAGCTATGCCGCCAGTTATATAGACCGAAATTCTTGCCATTATCGCTCGCCTTAGTAGATTTTGCGTTCCTTAACGATGGCTTGTGCCCAGTCCGCGAAGCTGGCAGCTGCTTCAGCGTCCTTCAAGATAACCAAAAGAGTATCAGTCCCGGCGATCGTGCCGACCACGTCATCGTTGTCAATATCGTCAATTAATCCTGCCAAAATTGGCGCGTAAGTCAATTTCATGCTGGTTTGAATGACAACGGTAAACTGAACGGCAGTTACAGTTGCCACCCGTTCGCGGATCGCGTCTTTCAGCTGCCTTTCCCGGTTAACAGCAGCTGATGGCGCCTTGACGTAGTAGCTGCGGCCGTCATCGTCTGGCACCTTGCTGATGTGCAAGGCGCGAATGTCCCGGGAAATAGTAGCCTGGGTCGCGTTCGTGCCATGGGCTTGCAACAAGAGCAGCAATTGTTCCTGGGTTTCAATCTTGTTGGTCTGAATCAGTTCGTAAATCAGCTGTCTTCTTTCTTTGTAATTCATAATTATTGCCCCTTAATATTATATTTAAGCGTTTTAGATACCTTTAATTTTAACGCACTTTTATATTTCAATAAAGCTGTTATTTAATTCTTCTTGAATTATCCGACTTTCTTCGATCAATTTTTTCTGCAATTATCCCAAACAACATTGACATTAGCCAATAAAAAATGCCTTGAAGCAAGTTCAAGGCATTTAATATCATTTATGTAAAATGAAAAACTACATTTCGTCTGGTGCCTTGACGTCCAGCAAGTCCAGGGCTGACTTGATGACATGGCTGACCGCTTGGACAACGGCCAAACGAGCCTTCTTGACATCTTCGTCAACGTCATCAACCAAAATTCTGGTGTGAGCGTAGTACTTGTTGAAGCGCTTGGCCAATTCCAGGGCGTACTTGGCAATTGCGCTTGGGTCGTAGGTTTCCATGGCCTTTTGGATGGTGTCGGCGTAGCGGCCCATGAAGGAGACCAGGTCCCATTCTTCAGCACCGATCTTGGTCAAGTCAGCGTCTGAGAAGTCGGTAATGCCGCTCTTTCTCAAGAGGCTTTCGCCACGGGCCCGGGAATATTGCACGTAAGGGCCGGTTTCACCTTCGAACTTAACGACTTCTTCCAGGTTGAAGTCGACTGGGTTGCGGCGGTAGTTCTTCAAGTCGTGGAAGACAACCGCTCCGATACCGACTTGCTTGGCAACTTCGTCAGCGTTCTTCAAGCCGACGTTCTTTTCAGAAATCTGCTTGCGGGCCAGGTCAACTGATTCGTTCAAAACGTCTTCCAGGTTAACGACGTTACCCTTTCTGGTAGACATCTTCTGGCCGTTGATGCTCATCAGACCGAAGCTGATGTGAACAATGTCGTCAGCCCAGTCAAAGCCCATTTCCTTCAAGCAGGCACGCAGCTGCTGGAAGTAGACTTCCTGTTCCTGGCCGACAACGTAGATGGACTTGTAGAAGTCATAAGTCTTCTTCCGGTACATGGCAGTTGCTAGGTCACGGGTGATGTAAGTTGAAGTCCCGTTACTCTTGATAACCATCAAAGGCGGCAGGTTGTACTTTTCAAGGTCGACGATTTCAGCACCTTGGCTCTTAACCAAGAGACCCTTTTCCCGCAGGATTTTGATTGGTTCATCCATCATTTGGGCACTGAAGGCTTCACCAGTGAAGGAGTCGAAGTGAACGTCCAGCATGTTATAAACCTTCTTGAACCGTTCCAGGGAAACTTCTCTGAACCAGCTCCACAAGCGCTTGGCTTCTTCATCGCCGTGTTCCAGCTTGGAAAACCATTCCCGGCCCTCTTCATCGTATTCCGGGTGTTCTTCAGCTTCCCGGTTGATTCGGACATAGTAAGACAAAAGGGTGTTGATTGGGTCCTTTTCGATGTCGGCGTCGTTGCCCCACATCTTGTAGGCAGCCATCATCTTCCCGAATTGGGTGCCCCAGTCACCCAGGTAGTCGATTCTGATCGGCTTGAAGCCTTCCTTGGCCAGAATGCGGGCAATAGCTTCACCGATCATGGTTGACCGCAGGTGACCCATCCCCATTGGCTTGGCAATGTTAGGTGATGAGTATTCAGTTGAAACGTTCCGGCCGTGGCCCAGGTCACGGGCACCGTAGTTTTCAGGGTCAGCCAGGATTTCCCGCAAGATGGCCGCCCCGGTCTGGCTCTTGTCCAGGAAGAAGTTGATGTATGGGCCAACTGCTTCCACCTTTTCAAAGCTGCCTTGGTCGATCTTCTCAGCCAGTTCAGCCGCGATCAGGTTTGGCGCCTTGCGCATGGTCTTGGCTAAAGTAAAGGTTGGAAAAGCGTAATCCCCCAGCTTTTCGTCCTTTGGCCGTTCAATCTTGACATCAATGTCATCCAGTGACCAGTCAGGCAAAACCGCCTGTAAAGCTTCTGCAACAAGTTGTTTACCGTTCATAAAATACCTTCTTTATTTCCTATGTCTAAAAAATTGAATAAAAATTACTCAGCGCCCGCTTGCCCCATCGCTGATGCAAATTTTAGTTTATGCTTCCTATTAATCTCATGGAGTGTGACAAAACGCTTTGTAGTCTCATTTATTTTTACTCTGTATATTATAGCAAGAGATTAGAGGATATGACAACAAATTTTAACAATTTCATTATACTATTTATACAGACTGCATGCATTCTATGCGCTTTCCACTTCCATCGTCAAGCGCCCGCCCGGATACTGGCGTCTGATCAGTTCATGCACGTTCTTGATCATCTGCCTGCTTGAAGGAGCCAGCCGTTGCTGGTTTGAGGTTACCAGGGCGATCTTCCGGTAAAAGGGAGTGCTGAAAGGCAGGATTCTGACTTCCCCCTGCATCTTCTGCAGGGCCAAAGCCGGCAGGATCCCCAGCCCCAGGCCCGCTTCCACCATAGCCACGATTGACTGGTCGTCGATGGAAAAGCGAATAGCCGTTGACTTAATTGAGTAGTGGTCAAGCGCGGCCTTGGTATCCAGGTCGTAGTCGCTTTGCTGGAGGATAAAGTTGCAGTTGACCAGGTCTTCCTCACTGACGCTGTGGCCGTTTTTGACCTGGAAGTCTTTGGGGGTAATGCAGTAGATTTCGTCTTCCAGAATTTTTTCGCAGCTAATCCCCTGCTCATTTTCCGGCAGCATGGTCAGGCCCAGGTCCAGCTGGCCGCTTTTCACAGCCTGGGTAATTTCACTGAAGCCAGCCTGGCGGACGGAAATCTTGATCTGGGGGTACTTTTTAGCAAAATTCCGGATTAAAGGCGGCAGCCAGTTGATGCAGGCCGAAGAGAAGGCCCCGATCCGGATCAAACCGGTGTCCAGGCCCTGGATCTGCTGGGCGACCTGCTCCAGTCGGCTCTGGTCATTGATGATTTCCTGGATCAAGGGAAGGATTTTCTCCCCATCCGGGGTCAGTTTAACCCCGTTTCTTGACCTAACAAAGACCGGAAAGCCCAGTTCGGTTTCCAGCTGGTTGACCGAGTGGCTGATGGCCGACGGGGTCACGTTCAAGACTGCGGCAGCCTTGTTGAAGGTTCCCTGGTCGATCACTGTCTGGAAGACTAGATATGGAAATGGCAGCATTTGCCCCTCCTAACATGAAAATATTTCACTTAAAACCAAAAAAGTTTAGTTTTATTATTCTTACTCCAGCAATTATAATATAGTCAACGCGGAAATGACAATATAATTTAGGAGCAAAGAAAAATGTTAAGCAAGCTTTTTGCCAAAAGAATCAAAACTCAAAATCCATCCCGCCTGCAAGGGCTCTTCCCGGAAAGCAATTTTTCCGACAACATCTCCTTTGGGGGCGGCTGTCCGGACGAAAGCCTCTTCCCAAGCCAGGCTTTGCAAGCTGCTTACCAGAAGGCCGTTGACCAGGAACAGGCCCACTCCTTCCAATACCACGACGTTAAGGGGCCAGGCAACTTGCGCGACTACCTGGCAAACCGGGCAGGGCAGCAGGGAATCAAGGCTAACGCTGATGACATCCTGCTGACGGCTGGCGGCCAGCAAGGGATCGACCTGGTGGCCAAGCTTTTCCTGGGGGCAGGTGACGAAATGGCCGTTGAAGCACCAAGCTATGTCGGCGCCCTGGCTGCTTTTGACAATTACGAACCAGTCTACCATGAAATTCCTTTGGAAGACGACGGGGTCAACCTGGACTACTTTGAAGAAGTGCTGAAAGAGCACCCGGCAATCAAGCTCTTCTACACGGTGCCAGACTTCCACAATCCAACCGGGATCACCATGTCCCTGACCAAGCGCCAGCGCCTGGTTGACCTGGCCAACCGCTACAACTTCGTCATCTTGGAAGACACCCCTTACCGGGACCTGTGCTATCATGGGGAAAGCCTGCCAAGCATCAAGAGCTTTGACACGGAAGGCAGAGTGATTTTCCTGTCCACCTTCTCTAAGATTCTTTCCCCAGCCTTCCGTTTAGGCTGGCTCGTAGCTGGTCTGGAAATCAAGGAACAGCTGGTCAACCTGAAATTGTCAGCTGACCTGGAAGTGCCATACTTAGCTGCTGGTACCGTAGCTGCCTACCTTGCAGACAATGACCTGGACCAGCATATTGATCAGTTGAAGCAGGTCTACCGGGTCAAGCTGGATGCTATGGCTAAAGCCTTAAAGACTTACCTGCCAGCTGATGCCAAGATCAGCCAGCCGGAAGGCGGCTTCTTCTTCTGGGTTGAACTGGACGATGAAATTGATACCAGACAGCTTTTGCTTAATGAAGCCGTTCCAAAAGAGCACCTCATCTACGTGCCTTCAGCTAGCTTCTATCCTAACTGGGACAAGAATAACGGCCTCCGGGTCAGCTTCACCGGCTCTAGCCTCAGCCAGATCGATGAAGGAGCTGAGCGCTTAGGCAGAATCCTCAGCCCGGCCCAGCTGAAAATGTCAATCTAGATAAAGTAAATACTATTTGCAACCGTCCAAGACTTGGGCGGCTTTTTGCGGCTAACTATCTGTCAATCTATTGTAGGCTATTTTCTGGCTAAAAAGCAATTTCTATTCTTTTAATCTTACCCTACGGCTTCTTCATGGAATTCGATGATGAAAAATACTGTAACTTCGCACTTTTAGAAAAGCGGCAGGGGCAAAAGATCGTGCTTGGCTTGGTCAACACCCAGTCAGACGAGTTGGAAGACAAGGAAGTCTTGCTTAAGCGCCCGGAGGAAGCCAATAAGCACGTTGATCCAAAGCAGATCTGCATTGCTACCCAATACGTTTTTGCCTCAACAGAAGCCGGCAATTTAATCAGCGAAGAAGGACAGTGGCGTAAGCTCGACCTGGTTCATGAACTGGTCAAAAGTCTTAATGCCTAATATGCTCTCAGGCCCTCCTAAATGGAGGGCTTTTTACTTGGTAAGAAGAAGAAAGAGAAAAAACAAAAAGAGCCAGACTTCCATCTGACTCTTGATTCGCGCGGCAGCTTCCTATCCTCGCAGGCAGTTTCCCACCAACTACTTTCGGCG